>Ga0070737_10003761_pt1 | contig 15898 bp, 12 predicted proteins | sample Coa_R1_10_FD_66438 | JGI IMG/M metagenome (GOLD analysis project Ga0070737, IMG submission 66438) | Surface soil microbial communities from Centralia Pennsylvania, which are recovering from an underground coalmine fire - Coalmine... | ecosystem: Environmental > Terrestrial > Soil > Unclassified...
CTGCCCGCAGGAAAGAGCAGACTTTTTGTGACGTTGCCAATCTGGAGATTGGAAGATGACATCTGGATCCTGATCGGGGAGCTGGGAATGTAGGGTAGTCCAGACGTCGTGTTCTTGAATTCCAAGACCAGTGATTGGTAGGGCTGTCCGTCGGCCGGGAGTACCGGGGGCCGAGAGCTAAGCGTGAGAGCAATCTGTGGCTGGGATACCGTAGCTTCAGACTTTGATAATGGCGAGTACGGGGAGAAGAATGTGAAGCACAATAGACCGAGGCAGAGCAAACCAGCTCCCACTCTGGCTTTTCCGCGAGAAATGTTGCGCAGTGGCCTAATCAAACGTCAAAAGTCGGCCCTACTCGCTCATTTTCAATTATAGTCGTTATGGACTCGGGCTACGAATTCTGCCTTCGGCCGGTTATGTGGATTCTTCGGAGGTATTATTTTTCGGGCTTGAGTTCCAACTTCTCCTCAAATTACGGTGTCAAAGGAGCAGGATCTATTAGCTCGGCTTGAGGTAGGGAGGGGAGTTGTTATCAACAGGATCAATCGAGCCAATTTTATCCCCCATACCTCGATGATGATAGAATTCAGATTAAATCATATTGATCAGAATGCTGGATCGCTCTTAAACGAAAAGAAATGATTGAATCATTGCGGTTCAATTTTCTGAATGGTAGATCATTCACAGACCGTGATAAATTAGAGCCGCGGACTGCTGAACCTCATTCTTTTCTCAGGTCTCTTCCCCTCGGTTTGAAACCAAGGAGCGAGAGGGGGTTTTCTTACTTCCCAAGCCGAAGTGAAATGCTCATGCATCAGATGTACGTCAGCCGAGTATATTGTATAGATCGTGTCTCTGAGTGGGTAAACCACCAAATAATCGTACACATGAATATTTGATTCCGAGCTATCGCCAATAGCCGCGAGGACATCCTCAAAATAAAGATCTCTCACATAGAATTTCGACTTTAGCAAGTCGCCGAGAATCTGTAACCCAGTTTCAAGGGCGATTCCGGTTCTTCGAGGATTTCTGCAATTTGATAAACGCCCACCCCTATCCTAATAGCTTCGTCCTCCATTATCGAGGAAAGGAACGCCCTAGACGCCTCGTGGAGCTCCGTCAGTTCTCTTTCTTTGGGCTTTGCTAATGCAAATTTCTAGATGTTTGTGTCCACGAGGATAAAGTTTCTAGGCATGCTCTTGCTCTTGCGCCCTTACTATTTGATCTATTGGAGCAGTAATCGGTTTTTGCCTTAGGAGGTCAACGACGCTTGGTCTTTCCTTGTTCTCTTTGCGAAGCATCACTTCGTCACCGACCAAGATAGCCTCGCACTCTCCATTCTCAGGGAGGCTGGCCTTTTCTACAAGTTCTTTTGGCAGGTAAATCTTACGACCAATAATTTTGACTTTCATCTTCCCAATTCAAATTGGGAATTGGAACTCCATTTCGCGATACAAACGGCGTCGTCGATCTCCAATCAGTGAGAGTGTTTTGATTTTCCCGTCTCCCGCCGATCTTTCGGCAGACGGGCTAACCAGTACGTCAAGAACATATTCGGCACAGAACTTTTAGTGTGAACAGATCATAATATTATCGAATGCAATCAGAGAAGGGCGATAGGATTTCCATCCTCGCAATACAAGAACCTCTTTTTTCCTTCTCGGCACGCGATTCCAATCCCTCAAGTATCTTCTGCGCACCCTCCCTTTGATTTGTTAGAGCATATACGTACGCCAAGGATGGGATTGCATTCATGTCCTTCCCTTCCGTGAGTTCGGAGGCTTGTCAAAGCGCGCGTTGATTCCTTTTCGAGGAAATCACACAAATGGCAACGCTGGCTACGGTCTGCTCGATATCCCCGGAGTCGCGGCTCTAGATGAATACTGAAAAAAAGAATTTCACTTCAAATGGCAATGCACGTTAAGGCATTCTACAACAAAAATGGATGTATATCGATATCCGAAACGTTGAGGCGCTTCCTGGCCGGTTCATCGACGGGGAGACGGAGCGTCATAGTTTTCTGAATCCGTATTTTCGCTTGCGATTCCTCTCACCACTTCTCACTCCATAATCGCTTTTACTCAAACCCCCTTGAGAGAATCAATTGAGAGAATTACTTTGGAATATAGTCCTGATACGCAATCAAAGATGGACGAGATGGTCGAGGATGAAAAGATCGAGGCGATAATGCGCGCCGCAAGGCCTCAGGTCTCCGTCATAGGAGTAGGGGGAGCGGGATGCAACATCGTCTCTTGGGTCAAGGAGAAGAGAGGAGGTGTCTCCGGTGCGAAGCTCATCGCAGCAAATACAGATGCTACGCACCTCAGCATCGTGAAGGCGGATCGAAGGATCCTCCTCGGTGAAAAGACCACGAAGGGGATGGGCGCTGGAGGATACCCCGAGCGGGGAGCTCAAGCTGCGAGGGAATCGATACCTCAGGTGAAAAAGGAGGCCGCGGGTTCAAACATCATTTACGTTGCAACCGGTCTCGGTGGAGGTACAGGGACGGGAGCATCACACGTCATCGCAAACGCGCTCAAGAACAACGGCGCACTCATGATTGGAGTGGTTACGCTGCCATTCGCTGTAGAGCGTTTCAGGTACAACAGCGCAAAGGACGGCCTCCAGAAGCTCAAGAATGAGTGCGACACGGTCGTAGTTATCGACAATAACCGACTGGCGAAGGTTGCGGGTGACCTCCCTCTCAAGGAGGCCCTCGGAGTTGCAAACGAGCTCGTGGGAGAGTTTGTAAAGGGAATTACAGAGACTGTGACCACTGCGAGCCTCATCAACATCGACTTTGCGGACCTCCGAGCCATAATGGAGCAGAGGGGGATCGCTGCGATAGGAGTGGGAGAGGCATCAGGTGATGGCAGGATCCACAGAGCGGTGAACTCCGCAATGGACGCACAACTGCTGGATATCAAGGATGCAACCAAAGCGTTTGGTGTGCTGATACATGTCTCAGGCGGAGAGGACATCACACTCGATGAAGTAACCCAGGCGGGAGAGATCGTCACCCGCGCCCTACCTAAGAAGGCGAGGGTCGTGTGGGGAGCAAGAGTCGAACAATCCCTCCAGGGAAAGGTCAGGGTGATGGTCGTCCTGACCGGTATCGAGAGCACTTTCCTCTCAGAGAGGACCGGTGGGCTCGCGCACTTGGTTCACGCCAAGAACTAAGCGGGAAAGTCAAGAAAAAGAGAAAGATTTTCCGAGCGAGAGGATCACTGGATCCTCCACTCACTTTTTCTTATTCCTCTATTCCACTCTCGTTCGCTTTTCTTGAATATAGCTTTTACTTGTAATTCGATTTGCGCACTTTCTTGTGCGAACTATTGTATTACCCGTGAAACTCGCACTCATCATTTGTTAAAGAAAGGATCAGTGGTATCGACTTTGACTTCTAAGAGCAAGCCTACCCATGATTCAAAGTAGAATTGTAATGTAAGGCACTGAGAAAACTCGAGGCTATTGCGCCAAAACCTGAATCATGTTAAGAGAATCTGAACCTTTCAGAGTCTTAGAAGGTAGCAGATCAGATGCCTCTTCCTTTAGCGCGAATAGCCGCTGGAGCCTCGTGTACCTTTCGAGGACCGAGGCACCCAGTTCGGTCAATTTGAACCTTGATTTCTTGGATTGGGCATCCTGTGCGATCAACCTTTGCTTCTCAAGAAGATTTACCTCACGCTTTACAACTGCCCACGCAAGCATCGTACATCGATTGATTTGTGAATAGGTAGCATTCGGATTACTCGAGATTGATTCAAGGATCGCTATCTTAATCTCGAGGTGAGATCGTCGCAGCCTCTCGGCCTCAAAATAAGCGTTGAGAGTTGGAGAAGTGTTGCTTGTTGGCACGACGACAAGCTAATCATGGATGTTGACTATGCTTTCTTCTTTGTGAATTGCAAATAGGGATTCGTGATTTTATTATTGAGCACGATGTTACTTTTTTGCGATGAGAGAAGAAAGATGCATTGTACATGCATACTCTCGGGAGTTGAGAGCGGAATTCAATCGACTGACCCTGTGCAGGCCAATTCTTTCCTCAAACCCAATTCATATTCTGAATCCATATCGCGCTCCAGAATGCGCAATCGAAACTGTCCCTTCCTAAACTGTATTATAAGTAGGGATGACTTCTGGCTCATGAACAAAACTAACTTACGGCTAAGAAACAGCAAGAAAGGTATCACACCAGTCATCGCAACCATCATCCTCATCGCGGGAACACTCGTCCTCGCACTCGTCGTCGGAGCATACACATTCGGTCTATTCGGTTCGAACGTGAAGACAATACAGATGACTTCTGCAATTTTGAGCTCAGGTTCAGCAACCACTACTTCTGCTGCCGGCGCAAATTTTCAGATGACATTCAATAACCCTGGAGGTTCAACAAACATGTCTTCGCTGGTTCTGACTTCTGGAGGGTTGACAGTGACTGTTCCTGCATACTACACATGTTCTTCACCTACAACATGCACAACTAACGCAAAGACATTGCAAGATTTCCAGGTACCTAACAGCCCAGGAGCCCAAATTGACGTGTACTTCGGTACCGCACTAACTTCAGGAACAACGTACAGTTACGTCATCACCTTCACCAACGGTCAATCAATTCCTGGAACACTCGTAGCTCAATAGGGACATCAGAAATCTGGGGCAAGTCTCGCCCCTTTTCCCTTTCTTTTTGTTTTTAGCTACTGAACCTTTTAGTTTGAAACTTGAGGTTGAGGCATTTGTCTTTCAAAAAGAAAATCAGGAACTCTTCTTCTAAGCGAGCAATTACTCCCGTTATCGGAGCTGTCTTAATGATTGGAATCACAATCGCAGTTGGCTTTGCAACATGGGCCTGGGCAAGATCCTCAGCACAAAGCAGTGAGTTGAATTTCGGCAACGCGATCGGCTCAAACATCAATTACTTGAAGGAGAATTTTGAGACCGTCAATGTGAATTTCAGCTCGAGCGCTCAGCAAAGTGCTACGCTCTGGTTCTATAACAGTGGAAACACCACCGTCTACGTCAAGCAGATATGGATCTCAAATATTACATCCTCGTTTTCACAGACATTCACAACTCTCAACTCTACCAAGACAACACAGTTCAACTGCTACTGCCTTGAGATCCATCCTCAATCGGTTGCTTTCATCACTTTGAGCCTGAATTCCCCAACCGTGTTTCACACGGGTGTTGTCTATCAGTTCAAGTCCCTAGGAGTATATGGAAACACGAACACCTTCCAGCAGACAAGGTGAGCCACGTCTGAAGGCAGGTCAAATTGCCAAGAGGCATCAACAACAGCGACATAAGCGAGCTGTCTCCTCCGTCATCGGAGGAGTCCTAATTCTTGGCATTATCTTCACGGTCGGCTATGGATATTTTTACACTACTAGTCAGGACCAGCAGATTCTCGAGACCGCCCAAAGGCAGAACAGCAACCTCCTCGCCCTGAAAAATCAGGAGAACCTGTACATTGTCACAAGCGTAGGGAGCGCAGGCAACATCACATTCACGGTGAATAATACAGGGATCGCAACCGCGCTAGTTGGTTACTTTATCAGCGATCAGACTGGGAAGATACTCCGCTATGCGACCGGATCGAATCCCACGACGAGTTGTTCTGGGTCGATCGCATCGACCATCCCTTGCATACTCAATGCTGGAGCGTCCGCTTACTTCAACCCACTCCCCTCAATTACCTACACCCCTGGCACTTACTATACGATTAAGGTCCTGACAGAAAGGGGATCGACGGTCATCGGAACATACCCCACCCAGCAGCTGAGTGAGTCCTCTTTGACCTCGCTCGTTGCTTCCGGGCTTGGGTCGCTTGAAATGATATTCAGTTCCTTCGAATTCTACAGCTACTCCAGCACTTCGCCTTGGAAAGTAAGCCTCGTCTCAGCTGAGCCCGCAGCCATCACACCCTATAACCAGTACATAGCCTTCTCCGCGCAAGTAACGAATGATGATCCCACGGGAGGAACCATAGTTGTAAACGCTCACACGGACCTCTGGACTTTCGTATCCTGCACGGGCGGGTGCGGCGGTGGGAGCCTCCTTGCGTTTTACGTGATGAACGTCGGATCTGACGGAACCGTGACGAGCACGAACCAGAATACGTACGTTCCGATTCAGATACCATACGGAGCCACAAAGACAATCTACTTTGGCTCCAGTTGCGACCTGTCTACCAGCGGATGTACATTTTCTGGGCAGTCTGTCTCAGATTACATGAGTGAGCATGACGTTTTCATGATCTTCTCCGGCACCATGATCAATCCGAAGAATTCTACGCTCTACTCCCAAAACCTTCCGTTTGCAGCGACATTTACCTCGGACAACATCGCGTTGTTTTCGCAGACTCCAACCGTTTGCGGCAACGGCTCATCTACAACGTTCAACTTACACGTGACAAACACCAATTGGTCTCCCTCCGGTGACGGAATATACAACGTAACCGTGCAGGCCCCCACATTCAACCCGCCCAGTTCCCAACCCACTCCTCCCAGCGGCTGGTCTGTCACGGTCAAAGCCGGTGCGATTATCTGGACAACAAGCAGTTCATACATACAGCCAGGGCAGACCCTCACGTTCAGCTGGCAGGGTACTGCCCCGGTAGTCAGCACCGGTACCCAAGTCACATTCATCTCGAGCGTATACTGGAATTCTGGAACAATTAGATCCCAGCCGATCAACACGGGGTGTTTCGTAGGTTGAGTAGTCGAGGGTATGTGCGCCGCATTCGCGCGCGGCAGAAAAAGGGTGTCTCATACATCATAGGTACTGTCATAGTTTTTGGAATATTTCTGAGCGTTGGGTACGTGTATTTCTACACCGTGGCACAAGATACCCAATCCAACCAGAAGGCCGCGCTCGAGGCTCAGTTGAGCAGCATCCAGCAAAATCAGGAGCAGTTGACGGTTGCAGGCTTGCTGCAAGGATCAGCCATCGGCTTTGAAGTGAACAATTCAGGGATCACAGCAACGATCACTTCATATTACATCACTGACACCTCAACCGGTCAGCTATTCTTCAACTCAGGCACTTCATCGTATCCTATACTCCCTTATACAATTTCACAAGGTGGATCGGTGACGTTCACCACGAACACGTTCTACGCGCAGGGTCACTCTTATTCGATAAAGCTGCTCACTCAGAGGGGTTCCATTTTTGTCGGGCAATACCCCCCAAGGCAGCTGAACGTCAAAGTAGCGAACGCGCTTGTCGCGGCTGGATTGGGCTCGATCTCCATGGTTTTCTCGACCTATAATTACTATTCAATCACAAGCAGTGGAGGAAAGTGGGTGCTTGATCTCGCTCATCCACACAGCGCATCGCTTCTTCCGAATGGGGTAACACCCGCGTTCTCGATCCAAATCACGAACAACGATCCTAGCGTTGGGACGATCATCCTCGATTCTCGCAGTGACATGTGGCTATACAACTACTGCCCTCACGGATGCGGCACCGTCCCCCTGTTTGCCTTTTACTTGGTGAATGTAGCTACAAATGGGACAGTGACGAGTCCGACGAAGGGAACATTTTCGGAAATTACCATCCCTTACGGCGTCACCCAGACCGTATATTTTGCGTCAGCCAATGACATATCTCTTGGAAACTTCCAAACCATAACGATGTCACAATCTCACAATGTTGCGCTGGGCGAGTACGATGTCTTTATCATAATTTCTGGTAGCGACTCGACTGCTACGAACTCCGTCTTGTACGCCCAGAACCTCCCCTTTGGAGGCTCTTTCCTCGCGGACAATGTGGCCTGGTACGCTGAGAGTCCCAGAGTCTGTACGCATAGCGCTACCGCGACATTTTCCCTTCAACTAAATAACTCGGCACTTTCTTCCAGCAGTATTCATTCGATTTCTTTGAACGCCACCTCTTTCAGTTCGGTGCAGGCCACAGCGCCGTCAGGATGGACCAAGTCCATCAACCCACCCGGTTTCATTACGTGGACCTCGGGCGATTCAGGTCACAATATCGACCCCGCAGATTCGTTGAATTTCAGCTGGACCGGAACAGCCCCATCAACAGTGGGAACTCAGTCCATATTTCTCATCACAATAGATTGGACCGGTGGCACGATCACGATGCAACAAGCGGCCACGGGTTGCTATACGTCATAGTGACATTTTTGCCCATAGTCTATTATCTACAAAAATTTGGAAAAACCGGAGATATCTAGATTCTTTCGTTGCTCTGACAGCTGCAACATCATTAAGCTCTCTCCATCTAAAAGAGAATTATTCCACAAGTTCAGCAATTCATGTATTGAGAAACGAACGATGCACCGTGAGATGATAAGTGTCATCTCGTGTGATCGTAGCCAAGTGCGGAAATTAGCAAAATTCTCTCTCAAGTGTTTTCCGAAGCAAATGAGTCACTGATCTGGCCTCCGGATCCATATTTGGCAATCCTACGGTTAATATTGCCAAACTAATTGTTGAATTTGATACATCTGGTATAAGGTCGTCCGTGAGTCATGACCGAATTCGCGCATCACAGATTCCACTACAATCATTCTCGTAACTTTCTCTCTCGCTTTCGAGATCTGCCAGTAATTCAATTATTTGGTTCCTTGTTTCGAACTGGCCACTTGAGTGGATCGACTTCAAAAGAGAGCGGCAGAGATTCATCTGCTGTTACTCCAATTTCAAGGGATCTTCAGCTCAATGTGAGCCAATTGTCTGCGACAGAGACCGTCATAGTTGCGCCTTCGACCAACTCGGCGCCACGAACAATGATAACAAATCCATCGCTGTGGGTGATTACCGTTTCTCAGAATAAAGGCCGCTTACAATGCGCTTGCGGTTCCTTCAACCTGGAGCGCCGAACCGGATCATTTCGATGTTGCGCATGCGGTCACCATGAAAAGTTTGACAAGATCACTTCTAAGATAGTCGCGAGCATGCTCGGGGACACCACGCATTGAAAGTATTGTTCGTCCACGATTGCGCCCACGTCTGCCAGGACTTGGCAAGGCACCTCAACGAACGAGGCGTCGAAACAGAATTCCTCCCCCTGACCACCTTTCTAGACGCCGTCAAGAAGATGAGGAAATCTGACGCAGACATTATCCATGCGAACTATATCCACTCCCCGGCTCACGCTGCGTTTCTAAGCGGAAAGAGGCCCTACGTTCTGATGGCTCACGGTGATGATATACGATACGGGCTCTCGTTCTCTCAACGAATGGAAATCTCAAGGGCGAGTTTGTGTTTTCACTCTACCCCTGACTTGGACGGAATCATCGATGGCTCCATTCTGATCCCTCAACCCGTCGATATTGAGAGGTTCCACCCGATGGGCGAGAAGGGCAACGGGAAGAAGGCCGTGTACTTTACCCAGAGCACGAGCGATCCCAGATTGAGAGCTAACGAGAAGGAATACATCACAAGAATCAGCTCGTATTGTTTGGAAAAAGGGTACGAGCTCACGATCGTGCCCAGCATGACGCACATTCCGTATGAACAGATGCCCCAATTCTTGTCGAATTTCTCACTCTTCTTCGACAAGGAATTCCCGGCCGATGCTTACAGCAAAACGGCTCTCGAGTGCATGGCCATGAAGATTGCAGTTTTTGATTCCGATAGTGTGGAAAGCAATTTTGATTACGTGCTCAGAAATCACGCCGCCCCGGTCGTGGCGGACAAGCTAATCGACTGTTACGAAAGTTGCCTTTGAATTATTTTCCTTTTCCCCAGCGATCAGAGCTTGGATTTCCAAGCCGCAATAAGATTTAGAAAGGCATGAGCCTGTTATCAGCAGGTCATTTCCAGCACTTATTTTTCAGTGCCTTTTTTGCTGTACATCTTTTGCAGTCCAATTAATTAATCCTAGACTAGAGACTTTTTCCCAAGAACTCGCGTCCGTCGGAGGATTCTCTCTGCTTCTTCATGCCAGCAAATTATGCATCTTCAGAAGCACTAATCTACTCGAGCGAAACGAAAGCTCATGAGAAACGCGCATTGCCAATTACGGTCGGGAACACTCCACTCCTGAGGATGGAGAGGGTCTCAAAGAACCTCTACGGCAAGTGCGAATACCTCAATCCCACGGGCTCGGTGAAGGACAGAGCGGCGGCGGGGATGCTCGAAGCCGCTATCAGGGATGGCAAGTTATCAAGGAACAAGGAGATACTCGACTCCAGTTCCGGGAACACCGGGATCTCGCTCGCAGCGTTCGGCGCTTCACTTGGCTTCAAGGTCTCCATCGTGCTCCCAAAGAGCGCGAGTGTCGAGCGCCAGAAACTCTTAAAGATCTACGGCGCCAGCGTGATCTACTCCGATCCGATGGAGGGCTCGGATGGAGCAATCCTCCTGGCAAGGGAACTCGTGGAGAAAGATCCCGACAGGTACTTTTACATCGATCAGTACAGCAACGACGCAAACTGGAAGGCACACTATAACGGAACTGCGGAGGAGATCTGGAAGCAGACGCAGGGAAGGGTCACCCACTTTGTCGCCGGCGTCGGTACAGGCGGAACGATAATGGGCACGGGCAGGAAATTAAGGGAGCTCAATCCAAACGTGAAGATCATCGCTGTCGAACCCGACGCACCGTTCCACGGCCTTGAGGGGCTGAAGCACATCGAGTCCTCGATCAAGCCGAAGATCTTTGACGAAAGGTTCCCGGATGAAACGGTATTCCTTGAAACGGAGATCGCCCAGAAGACTGTACTGAAACTGGCAAGGGATCAGGGTATCTTTGTCGGAACTTCATCTGGAGCCACAGTTACCGTAGCATCAAAGATCGCATCCAGCGATCCTGATTCCACCGTAGTGGCAATCCTCGCAGATCAGGGCAGCAGGTATCTTTCGGAGAAATATCTCGCCGATTCTCAGCAGAGTTGAATGGGGAGCAAAGAGATTTTCTATCTTGGCAGTACAAGACAAGTCGTCCAGCGCGATGAGCGGTACAAAGATCATCCTCGACCAAAAAATGCTCGAGACAATTTACTCGCATGCTTCCTCGACGTACCCGGAGGAGTGCTGCGGACTGTTGTTCGGAGGCTTTGAGCAAGGCGTCTCTGTAAAGAAAGTTCTTGACTCCAGGAGGATGGTGAACGTCTTTGAGCCAAGCGAGAGGTACCACCGGTACACGATAGACCCCAGGGAGTTCATGAAGGCCGAAAGCGAAGTCCAGAAGGCGGGACAAGAAGTCGTGGGGATATACCACTCCCACCCCAACGCCCCCGCAAAGCCCTCGCTCTTCGACCAGAACCACGCCTGGCCGACGCTCTCCTACGTCGTGGTCGAAGTGAGGCAAGCAAAGCCCGTAAATGTAGCTAGCTGGATACTGAAGGAGGACAGGACCGAGTTCATCCGAGAAGAGATGGAAGTAATCCCAAAAGTTATGGTGAATCTGTGAAAAAATGGTAAAAGTATTGATACCGACCGCGTTGAGACAGTACACGGAAGGTCAGCGCTCATACGTCGACGTGAACGCCGCAACCGTATCCGAGGTGATCAAGGAGATCATGCACTCCAATCAGAAACTCGCAAAGCACATCCTGGACGAGCAGGGAAACCTCAGAAACTTTGTCAACATATTCCTCAACGACGAGGACATTCGATACCTCCAGGGTCAGGAGACCAAAGTGAGCGACGGCGACACGATAAGGATCGTTCCCGCGATTGCAGGTGGATCTCTAGCATCCAACCTGGATGAAAGGAAGGTCTCGATCTCTCCGCGAGAATACAGGAGGTACGGAAGACACCTGATCATCCCGGACGTTGGGATGAGCGGCCAGCGTAGGCTCAAGGCAGCCAAGGTCCTGATCATCGGGACGGGTGGACTGGGCTCCCCGAGTTCATTGTATCTCGCGGCTGCTGGCGTTGGAACCATTGGACTGATAGACTTTGACGTGATCGACGAGACTAACCTCCACCGGCAGATCCTCTACACGGAGAGGGACGTGGGAAGGTCAAAGGTGGAGACCGCGAAGGAGAAGCTCATACAGGCAAACCCGAACGTGACGATCAAGACATACGAAGAACCGCTGACGTCGGAGAACGCCCTGGAGATCTTCAAGGGGTATGATGTCATCGTGGATGGCACCGACAACTTTCCCACTCGATACCTGACGAACGACGCATGCGTGATGCTCGGGAAACCCAACGTGTACGCGAGCATATTCCGCTTTGAGGGTCAGGCTACGGTGTTTGACGCAAAGAACGGGCCGTGCTACAGGTGTCTGTATCCAAGGCCTCCGCCGCCGGGTCTCGTCCCCTCATGCGCAGAGGGCGGAGTTCTGGGAGTACTCCCGGGACTCGTCGGTTTGATCCAGGCGACCGAGACAGTGAAATTGATTCTGGGAGTGGGCGAGCCGCTCATCGGGAGATTGCTCGTTTATGATGCTCTCGCGATGAAGTTTGACGAGCTCAAGATAAGAAAGAACCCCAAGTGCCCAGTGTGCTCAAAGAACCCGCAAATAACAAAGCTGATCGACTATCAGGAGTTCTGCGGCGTACAGAAGGAGCCCGAGGTTGCATCGGTGATGCCAAAGCAGCTCGCGCAGGAGCTCTCGAGCGGGAAGAAGATCCTGCTGCTTGACGTGAGGGAGCCCCACGAGGTCGAGATTGCAAAGATCGAGGGATCAAAGCTGATCCCCCTCGGAGAACTCGCGGAGAGGGTGAACGAACTCGACACCGCCGATGAGATAGTCGCGTACTGCCACGTCGGGGGACGTAGCGCACGCGCCACTGACTTTCTCCGTTCTCTAGGTTTCAAGAAGGTTCGCAACTTGGAAGGAGGAATCGAGGGCTGGTCGGTTGAAGTGGATCCTTCGCTGCCGAGATATTGATCTTCCGGAGTCCATCGGAGTTCATGATGGATTTTCTCTTTCTTCTCTTGCGATTGATAATATGATAATTTCAATCATACGGTAGGATCTCTTGAAGGGCCTCCCCCGGACCAGGCACCTTCAATCCTACTCTAGTACGATTCTAACGCAGCTGGATTCCCACATGGTGATATAACATACAACTTTCAAAACTGATTAACGAGGCGTTTCAAAATGTTAAATCAGTGATGCTCTTTACAAGTAGTAATAATACAGAAGCAATTAGTGTCTACAACAAACTTGGTTTTAGAAAGTTCGGAGAAATTCTAACAGGAATTGATGAAGAGATTATAGGTGTCTGTCCTTGAATAAGAAAAGAGTCTACGTAGCAAAGTCGAAAATTCATGGAACAGGGGTTTTTACAAGTGGCAATTTTACGAAAGGCGAACTTGTTCTAGAAATAGACGATTCGGATGTAGTTCCAGACAGAAGCAAACTCACTCCAGAGCAAGAAATACACATTGATGTTTTTATCGACAAGAATGGAAGAGAGAAGTTCACGTTCATGAAGTCACCAGAGAAATACATTAACACATCTTGCGACCCAAACGTCTATTCCAAAACAGACATGAAGAGCGGAATCCGTAGGGCTTATGCTTTTAGAGGTATTAGCAAAGGAGAGGAAATCACATGGGATTATGCAATTAACTCATGGGAAGAATGGAAGATTCCCGCTGATTGTAATTGTGGCAGTCCGAACTGTCGAAAGATAATTCGAGGGAACTTCTTTAGCCTGCCAAGAGATGTTCAGTTGAAGTATATTCCCCTGCTAGATGAGCCATTCAAACAAAGGTTCAAACATGAAATTTCTCTGGTAAGAGCAAAATAGACGCCATTTGAGACTGTTCGCCATAGGACGGTCTAACATTATAATTGAACACTCCTATACGACGACTGGACGGAATCACATACTTGGTAATCGAAGACTCGTCCGCAATCTACGATTTCATCAATACAAACGTTAGAAGAGAATGGGAAGGCGATTCAAAGAGTGAAGACAGAGACCCAAGCCTTTACCCATTTCTTCGAATTCTTGGAGAATATCGATGGAGTCTACAAGTTGTTCCAACTCGACTAATCACGCCTGACCCTGATACAATGAATTATGTTAACGAAAGGAGCGGATATGTCTTTTCAGAAGCACTTTCTAAACGAAGCGATGCACTAGAAAGAAGCATCCGAAAGTATGATTCTGTCATTTCTCCCATTGTCGTCGTCAAAGAAAGTTATCTTTTGAAAGACGGCTTTTGCAGATTTACCACACTACAAAGAATGAAGATTCCAGAAGTCTATGCTTATGTTGGAGAGAGACAATGAAGCAATATTTTGCTAGCCTCGAATAGGCGGCGTAGAGGGTGCGGAAGACAGTTAGGCTACACTCGGTCATAAAATCAGCCATTACCTTCGGGGAAAATTTCCCGATTACTTCCCACTTCGGAGCTCAGTTCGCTCCCCGCAATTGTCGGGGAATTTTTCTCTCTTATTCGGAATTAGTCTTTACTTAGGCGGTTTAGTTTCTATTTAATTAGGAATTATTCCCCGAAAGAATATATTATCGTCCCCCCATGCATTAGTACAATTCTAACACAATCAAAAGCAAGAGGTAAAGGATTAGGGTCTGTCTTTCAATCCTACATTAGTACAATTCTAACATAGTCTCCGTTCTGGTATAACCGAAAGCAGTGTTCCTTTCAATCCTACATTAGTACAATTCTAACTCACCGAGACGGTGGGAAAGGTGGTGTTGGGCGCGACTTTCAATCCTACATTAGTACAATTCTAACGCTCTTGCAGTTCTGCATCGAAAAGTATTCCTCCGCCTTTCAATCCTACATTAGTACGATTCTAACACATACGCCGTACCATCTTTTCGTTCCGTTGTGATGCATTTCAATCCTACATTAGTACGATTCTAACAATCATTCATCCTCAATATTTTCAGACGGAATCAAGATTTCAATCCTACATTAGTACGATTCTAACTCCAAGATCTGCTCAAGCAGTTTGGCATTCTTTCTCATTTCAATCCTACATTAGTACGATTCTAACACGCAAAGAAGCACGATCTCACACACCGAGTGCGCCATTTCAATCCTACATTAGTACGATTCTAACCCCCAAGAAGGAGTCCCCTGACCTGACCTGACCTGAATTTCAATCCTACATTAGTACGATTCTAACCACGGCATGACCTTCAAACGCAAGATTCGCAAAATCATTTCAATCCTACATTAGTACGATTCTAACGACAACTCGCGCGAGTGCGTCCACATCGCGTTCCTGATTTCAATCCTACATTAGTACGATTCTAACTCAGCATAGTATCGCTATAGTGGCGATATTGGGCGTATTTCAATCCTACATTAGTACGATTCTAACATGTCAGACCCCTTTCGCAGCGACGACTCCATCGACATTTCAATCCTACATTAGTACGATTCTAACGCGCCTCCGTGATTGATTGAAACTCTTCGCAGATCTATTTCAATCCTACATTAGTACGATTCTAACACGTCAACTCCTGGAACTGCTACGCGATGAGCCCGGATTTCAATCCTACATTAGTACGATTCTAACTGCTTTCCATGATCAAGCAGAGCCTCCAGGACACGCATTTCAATCCTACATTAGTACGATTCTAACCGCGCAGTAAAACACTTACTGCAAGCCATCGGGCACATTTCAATCCTACATTAGTACGATTCTAACTGAATTTTGGGACACTATCTTTTCTGATCTGGCTTGATTTCAATCCTACATTAGTACGATTCTAACAGAGACTAGCAATCGAGCGAGCAAAGCTCGAAATGAATTTCAATCCTACATTAGTACGATTCTAACAAGCTCATTGAGCTCAAAGAACGCATTCATTTCTTGATTTCAATCCTACATTAGTACGATTCTAACTTGACTCTGACCGAAATCTACTATCGCACCGACATAATTTCAATCCTACATTAGTACGATTCTAACTACTTCAACGAGTGTTACCCTGAAGAATGCTACTATATTTCAATCCTACATTAGTACGATTCTAAC
>Ga0070737_10003762_pt1 | contig 15896 bp, 10 predicted proteins | sample Coa_R1_10_FD_66438 | JGI IMG/M metagenome (GOLD analysis project Ga0070737, IMG submission 66438) | Surface soil microbial communities from Centralia Pennsylvania, which are recovering from an underground coalmine fire - Coalmine... | ecosystem: Environmental > Terrestrial > Soil > Unclassified...
CGTTCGGTGATTCGCCGCGACGACAACCCTGTCGCCTTGGGCAGGCCCAGTTTGCGGCGCTGCTCGTCGTCGAGCTTCTTCGTCAGCGGCGCTTGCAGCCACTCGGAGACCGTCACGAGCGACCGGCTCAATCCCGTTGGCAGGAACGGTATGAGCTGGCCGTTAGGACGTATCGGGTAGGTGTGCAGCGTAGCGAGCGGAATGTCGTAATACTCCGCGACATTCGCGGCCGACTGCTCACCGATCACACCGGTGAACAGCAGATCGGCGCCGTTCGCCAACGATATCAGCGTCGCGTCGGTCTCCTGCCAGCACTGAGCAAGCAAATTCCAATCTTCGCGGTACAGGCGTCTCAGCTCCCGCAGCTTCCATGGGCTGCGGGACAAGCACCGCAAGAACTCGCGGTGCTTGTCTTGCCACACCCGCGAGTTGGGTCCATACGGGACAGCGGCAAGTCCGGCCGCCTCAGCGAAGCCAATGAGGTCGGGCGGGACGGCCACTTGCACGTCGTGTCCTCTGCGCGCCAACTCACGGCTGACGGCAATGCACGGTTCGACATCGCCGCGCGTCCCGTAGCTTGCCAGTACGAATCTCATCGCCGGAATCCTAGCCCGCTGCAATTCGGTCCGGTTCTGCGCAGCGAAAGCAGCGATTCGAGTTCGCAGGTCTGCAAAACAGCCTCTTGCCGGTCAGCCAACCTGTAGACGTGCAAATTCCTCGACATGGTCGGCCGCGGTGGCGACACTTTCACCCGGTTCGGACATCCGAGTGGCGATCTCGCGCGCTCGGGCAACGTATCGCGGGGCGAGGATCCGGCCCAAGTCCGCGACTAGCGTTTCACGCGTAGTTCGCGAAAAGTGCCGGGCAGTGCCCACCTTCAACCGTTTGATCCGAGCTGCCCAGACCGCCTGATCGGCCGTCATCCAGACAATTAGGGTAGGGACTCCGGCACGCAGGCCAGCGGCGGTTGTGCCTGTACCCCCGTGATGGACGACAGCGCGGCAAGCGGGGAAAGCGGCCGCATAATTCATCGTGGCCACCACTTTCACGTTGTCTAAATGGGGGACGCGCTTGAAGCCACTCCAGCCCGCGCAAACCAACGCCCGCTCGCCTAACTCCGCGCAGGCCGCGCTGATCATCGCGATCGTGTCGGCCGGAGATGGGATCGGCATACTGCCGAAGCCGAAAAAGATAGGCGGCGTTCCGGCGGCGATCCACGCCGCGACCTCGTCGTCGGAATCCGTGGGTAACTCCATCGTCAGCGCCCCGACGATCGGTCGCCGACCACCGAATTTTGCCCATTCGGTAGCTAATCCGGGAAAGCAAGCCGCGTCGTAGGACTGGATTTCCAACGACCCGCGTTCGGTGATCCGTCGCCATGAGGGGACCGTTGCCATCGGCAGCCCAAGCTCGCGGCGGTGCGCGTCATCTACTTTCCTCGTCATGCGCCAGTGCAGCCACCAGAAGGCACTCATCGCGGCACGACCCAGCGGCCCAGGAAGAATTCGCATGAGCTGTCCGTGAGGCCGCAGCGGATACCAATGCAGCGTCGCCAACGGAATGTCGAGATACTCGGCCACGTTGGCCGCAACGTCCTCGTAATTCGTGCCCGTAAAGAGTAGGTCGGCTCCGTCAGCCACCAACATCAGCGTTTTGCCTATTTCCTCCCGGCAGGTGGTGAGGGGCTCACCAATTTCGTTGCCTAACCTGTGCAGCTCCCGAATCCTCCAGAAACCGCCGAAGAAGCACATCCAGAAGTCGCGGTAGGCATCCACAATGTTCTGCGCATCCGGTCCGTACGCGACCGCCGCAAGTCCGGCCGACTCGGCGAAGCCAACGAGATCGGGCGGGACCGCGAGGCGCACCTGATGCCCGCGGCGCAGCAGCTCACGGCTGACAGCGACGCAGGGCTCGACATCGCCGCGACTTCCCCAGCTTGCCAGCGCAATCTTCATTGCGGAGCCGCTCCCGCCAGAAATTTCGCGCGGCTGCGAAGATAGCTCGGCCCATCACGCGTCTTTGCGGCCCTGGATACGCCCTTTTGCACGGCTGCTACGACGCGTCGGCGGTCCTCAAGGGCCATGTAGTCATGAACCGGGAGGGAGACCACCCGCGAACAGATACTTTCAGTGACCGAGAGCTCGGCCGACCTTACGAGCTCGGGATTCGCGACAAAGTACGGCTGTAGGTGTTGTGGCGGGTTGTAGTAGTCGTGGGCCCGGACCGCGTCTTCGTGAAGGCTTGCGAGCACGTTGGTCTTCTCGTGAGCGGAGTTACAGCACACGCTCGCGAAGCACAGTGACGACGCCTCGGCGTTAGGCTGAAACCGCAGACCCAAACCGCCCAGTTCAGTCCTGTAGCGGTCAAAGACTTTGCGGCGGGTTGCCAAGCGATCATCCAGCCCACTAAGTTGTCGAAGACCAATTGCAGCGCTGAGTTCTGGCAACTTGCCATTGATGCCGAGTTGTGCGCACTGCCGCCCGACAAAGCCGAAGTCCCCAAACGCGCGCGCTTGCTCGACAAGACTTGGATGTCGAGAGACTACCGCGCCGCCCTCGCCGATCGCGAACGGCTTCGTGGCATGGAAGGAGAAGATCTCACAGGACGCGTGTCCGCCGAGCCGCTCGCCGTCCGGGTACATAGAGCCGAAGCCTGCCGCTGAGTCGAGCACGATCGGCAGCTGCCATTCGGCGGCAAGAACTTCCCACACCTGGATGTCTGGGTTACCGACGCCGAACACGTTGGTGAGCAAAATGCCAGCGATTTGGTCGCGGAAGCACTCCAAGACGGCACGGGCAGCGGGTGCGCTTGGCTGCCACGTGTCGGGTTCGATGTCGATGAACCACGGCCGGTACCCAGTCCACATGGCAGCCTGGGCCACCGCGATGAATGTGAAAGAGGGCATGAGCAGATAGCGGTCCAGCGTTCCGCGACCGAAAGTGGCGTGCAACGCTGCGATGAGTGCGAGCGTGCCGTTCGCAAAAGTAGCTACATGCAGGTCGCGTCCGAGATACTGAGCTAAGGCTCGAGCGAACTGCCGCTCCTTCGGACCGAAGTTCGTGTACCAATTGACTCCGACTATCTCGGCGAATTCCTCGGCGATCTCGGCGGGCGTAGGAAAGCTCGGCTGGATAAAGGGAACCTCAGTACGCATCGAGCCACGCGTCCGGGACGACCTCCTGCCGGTCACGAGAAACGATGCGATCTCTCGGACTTGCCTCCCGGCACCGAGCGATTTGACCCGTGGCGACCTCATATCGCTGCCAGTCCCCGCTCGTGCCTACCGCGAGCAAGAAGGCGGTGTCCATTCGCGGCGACCTCAGAGATATCCGCCCGTAATGGCGCAAATGCGGCCTGGGACCCGGCCTCGTTGATGTCCACGCCGCCGACGTTAACCTCTTGCCGGGAATGGGCAGCATTATTTAACAAATTTTATTGGAAGCCGGATGCTAGTTCAATTGTACGTATGCGGAATTAGTTATCGTACCCCTGTCAATTAATTTATTGCATGTGTGCAAAATAAGATACTGCGCGAACACCGAATTACCGCTTTGTCCAGTGCGCGCCAGATCCCATGGGGAATGAAGTGGCCATCGACCTCGGCCTGCCGATGATGGACGGTCAACGTCCGCTGCACCGCATGCTCTACCCTCATGCGGTGAGCTGGTTTCAGGCTGGCAACGCCTACGCGGTCCGGCGCGGCGCTCTCCGTGATCAGGCGTATTACGCAGCGGGTTTTACGGGCGAACTTTTCCTCGTCGGAGACTGACCGGTGGCCATACGGATGCGGCGCGGCCGCAGAACCGTCGACAGCCAGCCGTCCGGCGCTGGTACCAGGCTCGATGCTCGACTCGCGCTGGGCGATCAAGCCGTCTATGCGCAGCACCACGCTATTGGCCGCAATCTCGTGATCCAGTGCGTGTGGCTGTACGACCACGCTGTCGACTTCGATGGGCTGCGGCGTTTTCACCACAATCTCGGTTACGGGTTGTTGGGACGGCGCATCGAGCGTTCGCCGCTGCCGTTCGCCCGGCATCACTGGGTAGTAGATCGTGGGCCGTCGGACATCGATATTGCGGCGCGCGCCCGCCCACGCGCGGAACTCAGCGACTGGGCCGACGAACGCTCACAGCTGCCTATCGATCCGGAGCGGGGACCGGGCTGGCACCTGGGCGTGCTTCCCCTTACTGACGGTTCGACCGCGGTCACCCTGGTGCTGTCGCACTACCTCGTTGACGGGCTTGGGCTTGCCGTCACGGTCGCAGATGCGGTGCTGGGTACTGCACGCGACTTCGGCTACCCACCGCCGCATTCACGGCCCCGCCTGCGCGCGGCGGTGCACGACGCCCGACAGACAGCAGGGGATGCGCCCCAGGTTGCCCAGGCGCTGCTGGCGGCCGCGAAACAGATTCGTGGTCGCCGAACCGCGATCAATCAGTCACCGCCATCGCGGCCTGTTGCCCTCGGCGGCGGCAATGCCCATGACGTCGTGGTGGTGGTGCCGACGGTCACCATGCGCATCCCTGTAGGTGAGTGGGATGCCTGCGCGAAAGCTCTTGGCGGAAACGGCAACACGCTTGTCGCCGGACTGGCCGCGAAACTCGGGCAACGCATAGGCCGCATACGTGCCAGCGACGGCGCCGTCACTTTGCAACTCCCTATCAGCGAACGCGCCGAGGGTGACACGCGTGCGAACGCGATGTCGATTACGCGGGTCAGCGTCGATCCGGCGCAGGTGACGACTGATCTGCGTGACGTCCGAGCTGCAATCAAACGGACGTTGGCGACCGAGCGACATGCGCCCGACGAGTGGTCACAACTCGTCTGGCTGACTCCATTTGTGCCGCAACGCAGTTGGAAACTGCTGTCCGGTGCGATGATGGTCCCCGACCCCGATTGCCCGGTGTTTTGTTCCAACCTAGGCGAATTTCCCCCGGTGGTGTGCTGCCTGGACGGCACCGACTCCGAACTCGTCATGACGCGAGTGACTGCCCAACAGGAACGGCGAACGTGGCTCGAACAGACTGGCGGCCAAATGATCCTGCAGTCCTGGCGCATCCGCGACACGATTCGCATCAGCGTCAACGCCTACCAGCCGGGCACCGAGAACACTAGGGCCGCTTTGCGTGAGCTGGCTGCGCACACGCTTGGCGAGTTCGGACTTGCTGGCGAGATCGAGTAACGAATCGTCTCTGTACCGCCTCGCCGTCGGCGGCAGCCCACACACCGATTTCGACCTGCAGACTGGCCGGAACAATGCGGGAAGTGTCGGATTGGACCGGCGTCAACCGGTAGGGTTCCGAGCGTGGGGAGCGCAGTGATGATGCTGGGATTGGGACTTTTCACGGGGATCAATCCCATACGCATCGGCCTCACCCTGCTGGTGATCTCCCGGCCGCGGCCGGTGCAAAACCTGGTCGCTTACGGGGCAGGCGGCTTGGTTGTCAGCATTCCCTGCCTGCTGGTTCCCCTGTTCGTATTGCACGTCACACCGACGTTTCGATCGGTCGTGCACGATTTGGCCACCCCGGGAACGACCGCGAGCTCCACCGCCCGGCACATGCAACTCGGCCTGGGTGTGATCGTGCTGTCGATCGCGGTGCTGACGGCAGTGCGCGCGCTGGCGCGCCGACGTCAGCGAGTGCCCGTACCGGCATCAAGCGGCAACACGGAGTCGGATGCACCGGCCCCAGTTACACGGCTGCTGCGGGGCGGGCACGATGCAGCGACCGAGGGCGGATCTGTCATCAAACGGCTGCTCGGCCGCATCGGCAATGCGTGGGAAAACGGATCCTTGTGGGTCGCGTGGGTGGTCGGCTTCCTCTTCGGGGGGCCGGGAGCCGACGAGATGCTGTACGTCGTCGCGATCATCGTGGCCTCGGGAGCCGCGATCGGCATGCAGGTCAGCGCTGCCGTCGCCTACGTCGTCGGGGCGCTCGTCGTTGTCGAGATCACCCTGGCCAGCTATCTGGCCCGGCCGGCGAAAACCCAGGCCCTGGTGCAACGGCTGCACGACTGGGCGCGGGCTCAGCGCCAAAAGATCGTGGTCGCCATGTGCACCGTGGGCGGGGTCTTATTGGTGGCCCAGGGCGTCGGCGGCGCCTGAGCTGATGACGACGTCAGCGAGGGCGTACTCCACGGCTTGGTCATTTTGGGCGCTGCTCGCGAAGCAGCGCGAGCTCAGGCGCAACGCGAAAATGTCGCGTGGGGAGCTCGAAGCGGTCAAGCTCCAGAAATTCCGCAGGCTCGTCCATTACATACAGGAAAAATCGCCTTACTATGCCGAAATTGTGAAAGAGCGCCGCATCAATCCGGATACCTGCGTGCCGCAAGACTTTCCTGTATTGACGAAGTCGATCCTCATCGCGAATTTCGATCGGATCCTGACGGATCGAAAAATCACGAAGCACGCTATTGCTGAATTTCTGGAGCGATCCACTGTTCCCACCGAATTATTGTTCGATAAGTACCATGTGCTCCACACCTCGGGTACGTCGGGCGAGGTCGGTTACTTCCTGTACTCCGAACGCGATTGGGCACACGGCATTGCGGCGCTGGGCCGCGACTTGGCCCAAGAAAGGCCGATGCGTAAGCGTTCCGGTCGATTTCGAATTGCGTATTACGCCACGGCCACGGGCCACCACGCCTTCGTGTCGATAATGAGTTCGGCAACGCGCGGAATCGCGCGCTGGCTCGTCGAACCACGATTCTTCGAAATCAACTCGCCGCTGCCGCGGGTCGTCGAACAGTTAAACGTTTTTCAACCGGAAGCGATTGGCGGCTATACGACCGGCCTTAAAATCCTGGCCGAGCAGCAGAACAAGGGGATTCTGAAACTCAACCCCATCGCCGTCACCACTGCGGCCGAGGCGATGACTCCGGCCGACAAAGAGATGCTCGAATCGGCCTTCAAGTGCCCTGCCTTCAACATCTACGGGACCGCGGAGCACCTCGTGCAAGGCATCGCGAACCCGGACGGTCAAACGATGACGCTGCACGACGACGACATCATCTACGAGATCTTCGATGACCACGTTCTCGTCACGAATCTGTTCAACTACACCCAGCCACTGATCCGCTATCGAATGTCTGACATTTTGCGGCCGCTTGCGCAAACAAATCCGGCGTCGCCATATCTCGTGATCAATAGCGTGATCGGTCGTGCCGAGAAAGTGCCGGTGTTCACGAATCGCGACGGTGTCGACGACTTCATCAGCCCGTACACGATCAACGGGATCTTCGTCCCGGGTATCACCCGCTTCCAAATGCAGGTGGCGAGCAAGACCAAATTCATCTTCAAAGTCGTTTTGGACTCGTCGCTCGACGCGACCCAGCGCGCAGTGGCACTCGCAGGGGCGGAGGATCGATTGCGCGAAATGCTCGACCGGAAATTGATGGACAACGTCGCTTTTGAGGTCGTTGCGACCGATGATCTGCCGGTCAATCGACGCACGCGCAAATTTCAACTGATCGTCGACGCGCCAGCCTAAAGTGATCCTGGAGGCCGCTCGACACCATGGTCGGTCGTCGAATAGCGGTCTAAGTGTCCCCATCAGCGATCAAGCCCGCGCTGATCCGCGGGTTCACATGTTCTAATGCTGTGATGAATCGGTTCGACGCAGGCAACGCCGACGCCGTTCCGCGTGGGTCATTCTGGGTGATGTTTCGTATCGCCGGAGGCTGATCGGTGCCAGTCCGGAGGCGTCCTACCCGCCCACCGCTAAGTCGCCGCGCACCCGCTAGTGATGCGCGGTCGGACCATCGGCTCGCATTGGCGGATCAAGCCTTGTTTGCGGCGGGCCGCGCCGCCGGCCTGAAGCTGGTCACGCAGGTGGTGTGGATTTATGAGCACGCAATCGACTTCGATGGGCTGAAGCGTTTTCACCACAACCTCGGCTACGGGTTGTTGGGGCGGCGCATCGAGCGTTCACCACTGCCGTTCGGCAGGCATCGCTGGGTCTTGGATCGGGGGCCGCGGGACATCGACATCGCGGAGCGTTCCCGCCCACGCGCTGAACTCAGCGACTGGGCCGATGAACGCCTACAACTGCCCGTTGATCCGGAGTGGGGGCCGGGTTGGCATCTCGGCGTCGTTCCGCTCACCGACGGCGCGACCGCGATCAGCCTGGTGGTTTCCCACTACATCGTCGACGGCCTCGGGCTTGTCGTCGCGCTAGCTGATGCGGTCCTGGGCAAGACTCGCAACCTTGGCTACCCACCCCCACGGTCACGCACTCGACTGCGTGCGGTAATTCAGGATGCTCGCCAAACAGCGCACGATGTGCCGGAGGTGGGCCGGGCGCTTGTTGCGGCGGTACGACAGGCCCGAAAACAAGCCGGTCGCAGTCGCGGTAGTGTCCGGTCACCCGCATCGCCACCCATCGTCCTTCGCGATGGTGCCGATGACGTCGTCGTCGTGCCAACTGTCACGATTCGCGTCGGGCTCGACGACTGGGATGCCCGTGCGAAAGCCCTTGGCGGAACGAGTAACACGCTGGCCGCAGGTTTCGCTGCCAAACTCGCGCAGCGAATGGGGCGCCGCCGTGCCGGCGACGGCGCCGTCACCTTGCAACTCCCGATCAGCGACCGCACTGACGGCGATACCCGTGCGGACGCGGTGTCGTCTACGCGGGTCAGCGTCGACCCGGAGCGGGTAACGACGGACCTGCGTGACGCCCGAGCCGCCATCAAGCAGGCACTGAGGACTCTGCGTGAGACGCCCGATGAGTCGGTGCAGCTTCTTCCGCTGGCCCCGTTCACGCCCAAGCAGGTGTGGAAACGGATGTCAGATGCGTTGCCTGCCGACCCTGATCTTCCGGTGTTTTGTTCGAATCTCGGCGATCTTGGCTCGGTGGTGAACCGCCCCGATGGCACCGACGCCGAGTACGGCATGATACGAGTGTCTGGCCAGCACACAACGCGACAGTGGCTTGAGCGAATGGGCGGCCAACTGAACGTGCAGACTCGGCGCATCGCGGGGCAGATTCGGATCAGCGTTACCGCCTACCAACCGGGCGCCGAGAACACAAGGCCCGCATTGCGGGAGCTGGCGGCAAACACGTTGGCTGAATTCGGCCTGACTGGCCACATCGAGTAACGCGTTGCGGCAGGACTGGCTGAAACCGACAGCCAGGCACAGACTTGTAATCTCGTCTTTTGCCCGAACGGCGGCCCGCTCCGTGCGTTGCTGCGGGTCCTGGGTAATAGACGCTCTCGGTATTATCTTGCCGAGTATCCGTAGTCGAAGGTCGTGTTGTCGAAGGGGATCACATGACTGCACACGTCGAGCAGCTGGAGTTTCAGGCGGAAGCGCGCCAGCTGTTGGATTTGCTGGTCCACTCGGTGTATTCCCACAAGGATTCGTTTCTGCGGGAGTTGATCTCGAATGCGTCCGATGCGCTGGACAAGCTGCGGCTGGAAACGCTGCGCAACAAGGACCTCGACGTCGACACCTCCGATCTGCACATCGAGATCGACGTGGACAAGGAAGACCGTCTGCTGACGGTCCGCGACAACGGCATCGGGATGACGCGCGAGGAGGTCGTGGACCTGATCGGCACCCTGGCTAAGTCGGGCACCGCTGAGCTGCGCCAAAAGCTGCGTGAAGCCCAGAACGCGGCTGCCTCCGAGGAGCTGATCGGCCAGTTCGGCATCGGGTTCTACTCCACGTTCATGGTGGCCGACAAGGTCGAGCTGCTCACCCGCAAGGCCGGCGAGAGCGCCGCCACCCGATGGGTGTCCAGCGGTGATGGCACCTACACCATCGAGTCCCTCGACGACGCCCCGCAGGGCACGTCGGTGACGCTGCACCTCAAGCCCGTCGACACTGAGGACGGGCTGCACGACTACACCGCGGAGTGGAAGATCCGGGAACTGGTCAAGAAGTACTCCGACTTCATCGCCTGGCCCATCCGCATGGAAGTCGAGCGGCGTACCCCACCCGGCGAGGAGGGGGGCAAAGAGCAAGTCACGATCGAGACCGAGACCCTCAACTCGATGAAAGCGTTGTGGGCCAAGTCCAAAGACGAGGTCTCCGACGACGAGTACAAGGAGTTCTACAAGCACATCGCGCACGCCTGGGATGACCCGCTGGAGATCATCCCGATGAAGGCCGAGGGCACCTTCGAGTACCAGGCGTTGCTGTTCATCCCGTCACGCGCCCCGTTCGACTTGTTCAGCCGCGACGCCAAGATCGGGGTGCAGCTGTATGTCAAGCGGGTCTTCGTCATGGGCGACTGCGAGCAGCTCATGCCGCGCTACCTGCGCTTTGTCAAAGGTGTTGTCGACGCAGAGGACTTGTCGCTCAACGTTTCCCGCGAAATGCTGCAGCAGGATCGGCACATCACGGCGATCCGCCGTCGGCTGACCAAGAAGGTCCTGTCCACGATCAAAGATATCCAGTCCGAACGCCCCGACGATTACCGCACGTTGTGGACCGAGTTCGGCCGGGCCCTCAAGGAGGGCCTGATATCGGACTTCGACAACCAAGACACATTGCTGCGAATTTGTTCGTTCGCCTCGACGCACAGCGAAGAAGAGCTCACCACCCTGCCCGAATACGTCGAACGCATGAAGGATGGCCAGGAGCAGATCTTCTACGCGACCGGCGAATCGCGTGAACAGCTGCTCAAGTCGCCGCACCTGGAGGCGTTCAAGGCTAAAGGCTACGAAGTGCTTCTGCTGACCGATCCGGTCGACGAGATCTGGGTCGGCTCGGTGCCCGAGTTCGAGGGCAAACGGCTGCAGTCGGTGGCCAAGGGCGAAGTGGATTTGGAGTCCGAGGAGGAAAAGAGCGAGGCCGAGCGCGAGGAGCAGCAGAAGGAGTTCGCTGACCTGCTGAGCTGGCTGAAAGACACTTTAAGCGAGCATGTCTCAGAAGTACGGTTGTCGGGCCGGCTGACCGAATCGCCGGCCTGCCTGGTCACCCCCGCGCTGGGCATCACGCCTGCGCTGGCCCGCATGTACCGGGCATCCGGGCAGGCCATTCCGGCCGGTAAGCGGATCCTTGAGCTCAACCCGAAGCATCCGCTCGTCACGGGCCTGCAGCAGGCGCGCAAGGACCGCGCCGACGATCCCGCCCTGGCTGAGACCGCCGAATTGCTCTACGGTACAGCACTTCTCGCTGAAGGCGGCGTACCCGAGGACCCGGCTAGGTTTGCCGGACTGCTCACCGACCGCTTGGTCCGTACGGTGTAGGAGCATCCGTGAAAAGCAGTCCGAAATTCTTCCTAGCCGGGTTTGTTCAGGTCGCGCTGTTCGGTGCGATGCTGTTCGTGGCGGCAGGCACACTGAACTACTGGCAAGCATGGGTCTTCTTGACCATCTTCGTGCTGTCGATCTGGATTCCCAGCATCTACCTGTTGCGCACCAACCCCGCAGCGCTTCAGCGCCGGACGCGATCAGGGCCGACCGCGGAACCCCGGCTGGCGCAGAAGATCGCCATTGGGGGCACATGGGTTTCGCTGACGGCCATGTTCGTCGTCAGCGCCCTCGATCACCGCTTGGGATGGTCCTCGGTGCCGACGGCGATCTCGCTGGTTGGCGACGCCTTGGCCGCGGTGGGGCTGGCTATCGCGATGCTGGCGCTCATCCAGAACAGCTACGCGGCCGCAACAGTGCGCGTCGAATCCGGCCAGCAGCTCATCTCCACCGGTCTGTATGGCCGGGTGCGCCACCCGATGTACACCGGAAACGTGATCGCGATGATCGGTATCCCCCTCGCGCTCGGCTCCTACTGGGGCCTCGCCTTCCTCGTCACTGGTGTGATTGTGCTTGCCTTGCGGATCCGCGACGAGGAGAAGCTGCTCCAGGATGAGTTGGATGGATACCGCGAGTACACGCAGAAGGTCCGCTACCGCCTAGTGCCGTCGATGTGGTAGCCGCTAATTCCTTGCACTTTCGCCTTGAAGGGATTGGTTGAGTTGGTGGGCGTAGGTGCGCAGGGTGGTGGGTGTGAGCATGTCGTTGTGGTCGCAGTCGACGGGGTACTGACTGATGTCCCCGGTGACGTAGGGTCGCCAGGCTTGTTGGAGTGATGGGTCGCCGCCGTTCTCGCTGCGGGCGGCCGTGAAGATGGCGATGTCGCCGTCGAATACGTCGGGTGTGTGTTCGGCAAGGTAGTACTGGTTGGCGTGCGCGCTTGCCACCATGTGCTCCAACAGCGCTCGGGGCGGCAGAACAAGCCCGGCATCGTGGTCTCGGTGTTGGTGAATGAGTTCTTGGGCCCGCTGGTAGGTCAGCGGCTGCGCGTCGTCGGCGACGTCGATACCGGTGAGCTGCAGGAAACGTTGCAGGATACGGTTTTCGATGTCGGTTTTGTCTGAGACCGTGTGGATTTGCCCGTTGCCGTGGACCGGGTCGAGCAGGATCAGTCGCTGGACGGCGCATCCGCGCCGGCGCAGCTCGACGGCAAGCTGGTGGGCGACGACCCCCCCGAATGACCAGCCGAGCAAGTTGTAGGCGTCGGCGGGATAAACCGTTTCGAGCCGGTCGGCGTAGTTTTTCGCCATGTCGCGAATCGATGCGGGTGGCGCCTCGCCGTTGTGCGGGATTTGGTTGATCCCGATGATGGGGCAATCCAGGTAGTCGCCAAGTCCACGGTAGGGATAGCTGATGCCGGTGCCTTCGTGAACACAGCACAGCGGTACCCCGGCGCCGTCTTTGAGGATCTCCACGGGCAGCACTTCAGCTGTGCTGTCGGGCCGGCCCAGCTGCTGGGCCAGGGCTCGCACCGACGGTGCTTGAAACACTGCGCGCACCGCAAGATGGGTGCCAAGAGCGTTGTTGATCGCGGCGACCAGTCGCATCGCCAGCAGCGAATCGCCGCCCACCTCGAAAAACGAGTCCTCGACGCCGACTTGGTGCACGCCCAGCACCTGGGCGTAAATGCCGGCCAGAATCTCTTCGATGCGGGTGGCCGGGGCCCGGTAGTGGTCGGTCCCGGTATAGCGCGGCGCCGGCAGGGCCCGTTTGTCGAGTTTGCCGTTGGGGGTCAGCGGCAACGCGTCGAGCACCACCACCGCCGCCGGCACCATGTAGGCGGGCAGCCGCTGCCCCAGCGCGGCGCGGATCTGGGATGGGTCGACGTCGCCGGTCACGTAGCCGATTAGACGCCTGTCCCCGGGGCGGTCTTCGCGGGCGATCACCGCCGCCTGCTGCACGCCCTCCACGCCGGCCAGGGCGGCCTCGATGTCGCCGAGCTCGATGCGATAGCCGCGGATCTTGACCTGCTCGTCGGCGCGGCCCACATACCGCAGCTGCCCATCGGCACCCCAGCACACCAAATCCCCGCTGCGATACATCCGTGCCCCAGCCCCGCCGAACGGGCAGGCCACAAACCGTGCGGCCGTCAACCCTGAGCGCCGCCAATACCCACAGCTCACTGCCGGCCCCGCCACATACAACTCCCCTACCACGCCCACCGGCACCGGGCGCAGCCATGCGTCGAGGACGAACAACGCGGCCCCGGGCAGCGGCGACCCGATCGGCGCGCCCGATCCCGGTTTCAGTGGTGCGCTCATCGCCACCCACACCGTCGTCTCGGTGGGGCCGTAGGCGTTGACCATCACCCGCCCCGGCGCCCAGCGGTCCACCAACTCCGGGGGGCACGACTCCCCACCGACCAGCACGGCCAGCGACTCCAGCCCGTCGGGGGACAGCACCCCCAGCGCGGACGGGGTCTGGTTGACGACGTCGACGTGCTCGGCGCGCAGCAGCGCGTGGAAGTCTTGCGGTGAGCCGCTCACCTCGTCGGGCACTACCACCAGGCGCCGCCCGTGCAGCAGGGCGCCGAAGATCTCCCACACCGAGAAGTCGAAGCTAAACGAGTGGCACTGCGTCCACACGCCGCCTGGAAGCTGCTGCGCCTGCGGGCAGGCCAGCAGCTGCGCCACGTTGTGATGCGCGACAGCAACACCTTTGGGAGCCCCGGTGGTGCCAGAGGTGTAGATCACGTACGCGACGTCGTCGCCGGCCGGGGCCGGCAACGCCGTGTCCGGGTAGTCGGCGATCACCGGGTCGTCGATGTCGATGACCACCAGGTCGTGCCCGTCCAACCGGGGGCGCAGTGCCGCGGTGGTCACCGCGGCGACCGGGGCGGCATCGGCGAGCATGAACCCCACCCGTGACGGCGGCATCGCCGGGTCGATCGGCACATAGCCGGCCCCGGTTTTAAGCACCCCCAGCATCGCGATGATCGCTTGCGCTGAACGCGAAAACAGCAGAGCCACAAAGGCTCCCGGACCCGCCCCGTGTTCTGCCAGCAGGTGCGCCAATCGGTTAGCGGCTGCGTCGAGCTCACGATAGGTCCACGATTGCCCACCGCAGGTCAGCGCCGCCGCGGCGGGGTTGCGGGCCACCTGGGCGGCGAACAGCTCGGGGATGGACGCCCGCGGCGGCGTCGGCGCGGTCAACACCGCCCGGTTACAGATTTCATCGAGGCCGGCGAGCTCCGTCTCGTCGAGCAGATCAATCGACGACAACCGCCTGCCGGGCCCGGCGCTCAGCGCCACCAACACCCGCTGCCAGCGGTCGATCAACGCTTCGATGCTGGCCGCATCGAACACATCCGTGCGGAATTCCACCACCCCGGAAATCCCGGCCGACTCCCCGTCGTCGCTCCAGCGCTCCCCAAGGAAAACCGCCAAATCCATTCGCGCGGTTCGGGTATCCACCGGCACCGGGCTGACCTGCAACTCACCCAGCCCCACCTTCGGCGCCGGGCCATGGCCCAGCCCGGCGAAGTTCTGCCACGCCAGCACCACCTGAACCAGCGGGGAATGGCTCAGCGACCGGGCCGGATTAAGCCGCTCCACCAACACCTCGAACGGCACATCCTGATGCTCGAAAGCGGCCAAACTGCGCGCACGCACCCGCGCCAACAATTCAGCCACCGCGGGATCACCACTCAAATCGACCCGCAACACCAAAGTGTTGACAAAACAACCCACCAGCTCATCAAGTGCGGGATCGCGCCGCCCGGCCACCGGGAACCCCACCGCCACCTCGGCGCTGGCACTGAGCTTGGCCAACAGCACCGCCAACGCGGCCTGCACCACCATGAAACTCGTCGCGTTGTGCTCGCGGGCCAGCCCAGCGATGCGCTGCTGCAACTCCGGTGGCCAGTCGATGGGTATCCGGGCGCCGCGATGATTTGCCACCGGCGGATAGGGCCGATCGGTGGGCAAATCAAGGCGTTCGGGCATGCCGGCCAGCGCCTTTTCCCAGTAGGCCAGCTGCGCGGCGATCGGGCTGTCGGGATCACCCAACTCCCCCAATTGGTCACGCTGCCACAACGTGTAATCGGCGTACTGCACCGGCAACGGGTCCCAGCCTGGTGACTGCCCTGCACACCGGGCCGCATACGCCACACCCAGATCGCGCACCAGCGGGGTGAGCGACCAGCCATCCGCGGCGATGTGATGCACCACCGCCACCAGCACATGCTCATCGTCGGTGACACGGAAAAGCGTTGCCCGTAAAGGCATTTCGGTGGCGATGTCGAAACTGTGCCCCGCCGCGGCCTCGATCGCCTCCCCCAACCGCGGCTGCGGCCAGCCGCCGGCCTCGACGACCTGCCAGCCTGCGTCGGCCCGCTCGGCCGGCACCACCACCTGCCGCGGTGTCCCCTGCACCGCCGGAAACACTGTGCGCAAGCTCTCATGGCGGGCCACCACGTCGGCCAGCGCCTGGCCCAGTGCCGCGGTGTCAAGCCGCCCGCGCAGCCGCAACGCCACCGACATGTTGTACAGCGGGGAAGGCCCCTGCAATTGATCGATAAACCACAACCGCTGCTGGGCGAACGACAACGGCACCACCGCCGGGCGCACCACCGGCCGCAACGGCGCCAACCGGGCCGCCCCACCACCGGCACCCACCCGGCCCGCCAACCCGGCCAC
>Ga0070737_10003763_pt1 | contig 15895 bp, 19 predicted proteins | sample Coa_R1_10_FD_66438 | JGI IMG/M metagenome (GOLD analysis project Ga0070737, IMG submission 66438) | Surface soil microbial communities from Centralia Pennsylvania, which are recovering from an underground coalmine fire - Coalmine... | ecosystem: Environmental > Terrestrial > Soil > Unclassified...
AGCGCTTCGCGGTAGATCTCGCTGCGGCTCTTCCCGAGGCGCTCGGCGAGCTCATCTGCGCGACGGAAGAGATTGTCGGGAATCGACACCGCGGTCTTCATACCAACGGTATAACCGGCTGCGTCGCCATTGGGTCGCCGCCGGCGCTTCAGTTCGTCGCCAAGCAGGCGCCGGCCATGGCGGCCTTGGGGCCGGCGGAGCGAGCGTGGCTTCGGGCCGGCGCGCCCCGCGTGTGATCACGTGAGAGGATCTCTGCCATGACGACGCTTGGGGATCGACCGAACGATGCGCTGGTCGTGATCGACGTTCAGGTCGGCGTTGTCGCGGCAGCGTCGCGTCGCAACGAGGTGGTCGCGTCGATCGCCGAGCTCGTCGAGCAAGCCCGGCGCGCGGGCGTCGCGATCATCTGGGTCCAGCACTCAAGCGATGAGCTTCAACCCGGCAGCGATGAGTGGCGCTACGTCCCTGAGCTCGTGCGCGACGCAGCCGAGCCGCTGATCGAGAAGCGCTACGGCGATGCCTTTGAGGCGACCGAGCTTGAAGACGTGCTGCAACGCCTCAGGGTCGGCCGGCTGCTCATCTGCGGCGCGCAGACCGACGCGTGCATCCGCTCGACGCTTCACGGTGCGCTGGTCCGCGGGTACGACACGATCCTGATCGGCGACGCGCACACCACCGAGGATCTGAGCGCCTGGGGCGCTCCGCCCCCAGAGCAGGTGATCGCGCACACCAACCTGTACTGGAGCAATCAAAGGGCTCCCGGCCGGACTGCCGGGACCGTCACCAGCACCGAGCTCAGCTTCAAGGGCTGAACGCACCAAGGATCGAAGTCCTAGTCCCGGATTCGTCGCGGGCCGAGCGTCCGGTTAGTCGCTCGCGGGTAGTGGATACGGGCGTCAGCCGGTGGTTTCGTTGACCGCGATCACGTCGATGAGGGTGTCGAGCCCGGCGAAGTCTGTGGGGTTGGTCGTGAAGAGCGGCAGGTCGTCCGCGAGGGCGGTTGCCGCGATCAACAGATCGATGGCTCGTCTGCCGCGGGCCTTGCGGCCGCTGGCTCGCGTGTGTGCGTAGATGTGTCCGTAGGCTCGCGCGCAGGCCGTATCAAACGGCAGAGGGTCAAAGGTCGCCTCGGCGCGTTGGAGGCGGTCCTGGCGCCGGGCGCGCTCGGCGGGGTCGTCGGTCGCGTGCGGCCCGGCTGCCAGCTCGGCCAGGGTGACCGCGGCGATCGCCAGCTCGCCTGGCAATGCGGTCACAGCGATCTGCTCAAGCCCGATGACGACGGAGGTGTCGATCAGGCCGCGATCACGCGGGCGCTGTTCAGGCACGCGGGGTCGGGTCCTGATCGATCCCGGCATCAAGGTCGTCGCGGAACTGCGCGCTGTCGATGGCCGGGGACCCCGCGAACGCGGCCAGGGCGGCCTCGCGGCTGACGAACCGTCGGCGCGGGATGGGCGCGAGCTCGCCGACCGCGACCCCGTTGCGCGTCACCACAAAGGTGTCGCCGCTGTCGAGTCTTCGCATCACTTCCCCGCTGTCATTGCGCAGCTGCCGCTGCGTGATCTGCTTCGCCATCACCAAAGCGTAGCACGCGTGCTACATAGCATGGTCTTGGCCTGCAGACGTCCCTCCGTCGCAGAGGAGGCGTTGACGCGCAACGAGCTGACCCATCCCTACTGAGCCTGCGCAGGCGGATCGACAGAGCGGCTCGCCTGAGGACTGGATGCGTCGCCGAGCAAGCGCCCGGGGACGGGCTGGCTGGCTGATGTCAGCGAGTCCAACGCGGGGCAGCGTTCGGACGTGCATCAGGCGGTTGGGATTGCCTGTGCTGTGGCGGCTCGAAGCACCATTTGGTCATAGGAGGCCAGGGTGGACTTGGTGTGTCTGGCGGTGGCCAGGCAGTAGGCGTCGGGCAGGCTGATTGGATGCCGGCCCCTGAGCCGGGCCGCGTCGATCGCGATCGCTTCGTTGGGCAGTTGCACTTCGATCTCTAGCGCGGCGATCGCCTCCCGCGCGATCGTCAGCGTCCGTGCATGGGCGGCCGGGGCGACAAGGACCTCGCTGAGATTGATGGCGCTGATCGCGACGGCGTCCTGGTGAGCGCGCCAGTCGCTCAGCCACTGCCGCGACCGTGCGTGGTGTGCGTCGTTTCGGTCCAGGGCGCCAATCAGCACGTCGGCGTCGATGAGATATCTCACCGCTGGGCGTCTTCAGCGTCCAGCGAGTCCAGGTACCCCTCGGGATAGGCGCCGGTGAGCGCTCCCATCGCTGCCTCGAACGTCATTGCGGCACGTCGGACGCGCAGTTCGCCCTCGCCGGTGGGTTCGACGGTCACCGCCTCACCGGCATGCAGGCCGGCTTCCGCCAGCGCAGACACTGGGAGGGTGATCTGATTCTTGGTGGAGATCCGAGTCATCCTTTACAAGGATAGTAAAGGCGATGGGTCTACGTCAACCCGCTCCCGTCGCCGAGCGAGCGTTCGCGGGCGCGTCAGACGGCGTTGGAAAGCGGGCGTGCGGAGGGGTTTGTCAGTCTGCCGCCGAGGCGATGTGCAGCAGGTGCGAGATCGCGCTGAAGTCTTTGGGATTGTCTGTCAGGAGAGTCGCCTCGTGCACGCGGGCCGTGGCAGCGATCGCCAGATCGGCAGCGCGCCGGCGCGGCTGCCCGCCCGCGGCCAGGACGACTGACTGCAGGTAGCCCCACTCGCGGGCCACGCGGTCATCCACGGGAAGTGGATCGGGGAATCTCGCCTCGATCATCCCCAGGCGGTTGGCGCGCCTGGCGCGTGCTTGGTCATCGCGGGCCACCAGCAATCCGAAGTGCAGTTCGGCCAGCGAGACCACGCTGATCGCCGCCTCGACCTCGTCCCCAGGGGAGCGTCCGCCGATCAAGATCGAGGTGTCCAGCAGCGCCCGCAACTACTCACGCCACGGATCACCGAGTGCAGCGTCAAAGCGACGGAGATCCTCCGCCAAATCCACGTCGGGGGGCAGGCGCCACAGGTCTGCCAGGTCCGCGACGGGAACCCAGGTGCGCGCGCGCAGCGGTCCAAGCTCGGCCACCGCGCGCCCAGAGACGGTGACCGTCAGTCGCTCGCCCCGCTCGGCGCGGCGAAGGACCTCTCCGACATTGTTGCGAAGCTCTTTCTGAGGAATCGTCGCCACATGACAAGGGTAGCAGAACTGCTACCCGGCCTTGTCAAGGGCGACGAGACGTGCACCCGTCGCGATCCGAGCGCGCGCCGGCGGTGTCCTCGGCGGGTGAATGCGAGCGTCCGGCACCGCTGGGAGGCGCTTGATGCGAACGTGAACAAGCGACGGCTCTCAGGCGACCTATCCCGTGACGCCGACTGCCTGACCTGCCGCTCGGAACGGGTCCCGGCGGCTGCGCCACGGCTGCGGGCGGCGCAACCGCCGGACCTGAGGCAGTCCGCGGCCGCCGAGGCGCCGGGCGCCGCTCAGCTGACGTAGCGCTCAAGCGCCTCGCGCGCGATCTCGCTGACGGTCTTGCCCTCACGCTCTGCGCGCTCCTGTGCGCGCGCCTGCAACTCGGCGGTCATGCGGAAGTTCACTCTCGGCGAACTGCCCGACGCGCCCGACAACGACCGCCGCCCCACCCGCTTGGCGTCAGATAGGTCATAGCCGGCCTCGGCCTCATCGGCCAGCCGCTCGGCAATCTCCTCGGTGACCTCAACTCCGCTCTTGGCTCGCGTCGATTTGCTCATCACCATCCTCCTTCCAGAAACTGCAGGTATCGCCGGCGGATCGGCTGGGCGTGGATGATCAACAGCCCACCGTCCTCAGTCTCGATCGCCATCACCTCAAGCAACTCCCCCTGCTCATCAGACCCAGGAACACCAACCTGGGATCGGAGAGCACCGACCCGCTCGGCGCCTCCTCAACGAAGATGACGCTGGTCGTCTCCACCACGTAGCGGCTGCGTGGGCGGCTGATCCGATGCCGCGTCGCTGAGCGCGTATGCCTGATCCGCACCCATTGATTCTGTCAGACAGATTAGATGGATCGACGGCAGAGCTCAGCGCTGATGCAGCCGTCGCGGAGCGCTCGTCCACCGCTGAGCGCTTGGGCCATGGAAGCGAGCGTGAGATGTCCCGGCGCGCTGCCCTTGAGCGGAGGCTGGCCGAGCGCTCCTGGCTGGGGTCGTCGCCTCACTCCTACGGCGCGCCGTCCGGACTGACAAAGTCGTGGAGGCTGAGCCGCTCGGAGTCCGGGTGTACGAGAGGGGCGAGCTCGGACCGCCGGCCCGAATGACTCCTGGCGGAGCACGAGCTCGTGGCCACCACCGACTCGGACGAGCGCCGTCGTCGCCAAGCAGGCGCCCGAGAAGTCCGTTTCTGGGGGGTGGAAGCGAGCCCGCGGCGACCTGGACGAGGCTCGCCCATGTGACCCGGAGAGCTCTCGGATCAGGTGTGGTGAGCGGGCTCGCCGGCAAGCCGGTCGACGTGCGCGGAGCGCGGGAACGCGAGCGCGATGCGGTCTGCGACGCCTGGCGGTGCTGATTGGGCGAGGACCTTGTCGCTGTCGAGCATCTCGACGACCTCCGGATACACCATCGTCGAGACGACCAGGACCCGGACTGGCTCGGCTGAGTCGTTGAGCAGTTGGTGCGCGCCGCGCCGCCCGACGGGACAGGCCACGACCTCGCCGCTGGCCAGGCGTCGGCGGTCGTCTTCGGTGCGCAGCACGGGGCTGCCGGCGAGCACGATGATCATCTCCTCGTTGGCGTGGTGGGCGTGCAGCGGCGATCCAGCTGCGCCCGGGGCGATCTCATACAGGGTCGCGCCCAGACGCTCGGCGCCCGCCTGGGCACCGACGCGCGCCGCCCGGCCAGCCAGACCTGGAGCCTTACGGTCCTTCCAGTCCGGATCGAACACGTTGGCCACGAACTGAACCTACGAGCCGCTACGGACGGTCCCGCGCCGCTGGGGCCCTGGCGGCTGGACAGTGGTTGTCGCTGCGCCGTCGGTGCGGAAGGCGACGGTGGCCGCCGTCGCGCGTGGGAGCCGCAGCTCTAAGCACCCGTCGGTCACGCAGAGGCGGGCGGTGGGCTCGGTGGCGAAGCGGTCCGGGAACATCTGCTCGCCGAAGTTGAAAACGCTTCCTGAGCAGTAGTTGATGAGGACCTGTGCAACGCCTGGTCTCGCTCTGGCGATCCAGACTCCCATCGGAGTCCCGTGCCGGGTGTCGCTCAGCGGCGTGTGGGCGTTGCCGGCGACCACCAGCGCCCCGTCGCAGGCCTCGGTCGCCGCGAGCGCGGCCTCGGCGAGCGCGCGGTCGCGCGCTGACCACGATGGCGATGACGGCGTGTCGCCGTGGTCAAACAGCGCGACCTTCACACCATCGCGAATCAGTTCCCGCAGCGTGACGAGATGCTCGACGGTCACGCGACCGTCCCCGAGCCACAACCGCTCATCATCGATCAGCTCGCCGCCTTGCGCCCACCGGTCCACCACGCTCCAGAGCTCTGCCGGCCACTCCAGCGCCACCGTGCCGATCCCGAAGCGATCAACGAGCGCCCGGATGATCGCTGGGTTCTCGGCCACGCCGTGGCATTCCCCGAGCAACAGCGTCCCAGCCTCAGCCAACGCCCGGTCGACAAGCTGCACCGCATCCGGGTCAAACACAACCTCCATGACGCTGCCTGCAGGCTCTCGGGCCGCCTCGCGCAACGCGTCAAATGTTCCGAGGACAGGCATCTTGTGATTGTCGCGACGACCCCAAGTACGCAACGCCGAGGACGCCGCAGCCGCGCATGCGTCGCGGAGCGCTGTTGCGGGTGATCGGGAGCGCTCGTTCGACGCGGGCGTCCGCCAGGATCCGCGACTTGGAGCGCATCCGTGCTCGATGTGGACAAACACCCGCTCCAAGTCAGCGATCTTCTCGCTCGGCAGTGACTTGGAGCGCATCGTTGCTCGCATACGACAGCGATCCGCTCCAAGTCCCCGCCCGGCTCCACCGCCGGCACGAACCTCGCCTCGGCAGAGCCTCCCCACGACACGGCTGGCGGAGGGACCCGCAGGTGCTTCCCGAACCGAAGAAGCCCGCCGGGGGACTCGAACCCCCAACCCCTTGATTACAAATCAAGTGCTCTACCAATTGAGCTAGGCGGGCACCGCCTGCGGTGCGCAGGTGAGTCACACGCTACCGCCCGACGGCGACCCGTCGATCCTCCGCGGCCGGCGGCCCGGTCAGATCCGGTGGTAGCGCGCGTCCGCGATCGAGTAGAGGGCGAAGCAGATGAAGCCGGCGGCGACGACGCCGAGGAGGATCGGGCCGTAGGAGGCGTGGACGAGCTCCTGGAGGGCGCCGTCGAGGCCGACGGCGCGCCGAGGGGAGTAGTCGAGGGCAGCGCGGAGGACGCCGTAGCCGATGAGCAGGAAGATGACGCCGCGCGCGACATGGCCCGCGACGCCGAGCGCGGTGAATGAGCGGCGCGTCTCGGGGCTCATGCGACCAACCTCCGAGTCCTCCAGGAACGTGCGGGCGATCCCCTGGTATCCCTGGTAGAGGCCGGCGCCGAGCAGCAGGACGCCGGCGACGGCGACGTAGACCGGGCCGCCGGGCCAGCCGAGCACGCCCGCGGCGGCCGTGCGGGCGCCGCCGCCCGAGGGACGGCTGCCGGCGAGGATCTCGACCGCGATCGCGCAGAGCGCGGAGTAGGCGACGCCGCTGCCGAGCGCCGAGGCCCGCTTGCCGGCGCTCGCCGGCTTGCCCGAGTCGACGCCGCGCGCGGCCTCGAGCAGGCGCCACAGCGCATACCCCGCAAGCCCGATCGCCACCAGGACGAGCGCCGCCGTGCCGAGCGGCTGGTGGGCGATCGTGCGCAGGGCCCCCGTCTGACTCTCGGTGCGACCGCCCGCGCCGATCGCGAGGCCGATCGACAGCGCTCCGATCACCCCGTACACGACGCCGCGCGCGACCAGCCCGCAGCGGCCGAGCCGTTCCACGGTGCGCGACGCCTCGGCGGAGGCGTCCCGGGAGAGGACGGTTCGCGACCCCAGGGCGAGCTTCATCGTGCCTACCTACCCGGAAGCGTCGCTTCCCAGAACGCAATCGTGTCCGCGACCGTCCGCTCATACGGGATCTCGGGCCGCCAGCCGGTCGCGCTCCGCAACCGGGAGGAGTCGCCACGCAGCTCCATCACCTCGCTGGCGCGCACGAGCCCCGGGTCGACGACGTGCTCGACGGCGAGGTCCGGCACCTGGCCGGCGAGCGCGGCGACCTGCTCGGCGGTCGACCGGGTCACGCCGCTGCAGACGTTGACGACACCCTCGTGGTCGCCGACCGCGAGCAGGCGGTAGGCGCGGACGACGTCGCGCACGTCGGTGACGTCGCGCCGCACGTCCGCGTTGCCGGTCGCGACGCGCAGCGTCCGCTCGCCGCGGCGTCGCGCGCTCACCGCCTGCCAGGCGATGTTCGAGAGCAGGAAGATCGGCCGCTGGCCCGGTCCCGAGTGGCTGAACGGCCGGACGACCACCACCCGGAGCCCGTGCGCGCGGGCGTACACCTCGGCGAGCTGCTCGGCCGCGAGCTTGGAGACCGCGTACGGGCTCTCCGGCCGGCAGGCGACGGTCTCGGCGATCGGTCCCTCGGCGACGGTGCCGTAGACCTCGCTCGAGCTCACCCACACGACGCGGGCGCCGGGCGCATGCCGGCGGATCGCCTCGAGCAGCGCGACCGCTCCGCCGACGTTCGCCTCGAGCGTGCGGGCGGGCTCGGTCCACGAGCGTCCCACGGAGCTGAGCGCCGCGACGTGGTAGACGACCTCGGGGGCGAAGCTGCGCACGCAGGCGGCGACCGCGTCGGCGTTTCGCAGGTCGAGGGCGGCCGCCGAGGCGCCCTCCGGAGCGGTGCCCGAGCGCGAGACCCCCAGAACCTCGTCGCCGGCCTCCAGGCACGCGCGGCAGAGCCAGCCCCCGGCGAACCCCGAGGCGCCGGTGATGAGCGCTCGCACCCGTCCGCCTCAGTCGGCGTCGCTCAGCTGTCGGGGTGCGCCGAGAGCGCGTGCTCGAGCGAGCCGTGTCCGTTGGAGGAGTAGTAGGCCTCGGGTTCGGGCTCCGGTTCCGCGGGCTCGGCGTTCACGCGCCGCTCGAGCTCGCCGAGAACGAAGCCGAACAGCAGGTGCCGCCACGTCGCCTGCAGGAACGCCGCGCGGCTGCCCGACAGGCGCGGCAGCTCGTCGCGAGCGGGGTGGGAGCTGTCGGTCAGCGACACGAGCGGCCAGCCCGCGAGATGCTCGGCGAGGGCCGCCGCCGGCCCGCGGAGCGGTGCCGGCACCGGCATCCGCGGGGCGAGGTTGGCGTAGACCGCGCCGAACGCCGCCCCGTTCGCCATGTGCGCCGCGAGGCCGACGGGATACCAGTGCTCCCCGCGCGTGACAAGCTTGCCGAGCAGCTCGACGTCGTCATAGGAACTCCCGAACAGGCGCTTGTCGAACGGCTGCTGGAACGCCCAGACCGCCGCGGAGAGGGCGCCGCTCAGCGCGCCCCGCAGCGTGCGAGTCGGGTTCACGCGGGAACTCACGGACTTGACTGTAACGACCCGTCGGCTGCCGGGTACGGCAGGGCATGAACCACCACGAGCGGCTGCACGAGCGGGCCCGCACCCACGGCGTCAACCCGCTGCTCTACGCGTTCGTGCGCGTCACATTCCAGGCGTTCTTCATGGTGTACTTCCGCATGCAGCGGATCGGTCGCGAGCACGTGCCGGCCAAGGGACCGGTGCTCATCACCGCCAATCACCGCAGCTTCCTCGATCCGTTCGTGATCGCCTGCATGGCCCGGCGCCCGATGTACTACGTCGCCAAGCAGGAGCTGTTCGCCCACCCGGTGGCGGCCTGGTTCCTCAATGCGCTCGGGGCCTTCCCAGTTGCCCGCGGCGCCTCGGACCCGGAGATGATCAAGACGGCCACGGCGATCCTTGCGCGCGGCGACATCGTGCTCATCTTCGCCGAGGGCACGCGCGTGCGCCCAGGGGCGCTCGGCCGCCCGCGGCGCGGTGTCGGCCGGCTCGCGCTCGAGTCCGGAGCGCCGGTCGTGCCGGTCGCGGTGATCGGCACCGAGGCGATCCGCCGTGGCTGGCGGATCCGGCCCCATCGGGTGCGGATCCGCGCCGGACGCGCGCTGCGCTTCCCGAAGGTCGAGAACCCCTCGCCCGCGCTCGCCGGCGCCGTCACCGACCGGATCTGGCCGTGCGTCATGCTCCAGTGGGAGTGGCTCGGCGGCCTCGCCCCGGTCCGTCGGGTCGCGGTCATCGGAGCCGGCGCGTCGGGCACGAGCCTCGCCGTCAGCCTCGCGCGCGCGGGTCTCGAGGTCGAGCTCGGCTGCCGCACTCCCGAGCAGGCGCGGGCGCTCGCCGAGAACCGCATCAACGAGCGCTACCTGCCCGGCGTCACGCTGCCCGACGCGGTCCACGTCATGCGCGCGTCCGAGCTCTCGCTCGAGGGCCACGACCTCGTCTGCCTCGCCGTTCCGGCGAAGGCGCTGCCGGCGGCGCTCGCCGCCCACGGCGGTCAGATCAACCAGCGGGCGGGCGTGCTCGTCATGTCCAAGGGACTCGTGCCGCCGCTCGGGACGCTTCCCGCCGCGTTCGCCGCCGAGCGCGCGGGCGCCCACGCGGTCGCGGTGCTCGGCGGGCCGGTGCACGCGGCGGAGATGCTCGAGCGCGGCGCGTCGGTCGTCGTCGCCTCGCTCGACCGTGGCTTCGCCAGCCAGCTGTCCGACATGTTCACCCAGGCGGGGCTCGACGTGACGACGACGACCGACGTGACCGGCGTGGAGCTTGCGGGCTGCGCGAAGAACGCGGCGGCGCTCGCCGCGGCCGCCGCCGCCGTCGCCGGGCCGAACGTCGCGGGCGCCGCGGCCGGCAAGGTGTTCGCGGAGGTCGACGCGCTCGCACGGGCACGCGGCGGGCGGCCGGAGACGTTCGCCGGGCTCGCGGGCGCGGGCGATCTCGTCGCGACGGTCGTCGCGAGCGGCTCGCGCAACCGCCGCGCCGGGGAGCTGCTTGCCCAGGGCGTTCCCGCCGCGGAGATTCCGAAGGCGATCGGCCAGGCGACGGAGGCGGTCGACTCGGTCCCGCTGCTGGCGAGCGTCGCGCGTGCGGCGGCGATCGAGAGCCCGGCGCTCGACGGGCTCGCGGCGCTGCTCGAGGGGCGGATCGAGCCCGACCAGTGGGCGGCGACCGTCACCGAGCCGCCACAGACCAAGCGTCGCGGGAGCGCCCGGGCCGCCTGATCCGGCGAGGGGTAGGCTCAGCATGTGGCGGCCACCGACGAGGAGAGCGCGCAGGCCAAGGCCGAGCTCGATGCTCGCTTCTCCGAGGTCTACCGCGCGCATCTGCGCGACGTCTACTCCTACAGCTACTACCGGGTCGGCAACCACCACGACGCCGAGGACCTCACCGAGCAGACGTTCCTGCAGGCCTACCGGCACTTCGAGCGCGCGCTGCGCGAGGCCGACGGCCGGCCGCTGCGCCCGTGGCTCATCCGCATCGCCCACAACCTCGCCGCGAACTTCTACCGCGACCGGGCGCGCCGACCGGAGTCCGCGATCGAGGATGCGGGACTCATCTCGGCCCCCCACACCACCGAGGCGCTGGTCGAGGGCCGCGAGGAGCTCGGCGCGATCCTTGCGGGCGTGCGCAGGCTGCCCGACGAGCGGCGGGAGGCATTGATCATGCGCTTCGCACTCGGCATGGACAACCGCGAGATCGCGCGGGCGCTCGGCAAGACCGACGGTGCGACCAAGGTGCTGCTGCACCGCGCGATCCGTCAGCTGAAAGGGATCGTCGAGGCGCCGGTGAATCCCGGGGACGGAGCGGACACATGAGCGTCGGCAGCACGGACTTCGAAGCGCTGCTCAGCAAGGCGCTTGCCCCGGTCGATCCACCTGACGACCTGCTCGTGCGCGTCGAGTCGACGCTCGTGAGCCTCACCGCCGCCGCCCAAGACGAGCTCGAGGCGTGGGAGCTGTCGGCGATGCGCGACCCGCGCAACTGGGTCCGCCCGGCGGCGGCGATCGTCGTCGGGGCGGGCGCCGGCGCCGCGCTGGTCGTGCTTCGCGTCCGCGCCCGGCATCGCAGCCGCCTGCAGCGCTCCGCGGGGGTGCTCGATCTCGCCGGGCAGACGCTGCACGACGTCGCCGAGGAAGCGCGCCGGATCCTGCCCGGACGCTGACCGAGCCGTCGGCTGCCACCCGCAGCGCGTCGGCTGCCACCGGTCGTCGTGTCGGCCGGCGGCGGCCCCGGCGCGCGCTGGTACCGTCACCTCCACCCGCAATGGCCACCTGCTACCGGCATCCCAACCGCGAGACCGGCGTGGCCTGTTCATCGTGCGGGCGGCCGATCTGCCCGGATTGCATGACGCCGACTCCCGTCGGCATGCGATGCCCCGAGTGCTCACGGGATCGCACGAAGGTCCGGACCGCCGCGAGCGTCCGCAACCGCATGGCGCGGGGGTCGGGCCTCGCCCGCTACTCGGTCACCGAGATCATCCTCGCGATCAACGTGATCGTGTTCCTCGCCGAGGTGGGGACGGGACTGCCGATCCTCGGCGTTTCCGGCGGTCGCGCCGGAACCGTGTACCTCGACGGCGCGCTGTACGGCCCCTACATCCACGGCATCCAGAACCAGCCATACCGACTGTTCACCTCCGCCTTCCTGCACGGGGGGCTGATCCACATCGCGGTCAACATGTGGTTCCTGTACGTCGTCGGAACGGCGCTCGAGCGCGGGATCGGTCGCCTCCCGTTCCTGGCGATCTACATCACCTCGATCTTCGCGGGCGCGTTCGGCGCGCTCCTGTTCGAGCCGCTTGCCGCCACTGTCGGCGCCTCCGGGGCGCTGTTCGGCCTGTTCGGTGCGCTGATCGTGCTCGCGCAGCGGCGTGGCATCTCGATCTGGCAGACCGGGCTCGGCGCGACGCTGATCCTCAACGTCGTGATCACGCTGACGATTCCCGGGATCTCGATCGGCGGCCACCTCGGCGGGCTGGCGGCCGGGCTGATCCTCGGCTGGATGTGGGTCGAGTTCGGCGAGCGCCGCGGGCGCGGCGCCGCGTTCTACGCTGCCTGCCTGGTGATCGCCGTGGCGGCGATCGCCGGGGCGTACGCGGTCGCCAACGGGACCGGCCTGACCCCGCACGGCATCAGCCTCTGATTCAGTCGGTCGTGGGACCTCAGAGCTCGACGGTGAGCACCGCCGTCGGCGCGACCTCGAAGATCTCGGGGTGGATGATGTGCGCGAGCGTCTCCAGCCCGTCGATCAGGCGCGGCCCCGGCCGCGAGAAGTAGGAGGCGGCATCGACGGCGACGACCTCGCCCGCTCCGAGCGAGGCGAGCTCGTCGCGGTGCATCTCCGCCTCCCGGTGGGCGATCTCGGCGTCGTAGCCGCACGGCATCACGATCACGATGTCGGGCTGGGCGGCCGCGACCGCCTCCCAGCTCTGCTCCTCCGAGCGCTCGCCGGCGAATCCGAGCACGTCCTCGCCGCCCGCGTAGGCGATGAGCTGCGGCGTCCAGTGGCCGGCCGCGTAGGGCGGGTCGAGCCATTCGAGCGCGACGACGCGCGGCCGGCGCACGTCCCGGGTGGCGATCCGGATCCGATCGATCCGCCCGGCGGCCTCGCGGATCAGGTCGACCGCCTCGTCCTTGCGCCCGGTCGCCTGCGCAAGCGTCCGGGCGTCGCCGAGCACCTCGCCGATCGTATGCGGATCGAGCGAGATCACCATCGGCTGGGTGTCAAGCTCCTCGGCGATCGCTCGCACCTCGTCGGCGGAGACCGCGCACACCTGGCAGAGCGCCTGGGTGACGATGAGGTCCGGCTCGAGATCCCCGAGCCCATCGGCATCGAGCTGGTAGATCGACTCGCCGGCGAGCGTGCGCTCCTTGACGGCCGCGTCGATCTCGGCGGGGGAGAGGTCGGATGGAAGGACCGCCCGCGTCACCTTCGGCAGGTCCCGCGCCTCCGGCGGGAAATCGCACTCGTGGGTCACGCCGACGACCTCGTCGCCGAGATCGAGCGCGAACAGCATCTCGGTCGCGGCGGGAACGAGGCTGACGATGCGCATCGACCGTCAGGGTAGGGGGTCTGACGGGAACGGCAAGGCCGCTTCTCCCCGGACCCCGACGCCGGGCCGGCCGCCGGCGGAGCGGGCAGGGGAGGAGGGCTGTTTCGAGGAGGCCTCGACGCGGCAATCATCTCAGAAACGGCGATCGGAGGGACCTTGGCTGAGACGCTCAACGACGACGAAGTCGACACCCGGCTCAGGCGCCTGGCATGGGAGCGCGAGGGCGATGAGATCGTGCGGGAGTGGCGGTTCGAGGATTTCGCCGAGGCGATCCGGTTCGTCAATCGGGTCGCGGAGGCGGCCGAGGAGGCCAACCACCATCCGGACATCTTCGTGCACGGCTGGAACAAGGTGCGGCTGTCGCTCACCAACCACTCCGCGGGCGGTCTCACCGAGACCGATTTCGAGATGGCGGCGCGCTTCGACGAGCTTTACTAGTAGTGTCGCGTTTGGTTGGTTCGTTGGCGCCAAGAGGTGCCGGGGGTGCCTCGACTGCAAACGAACTGGCCAAGCGGGGCACTGGTTCCGAGGCCCGCAGATTCCAGGCACCCTCCATCGCGCGAGTTCGCCTGCCGGATCCGCCGGGGCTCGGTGCTACCGTTCGCCGCGCCGCTGAATGACCGACGACGATCGACCTCGAAGTAGCAGCGCGCCGATGCCCGGGCCGGCGACGGTGCCCGGAGGCTCGGCGCCCGGGGCTTGAGTGCTCGCGGTCTGGATCATCCTCACCGGGGTCCTCGTCCTCGTCAACACGTTCTTCGTCGTCGGCGAGTACTCGCTCGTGCGCTCGCGCACGACCCGACTGCAGGAGTTGGCCGACGACGGCCGGCGCTCGGCGCGGCTGGCGCTGACGATGATCGACGACATCGGGGACTACATCGCGGCCTCGCAGATCGGGATCACGATGGCGTCGCTGGGGATCGGGGCGCTCGGCGAGCCTGCGCTGAGCGACGCGCTGAAGCCCGTGTTCGGCGCGTTCAGCCATGACGTTGCCGTGATCCTCGCGGTGATCATCGCCTACCTGCTGATCACCGCCGTGCAGAGCATCGTCGGCGAGATCGCGCCGAAGCTCTACACGATCCAGCACGCCGAGCAGGTCGCGTGCATCGTCGCGCGCCCGCTGTACCTGGCCCGGATGCTGTTCACGCCGTTCATCCTCGTGCTCAACGCGGCCTCCAACCGGCTCGTGCGGCTCACGGGGACCGATCCGGACGCGGAACCTGAGCACGGCACCCCGGAGGACATCAAGCGGATCATCGCCGACTCGCGGAGCGGCGGGAACATCGATATCGGCGAGGCGAACATGCTCACCGGCGTGTTCCACCTGCACGAGCAGGAGGCGCGGCAGGTGATGACCCCGATCCCCGCGGTCGTCACCGTCGACCTGTCGGAGACCGTGCGGGACGCGCTGCGCCGCTGCGTGCAGACCGGCCACTCGCGCCTCGTCGTCACCGAGGACGACAACCAGGACCGTGTCAAGGGGATCGTCCACGTCAACCAGCTCGTCAAGCTGATGATGTCCGAGGGCTACGACGCGCACTTCCACGAGCTCGTGCGGATGGCGCCGATCGTGCCGGAGACCAAGCCACTCGACGACCTGCTCGCCGACCTGCAGCGCGAGCGCACCGAGCTGTCGATCGTGATCGACGAATATGGCCGCACGGCCGGAATCGTCACCACCGAGGACATCGTCGAGGAGGTCGTGGGCGAGGTGTACGACGAGACCGATCCGGCGGGCGGTGCGGTGCGCCAGCTCGCCAACGGCGACTGGTTCGTGCGAGGCCACGTCGCGCTGACCGACCTGGAGGACTACGGGCTGCACCTGCCGGTCGACACGGACGCGTTCAACTCGGTCGGGGGCTTCGTGTTCGCGGAGCTCGGCCGCCTGCCCAAGCGCGGCGACCAGGTGTCGGCCGACGGCTACTCGATCCGGGTCGAATCGGTGCGCCAGAACCGCGTCGAGGCGGTGCGCATCCGCCGGCGATCGACGCCCGTCGAGGAGGAGACGCAGGCGTCCTGAGAGTGGCGCACGTTTCCAAAGGCTTCGTTACATTTGCTGCAACGGCCCGCCCGATGCATGAGTCCGGCGGTTGAGAGGAGAGCCGAAGCCGGTCCCGTGCGGGCCGGCTTCGGTCTTTCCGGGGCCTGACCGAGGCCTGTGGCGGCGCGCTCACCGGCGCAATTTCGGGCCGGGGGCGGCGTGATTCAGGCCCGCGTCGGCGCAATTTCGCGCCGGGGCGGCGTGATTCAGGCCCGCGTCGGCCCAAGTTCGGCCGCGGCGGCGTGATTCAGACCCGAGTCGTCAAGTCCGCGCGAGGCGGCGGCGCACCCTCACAACGGAAACCGGCCCGCTGGGGACGGGCCGGTTTCGTGCTTCTGGGGAGGAGGTGCTGCTATGAGGTACGTCGCGAAGCGAATGGTGCTGGTCGCACCTGAACGTAGCCTTAATACAACGGCTCCCGCCAATAAGATATGAGCCCGGTTGGGGTCGCGTCCCGACTCGACGTCCCGCCACCGTGGGACGCAGCGTTTCAGGCATAATCGTGGAACCCGCGGCCGCTCTTGCGTCCGAGCGCGCCCTCGGCGACGAGCGCCCGCAGTCGCTCGGGGATCTCGACGCCGATCGTCCCTCCGATCGCCTGCGAGACATCGAGGCCGACGAAGTCGAGCAGCGCGAGCGGGCCCATCGGCATGCCGGCTCCGAGCGTCATACAGCGGTCGACGTCCTCGGCGGTCATGCCGGTGCGGTCCATGAGCGCGACCGCGTCGAAGAGGTAGGGGAAGAGCAGCCGGTTGACGACGAAGCCGGGCG
>Ga0070737_10003767_pt1 | contig 15879 bp, 13 predicted proteins | sample Coa_R1_10_FD_66438 | JGI IMG/M metagenome (GOLD analysis project Ga0070737, IMG submission 66438) | Surface soil microbial communities from Centralia Pennsylvania, which are recovering from an underground coalmine fire - Coalmine... | ecosystem: Environmental > Terrestrial > Soil > Unclassified...
GGCTGCTTGGCTCGCGGGCTGAGTTGATGAATGGCTCGCGCAACCAGTTCCTTGCCGGTTCCAGTCTCGCCGATGATCAAAACCGTTGTGTTTCGAGTCGTCACCAAACGCGAGAGCGAATAGACCTGGCGCATCGCCGCGCTCCCGCCGATCATGCCGGGCAGAGGTTCGATCCGCGGACAGGACGGAAGCGCGGCAGCAGGTTCAATCAACGGCTGGGATTCCAACTCAGCGAGCGTTTGTTCAGGGACCTCCCACAAGAGATTGAGCAGTTCTCCGCTTTTGGCGTTCCGAGGCGGCTCGTGAACCAGCAGAGGTTTGCGGGCTTCAGAGTCAACCACCAGGACTTCAACCTGCGGATGCCGGGCCTTAACCATCCATGAAAGTTCTGTGGCGTCGAGATCGGGCAACCGGCGGTCGAGCACCAGGATTTCACAACGGCCCTCCTCGACCATTGCCAGCGCTTCCGCGCCGCCCCGCACTTCTTCGGCAGTCCAACTCGAGGATCGCAATCGAGTCACAACCTGATGGCGAAATTGGGGATTATCACTTGCGACGACAGTTGTCATCGTGCAGCTCCGCTTGTCTCAATGACATTTATGAACAACCTGGCGTTCCAGCCTGTAACGTTGCTGAGTTAGGTTTTCTTTAAGCTCGCCAGCATACGGTCTGAACTGCGTTGAAAGCACCCTCACCCACTCCGACCTATCAGGGTCTCCCTCTCCCTTGCAGGGAGAGGGCTGGGGGGTGAGGGAAACGGATTCCGGTTTCGTGTTCCCTTCTGTCATCAGGGCAGGCTCCAGGCGCCGCCACAGCGCACGTTTTCAGAGAGGCAGCCCAGCGGCGTGCTGGCAAAGCCTGCAAGCCGCGCAGCGTGTCGACGATTCTTGATTTATTTAAGGCAAGTCTTAGGAGTGCCCCGTTAAGTGAGCGTGGCTTCCGGTTGCGGCAGCCTTGCGGGATAGGCCCGCAGGTTCCTCCTCTGGCCGGAGCCCGATTTCATAACCTTCGCCGCGCACGGTATGGATCAGCCGGCGACCGAACCCATCGTCGATTTTCCTTCGCAAGTAACTGATGTAAACATCCACCACGTTGGTCATTGTGTCGGGGGAAAAGCCCCACACGTTCTGGATGATCATGGTTCGGGTCACGCATTGGTTGCTGTGCCGCATCAGATATTCCAGGAGCGCGTATTCTTTGGGGCTGAGGTCAATCCGCTTGCCGCCACGCTGGACGATGCGGTCCATGTGATTCAGCTCGAGATCGTCGATGCAGGTCTTGACGTCGGGAAGGCGCGAGGCGCGCCGCAGCAGGTTCCGAATGCGCGCCAGAAGCTCTGCCAGGGCGAAGGGTTTGGCAAGATAATCGTCAGCGCCAAGTTCCAGGCCGCGCACTCGGTCTTCCAGATTGTTCATTCCTGAAAGGATGAGAATAGGCGTTAAAGGCTTGAGTTCGCGGACCTTGCGTAAAAGCTCGAAACCCTCGACGCCGGGGATTTTCAGGTCGAGCAGGATAAGATCGTGGCGCTGTTCTGCAAGCTTTTGCTGGGCTTCCCCATCGCTTCCTGCCAGATCGACCAGGAACTGCTGGTTTTCCAGGCTGCTTTTCAGAAACCGAGCCAGCGATGGCTCATCTTCAACGACAAGTATGCGCATCTTCACCTCGGGAGACGGACGCTGGACATTCTTTCTGGACAATGTGTGATCATGGCCAAGATGGCCATGCCACAACCGTGGCACGGGCGTCCCGCCTGTGGGTTCGGTCCAGGTATTTATGTGACATATGACTAGGGCAGCCCGATCTGTTTGTTGCCAGGAACTCCGTGGACCATCCAAGTCAGGGTCATTGCGGGGATTGGCAGAGAAAGGTTGCGAGGCCGGTCGATAAATAGCCTAAACTGGCATCGTCAGCCTTGAATTAAAGCCGATAGCTTTCTCTCGACGGGCAGCTCCACCCGCCAGGTCCCCTCATTAACGAATACTTCTACTTCTCTTGGCTCTAAAAAATTTCTGATCAGTGCAATTCGGCTTTAATGAATCAATTCTGACCAAATCCTATATATCATAACGATATTAATAAAACAATAATATTTTAACGCAAGCTCCGCTTCGCGACGGGGAGAGTAAGTGAACTCTCATTAAGATTGTCGGCAACGCAGATTGAAACCTTGAGAGGAATCCGCGCTAACGCAAATTCTATTCCTGAGTGATCTTGGGGCTGTTGGCTCGCAAGCCGGGGCTGGCTGGATGAGGGGCAAGGGGTGAGAGTGTGGTGGTGGTTGACGCCTGGACGGAATTGATGGGCCACGTTGCGAGCGGCAGGATCACGATATCCACTCGCCGATTCATGGCGCGGCCTTCCGAAGTGGCGTTCGAGGCAATTGGATGATATTTCGAGTAGCCCGCCGCCGAGAGGCGCGTGGGATCAAAGCCGAACTGGGTGATAAAGAGCCGGACCATGTTGGTGGCGCGGGCTGTGGAAAGCTCCCAGTTGGAAGGAAAAGCAGCCGAATGGATGGGGACGTTATCGGTGTGCCCTTCAAACCGAAGAAGGCACGGCGTGGCCTGAAGTATTTTGGCAATGCGAGCGACAACCGGCTCAGCTTCGGGCCGCAGAGTGGCTGAGCCGCTGTCGAAAAAACCGACCTCTCGAAGGCTCAGAATAAGCGTGTCGTGGCTCATGCGCAGCCCTACGATTTTCTTTGCGAGCTGTGGAGCAAGCGCCTGTTCCAGCCTGTGGCGCAGCTCCGTGAGATTCATCACGGTGGTCGCCGCTGCGGGCGCTCCTTCAGGAGAGGACGCGACCCGACCCAGCACCGTGGTCAGGGCGGCGTTGTCCACCATCTGCACGGTCGAGAAAGGCAGGGGTTGAGACTGCGACAGCGGAACGTGCGTGTTGGAACTCTCGAAAATGCCGAGGTCCTGAAAAGCCACTTGCATCGCCAGAGCGATTTTCCCGACTTTCCGCTTATCCACCTGCGAGGCTGAGAACATGACCACAAAAAAGGCAAAGAGCAGAGTGACGAAATCAGAATAGGAGATCAACCACCGCTCGTGGTTCTCGTGGCTTGCGGCTTTTTTCCTTCTACTCACTGGCTGACCTCAACCGGTTCCTTGACTTCCTTTTCTTCTCCCTTGGCCTTCGCCGCTTTCTCTTCGGTGGTGGCCAGGAATCCGCGCAGTTTCGTCTCAACCATGCGGGGATTCAATCCTTCAAGGATGGAAATGACTCCTTCCAGAATCATCTCGCGGCTCAATTGTTCCTGGCGCAGGCGAATTTTGAGTTTTCCGGCAGCGGGCAGAAAAAAGAGGTTGGCAGAGCCCACGCCGTAGACCGTGGCCACGAAAGCCACGGCGATGCCGCGCCCAACTTCGTTAATGTTGTCAAGGTGCTGCATCACCTGAATGAGTCCTAAAACCGCGCCCAGAATGCCGATGGTGGGAGCGTATCCGCCCGCGGCCTCAAAGACTTGTGGAGCTTTTTCCTCATGTTCCGCCTGGTTATCCATCTCAAGCTCCATCATCTTTCGCAGTTCCTGGGGTTCCGTGCCGTCGATCGCCAGCATGAGAGATTTCTTAAGAAAGGGGTCTTCAATCTCAGGCAGCTTCTGATCGAGGGAGACAATGCCTTCCTTTCTGGCCTGATTCGCGTAGCTTACGATTTCCTTGATCAATTTTCCCGGGTCCCACTTCGGCTCGAAAACGATGTTCGCCATGCGCTTTGCGGCATGGAGGACGATGGGAAGCGGGAAGCCGATAAGCACTGCTCCAATCGTCCCGCCAAAAACGATCATCGCGGCGGTAGGCTGAAGAACCTGGACAATTTTCCCCCCTTCAATCGTCATTCCGCCTAAAATGCCGAGAATGGCGATAAGTATCCCACCTAAAGTTGCCTTATCCACCCCAGGGTCTCCTACTCAGTCTCTCGTGTGTCGTGCTGGCCGTTGCTCTTCCGAAAAGCTGTGATTTGAGGCGCTGCTGCGCACAAGCCTGCCAGAACGCATCGGCGGAAGGACAGGATCTGATCGACGACTTGCTCTAACGGCTCCTTCACCACCACTTTCTCGCCGGTAATCAGGGTGATGACCGTGTCCGGAGCCTTCTCAATGAATTGAACCAAATCGGCGTTCACCACGAAAGGCTGGTTATTCAGACGGGTGAGCTGAATCAAGCGGACCTCTCTTCCTGCTCCTGGCTCTCGATTCGACGCGTCTCAGCCATTCGCTGAGCCTCTCCACACTTAATTCATCGGCAATTTTTGCTAAAACTCGCGTCAAGAGGCAAATCTTGCCGAGTGGGGGACGCTTGCGAGCTTACTGGCAGGAGCTGAACCAGCCCGGACACGCCAATAAGTCTTTCTGTAGGCAATTTCGCTGCCAGCGGCTTGATAAGCCGTTACCGTTTCTCCGCATAGAACTTCCAGCGCCAAAAGGATTAGAAACATTGCGTGGCTCTTCTGGATTGGCAACCGACTTGCTTTGTGATGAAAAAAACGAACTTGCCGATAAGAAAATGAAGGAGACAAGGCGTTGTAAAGGCAGCGAGTGCTTATTCCCGGTAAGAATTTTTACGGCGTTTATCAGAAGAACGGCGAGCGATTAACGGCTTTGTTTCGGGCGAAGACGCGATTGTGGCAGCAATCCTGAACGATCACGGCAATCGATGGGAGGAATCCATTGAAAATTCTGATATGCGGCAGCGAAGGCAGACTGATGTCGGAGGTGATCCCTCATCTTCTTGCAGCAGGGCACGATGTATGGGGCATTGACAGTTGCGAGAAATGGGGAGTGCAGGCCAAGCGGCGTGATTACGTCTTTATTCGAGGCAACTGCGCCAGCCCCGAGGTGATGCGTCCGCTGATTGATGGCGTGGATGGGGTGATTCAGGCCACTGCGACGCTGGCAGGCGTCATCGGCTTTCATCGCCGCGCGGGGGATATCCTGAGCAATGATCTCTCCGCGCATGCCAACGTGCTGCGGCTGAGCGTGGAAGCGAAGGTGGGGCGCGTGGTTTACGTCTCTTCCTCGATGGTTTACGAGCGGCACACGTCGCAGCCTCTGCGGGAAGACGATGAGGAGTTGCGCCTGGCGAGGACGGATTACGGACTCTCAAAACTGGTCGGGGAGCGAATGTCGCTGGCCTTTTGGAACCAGTATCGCCTGCCTTACACCATCTGGCGGCCATTCAATGTGATCGATCCGCAGGAGGCAGGCTCTGACGATGTCGGCGTCAGCCATGTTTTCGCCGATTTCACGCACCGCCTGGTAGGGCGGCAGCAGAATCCTCTTGAAATTCTGGGCGATGGTTATCAGACGCGAAGTTTTGCGCACATCCGTGAAATTGGAGAGGCTATCGCGCGGTTTTCCTTTGCGCCTTCCACCTTGAATCAGGTCTTCAATCTGGGAAATCCGGAACTGATCACCATGCGGGAGCTGGCTCAAAAGATTTATCGAAAGGCGCAAGAAAGAGGATTGGTCCGTTCGACGCGGCCTCTCGAATTCAAGTCCCTTCCCGTGGTGGAAACAGATGTGAAGCAGAGAGTTGGGGACTTCACCAAGGCCCGCCGCGAACTGGGCTGGGAAGCCCGCGTCGGCATTGATGAGGCGATTGAAGAGTGCCTGGATTGCTTTGTCTCTCATCGGACGATGGCGGCTGCATGCGCTTCTCTCTCGACATCTTCCGAAGAGCGTGTCCTGCGGGCTTTATAGCCACCTGCGACGAGCCTCCTGATCCCGCAAAGCTATGCGAGTTACGACGCCAGAGCCGGCATCTCAAAATGCGGGCACAACTTTTTCAGAGTCCTCCACCCCAGGCATTCATCCAGAGCAGATTTCTAATCTGAAACCTGCGCCTACGGTCACCGCGCCGGCCCCGGAGCGCATAAGCCAACCCGAGGTCTCCGCCGGCGTGTTGTTTCGGGCGCTGGTCTATGGCGGCACGGGTTACGGCGAGGAAGCGTGGGTGGAAGCTTTGGGACTGGCTGAGAGCGGGATCCCCGTCCAACTTGTCCCGATGGGCGCCCGCAAGGACAGCAAAAGGCTCCTTCCGGTGGAATCGCGTCAGAAGCTTGAGCAACTGAAGCATACCCGGCTGGACATATCCCGGAGCGTCTATTACCAGGGCTCGCCTGCCGACGGCTGGGATCTTGAAACTTATGGACGCTGCCGGGTGGCCCGCACCATGTTCGAGACCGACCGAATTCCGGACGGCTGGAAGGAACTCTGCAACCGGATGGATGAAATCTGGGTTCCGGGCCCGTTCAATTTTGAGACTTTTGCGGCTTCGGGAGTGCATGAGACCAAACTGAAAATCATGCCGGCTGGAGTTGATACCAGGCTCTTTCGGCCGGGATTGAAGCCTCTCACGATTCCGAAGAAACGTAAATTCTCCTTTCTTTCCGTCTTCGACTGGCACGACCGGAAAGGATACGACGTTCTATTCAAAGCTTATGCCGCGGAATTTAAGGTGGATGAGGACGTTTGCCTCATTTTGAAGGTCTACCAGATCAACGATCCGCGAGCGGATCTGGAGTCCAAAATTGTCTATTTTCTCGAAAGGGAAGTAGGTCTGCCGCTTGAGAAAACGCCTCCTATTATTTTACTTAACGGTTTCATTCCACAGGCTGATATGCCGCGCCTTTACGCCTCCGCCGACGCGTTTGTCCTGCCAAGCCGCGGGGAAGGCTACGGGCGGCCTTATATGGAAGCGCTGGCCTGCCAGATGCCGGTAATCGGCACACGATGGAGCGGGCAGGCTGACTTTTTGAATGACTTGAACAGCTACCCGATTGAAATTGAAGGAGTCTTTCCGGTTTCTTCCCGGGTCGATCTCGAGCACTTCGCCGGACATCGTTGGGCTGAGCCCAGCCTGGAACACTTGCGCCGCCAGATGCGACGAGTTTTCTCCAATCCCGAAGAGGTGCATGCGCGAGCGGCGCGAGGCCGGGCGGATATGATCTCGCAATTTGATTGGCGCGTCATCATCCCGCGCTGGGTGACTGAGTTTCGCCGGCTGCTGGAAGGATAGCCCTGAAAAATCGATGCCTTTCTACGCCGTCAAGCCCGATTCGTTTGAAGTTCAAAGCGCTTACGAGCGCAGTTCGCGCGCCTGCCTGCTGACCGATGCGCAATCCGAAGCTGAAATTCCGTCGGAAATTCTGTCAGCCGTGGAAACGATCGAGATGGGGGAAGTCTCATCGTGGCATCCGGGCTATATCCCGCCTCAGTCGGATGCTGCGCTTTTCTGGTTCGCCGGTGAGCGTCTGCTCTGCGGCTCAAGCGCGGGCATACGGCATGATCTTTTGATTCCAGGAAGGCGATCCTTTGTCGCAGTTCATTATCCTTGCCTCTCCGATATGGACCTCATCGGTCTTCAACCTCGGAGCTGGACAACCGGAGCTTGCGAGGACTATATCAATCGCAGCTATCGCATCGCCGCCAGCTCCCGGCCTTCATCGGCCTTAGTGAGATTTTTGCAGGGAAGTCATGAGCCTTGGGCGCGCCTCTGTAATCTGCTCCAAATCGCCCAGGAAGCCCCGGAAAAAGCCCTGGCCGGACTTGCCGGAATGTGGGGCGAGGGACGCTTGCATTCTATCCTTGCCACACTTGTGCTGCGCAATCTGATCGTGCTCCTTATTCGTCAGGGCAACATCCCGAGCGCCGAGCAGCTTCTTGATTCGGGAATGAAAGCCTTTCCCAAATATGCCGAATTGCCGTTTCTCACCATGTGGCTGCGCGCCCGTCAGGGCAATCCGCAAGGCGTGGTGGGTTATCTCAAGCGGGCGGTTGAGCAGTCAGACCCTTCATTCATCGGCTCGGGCGGTGAAAATTCTTATCGGGCGCAGTGGGTTCTGGGATCTGTGGCCGATAGCGCGGGCCATCAGGCGGTTGCCTATCGATATTATTCCTCGGGCCTTCTGGCAAACCCCGCTTTTGAGCCTTCAGTTGTGGGAATTCTTCGGCAACGCGTTCCTTTCAGAGTCGCTCACGAACTGCAAATCTTTGATCTCTGCCCGATGGTGCGGCGCGAGCCGCGTTATTTTGAGCCTGTTTTTTACTTCCTGTTATTACACCGGCAGATTAGCGCGGCGAGGCGGATACTTGAATTGGTCAAGCCGCCGGAGCTGCGGCCTGGCATGTGGCATGAACAATTGGAATCGGTGGCCGCGGCTTATCGCCCCGCTCCCCGGCCTGCCAGCGCCAAACCCGGCGTCATGCTGATTGGCAATTATTTTTCCAACGCCAGCTTTGCGCGTATTAACCGCGAGATCGGCGCGGCGCTGATGAGCGAGTCAAGTCTGGACGTCAGCCTTGAGCCTCACGATTTCGCCCTCGCGCCTGCCCGCGCTTTTAACCATCATGAAGCCCTGTGCCAGGGTCTGATGCGCCGGATTGCCCATCTGGACCTTACCATTCGCCATCACTGGCCGCCGGATTTCAGCCGCCCTTCATGCGGAAAGCTTTTTAGTATTGTGCCCTGGGAATTTGGCGCTGTCCCCTGCCGCTGGGTGAAGGAAATTGAAGAAAATGTAGACGAGTTGTGTGTTTGCTCGTGCTTCGTCCGGGATGTTTTCGTCCGATGTGGCGTGGACCCTTCGCGCATCAGCGTGGTCCCGTATGGCATGGATCGAACGGTTTTCACTCCTGAAGGAATTGCATCGCGCCCCGCAGGCAGCCGGGGTTTTGTTTTTTTGTTTGTGGGCGGGGCGATTGCGCGCAAGGGAATTGACCTGCTCTTGAAGGCTTATCAGCAGGCTTTCACTGCTGCGGATGACGTGACGCTGATTATCAAGGAACTCGGCTCGAAGACTTTCTATCGCGGTCTTTCGCTCACTAAAGAGATTCGCCGTGCCATGCGTCGCTCAGGCGCGCCCCATGTGATCCTGATCAGTGACGAGATGGCGGATAGCGACCTGGCGGCGCTTTATCGCGGATGCGACGCGTTCATTCTGCCCTATCGGGGCGAAGGGTTCGGAATGCCTCTGGCGGAAGCTCTGGCTTGCGGCAAGCCGGTGATCACAACAGGCTCAGGCCCCGCAAAAGAGTTCTGTCCAATCGAGGCTTCCTATTTCATCTCGGCTCAGGAGGTGGAGGTCCCCAAACCGCATCCGCCATTGGGTGAAATGACAGGGGCTTTCACCTGGTTTGAACCCGATCTTGAAGAATTGACCGCCACAATGCGGTACGTTTACGAGCACCGTGAGGAAATCAAGCGGCGCGCCGCCGGCGCTGCCAAGGCGGTCCATCAAGCGCTCGATTGGAGCAGGGTAACTGCCCTGTACCTGGAGAGAATTCACCATTTATGCGTTCGCTAGCCCTTTCGATGATCGTTTGCAACGCTGCGGCGACATTGGCAGACTGCCTGGAAAGCGTTCGCGGCGTGGTGGATGAGATTGTTATCGCTGACACCGGCTCGACCGATGCGACAGAATCCGTGGCCCTCCGCTACGGAGCGAAAATCACGTCGATTCCCTGGGAACAGGACTTTGCGGCGGCGCGAAACAGGGCGCTCTCACAGGTGAAATCCGATTGGGTGCTGGTGCTGGACGCTGACGAGATGCTGGATGCTTCAGCGAGCGAGAACATTCGCTCGTTGTTGCGTGACGAAGTGGGCGGCTACCATGTTTCCATTCGGAATTATGTGCGGAGCCTCACCGAGCGCGTATGGGACCGCGCAGCGCAACCCAACACGTCCGGCCTTCCGCAAGCGCGGCAATATCCGGCGTATGTCGAGCATGAAAACGTGCGCCTGTTCCGCCGTCATCCGGAAATTTATTTCGTCGGCCGGGTCCATGAAACCGTAGGCCCGCGGGCGCTAGCCTGCGGGTTCAAGCTGGAGCGCGCCAATTTTGTGATTCATCATTTCGGCCTGATGGCAGACCCGGAAATTCGGCAGCGGAAGAGCCGCCTCTACCGTGAGCTTGGCCAGGCGAAAGTCCGGGAAATGCCGGATGATGCGCAGGCTCATTTTGAGCTGGGGCTGGAAGAGTTTAACAGCTTTAAGGATTATGAGACCGCCCTGTCTTGCTTCAAGCGCGCGCGCGAGCTGAATCCTCGCGTTTCCATCTCCTGGCTTTTTTCGGGTCTGGCGCTGCTTCGCCTGGGGCGGAGCGCGGAAGCCCTCCGTTGCCTTGAGCAGGCGCAGAAAGTAGGGCCTCAAACGGCTTTGATCAGCGAGGCGATGGGTGACGCCTATTACAACCTGGGTGACTTTGAATCGGCGAGACGAGCCTATCGCCGCGCGCTTCAGCAGGTGGGGTCTTCGGCTTATCTCCAAAGCAAAATTGGATTAGTCGAACTCCGCCTGGGCCGGGCAGCGTCGGGATTAGCCGCCATGAAAGATGCCGTAAAGCAGGAGCCTTATGCCGGCGAGCTTTATGACCGTTTGATGGCCGCTTATGCCATGAGCGGAAATCTCCGGGAAGCCGCTGAAACCGCAGAAGCGAAGCTTCGCGCCGTGGAACCCGAGCCGGGAGGTTACCTGCGAGCGGCGAGCATTCACGCCCAATTGCGGGATTGGCCCCGTGCCTTAGCCCTGCTCCAGGAAGGGGTTAGGCGGTTTCCCGAAGCTCCAAAATTGCAGCAAGCCTTGGCGGAAATCCAGGGGATGGCGGGCCAGCCTCAGCAAGCGCGCTACCAGGCTCACACGCCCTAAAAAAGCGGTTCTGGCTGTTAAAGAATCGGCAATCCGTGCCGATAGATGTAGGTGTCAAGCAAATGGTCACGCAATCGGGCGAGCGAAGCGGTTATGACCCGCCAGTTCTCGGGCCGAAGCAGCGGACCTGAAATTCGGAAAGGAGACTTCCATGGGACTTGGCGTCCTTAATAATCTTGCTTCAATTCAAGCCCAGAACCAACTGACTCAGACGTCCGCTTCGTTGCAATCGACGTTGTACCAATTGTCTTCGGGCTCTCGCATTAACAGCGGCGCGGATGATCCGGCTGGTTTGCAGATTGCAGATCAACTCGGCGCAAACATTGCCGCGCTCACTCAATCGGTCAACAACGTTAACAACGGCATCGGCCTGGCGCAGGTGGCGGATGGCGCTCTCTCGCAGGTTACCAACATGTTGAACCGCGCGATCACGCTGGCCACCGAGGCCGGACAGAGCGGGCTTTCCACCTCGCAGTACACCGCGCTGAACACAGAATTTCAGTCGATTCTGAATGAAATCAACCAGATCGGCAACTATACCACGTTCAACGGGGCCTCCGTATTCACCGCTTCCACCACGAGCGTCTTCCTGAGCGATGCAACTGCCAGCACCACGATTTCGTTTAATGTGGGGGTGTTGAGCGCCAGCGCTCTCGCTGCAGGTCTCGCCACGGACAACTTGAACTCATCCGCCTCCGCCCAAACCGCGCTTACGGACGTCAACACGGCGATCCAGAAGGCAGCAGCGTTGCGCGGCACAATCGGCGCTGCCGTGAACCAGATGCAGGCTGCGCAGAACGTTGAAAACGTCCAGGTACAGAACATCACGTCGGCGCAGAATGCCATCCTGGCGGCGAATATGCCCCAGGTGGTGTCCAACCTCTCGAAGTACCTCATCCTGCAACAGACCGGTGTTTACGCTCTGGGGCAGGCGAACTCGGCGCAACAGGGCATCCTCAGGCTGCTCCAGTAACTTTACGATTCACCTCTTGAAGGCGGGCAGTGGCAACCTCCCGCCTTCGAGAGTTTATTTTGCTTTTGAAGGAGCCCGGGACTTATGGGGGTTTTCGGAATCAACCTTAACACTGCGGGACTCGGGTTGGGAAGCGGCTTGAACGTCCAGCAGACGGTAAGCCAACTGGTCGCCGCCGCTCAGCAATCCGAAGCGCCGCTGCTCCAGGAACAGCAACTTTATACCTCCCAGACTTCAGCCCTCAACAATATCAACACGCTCCTCGGGAATCTTCAGACGGCTGTCAGCGCCCTGCAAGACCCGTTAGGGGCTCTCTCGGCTGAGACGGCAACATCGTCCAACACCAGCGTTTTGACGGCCACCGCCGGCTCCGGGGCAACGACCGGGTCCCATACCATCACGGTCAATTCTTTGGCTACAACTTCTTCCTATTACACCGGCGCGCTGGCATCAGGCGATACGACGTTCGGAACCGGGCAGTTCACACTGCAAGTTGGCTCGAATGCTCCGGTTACGATTACGGTAAATGGCTCCAACGATACTTTGAACACGCTCGCCTCCTACATCAATAGCCAGAACTATGGTGTGACGGCCAGCGTGATCACGGACTCGAATGGCGCTCGGCTGTCCCTTGTGAGCAACACCAGCGGCGCCGCAGGCGACCTGACGATCAGCGGTAATACCACAGGGCTGAGCTTTACGAAAGCGGTGACCGGCGCGAATGCATCTCTCACGGTGGACGGCGTTCCCATCAGCAGCGCCAGCAACACCGTCACGGGAGTCATACCGGACGTGACGCTCAATTTAACCGGAACTTCAACTTCGGCTGTCACCCTGACTCTGAATCCGGATACCAGCCAGGCGACGACTGCGATCAATAATTTTGTTTCGGCCTATAACGCGGTCGTGCAGGCTGTCAATGCCCAATACACCGTCACTCCGGGCGCTTCCCAGCAGCCTCCCCTCCTCTCCGATAGCTCGCTCAGCCTAGTGCAAAACATTCTGGCTTCGGATTTGAATTACACGCTTACCGGAAACAACGGCATTACCAGCCTGGCGTCGCTCGGCATCACCGTCAACAATGACGGCACCTTATCCGTGGATAACGGCGCTCTGACCTCGGCGCTCAATAACAATTTCAGCGCCGTGCAGTCATTCTTCCAGCAGACGAGTTCACCCAATGGATTTGCGGTGAATTTTTATAATTCGCTGCAAAGCCTTACCGATCCGGCGAGCGGCCCGCTGAATATCGACCTCCAGGGCATCAGCCAGGAGCAACAAAGCATTTCGCAGCAGATCAGCGATTTTCAGGCAAATCTGGCCCAGCAGCAGCAAACCTGGATTCAGGAGTACAGTCAGATCAACGCCACGCTGCAACAATTGCCGCTTTTGATCTCGCAAATTAACGGGCAGCTTAGCTCGCTGGGCGGCATTTCCTCGGCGGCGCCGTCTTCATCATCATCGTCTTTAGCATAGGGAATGTGGGATGGCCCGGTTTGTGGCCTCGCAATTTCACTTCATCCAAGGCGGGTTTTCAGTCCGAAGAATCGCCGGTGGGGACGACGCTGCCATAGAGGTTGTCGCTGGAATTTGCAATCGCCGACGATTTGCAGTTCTTTATTTCAAATTTCAAATTTGAAATTTTGAGATTTGAGATCGTTTATGGCTCAAAACATTGCCCAGGCTTATCGACAACTCTCCTCACAGGGAGCAAACATCGTCTCGCTGGTAATCCGCTGCTACGACGAGATCATTGCCTCGCTTTACGCCACGGTGCGAGCGATTGAGCGTCATGATATCGAAGAGAAAACAAATCAACTAAATCGGGCGACAACGTTCATCAGCCATCTACGCAACATCATTGACTTTGAGAAGGGCGGCGAGACGGCGCTCTATCTCGACCGCTTCTATGCCCTGGCTCAGCGCGGGATTGTTCAGGCGAGCGCGACTCTTTCTACGGAAATTCTTCGCACCCTCGCGGCGGACTTTACCGAAGTGCGAAATGCCTGGCAGCAGGTGGAAGCGCCGCTAAGCGCTAACCCGTCATCTCCAACGGCCCAAAACTTTTCTCCCATAACCCCCCCTCAGGCTCCGAATGAGCACCCTCCCCGCCGCTCCGGCTGGAGCGCCTGATTCAGGCTTATTGGATATTAAGCGGCATCAAAGACCCTCCGTTCTCCCCCCTTCCAGCCTTCCGCGCCATCAAACCATAGTTGCAAAAAAGGAGATTGCGCCTTACTCTGAATTCCACCCATCTCGTACCCTGTAAATAATTTGGAATCCTCCCGCCTGGAATTTGAATCTGGATAGGCGGGGATTGAGAAAACCTGCGAGAGAAGGAGAGCCTCAATGGAAGTTGAGATGGCCCTCGAATTTGCGCGAGTTGTGGAACAGGCCGCCATCGAAGCGGCCCGCACGATGGGGCGCGGAGATCGGGAATTATCAGATCGGGCGGCCGTGGAGGCCATGCGCCGCGTCCTGGATGCGGTCCCTGTGGCCGGAACAGTCGTGATCGGCGAAGGGGAGCGTGATCAGGCGCCGATGCTTTATATCGGTGAAAAAGTCGGTCTGAAAAAGGAATACTGCGAGACGGTTCCTGAGGTTGACATTGCCGTAGATCCCCTGGAAGGGACTAATCTTTGCGCCATGGGAGTTCAGGGAGCCATTACCGTGCTGGCAGCCTCCGAGCAGGGCGGACTTCTACATGCGCCAGATTGTTATATGGAAAAGATTGTTGTCGAGCCCGGGGCGCGCGGCGCGGTCGATCTGGATGCTCCGGTAAAGGATAACCTGAAAGCAATTGCCCGGCGGCTCGATCGCCGGGTGGAGGATTTAGTCGTGGTGGTGCTCGATCGTCCCCGTCATGAGAAGCTGATCGCCGAGATTCGGGAGACGGGAGCGAGAATCCGCCTGATTCCCGATGGCGATTTGTCTGCCGGAATTGCAGCGGCGGTGGTGGGCACTGGCGTTCATGCCGTGATGGGCATCGGAGGCGCTCCGGAAGGCGTCTTGACGGCTGCCGCCCTGCGTTGCCTGAATGGAGAAATTCTGGCTCGACTGGTGGTCAAGGATGAGAAACAGGCCGAACGAATCAAAAGCATGGGCATTCAGGACCTAAAGAGAATTTACAACACCCATGACCTGGCGCCGGGAAAAGAGATTATCTTTGCGGCCTGCGGCGTGACCGATGGAAGCCTGTTAAAAGGAGTGCGATTCTTTGGCGAGGGCGTCCGAACACAATCGATGGTGATGACGCTCAGCTCAAGATGCGTTCGCTTTATCGACTCGATCCATATGTCGAAGAGACCTGATGCCAAAGTTCGCCTGTTTTAGCGGGTTGCTGAAAAATTTATCAGAATGAAAATGCGGGAGATTCTTCCGCCTCGCTGCGCTCGGCGTCAGAATGAGAAGCGAAGGATTCGCTCGCGCATTCCCGCCTACACGGGAATGAAAGGCATGGGTCTTTTTCTATGGAGCGAAGTCAAAGATTGATCGGCCCACATTCCAGTTGCAACCGAGGCAGGTTTCACTTACCATCGAAACCACAGAGCTTGTATCCCAGATCTCGAAAGGGGAGCCCGCAATGCAAAAACCAATGAATCGCCGTCAATTTATTGAAGGTTTCGGCGCGGCAGCGGCTGGCCTCTGGCTGTGCCCTCCTTCCCTTCGTTCCGCCACTACGCCGCCAACGGCTCCGGTTGCGGTCGCAAAATGTCCGGGTTACGGATCGCAGGTGCGGACCACGCTGGCGACGATGTTTGACCAACTCGGCGGTCTCGATCGCTTGGTGAAGGGGAAAACGGTCGCCATCAAGCTCAACATGACCGGGTATGCCACGGATCGCGTCGATGGATTGCCGCCCGGGCTTGCCCATTGGGTTCATCCCGATGTCATTGGCGCTACGATCAGCCTGCTTGATCGGGCGGGAGCGCGCCGCATCCGGCTTCTGGAAAGCACTTTAAGCCCATCGCACTCCCTCGAAGGCTTCATGAGAGAGGCTGGCTGGAACCCAAATGACTTTGCGAGCGCCGCCCCGAATGTGGAATTTGAAGACACGAACTATGCGGGAAGCTTCGGCAAATACAAGCGCCTCTGGGTTCCGGGCGGCGGCATGATGTTTAAGGCTTATGACGTCAACCACTCGTATACCGATTGCGATGTCTACGTCTCCCTCGCCAAGCTGAAGGAACACGCTACCGCCGGCGTGACGCTTTCCATGAAGAATTCGTTTGGCATTCCGCCCTGCACGATTTA
>Ga0070737_10003768_pt1 | contig 15878 bp, 14 predicted proteins | sample Coa_R1_10_FD_66438 | JGI IMG/M metagenome (GOLD analysis project Ga0070737, IMG submission 66438) | Surface soil microbial communities from Centralia Pennsylvania, which are recovering from an underground coalmine fire - Coalmine... | ecosystem: Environmental > Terrestrial > Soil > Unclassified...
ATAAGCACGTCGGAGATGCGGCCGCCGAGCAGCACGCCAGCCGTGCCGGCGATGTAGGGCAGTGCGGAGAGGAAGCCGGCCCGGCTGATGCTGAAACCCTGCGCTTTCTCCAGGTAGCCCGGAAGCCACGTGATGTAGAACCAGAAGAGATACTGCAGGGCGAAGTTGCCGGCTGTCATCGCCCAGGTGGCACGGTAGCGGAACAGGCCGACCCAGGCGCGTGCCGTGACGTCACGGTCGCGCTCCTCAGGCGTAGCCGTGGAGTCCCTCCCCGCGCGGATGTAGGCGAGTTCGTCCGCTGACAGCCAGCGGTGGCCTTCCGGCCGGTGGTAGAGCACGATCCAGCCGACGAGTACAACGAGGCTCAGCAGGCCCGTCACGGCGAACATCGCGGGCCAGCCGAGCGCGAGAATCAGAGCGGTCGCGAGGGGGCCGGCCACCGCCAGCCCGACCTGGGTCCCCGCGATGAACACCGAGATCGCTGTTCCCTTCTCGGCGCGAGGAAACCACGCGTCGGCTGCCTTGACCGCCGCGGGGAACATCGGGGCCTCGCTCACGCCGAGCAGCACGCGGACCACGACGAAGCCGGCGACGGCGCGCATCAAGCCGGTGATCATCGACACCACGGACCAGGCACCGACCGCGACGATCATCATCAGCCGCGGGCCGAACCTGTCGACCGACCAGCCCGAGGGAAGGTTCATCACGGCATACGGCCAGACGAAAGCGGAGAGGATGACCCCATCGAGGGCAGGGCCGATTCCGAGAGTGCGGTTGATGTCGGGGATGGCCACCGACAGGTTGCCGCGGTCGATGTAATTCGTGATCGCCAGCAGCGTGATGACGGCGACGATCACCCACCGCAGGTTGCGGCCGAGCGGCCTGCCCGGCGTCCCCGCCACGGCCATGCTCGCTCTGCGTTCGGCATTCGGCTGTGTTGTCATATCGCTGGCTCCTTCTTCGCCAGGCACCCCAGCACCGCCGCCCCGCGACCATGGGCGTCCGCTGGCGGGCTGGGGGCCGCCGGACTCATTCAGGAGCGGCCCAGCACGCCGGCGGCCTGCAGCGCATCGTGGATGACCGCGCGCTCCGCTTCGGGCACCGGGCTCATCGGGCTCCGGCTCAGGCCGCCGTTCCTGCCCTGCATCGCGAGCGCCGCCTTGATGCGCGCGGGCATATTCGGCCCATCGATCGCGCGCCACACGGGCAGCAGCCTGTTGTGCAACCGGAGTGCGGCAGGATGATCGCCGTTCCGCACCGCGTCCCACAATTCGACGCAGAGGCTCGGCGCGACTGTCAGCGTGGCCGCGATCGCGCCCTGGGCGCCGAGCACGAACGACGGGTAGAGCAGATCGTCGACTGCGGTGAGCACCGCCCCCCCGCGGGGCGCCAGGTGGAGCAGGTCGGCCAGCGCGTGAATGTCACCGCCCGATTGCTTGACGGCGACCACGCCGGGCACTTTGTCCATGATCCGCGCGATCGTGGCAGGCGCAATCGTCGCCCACGGGACGACGTTGTAAATCACCACAGGCAGCCCGACATCCGCCGCTATCCGCCGGTAGTACGCCACGGTGGTATCAGCGTCCGGCGTGAACAGGTAGTGCACGGGTGTCACCTGAAGCGCATCGGCTCCAGCCTCGCGCAGCGCCCGCCCGTAACGGATGACGTCCCTGGCGGAGTCGCGGATCACGCCGGCGATGACCGGCGCTTCGCCTGCCGCTTCCTTCACCGCCGCACGGGCGACCTTCGCCGCATCCTCTGGCAGCAGGCTGGCGCCTTCCCCGGTGCTGCCGGTCACGCAGATACCGTGCACGCCACGGTCCAGGTGGAACCGGACCTCGCCGCGAACCGCATCTTCGTCCACCTCCTCCTCCGGGGTGAACGGCGTCACCAGCGGCGGGATGATGCCCCGCAGATCTATGCTCATCAGTCCTCCCTGGCCGGCTGCCGCGCCAGCGGCCGCTCCGCCGCCCCGCGCCGCTGCCGGCCGCGCCACAGAGATCAGCTCCCTACGATGTCACCGGTGACATCCGGGATCGGATGTCACCGGTGACATGTACTCAGGGACCGAGTACACCGCTGGGCAGAGACCCGTGTCAAGGGGTGCCGTGATGAAATGTCAACGGTTACATGTTCAGGGAGGTCAGATGACCGGCATCCGAGACGTCGCGCGCCGCGCAGGGGTTTCCACAGCCACCGTCGCGCGCGTCCTGCGGGACAGCCCCCAGGTCAGCCGGGAGCTGTCGGATCGTGTGCGCGAGGCGGTCGCGGAGCTAGGGTACGTCCCCAACGTCGTAGCCCGGAGCCTGTCCCAGGGAAGAACACGCTTGCTCGGCCTGCTCGTCCCTGACATCTCCAATCCGTTCTTTGCGGAGGTGGCCCGCGGGATGGAGGATGGGGCGGTAACCCGCGGTTACCACGTGCTGATCGGCAGCTCGGACCTCAACGCCGACCGCGAACGGCAGTTCATCAGCTCGTTCAAGGCACGCCTGCTTGATGCCATCGCGATCACCCCCAGCGCGTCGGACGCGGCTCACCTCAAACAGCTCGCCGTGGGCGGTATGCCCCTGGTATTCGTCGACCGCAGGCTGCCGGGAGTGCGGGCCCCCGCCGTACGGACCGATAACGCCAACGCCGCCGAGCAGGCTGTGCGTCACCTGGTCCGGCTTGGGCACCGCGACATCGCAATGATCTCCGGGCCGCCCAGCTTCGAGACCGCAGCCGAGCGCGTCGCCGGATTCCGGGCGGCGTGCAGGCAGACGGGCATCCGGATTCGCCGGAGCTGCCTCCGGCAGGGCTACCTGGGTATCGAAGGCGGCCACAAGGCCATGAGGGAGATTCTCGCCTTGCGGCCCCGCCCCACCGCGGTCTTCTCGTTCAATAACCTGCTCACAGTGGGGGCACTGGGAGCGCTGCGGGAGGACAAGGTCCGCGTGCCCACGGAATTGTCACTGCTCACGTTCGACGACATGTCACTGTTCCCCTACGTCGATCCGCCGATTACCGCCATCGCGCAGCCCGGCTACCAGATGGGCCAGCAAACGGCGTACCTGCTGCTGAAAACACTCGAGAACCCGGCCGCCACCCACCACGACGTCGTGCTGCCAACCGATCTCCGGATCCGGATGTCCTGTGCGCCTCCGGCCAGCCGGCCCTGATCTTTCACGGGGACCGAATGCCTGCCACGGGGACCGATGCCTGCCGCCGGCCTGCGTGCGGGCCGTGTTAGGCCGAAGTTACGTGATCTTCCTATGATCAAATACATCTGCCCTGGTCAGGGCGTTGCGGGCAGGAGATTTTCCTGCCCGCGGGTACCGGCCCCTGGCTGTTTCAGCAGGGTTTTCCAGGTCAGCGACGTCGCTGCAGAACGTTACAGTAACTTCGGGTTAAACACGCCTCAGGACAGGGTTCGTCCTGTCCGACGTAATGGGTCGCGACCGGATTCTTCAGCCACTCCGCCCACGTCGTCGTGCCACGTCGCGCGCCCGGTGAGGTATTTCCGGCCGTTATGGCGTTCTGGAGGCTCTTGGGAAGGGGCGCCCCGCGGATGCGCCGGTGCAGGCCACGGGCTGCGAGAAACTGCTCCATGAGATCGATCATGCTCATTGTCTGTGGTCCGGCAAAGCCTTCGCGTTCGCCGCGTTGCCCGTCAGCGACGCACTCGACGATGTATGCCGCGACCTCATCGGAGTCCACCGGCGCCATAGCTGCCTGCGCCGGCAGCGCAAGGATCGGCTGCCTGGCCATCTAGGCGAACATCCGTTCGAGCAGCCAGTAGGAGCTCGCGCCCGGACTATCGACCAGGGAATCTCTGAGCTGCGAATGAGCGCTTCGGCCTGAAGCTTCCGCCGCGAGTAGGACAGAAGGCGCATATGCTTGAGGCCGACGGTCGAGACGTGGAGGAAGTGCCCGACCCCGGCGTGTCGCGCCGCATCGAGCAGCGCCTTCGTCCCCCCGACGTCCACGTCGGACGGCGAGCGGACGAAGTCGCCGAGCTTGAAGCCGCCATGCTGAGCGGCAGGTGAGTTGGTGGCCGCGTGGATCACGGCGTCGGCGCCTGCGACCGCCTGCTGGATGCCGTCGCCTGTGGCCAGGTTCCCCCTGGCCCATTCGATGTCTGGGTCGGCACGCGGCGTGCGAGTAAAGACGCGCACCTCGTGGCCGTCTCGCTGGAGATCCGAGACTATTTGCCGTCCGAGGTGGCCGGTGCCTCCGGTTACGAGAATCTTCATGACAGCTCCTTATCCGTCTCCTGGCACCATGTCTGACAACCAGGACGCGGCGGCAGTCCGGGCTGTGGCGCCTCGCGTGGCCGTCACTGACCGGGGGCGCGTGGCGCGCGACCTGCTCAGGTCCGCGAGCTGGGCTGATTCACCTCAGGCATGGAGCGCGCCTCCTCCGATTCATGGCCGTCCGTACTGCCCACGCCAGTGCATCCGACGGCGGTGCCCGTGGTGTGAGGTGCCGTGGTGACGGTGTGGAGACACCCGTCAGCCGCTTCCGCCGCGAGCAACCCAGCGCCGGGACGGCAACCGCGAAACTGCCTCCCCGCCCCTGCCTTTCCGGGCATTCTGCTTTCAGCGTGTCAGGTCAGCCGATCGCTGCTGGCCCCGTCGGCGCGCGTTACGGCGCGGCCGGGACACCGCCTCAGTCGTGCCGCGGGCTGCGCAGGCCCGTCCCAGGCGGCGGGGCGGGCCATCCCGTACCACGATGCCACCGCGCTGGTGGTGACCTGCGGATCAGGCCAGGTCCCGGGTCAGAAAGCGTCAGCTCCCCGCCGTGCTTGCGGGGCCGGCCCCGGGTGCCGGGCTGGCGCGGCGGCGCCGGCAGCTGCATCACCCGGCCGGAGCGCAGCCGCCCGGGCAGGACCGCAAGCCAGGTCACGTCATACCCGGCGCCGAAGATGACCAGGATGCCCGGGTCGCCCTCCCGCCAGTGCCCGGCCCCGGTCAGCCGGGTGATGACCTCGCGGACCTGGCCGGCGGTCACCCCGGCCTCGTCGTCCTCGGGGCCCAGCCGCACCGCCTCCAGCACCGCGGTCCAGGAGGTGCGGACCGGCCCCAGCGCCGCGATCACCGAGGACGGCCAGCCCGGGATCATCTGCGCGCTGCCCTTCCCCCGCCCATAAACATGGCAGAACAGCCGCCCCGGGCTGGCCGCCGCCAGCTGCTCACATCCACCGCCAGCACCAGCCGGCCGTCCGCCGCCCGCGGCAGCGGCAGCCCGGCCAGCTCGGACAGCTCATCCCCGCGGGCCGTCAGGCAGGCATGGAAATCCAGCCGGAACCGCGACAGCACGGCCAGGAACTCGACATCAGCGGCACGGTCTAGCAAGCCGTCCATCACGGCCTTCGTTGTGGTCAGGTGTCCTTTGGCGAGACCACATGATCACGCGGACGCCGCACTCATGCACAGCGACACGCCGGGCACACCGGCCCAAGATCGGCAAAGCACCCGAGCGTCAGCCCAGCGGGTCAAACGGCCACCTCAGAGTGGAGACGAATGTTCCGTGCTCACCGGTCCGGGCCCTGGCAAGGACAAACGGGTGGGTGACTGGGGCAGGCAAGCGGCGTTGCGGGGGGAAGGACTCACAGCGAGCGGCGGGGTACTGCCGCGCCACTGCGGCCGACGAGATAGTCAAGATCAGCACCGCGGTCGGCCTGCTGCACGTGATCGACATACAGCCTGGTCCAGCCCCGTTCGCCCGGCGGCCCGGGAGGCCGCCATTTCTCGCGGCGGCGCGCGAGCGATGCCTCGTCGACATGCAACTCCAGACGGCGGCCAGGTATGTCAAGCTCGACCTCATCCCCACTTTCGACAAGTGCCAGCGGGCCGCCGACTGCGGCCTCGGGCGCGACATGCAACACCACCGTGCCGTAGGAGGTGCCGCTCATCCGGCCGTCGGTGACGCGGACCATGTCAGTCACGCCGCGCCGCAGCAGCCGGGCGGGGAGCGCGAGGTTCCCGATCTCCGGCATGCCGGGATAACCGCGCGGCCCGGCGTATCGGACCACGAGAACGGTGCCGGCATCGACCTCCACCGAGGGGTCGTCAATACGGGCCTCATATTCTTCGATCGAGTCGAACACCAGCGCCCGGCCGCGGTGCCTCCGCAGCCGGGGACTTGCTGCCGACTGCTTGATGACAGCCCCGTCCGGCGCCAGGGATCCGCGCAGCACGGCCACGCCGCATCCGGGCGGCTGCAGCGGTTCCTGTCGTGACCGGATCACCCCCGGCCGCCATCGGACAGCCTCCGCGCGTATCTCGCCGAGGGAGCGGCCGTCCACGGTGGGCGTATCCGCATGCACAAGCTCGCCAAGCTCCCGCAGCACCGCGGGCACGCCGCCGGCATCATGGAAGTCGGCCATGAAGTGCCGCCCTGAGGGCAGCAGGTCGACAAGCAGCGGCACGTCGCGGGAGAGCCGGTCGATATCATCCAGCGACAGCGGCACTCCGGCGCGGCCCGCCATCGCGAGGAGGTGGACCACGGCGTTCGTGGATCCGCCAATCGCGGCGTTCATCCGTATCGCGTTCTCGAAGGACTTGCGGGTGAGCAACTCCGAGACATGATGCCCTGCACGGGCCAGCGCCACCGCGCGCCTCCCGGCCTCAGCCGCGATCCGGAACCTGTCGGCATCGACGGCAGGGGCTGTCGCCGACAACGGCAATTGCAGCCCCATCGCTTCGGTCAGGCACGCCATGGTCGATGCGGTTCCCATAGTGTTGCAGTGCCCGTTACCGCGGGCCAGGCAGCGCTCCGCGGACCGGAACTCGGCCTCGCTCATCCGCCCGGCGCGCACTTCCTCGGAGAACCGCCACACATGCGTGCCCGACCCGGCTGGCTCCCCGCGGAACGAGCCCGTGAGCGCGGGGCCACCGGTGACCAGGACCGTGGGCAGATCCACACTGGCCGCGCCCATCACCATCGCTGGCGTGGTCTTGTCACAGCCCGCCAGCAGCACCGCCCCGTCGAGCGGATTGGCCCGCAGCGTTTCCTCGACTTCCATTGCCATGAGGTTGCGGAAGAGCATGGCTGTCGGGCGCATCAGCGTCTCGCCGAGAGACATCGTAGGAAACTCCAGCGCGGCCCCGCCCGCCTCGAGAATTCCTTGGCGCACCGCGTCCGCGACACGACGCAGATGCGCATTGCATGGGTTGAGCTGAGACCAGCTATTGGCAATGCCAATGACCGGGCGGCCGTCGAACAGCGTCTCTCCGAAGCCCTCTCCGTAGAGCTTCGACCGGTGAACGAATCCCACCTTGCCCTTGGCCGCGAACCAGCCAGCGCTGCGGGACGAACCCGCCGGTTGCCCGGTCATCGCGTGTACCCGTTCACCACGGGATTCCGTTGCCGCTGCACACCTTGGCTCCTTCCTGAGGATCCTATCTCTGGCACTTTCGCCATCTCCTTCGCCGAGGCGACTGCGGCAGCCGCCAGGATCGTGGGCAGCAAAACGTGCAGAAGACGGTCATGGCGTCACGAAAACCTTGTCATAGCTGCCGGATCGCTGAGCGGCAAATGCCTCTTGTACGTCACGCAACGGAAAGCGGGCGATCTCCCAGTGTTCAACCCCGAGCTGGTTGATGAGTCCGACAGCACGCTCTTGGGTGTAAGGGTTGATACAGCTGCCGAGCACGGTCAGCTCACGCGCGTAGATATCGTAAGGCGAAAGCGCTGCCCGGGCGTCAGGGGCGGCGACGCCGAAGATCAGCAAGCTGGCGCCTCGCGCAGCGAGCCGGATCGCCCGCTCAAGGATGCGCGCGCTTCCCACAGCATCGATGATGTAGGGATAGCCCATGCCACCGGCCTGGCTCATCGCCGTGTCAGCGAACCCCGGGTCGGCGGGGTCCAGCACCAGGTCAGCACCAATCCGCGTCGCCGTACGCCGGCGCTCCGCCCGCGGGTCCACAGCCACAACCGGCCTCAATCCCGTCAAAGCCGCTAGCCGGATCAAGATCAGCCCGGCTGGCCCGCAGCCGAAGACGATGATCGGCAGGCCGCTGCGTGGCGAAAGACGGTCCATGCCGTGCAGGCAGCAGCTCGCAGGCTCGCCCAGCGCGCCAATGTGCGGTGGCGTGCCTTCCGGCAGCTGATAGCAGACGGCGGCCGGCACCCGCACCAGCTCAGCCATCCCGCCATCGAGACGCACGCCATAACCCTTCTTGTCCAGGCACAGGTGCTCGCTGCCCGCCCGGCAGTAACGGCAGCGCCGGCAATACCGGTGAGGATCGACCGAGACCATATCCCCGACGCCAAGCCCGGTGACGCGGCTCCCCACGGTGACAACCTTGCCGGCCACTTCATGGCCGAGCGTGACAGGCGGGTCTGCGGGGAAGGTCCCTGCCAGGATGTGCGCGTCCGTGCCGCACAGGCCCACTTCCGCCGGGGCGATGATGACGTCGGTTTCGCCGGGTACCGGCTCCGGCACGTCCTCAATGATCAGCTCTCCACGACCGTGGTACCGCACGGCGCGCATCGGGATCTCCTTCCGGGATCGGCTTGACTGTGGCATGTTACATGCAACATGATGAGTGCTGCATTCTCGACACGGAGGCTGAGGCTGTAGTGGACCTGGACGCGCTGGCCATACCGTCACGGGTTAGTGACGATGCGTATCAGGCTCTCCAGGCGGCGATCGTCGATGGGCGGCTGAGCCCGGGGACGCGGCTGTCAGTCCCGGCGCTGGCCGCGCAGCTTGGCGTGAGCCGGAGTCCCGTGCGCGAGGCGCTGACGCGGCTGATCTCCGATGGGCTGGCGGTAGAGGTACCGCACCGCGGCGCGGTGGTCGCCCACTTGACACTGGCCGACCTGCTGCCCGTGTACGAACTGCGGGAGGTACTGGAGGGGCTGGCAGCGCGCCTGGCAGCCACCCGGATCGAACCCGGTGGTGAGGCGCGGCTGCGGCAGGTGCTATCAGATCATGTGGCAGCGGCGGACCGGAATGACCGCACGGCTGTGACCGCTGCGGACGTCGCCTTCCACACGGGGCTCCGCGAGATCGCCGGCAACCCTGAGCTGGGGAGGACGCTTGGTGGTATCCAGGCGCGCATCAGGGTCGCGATGCGGACGACCGTGGTCACCGAGGGGCCACGACCGGCGATAGCTGACCACGAGAAGATCCTGGATGCCGTTACGGCGAAGGATCCGGAACACGCCGAACGCTGCGCGCGTGCCCACATTACGCGCCTGATTCGAGCACTGCGGCGGCAGATAGGCGAGGGTGCATGAGCGGGCAGCTCATGACCGGCCTCAGCGCGACGTTGCCGCCGATGCGGATCGCGCGGATCGGCTTCCGTGCTTTGCAGGCGCCGGCCGGCGACGGGATCGTGATGTCGTTTGCTCCGCTCCGGCGTCGTGCCGCTGCCCTGGTTTTCGTAGAAACCGATGACGGGCTCACGGGGGTGGGCGAAAGCTGGGTGAACCATCCACCGTGGGCGCTCGCCGAACGCCAGGAAACAATCCGGCAGGGCGTAGCGCCCCTGCTGACTGGCCGGGATGCCCGTGACCCGCAAGGAATTCATTCCCTGCTGCTCCGGGAACTGCTGCCGCTTGGCCGCCAGTGGGGGGCACCGGGCCCGATCTGGCAGGCCATCAGCGGGGTCGACATCGCCCTGTGGGACCTGCTGGGACATGCGACCGGCCAGTCCAGCTCGGTGCTGCTCGGCGGCACCCGCTTGCGGGAAAAGATAGCTGTCTACGCATCCAGCCTTGGGCCGAAGGCGGTGGGCGAACAGGCAGAGGCTTGCGCAAAGGCGGGCTTCACCACGGTGAAGCTCCGGGTCGGCTTCGGCCGCGCGACAGACCTGGCGAACCTGCAGGCCATCCGGGAGGCCATGGGCGACTCGGTGACCGTGGTTGCCGACGCCAACCAGGCATGGGATCTGGAGGAGGCAATCGCCATCGCCCCGGAGCTGCGACGGCATGGCGTCAGCATCGTGGAAGAACCGCTGGCGGGTGATTTCCTGGAGCAGCTGGAGGAGTTCCACCGGCGAACCGGCCTGCTGGTGGCCACGGGGGAAAACGTGTACGGCGCCCGCGCGCTGACTTCGTACCTGCGGTCGGCGGCAGTCGCGGTCGTGCAGCCGGATGTCAGCAAGACCGGCGGGCTAACCGAGGCCTACGAGGTATGCAGGCTTGCGGCAGAGACGGGTACGGCAGTGTGGCCGCACATGTATGGCGGCGCCATCGGCTTCGGGGCGACCCTGCAGCTTGCCGCCTGCGGGCCTAACGTCGAGCAGGTCGAGTACGACGTACGCGCGAACCCGCTGCGTGACCCATTGCTCAAGGATCCGCCTGTACCCCGGAATGGCGTAGTCGGCCTGCCTGCGCGCCCCGGGCTCGGCATCGAGCTTACCGAGACGGTGAGCCGGCTGACGACGGTTGCTGGCGAGGCAGCCGGCCAGCGTGAGGGGATGCCATGACCAGGCGGCCGGTCCTGGCCGTCGCTCAGTGCGGCGGCCCGACCGCAGTGCTCAACGCCAGTCTGGACGGCGTGCTCCGGGCGGCAGCAGGCACATTCGACGTGCTCGGCGTCGTCGGCGGACCCGCCGGGCTGGCGGCTGGGGCACTGCAACGGCTGGGCCCGGATGCGCTGCCGGCGGACGTGCCGTGCCAGCCCGGCGCATGGCTCGGCGCGGGCCGGCACCCGTGGGACCAGGCCAGCCTTGCGGCCGCAGTTTGCACCCTGCGCAGCCGCCGGGTGACTCACCTGGTGCTCATCGGGGGTGACGGCACGATGGCGCTCGCCCGCGCCCTCTGTCACGCCGCCGGTGGGGACCTGGCGGTCGTCGGCGTTCCCAAGACCGTCGACAACGATCTGGCCGGAACCGACCACGCCCCCGGGTTCCCCAGCGCTGCCCGCTTCCTGCGGCTCGTGCTGCCGGGCCTGGCCTTCGACCAGCAGGCCATGCGGGGCCTGGAGCCGGTACGGATTATCGAAACCCTGGGCCGGAATAGCGGCTGGCTGGCAGCGGCTGCCGCTACCGCCGCAGGCCCTGACGGGGCCCCGCACCTGGTCTTCACCCCGGAACAAGCGCTGACTCCCGAGTCGATGCTGGCCCTCATCGACCAGAAGCTGAAAGAACGCGGATGGGTGTTCGCGGTGCTCGCCGAGGGTGCCAGCCGTGCCCTGTCAGGCCAGGACTTCGCTGTCCCGAACCACCGTCGGCCCCTGTACGGCGGTGCCGCCCGCCGGCTCGCCCGGCTCGTCGAGCACTCCCTCGGGGTGGCCGCACGTGGCGAAGTGCTCGGGATAGCCCAGCGTGCCACTGCCGCACTGGCATCTCCCCGTGACCGGCGCGAGGCACGCCACGCAGGGACAATTGCGGTGCAGTTGCTTGCCGATGGTATCCGCGACGTCATGGTGAGCCTTCAGGCGGACGGCAGCGCGGGTTCAGTACCCCTGGAACGCGTCGCTGGCCGTGCCCGCCCCCTGCCCAGCCGCTGGGTCCCCGCCCCAGAAGGCATACCCACAGACTTCCGCCACTGGATCGAGCTACTCGCAGGTCCCGACCGCGGACAGCCGCATTGGTGAAAGGACTGATCTGTCATGCGTCCCCGAATAATTGCAGGATATACCGCGGTACTGCTCACCACCGCCAGCCTCGCCGCCTGCGGCGCCGGGGCCGGCGGCGCCGGAACCGCCGCAGGCGGAGCGAAAACAGTAAACGCGGTTCTGGAAAATCAGCCGTTTACCAGGGCGCTTACGCCATATATTCCAGAATTCGAGAAGCAAACCGGCATCACCGTCAATGTACAAACTTATTCCGAGCAGCAATCACGGCAGAAGATACTCGTCACGCTCCAGTCACACAGCCCCGCCATGGACGTCTTCATGTCCCTGCCGAGCCTCGAGGGCAAGGAGTATGCCAAAGCTGGTTACTACCAGCCGCTCGACTCGTATGTGAGCAACCCGAAGCTCACCCCTGCCTCGTACCAGTTCAGCGGTTTCAGCAAGCCGCTGCTGGACAGCGAGCGGATCGGCGGCCACCTCATCGGGATTCCGATCAATGTCGAAGGCCCCGTCATCTTCTACCGCACCGACCTGTTCAGGCAGTACGGGATCTCGGTGCCCAGAACTCTCAGCCAACTGCTCGCTGACGCGAAAATCATCAAGGCTAAAAGCGGCGGCAAGATCTACCCGATAGCAGGGCGCGGGCTCGACTCCGCCCTCCCGTACACCTTCGGGCCGTTTTTCCACAATGAGGGCCTGCAGTGGCTCAGCTCTTCCGGCCAGCCAAACTTTGACAAACCGGGGGCAGTGCAGGCGATCAGCACGTATGCAACGCTGGTCGGAAAGTACGGTCCGCCCGGCGTGGTGAACAATTCATTCACCCAGAGTTCGGCGCTGTTCGCCCAGGGCAAGGCCGCGATGGAACTGGACTCAACCAACGAGATCTCGTCGATCACCGCTCCGGGCAGCTCGCAGGTGCTGGGCAAGATAGGCGTCTTCAATATCCCCGCTGGCCCAGGTGGATCGCATCCGACCGTGCTGAACTGGGGCCTGTCGATGTCCAGGTACGCCGCTCACAAAAAAGAAGCCTGGGAGTTCATCAAGTGGGCCACGAGCCCGCAAATGCAGCTGAAGCTCGCACTCAAGGGAATCGCCAGCCCGCGCATCGCGGTGTCAAAGAATCCGAAGTACCAGGCCACGCTGAACACGCCGCTGCGGAAGCAGTGGCAGCAGGTACTCAACGTGATTATCGCGACCGGTAACCCGCAGGTGGGGCCTCCTGCGGTGAACGAACCGGAGGTCCGCAAGGTGATCGGCGACGCTGTAGACCAGGTGATGCTCGGGGAAGAGAGCGCCGCCAAGGCTGCGGCACAGATCCAGCAAGGCCTCCGGCCGCTTGTCGGCACAGGCGGCGGTGCATGACATGAGTTCCGCACAGACGGTTCTCGCCCCCCGGGCCGGCACGGCTGAACGCGGCCGTGCCGGCCCGGGCAAAGGACGGTGGGACAGGAATAAGTGGCGCAGGAACAAGGGCGCCCTGCCACTGCTGGCGCCCGCGATCGTGCTGACCGCCGCACTCATCATCTTCCCGATCGCATACGCGATCGTGCTGTCGGTAACCAACTGGCAGCCATCAGGAACGCTGGGCAGTTTCGCCGGGCTGAGCCACTACGCCCACATGCTGGCCCACGATCCGCTGTTCTGGGACAGCCTGCGGATCACGCTCATCCTGTACATCTGCTGCCTGGTGGCCCAGACACTCCTCGGCTTGGCCCTCGGCTACCTGCTCAGCCTCGACGTTCCCGGGCGGAGCATCTTCCAGGCGCTCATCCTCGTACCGTCCATCATCGCCTCGGTGGCGGTGGGACTGATGTGGCTGCTGATCTACGATCCGACGATAGGCGTCGCCGACTGGATCACCGGTGGCCTCGGGCTGGGCCGGCCAGCGTGGCTTGGCGACCCGCACACGGTGGTCTGGGCCTTCGTGCTGCTCGATACCTGGGAGTGGACGCCGTTCATGGCGCTGATCTTCGCCGCCGGGATCCGGTCACTGCCGCGCGAGCCGCTCGAGGCGGCGCGCACTGACGGGGCAGGGCCCTGGCAGACCGCCTGGCGGGTCGGGCTCCCGCTGCTGCGCCCAATCATCGTCATCGCCGTGCTGCTGCGCAGCGTAGACCTGATCCGGTTCTTCGACACCATCTACGTGATGACCCAGGGTGGCCCGGTCAACTCCTCGACCACCCTGAACATTTACGGCTACCGGATCGGGTTCACTGATCTCAACATGAGTTACGCCGCAACCCTGCAGATCGCCTTGCTCATCCTCGTTATCGTGATTGCCGGCGGCATTACCTGGCTGCGAAGGAGGTCCCAAGTTGAATAGCCGGACATTCCGCCGCCTGCCGATTGTCTACCTCGGATACCTCGCCGCCGGAATACTCCTGCTCGGCCCCGTTGCCTTCATGGTCCTGTCAGGCTTCCACCACAACATCGACATCACTGTCTCGCCACCGAAACTGGGCGCTCCCCTTACCCTGGCAAACTACCGCACCCTGTTCGGCACGCTGCCGTTCGGCCGGTACATCATCAACAGCTTCATCGTCGCCGGCGGCTCTACTCTGATCGCCCTGTTCGTCGGGATCCCGGCAGCGTTCGTCCTCGCACATCTCCGGTTGCGGGCGGCGGCATTCTTCATCCTGCTGGCCCGCATGGCGCCCGGCGTGCTGTTCGTCATCCCGCTGTACCTGATGAGCGTGTCCGCCGGGGCTCCCGGTAACGACGTCATCAACTACCTGTTCCTGATCTTCGCTCACCTGATCATCACCTTGCCGCTGACAATCTGGCTGGTTCTCCCCTACTTCGAGGCCCTGCCCAGTGAACTGGATGAGGCGGCACTCATCGACGGCGCCAGCTTCACACAGCGTTTCAGCCGTGTCGCCCTCCCGCTGATCAAGCCAGGGATCTCGGTAGCGCTCGTGATCGGCTTTATCTTTTCCTGGAATTACTTCCTGTTCGTGCTCACGCTGTCGAACAAGAACACGGTCACGCTGCCTGTCATCGCCTTCAACTTCATCGGCCAGGGCACTGCGGACTGGGGCGGTCTCATGGCCGCGGCCACAATGATCTCGGTACCCGCGTTCGTGCTCACCGCCGTCGCGCAGAAGTTCCTGGTCCGCGGCATAACCGCTGGTGCCGTAAAATGATCGCGCCAGCAGGCCACGGACAGGCGGCGACCTTCCGCGGTGCAGGCGTGATCGAGCTGCACCCCGTCCCGATCACGCCGCGCCCGCCAGGGCTCGCCAGGCTACGGGTTGACCTTTGCGCCCTGTGCGGCTCCGACAAGAGACTTCTGTCAAGCGGCGCTGACGTCACGCCAGGCCACGAAATCGTAGGCACGATAACTGAGCTGCCCAGCGACGCCCCTCATCTGCAAACCGGGCAGCGCGCACTGGTGTACATTCCACTGCACTGCGGGCGGTGCCCCGAGTGCACCGCCGGGCAAACCAACCGATGCGTGAACCTGGGGGGACTGGTCGGGTGGCAGACATCTGGCGGTTTCCAGAGTTACGTTGACGTACCAGCCCGTAACCTCATCCCGGTTCCCGATGACATCGAGTCACTGGTAGCCACCCTGGGGCTTGACACGATCGGCACAGCCGCGCACGGGATCCGTATGTGCGCCCAGGCCCTGGCAGAACTCCCGCCAACGGCTGCCGTGGTGGGATGCGGCCCGCTTGGCATGGGTTCAGTAGCCGCGCTGACCGCTCTCGGGGTATCCGAAGTATGGGCTTCCGAAATCTCGCCGGCCCGGGCCGCGGCCGCCGTCGGCCTGGGCGCTCATATGCTGGCCAGCCCCCCGCCGACACGGTCATTTCCGCTCGTGGTGGAAGCCTCTGGCACCCGTGCCGCGCGAGCGCTGGCGCTCGATATGGTAAGACCCGGCGGTGCGGTGCTGCTGCTCGGCGAGAGCAACGATCCGCTGTCGATGCCCGCTACGCCAAGCTGGCGGCGCACCGATGCCTTCTACATCCGCTCATTCTATTTTCCGCTCGCCGAAGTTCCCGAGAATTTCGCATTGCTGCGTCGTATTGGTGCCGGACTCGCTGCGCGACTGTGCACGATCCATCCGCTCACGGAACTTCCCGAGATTTTCAAACGGTTCTGCGCCGGCGAGCTGATCAAGCCTGTCATCCGTATCTCGCAACAGGGAGCCATTCACTGATGCATACACCCTTGTGTATCCTCGCCATCGACCAGCGAGGCTGGCTGACCGATGCCCTCTACGGGGCAGGCACGCGACTGACCAATCAGCAGCTTGATACCGTGCGAGATCTAAAGCTCGCCGTCGCTGAAGGCGCGGTCGCCGCTCAACGCGCCGGTGCTCCGGGAAGGCTGGGGCTGCTCGTGGACGAACGCTTCGGTGCCG
>Ga0070737_10003771_pt1 | contig 15868 bp, 12 predicted proteins | sample Coa_R1_10_FD_66438 | JGI IMG/M metagenome (GOLD analysis project Ga0070737, IMG submission 66438) | Surface soil microbial communities from Centralia Pennsylvania, which are recovering from an underground coalmine fire - Coalmine... | ecosystem: Environmental > Terrestrial > Soil > Unclassified...
CAAGGCGACCCCTGGATCCCGCCAGCCCACGCCACCGCATAAACCGGCGACTCCTGCCCAAAATCGGTCACTCAGCGTGAGCGATCCTGCACAGACGTTTGCCAACCTATCCAGTTACGCGCCATTCAGGGCTTTGCGCGGCGCGAAGTCGTGCTGATAGTGGTGAAGAGTCCGGTTGTAATCCGTTCAAGGGAATCGCTCGCACAGCCATCTCTTACCTTCACCTTCGTCTGCCTTGGCCCGGAGGCAGGTTATTATGTAAGGATTATTTACCAGGCTGATAGCCTGTTCAGACAGGCTATCACTAGGGCAGTTGCCCTACTATGGACATTCAGCCTAAGACAAGATGTTATTGTTGTACTCTCGGCCAGTCTGGGGGCCGTCGGCGGCGCTCCTCACCTCGATGCGGCGGTCCCGCGGCGGATGCTGCGCGGGCACTGCTGGTCCGCCACAACCTGGACCACCCGGGAAGCCGGCGGCCGGGTTCGCAGGCCCCTTTGCCCGCTGCGGCAAGGCCGTCACCATCCGCTCAGACCCCGAGGTGGGCCTCGCGGGTGACCGGGTCCGCGTCGAGCTCGCCGGGCGAGCCGCGCCAGACCACGGTGCCGTTGGCCAGGATGGACACGGTGTCGGCGCTGCGGATCGCCAGGTTGTAGTTCTGCTCGACGAGGAAGATGGCAAGCCCCTGCTCGCGCAGCTCCGCGATGATCTCGCCGACCCGGTCGACGATCACGGGCGCGAGCCCCTCCGACGGCTCGTCCATCAGCAGCAGCTTCGGGTTGGTCAGCAGCGCCCTGCCGATCGCGAGCATCTGCTGCTCCCCGCCGGACAGCTGGTTGCCGCGGTTGCGGCGGCGCGTGCCGAGGTTGGGGAACAGCTCGTAGACCCGGTCCAGGGTCCACGGCGCGGTGCCGTCGGCCGCCGCCGGGGTCCGCGCGCCCAAGGTCAGGTTCTCCTCCACCGACAGCGACGGGAACACCCGGCGGCCTTGCGGCACCAGCGCCACCCCCAGGCGGGCGATCACGAAGGGCGCCCGTCCCGCGATGTCGGTCCCGTCGAGCCGGACGGTGCCGCTGCGCGGCCGCAGCAGTCCCATGATCGTCTGGACCAGCGTCGTCTTGCCCATCCCGTTGCGGCCGAGCAGCACCGTGCACTGCCGGTCCGCTATGTCGAGGTCGACGCCCTGCAGCACGTAGCTGAGGCCCCGGTAGGTGTGCAGGCCGCGGACCTGGATCACCGCTCGCCTCCGCCCGCCGCCCGGCCGGCGCCGCCGGTGCCGAGGTACAGTTCCCGCACCGCGGGGTGCCGCTGCACCTCGGCGGTGGGGCCCTCGGTGACGAGCTGGCCGTGGTGCAGCACCGCGATCCAGTCGACCACCTCGCGCAGCACGTTCATGTCGTGCTCGATCACGACGAGGGTCAGCGCCGGATCCAGGCGCTTGATCAGCGCCTGGATGTCGACACGCTCGGCTGGCGACAGCCCGGCGGCGGGCTCGTCGAGCAGCAGCACCCGGGGCTGGGCCGCCAGGGCCAGCAGCACCTCCAGCTCGCGCAGCTCGCCGTGGGACAGCTCCCTGGGCCGCCGCTCCAGCCGGCTGCCGAGCCCGAAGCTGGCCGCCAGGTCCTCGGCGCGCCGCTGGTCCTTGCGGTAGCTGCGCCAGGGGCGCAGCGGCTGCAGCTTGGACCTGGACAGCCCGTGCACGGCGAGCGTCAGGTTCTCCCGCACGGTCAGGTCGGTGAACAGCCGGGTGATCTGGAACGTGCGGCCGAGGCCGAGCGCGGCCCGCCGCGGCGGGGACAGCCTCGTCACGTCCCGCCCGTGCAGCCTGACGGTGCCCGATGCGGGCCGCAGTTCGCCGGACAGCACGTTGAACAGGGTGGTCTTGCCCGCACCGTTCGGCCCGATGACGCCGAAGCGGGCGCCGGGTGCCACCCGCAGCGACACCTCCCTGACCGCGAGCAGCCCGCCGAACCTGCAGGACAGGCCGGCGGCCTCCAGCGCGGGCGGCGTGCCCGGGGACCCGCCGGGGGCGCCGGCCACCTGGGCCGTCATGGCGCACCACGCCCGCGCAGCGGCCGTTCGTTCGGGATGTCCGTGCCGGCGCGGCGCGGTATGAGGTCCGGATCGGGTCCGGTCTGCGGCGCGGGCGCGGGTCCCGGCGGTGACGCGCCGAGGTCGGCGGCGAGCGCGGCCGGCCCGGGGCCTGCCGCCGTCGCGGCGCGGTGCAGCGCGCCGCGGGCGGCTTTCACCAGGCCGGCGATCCCGTCCGGGGTGAAGATGACCGCCGCGATGAACACCGCCCCCATCAGCGTCTGCCACCGGGACAGGTAGATGCTCACCTCCTGCTGGAACAGCACGATCACGACCGCGCCGAGCACCGGCCCCCAGATGCTGGCCAGGCCGCCGAGGATGACCATGAGGACCAGGTAGCCGTCCTGGGAGAACTCGAGGGTGCTCGGGCTGACCAGCAGGTTCGCGAACACGTACAGGATGCCGGCGATGCCGGCGAAGACCGAGGCCACCAGGTAGCCGAGGTAGCGCTGGATCGCGGTCTGGTAGCCGAGGGCGCGCAGGCGGCGCTCGTTGGACTTCATGCCGCGCAGCGACAGGCCGAACGGCGAGCGCACCATCAGCATCAGCAGCCCGAAGGCGACCAGGAAGACGACGAGCGTCGCGGCCCGCAGCGTCTGCTGGTCGGACAGGTGCAGCGGGCCCAGCGACGGCGCCGTCGTGACCGGGATGCCGTTGTCGCCGCCGGTGAGGCTGGTCCACTGGTAAGACAGCCCCCACAGGATCTGCCCGATCGCCAGCGTGATGATCACGTAGGTGATGCCGCTGACCCGGACGGCCACCACGCCGGTGACGGCGGCGAAGCCGATCACCACGCCGATGGCGATGCCGACCGCGGCCCACGGCCCGAAGCCGTGCACCTCGGCGATGCCCACGCCGTAGGCGCCCAGGCCGAGGAACCCGGCCTGGCCGAGGCTGACCAGGCCCCCGTAGCCGCCGAGGAAGTCGAGGCCCATCGCGGCTATTGCGTAGATCAGCACGTCCTCGAAGATCGTGGACAGGTACGTGCCGGACAGCAGGAAATAGGCGCCGACGGCCAGCGCCGCCAGCGACAGCACCGGCCAGGCCGCCATGTCGGCGCCGGCGAGCACCCGGCGCGCCGGCGCCGACGATGCCGCCGCACGCAGCCGGCCGGGGGCGCCGCTCAAATCGCCGCCCGCCGTCCGAGCAGGCCCTGCGGCCGCACCAGCAGGATCACCACCAGCGGGATGAACAGCACCGAGTACGACACCGCCGGGAAGTAGGCGGTGCCGTAGGTGTCGGCCAGCGCGATGATGATGCTGCCCAGGATCGCGCCCTCGTAGCTGCCCAGGCCGCCGATGACCACCACGGCCAGGGCGAGCAGCAGGATGGTGGTGTCGTTGCCGGTGGCCAGCCCCACGATCGGCACGCCGAGGACGCCGGCGAACCCGGCGAGCGCGGCCCCCAGCACGAAGACCGCGCTGAAGACGACGCGCACGTTGATGCCCAGGGCGCTGACCATGTCCCGGTCGTCGACGCCGGCCCGGATGATGGCGCCGACCCGGGTCCGCCGCAGCAGCAGGTACAGGGCGACCGCGACCGCCACCGAGACGCCGAGGATGAAGAAGCGCTCGTTGGGGTAGACGATGCCGCGGTAGGGCAGCGTGGTGGAGTCGTTGAGCACGCCGGGCAGCGTGATGTTGAGCGGGTTGCCGCCCCAGATGGCCAGCGAGACGTCGTCGATCACGTAGACCAGCCCGAGCGTGGCCAGCAGCTCGGCCATCTCGGAGCGCCGCAGCAGCGGCAGCAGCCCGCGCTCGACCAGCAGGCCCAGCGCGCCCATCGCCACGGTCCCCGCCGCGAGCCCCCAGAAGAAGTTGTGCAGGTGCTGGATCACCGAGTAGGCGACGTACCCGCCGAGCAGGAAGATCGCCCCGTGCGCGAGGCTGGTGACCCTCATGACGCCGAAGATGAGCGTGAAGCCGCTGGAGACGAGGAAGATGACCCCGGCAAGCGTGAGCCCGTTGATTGTCTGGACGATGAACTCGGTCATCCGCCCTCCGATCAGGGAGCCACGGTCCCGCCGGTCGCCGCTCAATTCGTTCGGGCAAGCGACAAGGTGATTGTAGACGAGGACGATCCTATATCACTAGGCGCCGGCGGCGGCCGGCTGAGCTGATAGGGGACGGCCCGCGCGGGTTACCCCCCGGCCGCATCGGCGGGCACCGGATGCGCAGCCCCGGCGCCGCGCGGGCCGCGGCCCGCGCCGGCGGGAGCCTCGGGGAAGGCGAAGGGCAGGCGCAGGCCGAGGTCGCGGGCCCCGTGCAGCGGTGCCGTGTCGCCGTGCGCGGCGAGGTAGCTGCCGAGCCTCACCCAGGAGGCCTCATTGCCGATCGGCGGGAGCATGATAGTGCTCGCGTCGCGCACCAGCTTCTCCATCGGCCAGTCGCGCAGCGACCCCCGGGCCCCGAAGATCCGCAGGCACTGCGCCACCGCGCGCATCCCCATCTCCGAGGCATACAGCATCGCCATGTCCTCCAGCGGGCGCGCGCGGTCGGGCTCGTGGTCGACGGCCCAGGCGGCCCGCCAGATCAGCGACCGCGCCAGCTCGATCTCCTGCAGCACCTGCGCCATCCGGGCGGCGACCGACTCGTGCCCGATGAGCACCGAGCCGCCCTGGACCCGCTCCCGTGCCCACTGCATGGCCAGCTCGTAGGCGCAGCGGGCCACGCCGAGCGCCCGCACCGCCTCCTTCGACTTGCTGCCGGCCATCGCCTGCTCGGACAGCTCATATCCCTTGTGCAGCTCGCCGATGAGGTTGCCGCGCGGCACCCGGCAGTCCTCGAACACCAACTCGACGTTCTGGTTGAGGCGGAGGCCGAACTTGTCCTCGGTGCGCCCCACGCGCAGCCCGGGCGCATCGCCGGGGACCAGGAACCCGGAGATCCCCTGCCGCCACGGCCTGGCCGGGTCGGTCCGCGCCCACAGCACGATCAGCCGCGCCACGTTCCCGTTGGTGATGAACCGCTTGCGGCCGTTGATCACCCAGTGGTCCCCGTCCAGGACCGCCGAGGTCCGCGGCCCGGCGCCCAGGTCGCCGTCGTACGGCAGGCCGTTGTCGGAGCCGGCGTGCGGCTCGGTGCTCGCCAGGGCGGTCAGGTAGCCGGGGTCGGACGCGAGGTCGGCGAGGTAGCGCTCGCGCTGGCCCGGGGTGCCCCACCGGGCGAGCAGGTTGCCCTCCCGCCAGGCATGCGCCAGCGTCATCGCGAACCCGCAGTCGCCGACCGCGATCTCCTCCAGCACCACCATCTCGGTGACCGTGTCGATGCCCCGGCCGCCGTAGGCGGCCGGCAGCTTGAGGGTGCGCAGGCCCAGTTCCGAGGCCCGTGCCACCAGGGCCTCCGGGAAGGCGTCCCGCGGCGCGGCCGCCTTGTCCAGCGCCTGCGCGGCCGGCCACAGCTCGGTGTAGGCGAACCTCCTGGCCAGCGCCTGCAGCTCGAGCTGCTCCTCGGTCAGGGAGAAGTCCATCTGCTCGCGTCCCTCCTGCTCGGGCTCAAAGGCGCCGCGCGATCGCGGCCGCCGCCTCCGCCGTCGACAAGCCGCCGCCGATGTCGGCGGTGCACTCCCTGGCGCGCACCGCCGCGCCGACGGCCCGCTCGATCGCGGCGGCCTCGGCGGCGAAGCCGAGGTGCCTGGCCATCAGCGCGCCGCTCAAGACGGCGGCCACCGGGTTGGCGGCGCCCCGGCCCGCGATGTCGGGCGCGGAGCCGTGCACCGGCTCGAACAGCGCCTTGCCGGTCTCCGGGTTCAGGCTCGCCGAGGGAACCACGCCCAGGCCGCCCACCACGGCCGCGGCGACGTCGCTGAGGATGTCGCCGAAGCAGTTCTCGGCCACCACCACGTCGAACGCGGACGGGTCACGGACCAGGTGCAGGGCGCACGCGTCCACCGCCAGGTGGCGGCCGGGCGTCTGCGGGTGCCGGGCCCGCGCGTCCTGCCAGCAGCGCAGCCACAGCGCCCCGGCGTGCGGCATGGCGTTCCACTTGGAGGCGAGGACCACCTCGCGCCGGGCGATCCGGAACGCGTGCTCGATCACCCGGGACACGCCGCGGTGCGTGTTCACGTGCTCCTGCAGCGCCACCTCCTCGTCGGTTCCCGCCCTGAACCGCCCGCCCAGGGTGGTGTAGAGGCCCTCGGTGTTCTCGCGCACCACGACGAGGTCCGCCCGGCGCCGCCGCGGGTCCCGCAGCGGGCTCAGCCGGTCGTCGAGCAGCCGCGCCGGCCGCACGTTTGCGTACAGGTCGAGCCCGCCGCGCAGCCGCGCCAGCGTGCCGGTGGTGTAGCCGGGATCGGTGACCCGCGGGTCGCCGATCGCGCCGAGCAGGATGGCGTCGGCCCCGGCCAGCTCCGCCATCTCCTCATCCGGGATCGCGGTGCCCGTGCGCAGGAAGCGCTCCGCGCCGACGTCGAAGCGCCTGACGGCCAGGTCGAGACCGGCGCGCTCCAGCACCTGCAGCGCCGCGGGCACCACCTCCCTGCCGATGCCGTCGCCCTCGATGACCCCGATCAGCTTCATCGGTCCCGGCCGCCGCCGGCCTCAGCTCGGCGGGCCCGAGCTCTGCTGGGCGAAGTTGGTCTCGAAGGCGGACTGGGACAGCGCTCCCCACGGCTGCACGTTCGGGTAGGTCATGATCGGCACGTTCCGCAGGCTGCCGCCCACCATCTCGACCTTGCAGATGTACTCGTTCTCGACCGGCGAGAAGGTGACCGGGCTCAGCGACACCGGCCCCCGCGGCGCGGACACCTTGACGTCCTGCATCGCCTTGGCCAGCGCCGCCTCGCTGGTGACGTCGCCGTGCAGCGCCTTGAGCGCGCTGACCAGGATCTGGGCCTTGGTGTAGCCCGCCTCGGAGTAGTACGACGGGTACTGGCCGTAGGCGGCGTGGTAGGCGTTGGCGAACGCCTGGTTGGCCGCCGAGGGCAGGTCGTCGCAGTACTGCGCGTCCGTGTACACCCCGAGCGCGGCGGAGGCGTGCTCGGCCGGCAGGGCGGCCTGGTCGGTGAGCGTGGTGATGCCCATCAGCGGGATCTTGCCCTTGAGCCCGAACTGTGCGTAGGTGTTGACGAAGTTCGCCGCCTGGGCGCCGGACAGCACCACGAACACCGCCTGGGTGCTGCTCGGGATCGAGGAGACGTAGGACGACATCTCGACGGCGTTGCTCGGCACCCAGATGGACTTGTCGATGGTGCCGCCGAGCTTCTTGAACTCGGCTTCGAACCCGCCGACCCCCTGCCAGCCGTAGGAGATGTTCAGCCCGACCGTGGTGACGTGCCGCCAGTGCATGGTCTGGTAGGCCCACAGCGCCCCCTCGGTGGTCGGCTGGTAGCCGTTCCAGTCCGAGGTGAATCCCAGGTGAGACTCCTGGTATTCCTGCATCTGCTTCGGCGAGGCCAGGTACAGGTCGTCCTCGACGACGCCCTGGCCCTGCACGTAGGGCGACACCACCGCGATCGAGCTCGACACCAGCGGCCCCTCGACGAGCTGCACGTGGTCCCTGGTCACCAGCTGGGTGGCGTCGGACAGCGAGACGGTGGGCTCGCCCTCGCCGTTGAGGTAGGTCACCTGGATCGGGTGGCCGTCCACGGTGCTGCCGAACGTCTTGAGGCCGAGCTTGAAGCCGTCCATCTCGCTGGTGCCGTTGCTGGTGAACACGCCGGTGAGCGGCACCAGGTAGCCCACCTTGACCGGCGTGTCCGAGCTGCCGGAGACCGACGAGGAGGTGCTGCTGCTGGAGCTGCCGCAGGCCGCCAGCGCGAGCGCCGCGGCCGCCGCGACGGCTCCGAGCGCGAGCGGCCCGGGTCGTCGGCCGCCGTGTCTGCCCGCCGGGGCTCTGTTCGTCATCGCCACCGCCCCTTCCGTAGGCCCGCCTCGGGCCGCTTGCCTGTTCCCTGCCGCGCGTTCCCTGCCGCCAGGCCGGCCTCGCGGCATCCGCGTAGCCCGCCTCGGGGCACCTGGAGTGCCCTCCGGCCGGCTGCCGGCCGCGAACCCGGAAGTGACCCGCCGCTCATTGCCGCGCTTCGAGATGATTAGGCTATCATATCTGCTTCCCGCTCCCGTACCCTGGCAATGATGACCTAACGCCCGGCGCCGGGCGGCACCGGCACCGAGCATGCCTCAGGGAGGGACCGCGGCTACCCGGACGGACGGGCGGCACGGCGCCTCGGGCCCGGCCGCAGGGCATCCGCTGCGCGCGCTGGTCGTCGGCGGCTCGCTGGCCGGCCTGAGCGCCGCCGCCTGGCTGGCGCGCTCCGGCTTCGCGGTCGACGTGCTGGAGCGGTCGCCGGGGCCGCTGCAGGGCTTCGGCGCCGGGATCGTCCTGCACCCGAGCACCAGCCGGTTCCTCACCGAGCACGGCCGGCTGAGCCTGGACGCCATCAGCCTGGGCGTGGGCCGCCTCCGCTACCTGGGCCCGGGCGGGGAGATCGTCGCCGAGTCGCCGTGCAGGCTGCGCTTCAGCTCCTACGGCATGCTCTACCGGCGGCTGCGGGAGGCGGCCGAGCGCCGCGGCGCGCGGTACCTCCCGGGCACGGCGGTCGCCGCCGTCGGCAGCGACCGCGACGGCGCCTGGGCCGATCTCGCGGCCGGCGGCCGCCGCCACGGCGACGTGGTAGTGGCCGCCGACGGGGTCGGTTCCACCGTGCGGCGGCAGCTGTTCCCCGGGGTCGAGCCGGCCTGGGCCGGGTACGTGGCCTGGCGGGGGGTGCTCGACGAGGCGGCGCTGCGGCCCGCGGCCGTCGCGCCGCTGGCAGGCGCCATCACCTACTGCATCCTGGAGCGCAGCCACCTGCTCAGCTATCCGATCGCCGGCGCGGCCGGCCGGCGGGTGCTGCGGAACTGGGTCTGGTACCGGAACCTGGCCGGGCCGGACGAGCTCGACCGGCTGCGCCGCGACCGGCACGGCGTGCTGCGGGAATTCTCCGTCCCGGCCGGCGCCGTGGCCCCCGCGGCGGCCGCCGCGCTGCGCCGCGACGCGGCCCGGCTGCTGCCGTGGCCGCTGGCGGCGCTCGTCCGCCGCACTCCCGCGCCGTTCCTGCAGGTGGTCGTGGACGTGCAGCCGCCGCGGCTGGTCCGCGGCCGGGTGTGCCTGCTGGGAGACGCCGGGTTCGTGGCCCGCCCGCACGCCGCCGCCGGCACCGCCAAGGCGGCCGAGGAGGCGCGGCTGCTGGCCGAGGCGCTGGGGCGCTGCGGCGACGTGGCCGCGGCGCTCGCCGCGTGGGAGGCCGGCGCGCTCGCCCTCGGCCGGGACCTGGTCGCCCGGTCCCGGGCCGCCGGCGAGCGGGCGCAGCGCGAGGGCGCCTGGCAGCCGGGCGAGCCGCTGCCGTTCGGCCTGCGCCGGGCCGGGGACAGCGAGGCGTGGTAGGCCCGCGGGGCGGGCCGGCGAGGTCACGGCAGTGATTCGAGCGCCCCTTCCAGGAGCAATCATCATGATTATGAGTACCGGGAGCGCACGCCGAAGGGCCCGGCCGACGGGGGAGATCCGCGGCCCGGGCGTGGCGGCGGCTGCCGAGCCCGCGGGGCCTCAGCCGTCGCGCAGCGCGGCCACCGACAGGTCCGCGATGCGCAGCGCAAGGGAGTCCTGCGCGCCGTCGGAGTGCAGGAACGACAGGCAGTCGCGCAGGCACTTCTCCACGCCGCACTCCCGGTACATGACCGCCAGGCCGCCGTGCAGTTCCATCGCGGACTGGCAGACCGCGACGGCCGTGTCGGCCGCGACCAGCTTGGCCGAGGCGCCGAGGCGGTGGTCGTAGCCGTCGGACTCGACCGCGGCCGCGGCGCGCCATACCAGGCTGCGGGCCGCCTCGAGCTGCGCGTGCATGCGCCCGAGCCGGGCGCGCACGTTGCCGTGCTCGGCGAGCGGCCGCCCGCCCTGGCGGCGCTGGCAGGCGTGCCGCAGCGCCATCTCGTACGCGGCCCGCGCGGTGCCCAGCGTGGTCGCTGCCGCCTCGATCACGCTCTCGCGCAGGATCTCCCGGGCGCCGGCGAACCCGAGGTGCGGGCGGCCGAGCAGGCGCCAGGGCTCCACGGCCACCCGGTCGAAGCGGAGCACTGCGTTGTTGATGGTCCGCTGGGAGATCTTCTCGTGCACCGTCTCGGTGCTGTAGCCGGGCAGGCCGCGCTCGACCAGGAAGGCGCTCGTCCCGCGCTCGGCCGGTTGGGATGCGTCGGTGCAGGCGAACACGACCGCGAATCGGGCGTCGGCACCGTTGGAGATGAAGCGCTTGGTGCCGTCGAGGACCCACGATCCGTCCGGGCGCCGGGCGGCGGTGGTGCGGAAGCGGAAGCCGGGGCTGGGGATCACGTAGTCGGAGCCGGTCTCCGGCTCGGTGAGGCAGATCGCCAGCACGCAGCGGTCGTCGGCGAGGAAGCGGTCCAGGAAGTGCCGCCTGGCCTGCGGGCCCGCCAGCCTGGCCAGGATGCGCTCCACCTTCAGCGTCTGGTCGATGAGGACCGCGAAGCCCATGTCTCCCCACGCGAGCGCCTCGACCAGCGCGCACAGCGCCAGCACGGACGCGCCGCCGCCGCCCCAGTTGCGGGGCAGCCCGAGCGTGCGCCAGCCGCGCCGGGAGGCCTCGGCGACAAGCGGCCACGGCACCCGGTCGGCCGGGTCTGGCTGCCACTCGCGGCGGGCGGCTTCCTCCCGCAGCCGGATCGCGAACCGCGACGCCTCGCGCTGCAGCGCCGCCACGTCGGCGGGCAGCAGCGGGTCGCCGGCCGCGGGGGAGGGGACCAGCGGGTCGCCGGCCGCGGGGGAGGGGACATCAGCCATCGGCGGGCCCGCCGGTTGCGGCCCTCGCGATGACCACGCCGCGCCCGGGGACATCGTTGCTGTCGATCCTGCCGAGCAGGGCCGCCGCCCCCGCCAGGCCGGTGCGGGCGCCGATCACCGGGCGGACGGCTCCGCGGCGAACCAGGTCGGCGGCGTCGAGGATCTCGGCCCGGCTGGCGTAGCGCGAGCCGAGGACTGACGCCTGGCGCAGCACCATGTCGCGCGGCTCGACCCGCGCCGCGATGCCGCGGAAGGTGGTGAGCAGCACCAGCCTGCCGCCGGCATCGAGGTGGGCCAGGCCCCAGGCGGCGGTCTCCGGCGAGCCGACGAGGTCGACGATCACGTCGGCGCCGCCGCGCCAGGCGGCGGGCAGCCGGGCCCGCCCGAGGTCGGAGGCGTCCGCGGCCGCCACGCCGAGATCGCGCTCCAGCACGGCCAGCTTGCGCGGGTCGACGTCGAGGCCCAGCACCGCGGCCCCGGCTACGGCGGCGACCTGGACCATGTGCGCGCCGACGCCGCCGCCGGCGCCGAGCACGGCCACCCGGGACGCCGGCACGATGCCCGCGCGCCGCGCGACGTGGACGGGCGTGGCCACCGCGTCCGCGATGACCGTCGCCTCGGCCGCGCCGACGCCAGCGGGCAGCCGGACCAGGTTGCGGGCGGGCAGCGCCACCTGCTCGGCCAGCCCGCCGTCCCGGTGCACGCCGATCACGCCGCCCGGGCGCTCGCACAGCGGCTCCTCCCCGCCCAGGCAGCGCCGGCACCGGCCGCAGAACAGGTAGAAGTGCGGCGTGACCAGCGCGCCGAGCAGGTCCGGGTCGGCTCCGGCACCGACGGCGATCACGGTCCCGACCAGCTCGTGGCCCGGGACCACGGGCAGCAGGCCAGGGTCGTCGCCCAGGTCGCCGCGGGTGCAGTTCCTCGTGGTCAGCCCGACGCCGCACGCCGCCACCTCGACCACGGCGGCGCCCGGCGCCGGCTCGGGGTCGGCGGCCTGCTCGAGGACCGGGCGGGCGCCCCACTCGTGCAGCACCCAGGCCCGCATGTTGCAATGCTATCACTTATTGGGCTGCCGTCATTGTTAGCTGCGCCGGCCGTCATATGATTGACTCCGCCGAGATCGCGGCCCGGGTCCAGGGTTGCCTGCGGCAGGCGCGCCCCGGAGGAACGGGGGCCTGCCCGGCGACCGGCTCATGGAGGTGGGACACATGCACCGTTTCGTAGCCGGCGGGGGCTCTCGGGGTGAGGCGCGCGCGGACCGGCCGTGCCCGCCGTGCCGCCGGCGCCTGCCGCGGCCGTGGGCCGCCGCCTGCGCCGCCGCCGTCGCGGTGCTGCTGGCCGCCTGCGGGAGCAGCGCGACGTCGTCCAGCACCGCGGCCGGCAGCGGCCCGGCGTCGCCGATCAAGGTCGGCTACCTGGTGCCGCTGACCGGCACGGCGGCCGCCAACGGCCAGGACGAGGAGCGGGGGTTCAACCTCGGCCTGCAGCAGTTCGGCAAGGTCGTGGACGGCCACCCGGTCCAGGTCACCTACCTGGACACCGGGTCAAGCCCGTCGGTGGCGCTGTCCGACGCGCGGGAACTGGTGAGCCAGGATCACGTGCAGGTGGTGGAGGGACCGCTGCTCGCCAACCAGATCGAGGCGGTGGCGCCGTACGTGATGGGCAGCGGGATCCCCGAGGACGACCTGTTCCTGGCCAGCCCCACCCAGATGAACGACTACAAGAGGTACGGCCTCGGGTTCACCTCCGGCTGGGACGCCGCCCAGGTGGCCAGCGTCGGCGCGAAGTGGGCCTACGGCACCATGCGCTGGCGGCACGTGGTCGTCGTGGGGGACGACTACGCGTTCGGGTGGGAGATGGTCGGCGGCTTCGAGGCCGAGTTCAAGCAGCTCGGCGGCACCATCGACAAGTCCATCTGGATCCCGCTGGACACGGTGGACGTCGCTTCCTACGTCTCCGAGATCCCGAAGAACACCCAGGCGGTGTACCTGGAGCTGCTCGGCACGCAGGCGTCGAACTTCTTCTCCGACTACCACTCGTACGGCCTGCAGGGGCACGTGCCGCTGCTGGGGTCGACGACGATGACCGACCAGTCGGTGCTGCCCAGCGTGACCCCCGCGGACGGCGTCGGGGCCTACACGGTGTCGCAGTACTGCGACGACAACCCGAGCGCCGCCAACCAGAGGTTCGCCAACGCCTACCACGCGGCCTACGGCGTTTACCCGGCCTATTACTCCGAGGCCGGCTACACCAAGGCAGAGATCCTGGTGAGCGCGCTGAAGGCGCTGCACGGCGACGTGACCAGCGGCAGCGCCCTGGCCAAGGCGATGAAGGCGGTGTCGATCTCCGCCCCGCGGGGGCCGCTGGCGATCAGCCCGGCCACGTTGTCGCCCGTCCAGGACACCTACATCTGCAAGGTCGAAGACGTCGGCGGCAGCCTGCGGAACGTCCCGTTCCAGACCTTCTCGTCCGTCCAGCCCTGGGGATTCCTGAGCCAGTCGGCGTGGGCCAGCGCCTTCGCCGCCGACAGCGTCAGCCGGCCGTGACCGGCGAGCCGGCGCGCCACGGCCTGCTCGCCGAGCTCGTCTCGGTGCCCACCGAGGACATCCCGCTCGACGGCCTGTGGTACCCGACCCCGTCCCCGCCGCGCGCCGCGGTCATGCTCATGCACGGCAACGGCGGCAACTTCTATTCGGGCCCGGTCCGGTTCCTGCCCCGGCACCTGGTGCCGCGCGGCCTGGCCTGCTTCGCGTTCAACCGGCGCGGCCACGACACGCTCACCACGCGCACCAGGGAGCCGGAGGGCAATGCCTTCCAGACCGCGGAGCAGACCAGGGCCGACAACCTCACCGCGCGCGGGTTCGTCGCCGCGCGCGGCTTCCCGGCTCCGGTCGTGATCGGGCACAGCAACGGCGGCCTGTACGCGGCCCGGCACGTGGCGGACCATCCCGGCCCCCGCGCCCTGGTGCTGCTGTCCGCGCACTGCGGCGGGCCGGAGATGCTGGCCAGGGCCTCGGCGCTCGGACTGCTGGCCCGGGACCGGGGCGCCGAGCTGGCGGCGCGGGCCCGGGAGCTGGTCGCGGCCGGCCAGCCCGGCGCGCTGATGCTGATGCCGGGCTGGTGGTACGTGACGTCAGCGGCGTCCTACCTGGACATGGAATGCAACGTGCCGCGCCTGCTCGAGGCGGCCGGCGCCATCCGCTGCCCGGTGCTGTACCTGCGCGGAGAGCTCGAGGACCCGGACCTGTACCCCGCGGAGAAATTCGCCGCTCATGCCGCCGGCCCGGTCGACGTGCACGTCGTCCCCGGGTCCGATCATTTCTACACCGGCGTCGAGGACCAGGTCGGGCGGCTGGTCGCCGACTGGCTCGACGCGGTGCTGGCCGCCTGACCCGAGCGAGGAGGAACGCCTGCGATGCACCCCGACCAGCCGCCGGCCGCCGCCCCGGAGCGGTCCGAGGCACGCGACGGCATGCGGATCGACTGGCAGGTCCCCATCACCGCCGATGACGGCCTGGTGCTGCGGGCCGACGTGTACCGGCCGGACGGCCCGGACCCGGTGCCCGCGATCGTCTCCTACGGGCCGTACGCGAAGGGGCTGTCGTTCGCCGAGGGGTACGCGCCGCAGTGGGAGAAGCTGGTCGCCGACCATCCCGACGTCACCGAGGGATCCTCGGGCCGGTACCAGTGCTGGGAGGTGGCCGACCCGGAACGGTGGGTCCCGTTCGGCTACGCGTGCGTGCGTGTCGACTCGCGCGGTGCCGGCTGGTCGCCCGGGTACATCGACGTGTGGTCCCCCCGGGAGGCACGGGACCTGGCCGCCTGCATCGAATGGGCCGCCGCCCAGCCATGGTGCACCGGCAAGGTCGGGCTGAGCGGCATCTCGTACTACGCGATGAACCAGTGGCACGTCGCCGCGCTGCACCCGCCGCACCTGGCGGCGATGATCCCGTGGGAGGGCGCGGCCGACTTCTACCGCGATGTCACTCACCACGGCGGCATCCTGTGCGATTTCGCGGCCAACTGGTACCAGCGCCAGGTCACGACCGTCCAGTACGGGCTCGGCAGCCGCTCGGCGGTCAACCCGAACACCGGCGAGCGCGTGGCCGGGCCGGAGGACCTGGACGACGAGGACCTGCGGCGCAACCGGGCCGACCTCGGCGCGGAGATCCGCAGCCGCCCGCTGGACGGGCCGTGGTACCGGGAGCGCTCCGCGGACTGGGAGCGGATCACGGTGCCGTTCCTGTCGGCCGCCAACTGGGGCGGCCAGGGCCTGCACCCGCGGGGCAACTTCGAGGCCTTCACCCAGGCCGCGTCGCGGCAGAAGTGGCTGGAGGTCCACGGCGGCGAGCACTGGACCCACTACTACACCAGCTACGGCGTCGACCTGCAGCGGCGGTTCTTCGACCACTTCCTGCGCGGCATCGACAACGGGTGGGAGCGCACCGCGCCGGTGCTGCTGAACATCCGCCATCCCGGCGGGCGCTTCGAGCCGCGGCAGGAGCGGGAGTGGCCGCTGGCCCGCACCCGGTGGACCCGGGTGTACCTCGACGCCGGCTCGATGGCGCTCCAGGCGGCTCCGCCCGCCGGGGCCGCGAGCGTCAGCTACGCCGCGCTCGGCGACGGGGTCGACTTCGCGCTCCCGCCGGCCGCCGAGCCGACGGAGCTGACCGGCCCGCTGTCGGCGCGGATCTTCCTGTCCTCCAGTACCGACGACGCCGACCTGTTCCTGGTGCTGCGGGTGTTCGACCCGGACGGGGAGGAGGTCACGTTCGCCGGCGCGCTCGACCCGAACACCCCGGTGGCCCAGGGCTGGCTGCGGGCCTCGCACCGCCGCCTCGACGAGCGCCGGTCGCTGCCGTACCGCCCCTACCACGCGCACGACGCGCAGCAGTTCCTGGTGCCCGGCGAGGTGGTGCCGCTCGACGTCGAGATCTGGCCCACCTGCATCGTCGTCCCGGCCGGGTACCGGGTGGTGCTGAGCGTGCGCGGCAAGGACTACGAGTACC
>Ga0070737_10003776_pt1 | contig 15853 bp, 10 predicted proteins | sample Coa_R1_10_FD_66438 | JGI IMG/M metagenome (GOLD analysis project Ga0070737, IMG submission 66438) | Surface soil microbial communities from Centralia Pennsylvania, which are recovering from an underground coalmine fire - Coalmine... | ecosystem: Environmental > Terrestrial > Soil > Unclassified...
GGCGGCCGCGGCCCAGGCGTCCTCGGTGCCGCCGTAGGTGATGGCGTGCAGGTCGGTGGAGCCGGACTCGACGACCAGACTGAAGCAGCGCAGGGCGGCCGGCACCCGGGCGGCGGCCCGGTTGATCAGCTCCCGTACCGGCGTGACCCCGGGGGTGCCGATGATCTCGGCGCTGGTGATGAGGGCACCGAGCCAATGCGACACATCGATGATCTCCTGGCCGGCCACCCCCGGGAACAGGTATTTGCTGCCACCGGAGAACCCGACCACCTCATGCGGGAAGACCGGCCCGACGACCAGTACCACGTCGGCCTGCACCACGGCCCGGTTGAGCCGGACATCCACCGGCCGGGTGATCCGGCCGCCGGACAGCGCGGCCAGCTCCGCCGCCGGGATGGTGCCCACGGACACCAGCATCTCCGGCCGCCACCACTCGTGGTTCCGTATCGCCACCCCCGGGTACCGCCGCGCGCTGTCACCCGGCGGGTAACCGAGCCAGGCCGCGAGCTGCCGCTCGGTCATGGCCGGGTGCGTGCCCAGGGCGACCAGGAACGTCAGCCCGGCCGCCCGGCCGTGCAGCGCGGCGTGCACGCTGTCCAGCAGCGCGGGGAGCGGGCAGCTCCGGGTGGCGTCCGGCACCAGGACGCAGACCCGCTTGCCGGTGTAGTCGTCGGCGTCCAGCGCCGCGCGGACGAACGAGGCGATCCGCCCGGGCGCCAGGACTTCCCGGGCCGAACCGAGAACGCGGGTCACCGCGGCCGCCGTCCCTTCTCGTTCTCGGCGACCAGTTCGGCCAGGCCGGCCAGGACCGTGCCGTCCTCGGCCAGGTCCGGCGCGATCAGCGCGAGCAGGTCCCGGGGCCGGCGGGTGAGGCGGAGCCGGTCGGCCATCGGGTCGGCCGGCTCGGCCTGGTGGCCGCGCAGGTAGGCGATCCAGCACGCGATCATCCGGAGCGCGGCCGTGCCCGGGCGCCCGGCGGCGCGTTCGCGGCGGAGAATCGGCACCGCACGCATCCGCAGCTTCTGCGTTCCGTCCGCGGCCACCTGGGCGAGCGTGTGCCGGATGCGCGGGTTGGCGAACCGCCCGGCCAGCGACTCCTGGTAGGCGGCCAGGGTCCCGGCGGGCTGGGGCAGGTGCCGCGCCGCCTCGGCCCACCACTCCCGCACCCAGCCGCGGCACGTCCCGTCGGCGAACGCCGCGGCCACCGTTTCGTGGCCGCGCAGCAGGCCCCCGTAGGCCAGGATCGAGTGGGCGCCGTTGAGCAGCCACAGCTTGCGGTCCTCGTACGAGGTGACGTCCCGGGTGAACCGGGCGCCCGCCTCCTCCCAGGGCGGCCGCCCGCCCGGGAAGTCCCCGGCCAGGACCCATTCGCGGAACGGCTCGGTCACCACCGGGGCCCGGTCGGACCGGCCGGTCAGCCGGGTCGCGGTGTCCCGGTCGGCCGGGGTGGCCCGCGGGGTGATCCGGTCGACGGCGGTGGAGACGAACGAGACCGACCCGTCGATCCAGCCGGCCAGCCCCGGGTCGGCCTGCCCGGCCAGGTCCATCACCACGCGGCGCAGGGCGGAGCCGTTGGCGGCCAGGTTGTCGCACGGCACCACGGCCAGCGGCCCGGCATCCGCCCGGCACCGGGCGCGCAGCCCCGCCACCACCCGGCCGGGCGCGGTGCGCAGCGGCCCGCCGTCGCCGGCGGTGAGGGCGGCCAGGTCGGCGGCCACCCGGGGATCGGCGCGGTCCAGCGCGCCGTCGGCGTCCCGGCAGTACCCGGCCTCGGTGACGGTGACGGTCAGCACGCGGACCGCCGGGTCGGCCAGGCACGCGGCGAACGCGGCGGTGTCGCTGCCGTCGGCGGCGCGGGAGATGGCGGTGACCACCTCGGCCCGGTCCGCCCGGGCGCCCCGGACGATCAGCGTGTACAGCCCGCCCTGGGCGGCCAGCGGGACCGCGGCGGCTGGGCCGCGGCCGGTGAAGGCGGCGATGCCCCACGGGTCGGACCGGCCGACCGCGCCGGTCCACCAGGCCTGGTGGGACCGGTGGAACGCGCCCAGGCCCAGGTGGGCCAGGCGGACCGGGGGAGCGTCCCCGTCCCGGCGCAGCGGTGTCACCGTCACCTCCCGACTCCGTGTGTCGCCGCCGGCTTCGGCCACTCGGGGGCCCGGCGGGCGCGTCGTTATGAGTACATCAGATGGAAAGCGGCAGGAGAGGGGGTGGTCCCGGCGGTGCTAACCGCGGAGGGCGCGGTCGACGGCTTCCAGGAACGCGATGGGCCGGAGCAGTTCGTCCCGGGAAAGCGGCGGGGCGGTCCCCTCGGCCATGTCGAGGAACGCCCCCAGACCGGGGGCGAGGTAGTTCCCGCCGGTCGGCAGTTCGCTGGCGGCGATCCCGCCGCGACCGACGGCCAGGGCATGAAAAGGCACCGGCTCGTCCGTCCCCGGCTTGATGAGGTTGACGGTGACCCGCGCCTCACCGGCCGTCGCGCTGGCCACGATGCTCTCGCCGGCCCGGTCGATCCGCACCGGGCCGACCGGTCCCGGGGCAAGGCGCAACGCCACGTCCACCGGATGGATGCCGTAGAAGAAGATCCCGCCGTATTCGCTGGCCTCGTCGGCGGGCCCGGTGGCGACCACGGAGCGGGCGGGACCGATCGCCTGGAGCTCGTTCGCGAGCGCGTCGGTCGCGGGCAGGTGGCGCAGCGCCGAGTACGAGGTGAGCAGTGCCCCGTGCTTTTCGGCCGCCTCCAGCATCGCCTCGGCGTCCGCCACGCCGCAGGCGAACGGCTTGTCGACCAGCACCGGCCGCCCGGCCTCCAGGAACGGCAGCGCCAGGTCGCGGTGGCTCCCGCCGTGCCGCGCGGTGACGATCAGCACATCCGCGACGTCGAGCAGGGCGGTGACATCCGGAACGAGGAGGTCGATGGCGCCCGCGCGGCACAGCGCCCGGCCGCGCCCGGCCGCGCCACCCGCGAGGGCCGTCACCCGGACGCCAGGGCGTCCCCGCTCCACGTTCAGGAAGTCGACGATGTGATCAACGTGGGAACTCTCGGTCCCGGCAATTCCTACCCGCATGTCCCTCTCATTTCAGGCCCGTGAGCGTGACGCCACGAATGAAGTAGCGCTGCAGCGCCAGGTAGATCAGGAAGATCGGCAGGAACGTGATGACGGCCGCGGCCATGGTGATCGCCAGCGATATGTTCTGCGCCTGCAGGCTGTACAGGCCGACGGTCATCACGTAATGGCTGGAAGACCGCGTTTCGACCAGCGGCCAGAGGAAGTCGTTCCAGTGCCACAGGAACACGAAGACGCCGAGCGTGGCGAGAATCGGCTTGGTCTGGGGCAGGACGATCCGGACGAAGGTCCGGAATTCACCGGCCCCGTCGATGCGGCTGGCCTCGATGAGCTCGTCCGGTACCTGGGCGATGAACTGCCGCATGAGGAAGAGCGCCTGGGCATTGGCCAGCGTCGGGATGATCAGGCCCCAGTAGGTGTCGGTGCCGCCGAGCTTGGCCACCAGGATGAACTGCGGGATCAGCGTCAGCTGGTAGGGCACCATCAGCATGGCGATGAACGTCCAGAACAGCACCGTCTTGCCGAAGAACCGCTTCTTCGCGAACGCGTACGCGGCGAACGAGGCGAAGGTCAGCACCAGGACGACGGACACGCCGGCGTAGATGAGCGTGTTGAGCGCCCATCTCATGACGTCGCCCCCGTTGATCGCGTCGAGGTAGGCACTGAGGTTGAAGTGGACCGGGAAAAGCGATCCCGGCAGCGAGATCGCATGCCCGTTCTGCGTGGACAGGACGACCATCACGTAGAACGGGAACAGCGTCAGCGCGGCGACGAGCGCGAGCGGCAGGTGCGCCCACAGCCGCTTGCGCGAGGCGCGCCCGGCTCGCGGGCGGGCTGGCGCCGGGCGGGCGGGCGGCGCCACGATTCTGGTCGTCATCAGCCGTCCCCTCGGAAGACCCAGCGCTGCCACAGCGAGACCACGAGCGTGATGGCGAACAGCACCACGCCGGCCGCGCTGGCGAAGCCGAAGTTGGAGAAGTTGAAGCCCTGGTCGTAGATGAGATAGACGAGCGAGTAGCTCGCGTCCCCTGGCCCGCCCCCGGTCATCACGTAGATGACGTCGAAGACCTGGAAGGACTGAATGAGCTCGAGCACCACGACGAAGAACAGCACCGGCTTGAGCTGAGGCAGCGTTACCCGCCAGAAGCGCCGCCACGCCGACGCGCCGTCGATCATCGCGGCCTCGGTGTATTCGTGCGGTATCGCCAGCAGCCCGGCCAGGAGGATGAGCATGTCGAAGCCGAACCTGGTCCAGACGCTCATCAGCGACAGCGACGGCAGGACCATGGCGTTCGAGGACAGCCAGGGCACGGCGCCGAGGCCGACGGACCGGAAGAACCAGTTCGCCGGGCCGCTGGACGAGTAGATCCACTGCCAGATCACGCTGCTCGTGACCAGGCTGGTGATCACCGGCAGGAAGTACAGGGCCCGGTACACCTTGATCCCGCGAATGGACCTCACGCACAGCAGCGCCATCCCCAGTGACACCACGACGGTGAGCGGCACCGCGATGACGGTGTACTCGACCGTCACGCGCAGGGCGTTCCAGAACAGCGAGTCGGTGAACAGGGCCCGGAAGTTGGCCAGGCCTACCCAGTGGGTAGCCCCGCTGATCTGGTAACTCCCGAATCCGAGCAGCATCCCGGCGATCGCGGGGCCGATCCGGAAGACCAGGAACAGCACCACGGAGGGCGCGATGAAGACCAGCGCGATCCCGGTGCCGTTCCGCTGCATCCGGCGCCAGGCCTGGGGGAGCGTCCGGGAACGCGCGGCGGCCCCGCGGCCCGGCACGCCGCCGTCCGCGTCGCCGGGCGGGACCGGCGGGAAGGGCCGCTGGCCGGGCGCCTCGGAAGAGAGCACCCGGCCGTGCGACATGCGTGGCGCGCGTTGACTCATGTGACGGCTAGCTGCTACGGGCCAGGAGCTGGTTGACCGCGCTGGCCGCGGAATTCAGGGCCTGCTGCGGCGGGGTCTGGTCCAGCAGCGCCGCCTGGATCTTGGGCGCGAGGAGCGAGATGATCTGCCGGGACTCGAGGTTGATCGCGCCCTGGGTCACGTAGGGGAGCATCTTCTCCTCCTGGCCGATGAGGGTGTCCGGCTTGAACAGCGTCCCGGCCGATGTACGCGGCGAGAAGTAATCGTGACTGCGGTCGTAACTCTTGATCTGGGCCGTGGAGGTCACCCAGGACACCCAGGCCGCTGCGGCCGCCTTGTTCTGCGAGCCGGACAGTACCGACAGCCCGCCCACGGTCCCGTAGCTGATGACCTTCCCGTCGGACAGCGGCGGGTAGACGGCCCAGTCGGAGAGCGGCACCTCGGTCGTCGGCGTGAGCGAGGCGACGTCGCCGGTCATCACGAACGCGACCTTGCCCTGGTCAATCGGGTCGGTGTCCGTCGTGGGGTTCACCGTCAATGGATCCTTCGGAACGTAGCCGTCCTTGACCAGCGTCTGAAGGAAGGTCAGCGCGGCGACCCCGGCGCGTGAATTGAACGCCGCATGCTTACCGTCGGGGGACAGGACCTGGCCGCCGGCCTGCCAGAGCAGCGGGTAGAAGGACTCGTTGAGGGTCTCGGCCGGTGCCGCGTCGTACTCGGTGGCGTAGTAGCCGGCCGCCTTGATCTTCGGGGCGTCGGCGAGCAGCCCGGCCCAGGTGCTCGGCGCCTTGGTGATGCCGGCCGCCGCCATGACCTTCTTGTTGGCGAGCAGCGTGGTCGCCTGCATCAGCAGCGGGACCCCGTACAGCGTGCCCTTGTAGGTGAGGGCGGACAGCGCGTTGCGGTAGAAATCATTCCTGTCGCTGGTGACCAGGGCGCCGACGCTGGCGAGCGATCCGCTGTTCGCGTAGCCCGGAATCTGGTCGGGAATCAGGTAGACCACGTCCGGTCCCTTGCCGCCGGCGATCGCGGTCTCGAGCTGCTCATCGCGGTTCGCCCACGGCTGCACGACGACGTTGACCTTCACGTGCGGGTACAGCTTCTCGAACGCGGCGACCCGTGGCTTCCAGCCGGCCGCCTCGTTGACCGGGTCGATGGGGTAGATCCACATCGTGACGGTGCCCGAGACCTTGGCCGGGTTGGCGGGCGACGATGAGACGGCGCCGCCCGACACGCTTCCGTTACCCGAGCCACACGCCGCCACGAGGAGAAGCGCCGCGGCGGCGAGAAGTGCCGCCGCATAGCGTAGCCGCATAGTTACACCTCATTCTGCAGTGGAGATCCGCCAGTTGGTGCAGTGGGTGCTGCCTGTCAGTCGGCCATCGTCAGCCTGGGAGGGATGGTAACGAATTTGGCTATGATTCGGCAAGGACCGTAATTAACGTCCCTGCTCAACGACCTGCCGAACGAGTCAAGGATGAGGCGGGGGCGGCGCGGGGGCGGCGCGGCCCCGGCACCCCCGCTACGCGTCCGCCAGCTCGGACAGCCGCTCGATCATGAGCCGGTACCGGCGGCGCGGGCGGCCGGGCTGTGGCGCCCGGTCCGAAGGCAGCAGCCAGACCAGGCCCTCGTCGCTCAGCAGCTGCAGGTTCCGGCGCGCCGTCCGCGGCGTCGTGCGCAGCGCGTCGGCCACCTCCTCGGCCACGACGACGTAGGGATCGTCGCCGGTTCCCCGCCCGCGTCTCCCCTCCGTATCCAGCGCCCGCACGAGCCGGCGCAGGAGCCGCAGCGCGTCGTCGCGCTGCTTCGAGGCCGACCGTGTGCTGGCCGGGCCCCCGTCCGGGTCGGGCAGCACGAGAAAGCTCCCGCCGCTGGACAGGGCGAACCCCCGGGCGCCGCTCTCGTGGGCGCGCACGAGCGCCTGGTCCGCTCGTTCGGCCGCCTCGCCGACACTGCGCGCGATGCCGACACCGACGTGCACGTCAATGCCGAGTTCGCGATATATCCGGTCGATAAACGGTGCGGACCGAAAGCCGTCGGTCCCGGCCGCCAGCGCGCCCACGGTGGTGACCAGGAGGAATCCTCGCTCCTCGAACGGCTGCACCACCGCGTCCAGCCGCCGTGCCTCCGACAGCAGGAGCTGGTGGAGCGGGAGCCGGCGCTCCTCCCGCCAGTACAGCCCGGGCCGTTCGCCGCCGTGGGCTCTCGGTACCGGGAACTCGACCACGGCCACGGCGATCTGCGCGTCGGCGAGGTGGCTTCCCATCCCCATGAGGCCCACCGTGCGCAGGGCGGCGCGGACGGAGGCCTGCGTCGGCAGCACGCGCAGGGCCGGCACGCCCGCCGCACGCAGGAGCTGCCAGACCGACCGGATGCAGGTCACCGCGGTGGTGATCTCCCCGGCGCGCCAGCACGCGAGGTGGAAGTCCGCCACGTCGGAGGCCTGCTCCCCGGCCGCGTACGGATGGCTGCGCACCCAGTTGATCGGGACCTCGATCTCCGCGTAGGCCTCCTCGATCTCCTGCTGGGTCAGGGTGTCGATGCTGACCTTCGTCAGGTCGAACGACTCCTTCATCAGCCCTTCGAGCATCGCCCGGTAGAGCGCCGCGTCATTGAGGGGCACGAAGGTCGCCGGTACGTGGAGAACGTCCGCCCGCCGGGCTATGTCATAGGGCAGCGGCCCGGTGAACAGGCACACGTCGATCTTGCCCGCGAGCCGGCGCAGGATCTCCGGCGCCTGATGCTCCTCGCGATAGCCGGCCGCGATGAGCTGCCAGTCGAACTCCTGCGGCTTGCGGTCCTGAGCCAGGATCGAGCGCTCAACGAGGTCATCCGGCCCCACCACCGCGATGCGTACTCGCGGGCGGAAGCCGGTCGGGTACGCGTGCGTCACGCGCTACTCCAACTATTTTCGGACGTGAAAAGTAGATAATTTTCTTAACCTTAATTTTAACACGTCCGCCCAGCACTGCAAGTGCGGCGGGCCGCGGCCGACACGGCCGAACCCTGGATCGCCGGGATGCTCGCTGCCCCGAGCCTCCAGTAACCAATGTCCGGACAAATCTTGACGCATCCTCGCAACGAGCTACCGTATTAGGGACACAAGTTTCACCACTTACTGCTATCCGAATTAGGGAAGGGTCGGGATGGGCGGGCACGTACGAAGAGGTATCGGGCGGCTCGCCGTCGCCCTGACGGCGGTGGCCGTCGTCACCACCGCCGCCGGAGGCACGGCGCACGCGTCCAGCGCGGCGCGGACCATGGCGAGGGCCGCGACCACGGCGAGCGCGGCGACCACGGCGAGGGCCGCGGCCGGGGCGAGCGCCGCGGCCGGGGCGAGCGCCGCGGCCGGGGCACCGGCCCCGTCATGGCCGGTCGACAACCTCGGGCAGCCGGTGGTGCGCGCGCTGTCCACCTACACGGCTCTGGGCGGGGGCGGCGCGACCTCCAACGGCGTCAAGGTCCCCGCTCCCAGCGCGTCCCCGGCCGTCACCGTCCCGCCGGCCGCCGCGGCCGGCCCGGCCGGCAGCTCCGCCGGCAGCTCCGCCGGCACCGGCACCGGCACCGGCAGCGGCACCGGCTCCGGCAGCACCAGCACCGAGGCGGTCGGGCAGACGGCGAACGGGGATCCGGCGGCCTATTTCCTCAACATGGGGAACTACTCCAGCCAGACGGCGGAGTTCGTGGCCGTCGACCTGAAGACCGGGAAGACCGTCCTGGACACCAGGCTGCCCTCGGGCTTCAGCGATACCGGCATGGCGTACTCGCAGGCCGACAACGCGGTGTTCATGGGCACGGGAGAAGGGCCGGACCTGTACGAGTACCAGGTCGGCGGGACATCCGTCACGGACCTGGGGCCGTCGATCGCGGGCCAGACCATCTGGGCTCTCGCGGCCGGGCCGGACGGGACGATCTGGGGCGGCACCTACCCGGGCGGAGACATCTTCTCCTACGACCCGGCCACCAAGGCGTTCCACGATTACGGCCAGGCCATTCCGTCCGAGACCTACATTACGGCGCTGCTGCCGACCGCCACGGGGGTGTACTTCGGCACCCAGCCGGACACCGATCTCGGCGAGCTGGACCCCGGCACCGGCGCCATCACGCAGATCCCGCTGCCGGCGGCCTACGCGGGGCAGGCCGGGAAGGTGAGCGGCCTGTCGATGGCCGGCACCCGGCTCTTCGTCGGGATCGACGCCAACGTCACCGCGGGGCTGGTCTGGGACACCTCCAGCCGGAGCTGGGTGGCCACCATAAGTCCCTTCTCCAGTGACACGGTGTCGCCGCCGGACCCGGCGAACCCGGACTACGTCTACTACCGGGCCGCCGCCAACATCGTCCAGTACAACATCACCACCCTGACCGGCACGAACCTCAGCTGGGCGCCGAATGCCGTCCCCGGTGCCTGGGCCTGGGTCAGCCTCGGCGGCTCGAACTACCCCGGGCAGTCGCTGATGTTCACCTATTACACGAACGACCGGATCTACGGCTACAACCCGCAGACAAAGGCCACGTACTACGTGGAGCCGACGGTCCAGGGCTCGGGTGACCAGCTCATCTGCCTGGGGGAGGGACCCGGCGGAGACGTCTACGCGGGCGCCTACCTGACGCCGCCGGGCATGGGCCAGTGGAACCCGGACACGGATGCCTGGTCGCTGCTGAGCGGCTCGGGACAGGTCGAGGGATACGGGACGTACAACGGCGAGATGGTGTGGGGCCGCTACCCCGAGGGTGATCTCTACTACGACGACATCACCAAGGGCTGGAGTCCCTCATCGCCCGTCGCGATCGGGGACGACCAGAACCGGCCGGTCGCGTTCGCGGAGATCAACGACCTCGAGGCGGTGGGCAGCGTCCCCGTGTCGGGGCGGCTGGGCGGCGACATCAGCCTGTGGGACCCGGCGACCGGGGCCCTCAAGGTCTACTCGGACCCGATTCCCAGCCAGACGCCGGTCTCGCTGGTCGCCTATGACGGCCTGCTCTGGGGCGGCACCTCCATCGACGGCGGATACGGCATCACGCCCACCGCCAAGTCCGGCGAGCTGTTCGCGTTCGACCCCACGACGGGCAAGGTCGTGTTCCACCTCGTCCCGAAGCGCGGCGCGGTGAACGTGTCCGGCCTGGCCCTGGACTCCGCTGGCGACCTGTGGGGCCTCGCCGACTCGACGCTGTTCGAGTTCAATCTGAAGACCCGGCACATCGCGGGCGAAGAGGCGCTGTCCAGCCAGACGGACGGCAGCATGTACGGCATCGAGCACAAGGTCGTGTTCGATCATGGCCGGCTCTTCGCCACGACCGACGGGAAGCTGTTCCACGTGGACACCGTCACCTGGAAGCCGGAGACGCTCTACGACGGACCGGCGAGCAACCTGACCGAGGACCGCTACGGCCAGCTGTACTTCGTCCAGGAACCGTCCTACGTCTACCGTTACGACCTCCCGACGACGGTGTACACCCCAGCCGTCACCGCCGCCGTGACCCGCCACCACGGCCGGAGCCTCGTCACGCTGACCGCGAGCGAGCCGGGCGGGGTGGGCGTCGCGGAGATCGACTACCGGGTGGGCCACGGCCGGTGGCGGGTGTACCCGGGCGGTCCCGTCCTCGTCGCCGGGCACCAGGCCGTCTCCTACCGGGCCGTCGACAACGCGTGGAGCACGTCGGCGATCGGGCACGTCGTGGTGGGCGGCCACATCGGATAGGCCGGCGCCACCGCCCGCGCCCGGCAGCCTGTGCTGCCGGGCGCGGTGCTTTCCCCTACCGGACGGCTACGGGCATCCCGCCGCTCCGCGCGGACTCGTAGCTGGCGAGCACGAGGGCGAGCGCCCGGCGTCCATCGCCGGTAGTGACCAGCGGCGGCCGGTGGTCCCGGACCGCGGCGATGAAGTCGAGGTACTGCGCGCAGTGGGCGTCGTCGATGTCCCCCGGGGCGGCAGCCTCCGCGAGACCGGCACCGCCACCCGGCTCGCCGGGCTCGGCGTCACGGGTACGCAGGTAGGCGAGCCGTTCATCCGCCACGACGGCGGTACCGGCATCTCCGGCCACCGTGAGCCGCACCGGCCGGTCGGGGAAGGCGCCGGTGGCCGCGGTCAGCGTGGCGAGCGCACCGCCGGCGAAGCGGATGTTGGCGGTGAGCGTGTCCTCGACCTCGATCCGCTGGTGGGCGAGGGTGGCGGTGTAGGCACTGACCTCGACCGGAGTCCCCAGGATCCAGGTCACGAGGTCCAGGGCGTGGATTCCCTGGTTCATCAGGGCACCGCCGCCATCGAGGGCCAGGCTGCCCCGCCAGTCGTCGGAGTCGTAGTAGTCCTGCGACCGCCAGAACGTCGATTCGGCCATCGCCAGCGTGATCCGGCCAAGCCGGCCGCTGGTCGCGGCCGCGTGCAGAAAGCGGAAGCCCGGCTGGAACCGTCGCTGGCTGATCACCGTGACCGTGCGGCCAGACCGGCGCTCGGCCGCGATGATCTCATCGGCGGCGGCCAGCGTGATGTCGATGGGCTTTTCGATGATGACGTGCTTGCCGGCCTCCAGCGCGGCGACGGCCGCCTCGGCGTGCAGCCCGCTGGGCAGGCAGATGGCGACGGCGTCCACGTCGTCGCGGGCCACCAGGTCCTCCACCGTGCGCACGGCCGGGCAGCCGTACGCGCCGGCCAGCCGGCCTGCCGCGGCCTGGCTGGTGTCGGCCACCGCCGCCAATGTCGCCTGCTGGTCGGGGATGGCGGCGATGAGGCGGGCGTGTATGGTGCCGATCACGCCCGCCCCGAGGATGCCGAACCGCATCTGGCGCTACTCCTTACGTCTGGACAGCTCTGCTGAGTGCGTCCGGGCGGCCTGGCTGAGTGCGTCCGGGCGGCCCGGCTCAGTACGTCCCGTCGGCCTGGCTGAGTGCGTCCGGTCCGCCCGGCTCAGTACCTCCCGTCGGCCCGGCTCAGTGCGTCCGGACAGCCCGGCCGGCCGGTTAATTAAAGAAAAAATCTTTCGTGCAATCGCTTGCGAGCGAATGCGGTTCATCTGACGGGCCGCGGCCCATGCGCGGGGTGGCGGCACGGTCGGCGGCGGCCGCCCCGCACCCGGCGCCGGGAACCGCGACCCGTGCCCGGGCGGGCATCGGATGCGAGCCGTCCGGGCGGCACGGCTCACATTCCAGCCCCCTGTGCCGGGATCACGCCGCGGACATTCCAGCTCGCCGCCACCTGATGATTTTATGCAAGCGCTTGCGTATGATCAAGATCGTGAAGAGCGCTTTCATCGTCACCGACCTCGAGGGCACCGCCGGGGTCACGTCGTTCGACGCGCAGACCCGGCCCGGCGCGCGGTACCTGGACCGCTCGCGGCGGCTGGCGACCGCGGAGCTCAACGCCGCGGTCGAGGCCCTCGTGGCGGCCGGGGTCGACGACGTCCTCGTGCTGGACGGGCACGGGTGCGAGGGACTCTGGTACGAGGATCTCCATCCGGCGGTGAAGCTGATCCACGGCCGGCCGCACGCCCCGCACAGCGTTCTGGACCCGATCGTCGACCGCTATGAGGCCGGCCTGATCATCGGCCAGCACGCGATGGCCGGCATCCGGTCGGGCAACATGAACCACACGCAGAACAGCCTGCTCATCGACCACATCGCGATCAACGGCACGGTGGTCGGCGAGATCGCCCAGTGGGCACTGTACTGGGGCGCCGCCGGAATGCCGTTCATCTTTCTCAGCGGGGAAGCCGACGCCTGCACCGAGGCGCGCACGCTGATACCGGAGATAGAGACCGCGGCGGTCAAACAGGGGCTGAGCCGGAACAGCGCGATCTCGGTGTCTCCCATCGAGGCCAGACGGCTGATCGCCGACGGCGTGGCCCGCGCCGTGGACAGGCATCGCGGCACCCCGGTGCGGCCAACCGTGTGGCCGGGCCCCTACGTGCTGGAAAAGCGGTTCTTCTATACCGACGCGGCGGACGCCGCGGCCGATTCCCCGGACGCCGAGCGCGTGGATGGCCAGACGGTCCGCTTCCGCAGCGAGGACATCCGCTCGCTTGTCTACCGCTGAGGCAGCGATGTCGCTTTCACTTGCCGTCGCCGGCCTGCGGCATCCGCACATCGAGACGATCATCGACGAGGCTCGGTTGCGCCCGGACGTGGCACTGGCCGCCGTGGCCGAGCCCGAGCCGGAGATCCGCGCGCGGTACGCCGCCCGCCTCGGCGTGCCGGGTTATGCCGATCACCGGGAGATGCTCGACGCCGTCCACGTGGACGTGCTGGGCGTCGGCGCCGTGTACGGCGACCGCGGCGGCATCGTCAGCGACGCGCTGCTGGCCGGGGTGCACGTGCTGGCCGACAAGCCGCTGTGCACGACCCTGGCCGACCTGGACGCGATCGAGCGGGCGTGGCGGGACTCGGACCGCCACCTGTCCGTCGCGTTCGAGAAGCGGTTCTACCCGCCGACGATCGCGGCAAGCCGGCTTGTCGCAGAGGGTGAGCTGGGGGAACTGGTGATGATCTCCGCCAGTGCCCCGCACAAGCTGACCCGGCAGCGCCGCCCCGAGTGGATGTTCGACCGGGCCCGGTATGGCGGCATCATCAACGACCTGGCCGTCCATGACATCGATCTGCTGCTGCACTTCTCGGGGGCCACGTCCGGGACGCTGCGGGCGTTCACCGGCAATCGGGCCAACCCCGACCGTCCGGGCTTCGAGGACTACGGGCTGGTCACGCTGTGCTCCGACGACGGCGTCCTCGCCAGCGCCGAGGTGAACTGGCTCAGCCCGGAAGCGGCCAGCTACCACGGGGACTACCGCATGCGCCTCGTCGGCACCGATGGCACCGCCGAACTGCTCTGGAAGGATGACGTGCTGGCCGTCGCGACCCACAGCCGGCCGCCATGGCGGGAGCCCCTGCCGGGACGGCTCCGGCCGGCCCAGGATTTCTTCGACGCGCTGGCCGGTGGCCGTCCGCCCGCGGTCACCGCGCGGGACGCGCTGGCGGCGACGCGGATCGCGCTGCTGGCCCAGCGCAGCGCCGGCGAACACCGGGCCATGCCGTGGGACGCGTCCGGAAGGCGGCCCGGTCATGGCGGCTGACGGCGGCCGGGCCGAGCGTGAGTTCCGCGCCGGCTGCCAGCTCGTCCGGGTGTACCGGACGAGGGCGGACATGGGGCGGGCCGCCGCGCGCGACGTCGCCGGCGCGTTGCGGCGGCGGCTACGCGGCCAGCAGGCCGTCCGGATGGTCTTCGCGGCCGCGCCGTCGCAGGACACGATGCTGGACGGCCTCGCGCGATCGGCCGGCATCGACTGGGCGCGGGTGACCGCCCTGCACATGGACGAGTACGTGGGCCTGGACGAGACGGCACCCCAGCGTTTCGGCAACTACCTGAGGGACCGGCTCTTCGATCGGGTTCGCCCCGGCCGGGTCGAGTTGATCAGGCCCGGCGGGGACGCGGCGCTGGAGGCGGAGCGGTACGCCCGCGTGCTCGCGGCGGGGCCCATCGACATCGTGTGCGCGGGTATCGGGGAGAACGGCCATATCGCCTTCAACGATCCCGGCATCGCCGACTTCGCCGATGCCAAGCTCGTCAAGGTGGTGGCGCTCGACCAGCGATCGCGCCAGCAGCAGGTCAATGACGGCTGCTTTCTCCGGCTGGCCGATGTGCCGACGCACGCGATCACGGTGACCATTCCCGCGCTGCTGTCCGCTCACGAGGTCTTCTGCGTCGTTCCGGGTGCCAGCAAGGCGGCGGCCGTGCACCAGGCGCTGTACGGCCCGGTCTCCGCGTCGTGGCCCGCCAGCGTGCTGCGCCGGCACGAGCGGTGCACGCTCTACCTGGATGCCGACTCCGCACCGCGTCTCTTACCGGGGCCGTCTCTCACCGGGCGCTGCCGGTCATCGGGCACGGTCGGGCGGTCAGCGGCCGTTCCCGGTCCCGGCCCCCCGGGCCAGCACCGTCTCGACGCGCAGCGCCCGCTGGCCGGGTTCGAAGGCGAACGTCATGAGGTCCGCGACGGCACCGACGGCGAGGACCCCGCGCGCGGGCCCGCCCCCCGGCAACAGCCGGCCCGGATTCCTGGCCGCCAGCGCGAGCGCCTGCCCGAGCCGCAGGCCGCCGAGCCCGGTCGCGATGGCCGCGCACTCGTTGAGGCTCCGGGCGGAGCCGGCCAGATAGGAGGTGCCGACGTGGCTGAGCCTGCCGTCCGGCGACAGCTCCACGGCGTCGCCGACCGGTGTCCGGTAGCGGCCGGGCGGCATGCCCGCCAGCGCGGTAGCGTCCGACACCAGGTGGGCCCGGTCCAGGCCCACGGCGCGCACCATCGCCTTGAACGTGTCGGCGGGCAGGTGATGACCGTCGGCGATGAGCCCGACGCGCAGGTTGTCGTCCGCGAGCTGGGCCCAGACATAATTGGGATGCCTCGGCAGCATCGCGTGCGCGCCGTTGCCGAGGTGGGTCGAGACGGTGGCGCCCGCCGCCACCGCCCGGTGCACCTGTTCACCGGTCGCGTGCGTGTGCCCGATGGCGACCCGGATGCCGAGCGCGGCCACCGCGCGGACGAACGTCTCGCTGTCCGGCCAGTGTGGCGAGATGGTGACCATCCCGACCAGCCCGTGGCTCGCCCGCTGCCAGCTCCGCACCTCGGCGACGTCGGGCGGCCGGATGTGGCGCGCGTCGTGCACACCCCGGGGGCCGTCCTGATCGGAGAGGAACGGCCCCTCGACGTGGACGTGCGGGATCGCGTGGGCGACGTCGCCGGCGGAATCCCGCGCCCGCGCGATCGTCGCCAGCGAGGCGAGCAGCTGATCCGCCGGCGCGGTGATCAGGGTCGGCACGAACGAGGTCACGCCGGCCCGCGCGAGCGCGCGGGCGAGGCCGGCGACCGTCTCCGGACGCAGGCCCGGTTCGTTCACGTCGAACCCGTTGTACCCGTTGACCTGCAGGTCTATCAGG
>Ga0070737_10003777_pt1 | contig 15853 bp, 12 predicted proteins | sample Coa_R1_10_FD_66438 | JGI IMG/M metagenome (GOLD analysis project Ga0070737, IMG submission 66438) | Surface soil microbial communities from Centralia Pennsylvania, which are recovering from an underground coalmine fire - Coalmine... | ecosystem: Environmental > Terrestrial > Soil > Unclassified...
CCGCGCCGACGCCGAAAGCCTCAAACTGGCGCGCCGCGCGCGCCGCCTCAACCCCCACGCGCGCGTAATCATGACCGGATGCCTGGCACAGGCGAATCCCTCCACCTTGGCCGCGGCGCCTGAAGTCGATCAGGTGATCGGCCTGACCCGTATCGACGACCTGGTACGCGCCGCGGCCGGCCAGGACACGACGCGCGTGATGGTTTCCAATCTGCGCAAGGGCCGGGCCGCGATCGACGCCGCCGCAGTGGTTCCCGCCGGTCAGACCCGCGCCTTCCTGAAGCTGCAGGAAGGATGCGATCAGTTTTGCAGTTTCTGCATCGTGCCGTTCTCGCGCGGCGCCTCGCGCAGCGTGCCGCCCCGCCGGGTGCTCGAAGTGCTCGATGCGCTGCATGACCAGGGCTTCAAGGAAGTCATCCTCTCCGGCGTCCATCTGGGCGGCTATGGCAAGGACCTGTCGCCGCCGGTGACCTTGATGGCTCTGCTGGAGATGATCGCGGAGCGCTGTTCGATTCCGCGCGTGCGGCTGAGTTCGATCGACCCCGAGGAGCTGAGCGACGGGATAATCGACCTGGTGGCCGGCGCGGACAAGTTCTGCCCGCACTTTCATCTGCCGCTGCAAGCGGGCGACGACCGGATCCTGGAGCGGATGCGCCGCCGTTATCATACCGTCGACTACCGTGAGCGGGTCGAGCGGATTTTGGCGCGCATGCCGGAGGCGGCGATCGGAACCGATCTGATTGTCGGCTTTCCCGGCGAGACGGCTGAACACTTCGAACGCTATTTTGCGTTTATTCAAAGCTTGCCGCTGGCATATTTCCATGTTTTTCCCTATTCGGTTAGATCAGGTACGACGGCCGCCAGGTTGGGCGGCAAGGTCGACGCCCGTGAAATCAAGGTCCGCGCCGTGCGCCTGCGCGAGTTGGGCGAGCAGCGGCGCCTGGCATTCGTCAGGCGCTTTGTAGGGACAAGGCTGAAGGTACTGATTGAAGAGACTCGTGAGCCCGGCTGCCAGCGGCTGCGCGGTTACAGCCGCAACTACATCAAGGTCCTGATCCAGGGAGCGGATGAGCTTAAAAACCATGAGCTCGACGTTGAGGCATCGGCTGTCGACGGTGTGGCACTGGTTGGCAGGGTTGGTCAGCCCCAAGCCACCGCCGGGGGCAGCCGAGGCTGAGGCCGAGCAACGTCCGCTGGCGCTGGAACGGGCGGTCGGCTATTCCTTCACCCGTCCCGAACTTTTGAAGTTGGCCCTGACCCATCCCAGTGCCGCCGAAGGCAGCGATCAGCATTACGAGCGGCTGGAGTTTTTGGGCGACGCGGTGCTCGACCTGGCAATTGCCGACATGCTGATGCGCCATTTTCCCGACGGCAAGGAAGGACTGCTGTCACGCCAGCGCGCCTCGATCGTCAACGCCCGCACCCTGGCCGCCAAGGCACAGGCCATCGGACTAGGCCAGTGCCTGCTGCTGGGCCGCGGCGAGGAAAAGAGCGGTGGGCGGTACAAGACCTCGATTCTGGCAGCCGGCTTCGAAGCCCTAATCGGCGCGATTTATTCCGACGGCGGCCTGGCGCAGGCGCAGCAGGTGGTGGAGCGGCTGTTCGGCGGCGATATCGGCGGGCCGACGGTGGAACGTGATTACAAGACCGAGTTGCAGGAAGCGGCCCATCGCTTCTTCCGCGCCCATCCGGTCTACGAGGTGATCAGCGAGAGCGGACCCGATCATGCCAAACGCTTTGTCACCCGCATCCGTATCGGCTCGCGCCAGTTTGGCGTCGGCGAGGGATCGAGTAAGAAGCTGGCCGAGCAGGCCGCCGCGCGCCAAGCCCTGGAGGTGATTCGCAGCGAACAGGCGCCGCAAGGACAGCCACAGCAGGAGGGAGCCGATGGCCAGCGGCGGCGTTGAGTATCGGGCCGGCTACGTGGTGCTGTGTGGGCGCTCCAACGTAGGCAAGTCCACGCTGCTCAACAGGATCGTCGGCGAGAAGGTGGCAATCGTCACGCCCCGTCCGCAGACCACGCGCCGACGCATTGTCGGCGTCCGCACCGACCCCGACGCGCAATTGATTCTGGTCGACACCCCCGGTCTGCACGAAGCGACCCGGCTGCTGAATCGGCGCATGGTGGAGGTGGCGCGCGCGGCGATGGCCCAGGGGGATGTGCTGGCGGTGGTGGTCGAGGCCGGCGAGAGGCTTGCGGCGGAGGATCGCGCGGTCCTGGCCGAGGCCGCACGGCTTGGGCGGCCCACAGTCGTGATCATCAACAAGATCGATCTGGTGCGCCGCGCGTGGCTTATCCCGCTGGCACAGGAATGCCTGCGTCTGGTGCCCGGTGCGGAAATCGTGCCGGTCAGCGCCCTGTCCGGGGAGAACGTCGCGGAGTTGTGCACCACGCTCAAGGGGATGCTGCCGGCGGGACCCGCGCTGCTGCCAGAGGATCAGTACACCGATCAGACCGAGCGCGCGCTGGTCGAGGAAATCATCCGCGAAAAGATCTTCCTCGCGATGCGCCAGGAGATTCCGTTCTCCACCGCGGTCAAGGTCGAACAATTCACCGAGCTTGAAGACCGCGGCCTGGTGCGAATCCATGCCACCATCATCGTCGACCGCGACTCGCACAAGGGCATGATGATCGGGGCGGGCGGCCGCCGGCTCAAAGAGATCGGTCAGGCGGCGCGGCTCGAGATCGAGCAGCACCTGGGAATGAAGGTCTTCCTGGCGCTCAATGTTAAAGTCGAAAAGGACTGGACGCGCGACCCGCGCCGCCTCGCCGAGCTGGACCTGTAAGAGCCGAGCCTAGCGTCGAAGCAGGCATCGCCTGCCGCCGCAGATGGCTGACGGCCCCTCATGCGCTGACCGGAGTGCGGTTAAGGCGATGCGCATAGGTTTTACCATCAAGTGACTTTTTTGAGGGGATTTTCGAGAATCGCCGCTGGACGGCGCGCGAGCATGGGTGACAGGGTAGGTTGCGGCCTCCACGCCATAGAGTGAAAACCGTAAAGCCGCAGACAAAACAGCGCTGTAGTACACTACCGCCGCCTGCTCCGGCAGAGCGCAGACACGAATCCAGTCTCACCCGGAGCGCCGGGTAAATTGTGGACCGTGGGGCGTTCTGCGGCTAGACCGCAGCCCACCGCGGCGCTGCGTCAGCGCCCGGCAGGAATGGTCGCCTTATTCAGCCACTGGTCGATGGCCGAGCGGCGGAAGCGCCAATCGCTGCCGACCCTGAAGCCGGGAATCCGCTTGTTCTTGAGCAAACGGTAAATCGTGCTCGGATGACAAAGCAGATATTCCGCCAGCATCGGAACGGTCAGAATCTGATCGCCCGATTCCTTGGACGGCTTGGTCAGCAATGGATTGATCAGCGGAGGTTTCCCGCTCGCTCCATTACCTGCGGCCTTGGCTTCGCCGTTGCTGGTTGCCTTTACGCGCCCCATCGCCTTGCTCTTTTTTGCCAACTTTTTCACGGGTCTAATGCGGTTCTGTGCAATTAGCTTGCCATCCGCGCCCGGGGCGGCTCCCGCCCGATTTCGGCCAAGAGTGCTATGACGGCTATTTTCAGCAAACGGCAGCTTTCCCGCCTAAACCGCAACTGTGGCAACGAACCATATTGTCGAGAAACTAGCGGCTTTTTCACCGCCGCCGCCCAGGCTGACCAATCGTTCAGACCAGGACAATCTAACCCCGTTCGGTTTTTGCAAGCAAGAAAAATGACGCGCCTGGAGGCTGCTCACTAGCGCCGTGAGGCGGGGAACTGTGCCACGCAGGTTGTGCAGGGTGTCGCACTTTTCCACGCTTTCTGACGCCCTCGGATACAGCTTGAATTATTCGGAGAGCTGATGAGCGAATGCTAAAAAACCGCTAAAATTTTATTGATGACTGCTACGCGGACATGCACAAGCCGTACAGCGCTGCCCGGAGTCAGCCCCGGACTGCCGGTCGTGAGCCTGGTAGGACGCGCTAATGCGGGCAAATCCACACTTTTTAATCGAATTACCCGCCGCGGCCGCGCCATCGTCAGTCCCATTGCCGGTACCACCCGCGACCTCAACCTGCTCGCCGCCGAGCATCAGGGCCGCCACTTCGCTGTGGTTGACAGTGGTGGATTGGAGCTGGGCGCCGAGGGACTCAGCGAGCGCGTTGCGGCTGAGGCGCTGCGGGCGGTTGCCGCCGCCGATGTGGTGGTGTTCGTGGTGGACGGCAGGGCCGGGCTGAGCGCCGCCGATACCGAAGCCCTGTCGCTGATTCGCGAGGTCGGCCGTCCCATTCTGCTCGCCGTCAACAAGCTGGATTCGCCCGCGCTCGATGCCGGCGCGGCGGAGTTCCATAGCCTCGGCGTAGAGCGGCTGTTCATGGTCTCGGCTTCGCATGGCCGGGGAGTGGAAGAATTGCTCGACGCGATTGTTGAGCTGCTGCCGACTCAATCGGCACAGGCAGCGGCGCCGGTGGATTTGCGGATCGCGCTGATCGGCCGGCCCAACGTCGGCAAGTCATCGCTCACCAACTGCCTGGCCCGAGCGCAGCGTTCACTGGTGGATGCCACGCCGGGCACCACCCGCGACCCCGTCGACGTCAGGATCGCCTCCGACGGTCACGAACTCATTCTGATCGACACGGCCGGTATCCGGCGGCCGGCCCGCGTCGAGGGCGAACTGGAACGTCATTCGGTGGGGCGCGCGATCGAGATCATCCGCCGCGCCGAAGTCCTGCTGCTGGTCGTGGACGCCAGCGAGGGTATTACCGATCAGGACGCGCGGCTGGCACGCCTGGTGGAAAGCGCAGACCGCGCCTTGATGGTGATCTGCAACAAATGGGATGTTGCAGCGCGAACCGGTCGCAAACAGGCCTCCTTCACTCGCGACGCCCATCAGCGCTTTCCGTTCCTGGAATTCGCCCCGTTGATCTATACCTCGGCGACCACCGGCGACGGTGTGCGCGACATCCTGCCCGAGGCGCTCAGAGTGGGTGCGAATTTCCGCGCGGTCTTCCAAACCGCCCATCTAAATCGCATCCTGGAGCAGGCTACCGCGGCGATGGACCCGCCGCTGGTGGCCGGGCGGCGCCTTAAGCTGCTTTATGTGACGCAAGTTGCCAGCTCCCCGCCGCGTCTGATGTTCTTCTCCAATCTGGAGCGCGACATCCCGGCCCATTATATCCGCTTTCTGGAAAATCGCTTCCGCGCAGCCCTGGGACTGAGTGGCACGCCGCTGCGGATGGTGTTCCGCAAACGCGGCGCGGTTAAAAGTGATCATCGCCAGGCGGCGGCTGCCGACTACGATCAGGATCGGTGAGCGAGCGCGCCTCCAACATGACGATCGCGGACATGCGCATCGGAGATCGCGCCTGGGTCGACCCGAACGCGTGGGCGCCGCTGCGCGACGGCACCAGCTTTCTACTGGGGACCTTTCCTGCCTATGCCGAACCCGATGAAGCGGCGCGGATGCTAATCGAGCGGGTAGCCGGCGGATGGCTGGTGCACGCCAGCCAGGTCAACAATCCCAACTGGCGCATCAGCCGCGGCCTGCCATGGCCGGGCGCCGGCGAGGGCGACCTGATGCCGGTTGTGAAAATCCTGTGAGGCGCGCCGTTGACCGCTATTCGCCGGGATTGTGCGCTTGGTTAATATTAAACGAACGGCCCGGGCGCTTGCGATGATTTTAATTCTCGACTTTGGCAGCCAGTACACGCAATTGATAGCGCGACGCGTGCGCGAGGCGCGGGTCTATTGCGAAATCCATCCGTATAACCTGGCGCTGGAGAAGATTCGCGCGCTCAATCCAAGGGGCATCATCCTGTCCGGCGGTCCCGCCAGCCTCTACGAACGCGATGCACCCAATATCGAGCGTGCCGTGCTGGATATCGGCTGTCCGGTGCTGGGTATCTGCTACGGCATGTACGTGATCGCGCAACACTTCGGCGCCCGCAGCGCCGGTGCCGCGCGCCGCGAGTACGGCCCCGCGACCCTCACCATCGACCAGCCCGACGAACTATTCGAGGGGCTGGGCGGCAGCCAGCATCTGGTGTGGATGAGCCACGGCGACCGCGTCGAGGAGCTGCCGCAGGGTCTGTGCGCGATCGCGCACACTGACAATTCGCCCTACGCCGCGGTGCGCAGCCACGACGGCCGCCTGCGCGGCATCCAGTTCCATCCCGAAGTTGTCCATACGCCGCAGGGTGTCGCCATCCTGAGCAACTTTGTTCACAGGATTTGCGGCGAGCCCGGCGATTGGACGATGGCCAACTTTATCGAGACCAAGGTCGCCGACATTCGCGCCCGGGTTGGCGCGCAGGATCGGGTCCTGATGGGCCTGTCGGGCGGCGTGGATTCGTCGGTGGCTGCGGCGCTGATCCATCGCGCGATTGGCGACCGCCTGCACTGCGTGTTCGTCGATACCGCCTTGCTGCGCGCCGGCGAGCGTCAGCGGATGGAGGAGGTGTTCGCTCGTCAACTCGGTATCGCGCTGACGGTTGCCGATGCCTCGCAGTTGTTTTTAGAGCGGCTAGCGGGTGTCACCGACCCCGAGCACAAGCGCCGCATCATCGGGCATACCTTCATCGAGGTCTTTGAGCAGCAGGCCCGGGCGTTGGGCGGCGCGCGCTTTTTGGGTCAAGGCACGCTCTATCCCGACGTCATCGAATCGGTGTCGTTCAAGGGTCCCTCCGCCACTATCAAGAGCCATCATAATGTCGGCGGACTGCCCGAGACGATGCGCTTTGAGCTGATTGAGCCGCTGCGCGAATTGTTCAAGGACGAAGTGCGTGAACTGGGGCGCCGGCTCGGATTGCCGGGCGACGTCGTGGATCGCGAGCCGTTTCCCGGGCCCGGATTGGCAATTCGGATCATCGGCGAGGTAACGCGCGAGCGGCTCGACTTGCTGCGCCGCGCCGACCGAATCGTGATGGAAGAGACGCGTGCGGCGGGATTGCAGCAGCGGCTGTGGCAGAGCTTCGCGGTACTGCTGCCGCTCAAGACGGTCGGCGTGATGGGCGACGGACGCACTTATGAAAGCGTGCTGGCGATTCGCGCGGTGGAGTCCTCCGACGGGATGACCGCGGATTGGGCGCGGCTTGACCCCGCCGTCCTGGCCCGCCTCAGCAGCCGCATCACCAACGAAATCCGGGGCATCAACCGCGTCGTCTACGACATCACCTCCAAGCCGCCGGCGACGATTGAGTGGGAATAAAGTGACAGTTTGCACCCGTTACGCGCCCAGTCCGACCGGCTCGCTGCATATCGGCAACGTCCGCTCCGGACTGTTCGCCTACCTGTTCGCGCGCCACCACCGCGGCCGCTTCATCCTGCGCATCGACGACACCGACCGGGAGCGCTCCACGCAGGAGTCGTTGGAGGAGATAATCGCCAGCCTGCAATGGCTGGGGATCGAATGGGACGCCGGCCCGCCCGATCGGCGTTACTTCCAGTCCAGCCGCTTCGACCGCTACCGCGAGGCGGCGCTGCGCCTGCTGCGCGAGGGCAAGGCCTATCCCTGCTACTGCACGGCTCAGGAGTTGGAAGCCAAGCGCCGGCAGGCCGAGCGCGAGCGGCGCAAACCCGGCTACGACGGCACCTGCCGCGATAAGCCGTATGAGGCCGGCCTGCTGCTGCCCGACCGCAATTCCGGCCGCAACTACACCATCCGCTTCCGTTCGCCGCGCGAGGGTCAGACCGTGGTCGAGGACCTGGTCAAAGGGCATTCGGTGTTTCAAAACAGCGAATTGGACGACCTCATCATCTTCCGCTCCGACGGTGTGCCGACCTACAACTTCGCCACCGTAGTGGACGACGCCGATTTCGAAATCACCCACGTGGTGCGCGGCGACGACCATCTGCCCAATACGCCCCGCCAGATCCAGATTTTCCTGGCGCTGGGATACACACCGCCCGCCTACGCGCATCTGCCGATGGTGGCGGGGCCCGACGGCAAGCCGCTGTCCAAGCGCCATGGCGCAACTTCGGTCTTCGCCTATCGCGACGCGGGCTATTTTCCCGAAGCGCTGCTCAACTATCTGGCGCGCATGGGATGGTCGCACGGCGATCAGGAAATCTTCTCCAAGCAGGAGCTGATCGAGTACTTCGGCTTCGAGGCCTGCGGCAAGTCGCCAGGCATCTTCAATCCGGAAAAGCTGCTATGGCTGAACTTCCATTACCTCAAGCAGCGCCCTCCGGCGCAGCTTGCACGCGAGGTGATCCCGTTCATCGAAAAGCGCGGCTATAAAATCCCCGGCGACGAGAAATGGCTGGAGAAGATGGTGGTCACGCTGCGCGAGCGTGCCAAGACGCTGGTGGAGTTGGTCGACTTTGCGCACTTCTACCTGAGCGACGATATCAAGGTTGATCCCAAGGCGGCGGCAAAGTTCCTCAAGCCCGACATCGCGGAGCCATTGAAGGCGCTGGCCGAAGGAATCGCAGCACTGAGCGATTGCAGCGAGAGCGCCGTCCAGGCAGTGTTCGAGCAGGTGCTCGCCCGCTTCGGGCTAAAGCTCGGCCAACTGGCGCAGCCGGTGCGGGTGGCCCTGACCGGGGGCACCGTCAGTCCCGGCATCTACGAAGTAATCGCGGTGCTGGGCGCGTCGCGCACCGTCGAGCGTCTGAACCGCGCGGTCGCGTCCATTGGCGCGTGACGATGAAAATTCGGGGTACGCAAACTAGCGTCACCGATTGGCATCGCGCGCCTGCCGCACTGTCGACGCTCGTTGTCGCCCGGTCGGGGATTCACGGCAGAGGTTTAGTCCGATAGTTCCAAGCAGGTGACCGAGCCGGGCAACGCGAGTCAATCTGCAATACGTGATGCAACGCTAATCAAACGTCGTCAAAGTGCGCTATACCTTCAGCAGGGCCGCACGATTGTCGGATCGTGCATCGAGGGATTCCGCGCCCGGCGGCGCGGGGCCCTAGCGGGGTGTTGAGAAAGCAGGATTCTGGAGTTTACCAAGCAGGTGGTCCTCAACACCCTGTATAGGAAAGTGGCTTCCTTCCTTAATCTTCTCTCCCTTTGGGAGAGATAAGAGAGAGGGAGCACGCTGTGAAAATCCTTTTTCAACACACTTGCTAAGGCTGTCCAATCCGTCCGGCCTGAAGTAGCCTGTGGGCGAGGACGCGGACCAATTCGCCATGTCGAAGATTTGGGTGTTGCAGCACACCGCCTGCGAAACGTTGGGCAGCATCGCCGACGCATTGGAAGCGGAGGCACTGGCGTGGCAATACGTGCGCGTGTTCGAGGGCATGCCTGTTCCCGCCGAGATCGCAGACGCCGGTGGGCTGATCGTGATGGGCGGTCCGATGGGCGTTTACGAACAGGATCGCCATCCGCACCTGAAGGATGAATTGCGCCTGATCGAAGCCGCGCTCAAAACCGGCAAGCCGGTGCTGGGCGTATGCCTGGGCAGTCAGTTGCTGGCCGCGGCATTGGGCGCCGCGGTCAGGAAGGGCCCGCGCAAGGAGATCGGTTGGTATCCGATTCGGCTGTCAGCGGCAGCTTCCGAGGATCGATTGTGGAGCGGCGCGCCGCGCGAGTTCATGGCGATGCATTGGCATGGCGACGTATTCGACCTGCCGGCCGGGGCGGTCAATCTGGCCTCTTCGGACCTGACGCCGCATCAGGCGTTCCGCTACGGCACTTACGCCTACGGGCTGTTGTTCCATCTGGAGATGACCGCGGAGATGATCGGTGAAATGGCGGCGGCGTTCGGCGAAGAACTGCGTCAGACGGGCGGCGACGCGCAGCACCTGGCGGCGCAATCCGCCGAGAATTGCCCCCGCCTGGCAGCGATCGGCGAAATCGTCTTTACCAGGTGGGCGCGGCTGGTCCATGAAGCGAGAAGCGCAGCGCGCACCATTTAGGAGAAATCCATGTTCAAGATCGGCAAGCTGTTCCATCTGACCCATCTCGTCAACGACCTCGACGCCTGCGACACCTGGTATGACGAGGTCTTCTCCTGCCACCGGTTTTATCGCGGCTACGAGAAATTGGCCGTGCGTGACGCCTCGCTGCTCGCGATTGGCGAGGTGGTGATGGAGCCGCTGAGCCTGGCCAAGGTGCCCGACGCCGAGAAATCGCCGATCGGCAGATTCAAGGCCCGCTTCGGCCAGCGCTTCCATTCGATCGCTTGGTACGTGGAAGATACCGCCGATCTGGCCGAGCAATTCGCCCGCCACCACATCGCGATGTTCAATCTGGTCGGCAAGCCGGTGCAGACGCCGCTTAGGCCGGGCACCGCCATCTGGACGCAGCCACGGCAAACCCACGGCCTGCTTGAGTTCGCCGAAATACCGCGCTTTACGACCGACGCGCGCCTGCAGCCGGGATGGTCCTCGACGTTCTGGCGCGAGCGCCATCCGCTGGGAATCGAGCGCGCCTCGCATATCACGGTGCTGGTGCGGGAAATTGCGCCGGCGCTGTTCTTTTACCGCGACGTTTTGCGGGGCAGATTGATTCACGAGGAGGAAAGGGCGGGGGAGAACAAGAGCGCGTTCGTCGCCGTGGGCGAGGATACGGTTATCGAGCTGCGCCAGCCGTTGTCCGCGGCCAGCGCCGAGGGACGCGACCTGGCGCAAAACGGCGACAGCATCTACGCCCTCACCTTCAAGACCATCAACCTGGCCAGAGCGGCCGAATTCCTGCGCTCCAAGCGCCAGCACATCGAGAGCCAGAGCGGAGATTCCCTGGTGCTGAGCAAGGAGGACACCTTTGGGATGGTGGTCGGCTTCACGGAACGGGCGATTCCCAACGACCCTCGATGACCTTTTTTGGCTCCCGCTTCCGCCAGGAGAATGAACTATGGCGTCACGCTCAGCCCGCATCCGCTCGCGTCTCGATCATCCTGTGATCGACTCCGACGGCCATCTGTTCGAGTTTCATCCGATGGTTGTCGATTACCTCAAAAGCGAAGGCGGCAGCGGTGCGGCGGATCGGCTGGCCACGGCGTTTTCCAACTCGGTGTCCGGCAGCCTGTGGTTCAAACTGACACCCGAGCAGCGGCGCGAGCGCCGCATCACGCGTCCGGGATTCTGGAGCGTCCCGACCAGGCGCGCCGAAGATCTGGCCACCACCATATTGCCGCGCCTGCTGTACGAGCGGATGGAAGAGATGGGGCTCGACTACACGGTGCTGTATCCGAGTATGGGAATCGGCGCGGTCCATTTCGCCGACGAAGAGCTGCGCCGCGCGTCGTGCCGCGCCCTCAACCGCATGTTCGCCGACCTCTATCGCGACTACGCCGACGCGATGACGCCGGCGGGGCTAATCCCGATGCATACACCGGCCGAGGCGATCGACGAGCTGGAGTTCGCGGTCCGCAAGCTTGGACTGAAGGTGGTCATGCTGCCCGGCTACGTCAGGCGTCCGATTGCGGAGGTCGAGCGCAAATATCCCGGCGCGTCGCGTTATGCATTCTGGCTCGACACCTACGGAGTCGAAAGCGAATACGACTATGATCCGGTGTGGGCCAAGTGCCGGGAACTGAGGGTCGCCGGCACCTTTCATTCGATCGGCGCCGGATGGGGCAGTTACACCAGCACCACCAGTTTCATGTACAACCATATCGGACACTTTGCCGCCGCCGGTGAGGCGATCTGCAAATCGCTGTTCCTGGGCGGGGTGACGCGCCGCTTCCCGGTCAAGTTCGCGTTTCTGGAAGGCGGCGTGGGATGGGCGCGCAACCTGTTGGCCGGGATTGTCGGCCATTGGAACAAACGCAACGTGGCGGCGCTGGCCAACTACGATCCGCGCAATCTCGATCTCAGAAAGTTCGCCGACCTGATGGCCCGCTATGGCGATGAGCGCACCGCAAGCTTCGGGCGCGGCAACGTCACGCTGAGCGACGTCGCCCACAGATTTCTGCCGGCGGCGTTCAAGGCGTTCGATGCCGAACTGCCCTCCCAAGATCTGAATCTGCTCGATGAATGGGCGGAATGCGGAATCGAAAGCGTCGAGGATATCGCCCACCTCTTCTCCCCATTCTATTTCGGCTGCGAGGCTGACGATCCGGTAACCAGCTCAGCTTTCGACTCGAAGCACAACCCGCTCGGCGTCCGGCTCAACGCCGTCTTCGGCTCGGACATCGGCCATTGGGACGTCCCCGACATGACCGAGGTGCTGGAGGAAGCCTGGGAGCCGGTGGAAGAGGGCAAGATGACCGCCCAGGACTTCAAGGACTTCGTGTTCACCAATCCGGTCAAACTATGGACCGGCGGCAACCCGGACTTCTTCAAAGGCACGCGCGTTGAGAGCGCGGTAAACAGGGAGTTGACGTGACATCGCAGGGGCGGGCAGATTAGGATTTTCAGAGGTTATTGGCTGGTAAAACCCTTCCGTTTGGAGGAGCGACGCAGATGGCATCGAAAGCGCAGGACCTCGACCTTTCTCCGATGGATACCTCGGATGTCGACCGCTGGGTGGGCGTGCCGCTGGCGGGTATGCAGCTCAAGGAACCAATCTCGGTCAACGATATCCGGCGCTGGGCGCAAGGGATGCAGAATCCCAACCGCCTGTATTATGACGAAGCGTTCGCCGCACAGAGTGCGTTTGGAGAAATTGTTGCGCCGCGCTCGTTTACGGTTTGCTGCACCGTCGGACACGGCGCGCAGCCCGCGATCCAGGGCAATGTGCCCGGCTCGCACATGCTGTTCGGCGGCGATGAATGGTGGTTTTACGGGCCGCTGGTCCGCCCCGGCGACAAGATCCGCTGCGACCGGATGCTGGTCGATTACCGGGTTACGCACACCAAGTTCGCGGGACCGACCATGTTTTCCCGCGGCGATACGACCTACATCAATCAAAAGGGCGAAATTGTCGCCAAGCAGCGCTCCACCTCGATCCGCTATCGGGCGGACAATGCGCGCAAGATGAACTCCTTCGGCGAACAGGCGCGGGCGCCGGAATGGACGATGGAGAAGCTGCAGCAGATCGAGGATGAAAAGTTCGCCTACTATGCCACCTTCCGCGACCACGTGCGGCGGACCTTCAAGGACGTCAAGGACAACGAGGAGCTGCCACGCCGTCCGATCGGACCGCACACGCTACAGACTTTCACTACTGAATGGCGTTCCTACATTTTCACTGTCTGGGGTTCTAACGCCCCCGACACCGACGCGCTGACCACCACGCTGGACGCCGGATGGCTGCCCGAGATGAGCCGCAGCAATGAAAAGGCCCTGATCGATCCAACCTACGGCGACGGGCTTTATTACGGCGCCTCGCGCGGCCATGTCCATCAGCAGTACGCGCAGTTGATCGGCGTGCCGCGCGGCTACGGCTACGGCGCGTCGATGGGAGCATGGATACTGGATTACCTGAGCAACTGGGCCGGCGAACTTGCAACATTACGCCACTGCAACGCGCGTTACATCTTTCCAGCCTTCGTCGGCGACGTCACCTACCTGACCGGCAAGGTGATCAAAAAGCAGGCCGACCAGGCGGCCGGCAAAGGCATCGTCACTATCGACGTGGAGATGAAGAATCAGGACGGCTTCCTGATGGCCAAAGGGCCGGCGGAAATCTCCCTGCCGCTGTGACATGGCGTTACGCGGCTTATGGATTCGGAAAACCTCAGTTCGGCATACCGAACCTGCTGGCTCGCAGCGTATCTGCACTCTCACCCGGCGTGCAATTTGCCAGGCAAATCGCACGGCGGCCTCTCCCAGTTTACGCCTGCGCACCGGGTCCGCAGGCGCGGGCGAGACCATTGTTTGTCTCCTCTCCCACAATTTATTGTGGAAAAGGCACTCTTTTTATCCCCTTTCCTGACCAGGGAGAGGGCAGGGTGAGGGTCTCGAGGCCTTTCAGTCAAAAAAGAGTTTCAGCTTTAACTCAGCTCCACTCCGTATAGCCTGGCGGCGTTGTCGCAGACTATCTTGCGCTTGACCGCTTCGGGGATGGCGGCGAAGTCGCGCTCGATGACTTCGCGCGAATGGGGGAACGTGGAGTCGGTGTGCGGATAATCGGAGGCCCACATGAAGCGTTCTTCGCCGAAGTACTGCCAGGTCAGCGGGCCGATCGGGTCATCCTGGAAGGTCGCCCAGAGCTGACGCCTTACATACTCGCTCGGTTTCATATCCAGCTTGGTCTCAAGGAACACGCCGAATTTTTCGAACGCGTGATCGAGCCGATACATGTAATGGGCGATCCATCCGGTGTCGTTTTCCGCCGACACCAGCTTCAACTGCGGAAAGCGCATCAGCACGCCGCCCAGGATCATGTCGGTGAATGATTGCTGGCAGTCCAGCGGCAGCTTCATGTACCGGATCACGCGCGTGGCGCCCTTGAGCTTGGCGGCGGGCTTTTCGGTTGCCGCACGCGGCGTGCGGCCGCTGGTGCCGGGAGCGCCGGTGATTACGTGCAGCGACAACGGCATCGACAATTCCTGCGCCGCCGCCCAGAACGGGTCGTACAAGCTCGACCAGAACGGCTTGTCCGGCGGGGCCGCGCCCCAGATCATCGCGCCCTTAAGGCCGGCCTTCGCCACCCGCCGCAACTCGGCGGCGCCCTGCTCGACGTTGGCGAGCGAAATCAGCGCGATACCCACGAAACGCTTGCGATCGTAGGAGCAGAATTCGCTGACCCAGTCGTTGTAGGCGCGAAAGCAGGCCGCCTGCAACTCGGCGTCCTCCAGCCCGAACAGCGACATGCCCAGCGACGTGTACAGAACCTCGGCGCACACCCCGTCGCGGTCCTGGTCCTCGATGCGCAGGGCGGGGTCGCGATAGCGCTGGGCCTGTTCGTCGGTGGCATGATCGATGAAGTCCTGCATCTCGTGCCCGCTGCGTCCGGCCGCAAAAGCGGGCGCCACCGGATACGGCGCCATCCCGGGCGCGGTGAAAATCGGCTGCGATTTCTTATCGTGAGTGATTACGCGCGGTGCGCGATCCTTGAACTTGTGGTCCAGCCGCTCAACCCACAAATCTCCCGGCTCCATCATATGCGAGTCCGCCGATATCACTTTGAGCGCGGTCATGGATAACCTCTCGAATTTGATTATGAAAATTTCTATTCAGCCAACAAGTCAAGTCCACCGCTGAGCGGCCGCCGCCCGGCCTGGAGTTGGCCGCGCCGCCTCAGATCGCCCGGTAATTGGCGAACGCGGTGGTGCTCGAGCGCGCCTTGGAATCGGTGATGACGTTGATCACCGAGGGCTTGCCCGAGGCCTTGGCGCGCTCCAGCGCGGGCCGGATGTCGTGGGGCTTTTCGACGAATTCGCCGTGGGCACCGAATACTTCCGCCATCTTGTCGTAGCGGCTGAACTCCAGGTCACGCCCCGCGCTCATCCCGCCCACCGACGCCCAGCCGCCATTGTTGCTGACGATGGTCATCACCGGGATTTTGTGGCGCATCATGGTGTCGATTTCCATGCCGTTGAAACCGAAGGAGCCGTCGCCGCTGAGCACGATCACCTGGGTGTTGGGCTTGGCGACCTTGGCTCCCAGGCCGAAGGGCACCGCCACTCCCATGCATCCGTTGGGACCGGCATTGACGCGATGGCCCGGCACGAAGGTGGGAATCGACTGGCGCGCGAAGTTGAGGATCTCATGGCCGTCGACCACGATGATCGCGTCGCGATCCATGAACTCGCGCACCTCCTTGCACAGGCGCAGCGGATGAATGGGGACGGCGTCGGAGTTGAGCAGGGCGGCGGCCTTCTCGGCCGAGCGCTGGTCATAGCCGCGCAGCGTTTCGATCCAGGGCAGCTCCGTGTGCCCCTTAAACGCGTCGCGCCCTTCTTCGATCAGTTGGCGCAAAACCATTTTGGCGTCGCCCACGATGGCGACGTCAATGGGGCGGTTGCGGCCGATCTCTTCGTCGCAGATGTCAACCTGGATTACCTTGAGGTCGGCTGCCCATCGCGGCGGCATACCGTA
>Ga0070737_10003778_pt1 | contig 15847 bp, 13 predicted proteins | sample Coa_R1_10_FD_66438 | JGI IMG/M metagenome (GOLD analysis project Ga0070737, IMG submission 66438) | Surface soil microbial communities from Centralia Pennsylvania, which are recovering from an underground coalmine fire - Coalmine... | ecosystem: Environmental > Terrestrial > Soil > Unclassified...
GCCTGCGCGATACCCGGTCTCTTCCTCAAGCTCGCGCTCGGCCGTTTCCTTCGGCTCTTCACCTTCGTCAATCAGGCCGCCGGGAAGCTCCCATCCCCACTTGTCCTGGACAAACCGGTGCCGCCACAGCAGCAGCGCCCGGTCCTGGTCATCGACCAGGACCATCATCGCCGCCCGGTGCAGCCGCACCACGTGGTGCCAGAACCGCTCCCCGTCCGGCAACTCCACGTCCACCTGCCCCAGCCACACCCACGGGTTGTCATAGATCACCCGCTCGCCGAACGTCTTCCACCGGCTCGGCTCGGGCTCCGTCGCGTCAGTCACATTCCTGACGTTAGCCGCTACGGGCCACCCGCGCCGTAGGCCCATCTCGGGCGGGGTCAATGGAGGCCCAGTGTTGTTGACGGCTTGATTTCCTGAGCTTCTCGGCCACGTGTCTGGCCGTGCTCTTTGACGATGTCGCCTCCTGGTCGCCGCTGTGCGCGACATGTTCGACAGCTACCTCGCCAGCTTCGAGCGTGTGTGGGCGGCTACCTCGTCTTCGGCCTCACCACCTGCCTGAGCTGATAGGGAACAGCCAGGGTGGGCCGGAAGGCTGAGGGGGCACGGTGGCCAGCACGGCGGCGCGAATCTCGTCTGGGCTGGCCGGGAACGTCGTCGCGCCGCGCCGGACATAGAACTCGACGGGCTTGTCCTTCTTCCCCGGGAGCGTGATCCCGTACGGGGGGCTCGCGCCACGCGGCACGGTAAGGACCAGAAGGATCTTGCCGTCCAGGTCGTGATGTCTGACATCCACATCGGGCGCGGGGACGACGGTCGATCGGACGAGCTGGATGAGCCGGTCACGGTCCTTGCGCGGATCGGCGCTGTCAAGGCCGCAGACCGTAGCCTCGTCTTTTTCCACGCCGAACACGATCGTGCCGCCGTCGCCGTTGGCGAACGCGGCGACGGTCTTGAACACCGTGCGCTTGGAATCATCCGAACCGTCTGGGAGCTGTCGCTTGAACTCCGCGCGCTGCCACTCGCCCGCAGACAGCAGAGCCTGAAGCTCGGAGACGGGATCCTCGGGGAATTCCACATCGATACCTGCGTGTGCCAGTTCCGCAGGCGACCGGTAGTCGCCGATGGGCCGGTAGTCGAGCCAGTGCTTGCCTCGCGACAGGTACAGCCACGCACCCGGCGGCAGCCCGCTGGGCAGCGGCAGCCGGATGCTCCCGGGCTCGCTGATCCGGGTATCTGCCCGGTAGCTCTCGCTGTTGAGTTCAAGGCGCGCGCCGACGACCTCGCTGCCCGCGACCTGGACCTGGAGATCGACCGGTGTTATCCGGACATGCTCCAGCCAGGCAGCGTGCTCCACCACGCGGATCACCGCGAACTCGGACGGCACCTGCCGCCCTCCCGGGGAGGCCGAGAAGTCATCGTAGAGGAAGGCGCGAAACGCGGCTTCGTAGGTTGCGAAGGAGGGGCAATCATCGCCGATCAGGAAATCGCTTGGCGACCCGCGCGTGGCATGGTCCCTCTCATTCAGGTCGCAGATCCGGGCAGGCCACGGCAGGGTGACCCACTCGAAGCGGGCCCGGCTCGGCCTGCGCTGCCAGCGAAGCGACTCCTGGAGCACGGGGAAGGCCAGGTCGTAGCCGCCCAGGCGGAGGGTCCGCGCACCGTCCCCGTCCAGCGCTGCTGCGAGCGCCGTGGATGAGACCTCTGCTGCCACGAAGGCGATGTTCGCGTACTCCCAGCCCCGTTCCTCCCACCCGGCGGGCGTGTCCGGCGGCCCGATGATCGCGTCCACATGCCGTGCCGTCCAGGTGCCGTCGCTCCGCTCAAGGGCCGCCCGGACGAACGCTTGCTGGCTGCTTGCGCTGAGCTGGTCCCGCAACTCGCTGAGGCTGCCCTGCCCGCTGTCCATGACCCAGAGCATGCCATCGGGCACTGACAAGCCATGAACGCCGACGGCACGGTCAACGTTCCCCGCAGCAGGCGGCAGCGGCCACGAGAGCGGCCCGGATGGTGGGTCCGGGCGCGGGCGAACCGGAGCCTGGTGTGTGCCTACGCCTGCCCAGCCCAGGATCGATTAGTTTCCTGCGAGACGCTTGAGTTCAAGCTCGATCTCGGTTCGGGCTTGGCTGGCTTGTCCGAATGCCTGATCGGCCGTTGCGGAGTTCAGCACCTCGGCAGTGCGAGGAAGCTGATGGGCCAAGCCCACCATGGCATGACGGAGGAGATTCCGGTGCGCCATCCACGAGCCGCCAGACGGTGCACCGCGACGTTCGAGATTTGCCTGCCAGAAGAGATCCTCGACTATCTCACCGACCCTCTCGACACGCCGACGCAGCCTGTCTCGCTCCGCTTCACGCCGGTCGTCGGCGGCATCTTCCCTTGCGGCCCTGGCTTCCCGCACAGTTTCCTTGGCCTGGCCAAGCGCATGGTAGGCGAACCACACCGTGACCATGGCGGCGACATCGCCGATCGCCGCGAGGATTATGCCTGCCATCGCCATGACGGCATCCTGTCACCGGTCACCGACCGCGGCCGGATCCTGGGCGGGGCGGCTCGCAGGATGCGGTTTCCAGGATCAACGACGATGGCCTCAGGAGGGCATGCTCGCCGTCCCTTACCGAGCAGAGGCGAACCTGCGCAGGAGATCCCGGAACGCGTCACGCTCGGCGGCCAGGTCGACATCGCGCCCCGCAAGCCTGGTGAGCAGGGGCCGCAGTTCCCAGGTGGCGAGGTGGGCGTACCTGGCGCTGAACAGGCCGACCTCAGCGAGCTGGTACTGGTCGTCGAAGTCGAGCAGCACGTACCCGATGAGCTGGAGCATGTCGGTGACGCCGAGCGACAGCTTCGCTGGCGTCTTGAGATCCAGCAGCAACCCAGCGGCGATGAGGTCGGCATCGGCGCCGCCGATCAGCTCCGACCCCGAGAACACCGGGCCCAGCGCCCACGGCCCCGCCCGGCCGGTGAGCCGGGGCAGCAGGGCCGTCTCAAATACGCGGCGGAACCCGGCGAGCTGGGCCAGGCCCGCCTCCGGCGCGAGCGCGAGCAGGTCCGCGGTGGTCACCTCGCGGGCGAGGTTCAGCCGTCCCAGCGGCCCGTTAATGAGCGCCACCCCACCAGCGCGGAACAGTTCGGTGAGCAGCGCCAGCGCCCAACAGCCGCGGGCCAGCAGCCCAGGCTCGGCGGTACTGCCCGCCGCCGGGCCCGTGAAGGTGAATGACACATCCCGGCCTTTCCGGCCATGGCCCGGCGTGACCAGGCCAGCCCCCGCTGCCTCCTCGTAGCCGGCGAGGCTTCCCGCCACCCCGCCGCTGTACCGGCAGGTAGCGCCCAGCGCCGCAGCTAGCCCGGCCACAGGCCGCATCAGCGGCAGACCGCCCACCTCGGCGGCCCCGGCCATCGCCAAGCTCACATCTGGAGCCGGATGGAGCAGGAACCGCAGCAGCCAGTCGGCAGCGGTGCCGACCGTGCCGGGGTTGGCCGCGTCCCGGGGCACGGCCGGCACCACCAGGGACGGGCCAGCCGCGCGGACCTGGCGCTGCACCTCGCGCAGGCCGTAGGTGTAGCGCTCTTGCAGGAACCGCCGCACCGGAGAATGAATGTCATCGAGCTCGCGCGTCAATGCCCGGAACGCCGCGGGCCGCCGCGGAACAGTCACCAGTAGCCTCCAACCCTGATATGCGGCACATGATGCACCGTCCTGCCGACAATCCGGCGGCCAGTGAGCAGCGCGCTGACGGGCGTGGCATCTCCCGCCGCGGCTCAGTAGCCTTGGCGGAGCAGAGCAGATGATCGCAGGGAGGGGCCAGGCGGATGGACGAGGCGGCGATCAGCAACCACGCGGGGTTCATCTGGTCAGTGGCGGACCTGCTGCGCGGTGACTACAAGCAGTCCGAATACGGCAAGGTGATCTTGCCGTTCACGGTGCTGCGCCGCCTGGACTGCGTCCTGGAGCCGACGAAGGCAGCGGTGCTGGAGCGCGCGGAGCGGCTGCGCGGCCGGGTGGAGAACGTGGAACCGGTGCTGTGCCAGGTGGCGGGGCAGGCGTTCTATAACGTCTGCGGGCTGGACTTCCCGCGGCTGCTGGATGACCCGGCGCACATCGCGCGGCACCTGCGCGAGTACATCGCGGGTTTCTCCTCAGGCGCGCGGGAGGTACTGGACAAGTTCGACTTCGACGTGCAGATCACCCGGCTGGATCGGGCGGACCTCCTTTACCTGGTGACATCCCGGTTCGCCGAGATCGACCTGCACCCGGACACGGTGTCGAACCTGGAGATGGGCTACCTGTACGAGGAACTGATCCGGCGGTTCTCCGAGCTGTCGAACGAGACAGCAGGCGAGCACTTCACCCCGCGCGAAGTTATCCGCCTGATGGTGAACCTGCTGTTCGCCCCCGACGGTGAGGCGCTGACCGAGCCGGGCGTGGTACGCACTCTTTATGACCCGGCGTGCGGCACCGGGGGGATGCTGTCGGTCGCAGAGGACCACCTGCGTGCTCTCAACCCGGGTGCCCGGCTGGAGGTGTTCGGTCAGGAGCTGAACGACGAGACCTACGCGGTGTGCCGGTCCGACATGATGCTCAAGGGCCAGGACGCCTCGCACATCGTGCGCGGGAACTCCTTCACCGAGGACGGCCACAAGGGCAGCAGATTCGACTACCTGCTGGCCAACCCGCCGTTCGGGGTGGAGTGGAAGAAGTACGAGGCCGCGATCCGCGCCGAGGCGGAGCTGGAGGGGTTCGCCGGGCGGTTCGGCGCCGGGCTGCCGCGGATCAACGACGGCAGCTTCCTGTTCCTGCAGCACATGATCTCGAAGATGAAGCCCGCCGGCGAGGGCGGCAGCCGACTGGCGATCGTGTTCAACGGCTCCCCGCTGTTCACCGGGGCGGCCGGGTCGGGTGAGAGCGAGATCCGCCGCTGGATCATCGAGAACGACTGGCTGGAAGCCATCGTCGCGCTGCCGGACCAGTTGTTCTACAATACCGGGATCTCCACTTACATCTGGGTGGTCACCAACCGCAAGGCGGCTGAGCGGCGCGGCAAGGTCCAGCTCATCGACGCCCGCGATCAGTGGGCCAAGATGCGCAGGTCGCTCGGGGACAAGCGCAAGCTGATCAGCACGGAGCAGATCGCCGAGATCACCCGCCTGTACGCGGACTTCACCGAAGGTGAGCGGGTGAAGATCCTGCCGAACGAGGCGTTCGGCTATCTGCGCGTCACAGTAGAGCGCCCGCTGCGGCTGCGCTGGCAGGTCACCCACGACACTGGCGCCCGCCTCGCCGCCACCAAGCCATGGGAGAAGCTCACCCGCGATGAGCAGGACCAGCTCACTGCCCGCCTCGCCGGGCTCGCTGGTGTGAGTGCCGCCGAACGCGCGGCCATGGCCGCCAAACTCGGCCCGGTGCCCAAGCCGATCGAGAAAGCACTGTGGGACGTTCTCGCCGTCCGCGACCCCGACGCGCCCATGCTCACCAACCGCAGAGGCGAACCCGAGCCCGACCCAGAACTTCGGGACTACGAGAACGTGCCGCTGCCGAAGGTGCCGGTCACCTGGGAGCCGGACGCGACGCGCAGGCTCGCCACTGCCGAGTACTGCGGCGCGGTCGAGGACTACCTCGCCGCCGAAGTCCTGCCCTACGTCTCCGACGCCTGGGCCGACCACGACAAAACCAAGATCGGCTACGAGGTCCCCCTCACCCGCCACTTCCACAAGTACGTCCCGCCCCGCCCCCTCGCCGAGATCGACGCTGAGATCAAGACCCTCGAAGCCGAGATCCAGAACCTCCTCCGCGAGGTGACCGAGTGACGATCCGGCTGCGTCACTTGGCAGAGGTGAACCCGGCGACGCCGGAGTTCGACTGGCTCCCGCCGGACAGTCTCGTTCCCTTCCTACCGCTCGAAGCCGTTTGGCCTGGCGGCATGCTTGATGTTTCGCGTCGACGGCCCCGAAGCGAAGTTGCGGTCGGCTATACCAGATTCCGCGAAGGCGACATCCTGATACCGAAGATCACCCCGACTTTCCAAGCCGACCGCACGGTGATCGCTTGCGGCATCGAAGGCGGCATCGGTGCGGGAACGACCGAATTGCACATAGTTCGCGTCAGTAACTGCGCTGACAGCCATTACGTCCGCTATCTGCTGTCCTCAAAGCCTGCCCTGGACGAAGGAGAGGCTTCGATGATCGGCGTTGCGGGACAGAAACGCGTACCGGACAATTTCTTTCGTGATCTTCGCGTGCCTGTCGCAGACCTGAGCCAACAGCGTGCCATAGCTGACTACCTAGACGCCGAGACTGGACGGATCGACGCCCTGATCGCCAAGAGGCGCCGGATGATTGAGTTGCTCGACGAGCGGGAGCAAGCAATTCGAGATATATGGGTAAATGATCAGTTTTCCCGATGGGATTCAGCGGCCTTCCGTCGGCAGCTGTCCCACATTGAGCAAGGATGGAGCCCTCAGTGCGAAGCAGTTCCGGCGGAGCAAGGCGAGTGGGGCGTTCTCAAGACAAGCGCTGTGTCCAAAGGTGTGTTCTTGCCAGACGAAAACAAACGTCTTCCTGAATATGTAGAACCTGACGAGCGGTGGCGAGTGCGGGATGGCGACCTGCTCGTCACTCGTGGTTCTGGTTCTGCCGATATGGTGGGCCGGGCAGCAGTTGCCTGTACCGAAGGTCGAAAATTGCTGCTGTCTGACCTAATCTACAGACTTGTTCCTTACTCGTCAGACACTGAGTACCTTGCCGAGATTCTGCAGTCAAGGCGTCTTCGTGGTCTCATAAGAGCTTGCATCAGGATGGACTCTGGTCAGACCCTCAAAGTGAGGGTGAACGATTTGAGAGAACTTCCAGTGCCATTGACGCCCTCGACCGAACAGACCCGAGCGCTCGTCGAGCTTCACCTCCGCCTAGCGCGAACCCTCCGAGTTCGAGAGATGCTCCATTACCAGCTACAACTACTCGCCGAGCATCGCCGGGCTTTGATCACAGCTGCGGTGAACGGGGAGATAGAAATACCTGGGCTGGCGGCGTGACGGCTAACGAGCAGGGTTTCGAGGAGGTTATCGAGGCCGCGCTGCTGGCGGGCGGGTACCTGACGTCCGCGTCGGCGCATTTCGACCCTGTGCTTGGGCTGGATACGAGCGAGTTGTTCGCGTTCATCGGGGCGACGCAGGCTCGGGAGTGGGAGTCGCTGCTGGCCCGGTATGGGGGCGACGCGGAGGCAGCGCAACGTGGGTTCGCCAGGCGCCTGGCTGCCGAGCTGGACCGGCGGGGGACGGTGGACGTGCTGCGGCACGGGGTGACGGACCTGGGGGTGGCCTTCAGGCTGGCGTTCTTCGCCCCCGCGCATGGGCTGACCCCGGAGTTGCGCCTCCTGTATGAGGAGAACCGGGTCACGGTGACCCGCCAGTTCCCGTACGAGGCCGGGTCGGGCAAGACAGTGGACATGGCCTTGCTGGTGAACGGGCTGCCGGTCGCTACGGCTGAGCTGAAGAATCCGCTGACGGGGCAGAACGTCGAGGACGCGATCGCCCAGTATCGCGCCGACCGTGATCCGGCGAATGTGACCCTGGCGCGGCGGGCGCTGGTCCATTTCGCGGTGGACCCAGACCGGGTGGCGATGACCACGAAGCTGGCCGGGCAGGCGACCCGGTTCCTGCCGTTCAACCTTGGGCATGGCGGCGGGGCGGGGAACCCGCCGAACCCGGCCGGGCACCGCACCGCCTACCTGTGGGAGCGGGTGTGGGCGCGGGATGCCTGGCTCGACATCCTCGCCAGGTTCATCCACGTGGAACGGCCCGCGGCCGGTTCTCCGGCTGCGCGGCGCGCCGCCGAGACGGTGATCTTCCCGCGTTTCCACCAGTGGGATGCGGTGTTCGCGATCGAACGTCACGCCCGCGAGCACGGGACCGGGCACAGCTACCTGATCCAGCACTCGGCCGGATCGGGGAAGTCGAACACGATCGCCTGGACCGCGCACCGGCTGTCCACGCTGCACGACGCATTGGACAGGAAGGTGTTCGACAAGGTGATCGTGGTCACCGACCGGCTGGTGCTGGACCGGCAACTCCAGGAGGTGATCTACCAGTTCGAGCACACCCGCGGGGTGGTCGCCCGTATCGATAAGGACTCCGCGCAGCTTGCCGCCGCCCTCGCCGGGGCGCAGGCCCGGATCATCGTCACCACCTTGCAGAAGTTCCCGTTCGTGCTGGACAAGGTGGCGGAGCTGCCGCAGCGGCGGTACGCGGTTATGATCGACGAGGCCCACTCCTCGCAGACCGGGGAGGCCGCCAGGGACCTGCGGCTGGCGCTCGGCGCGACCGAGGAGCAGGAGCTGACCGCCGCCGAGGCCGAGGACGCCGGGCTGATCACCGGGCCGGCCGACCCGGTGGAGGAGGCCCTGGCCAGGGCCACGAAGGGGCGGGGGAGGCAGCCGAACCTGTCGTTCTTCGCGTTCACCGCGACGCCGAAGGCCCGCACCCTGGAGATGTTCGGTACCCGCAACCCGGCAACCGGCAAGTACGAGCCGTTCCACCTGTACTCGATGCGGCAGGCGATCGAGGAAGGGTTCATCCTTGACGTGCTCGCCAACTATGTCACCTACCAGACGTACTGGCGGATCGAGAAGACGATCGCCGACGACCCGGAGTACGAGGCGGCGAAGGCCCGCCGGGCGATCGCCCGGTTCGTCTCGCTGCACCCCTCCAACCTGGCGCAGAAGGCCGAGATCATCGTCGAGCATTTCCGGGCGCATGTCGCCGCCAAGATCGGCGGGATGGCGAAGGCGATGGTGGTCACCTCGTCCCGGCTGCATGCGGTCCGGTACAAGCAGGCAATCGACGCCTACATCGCCAGGCGCGGCTACACCAGCCCCGCGGCACTGGTCGCGTTCTCCGGCCGGGTCATCGACGACAAGGGGTCCTCCTACACCGAGGCGGGGATGAACGGGTTCCCCGAGTCCCAGACCGCACAGCGGTTCGCTGGTGACGACTACCAAGTGCTGATCGTGGCGGAAAAGTTCCAGACCGGATTCGACCAGCCGCTGCTGCATACCATGTACGTGGACAAGGTCCTTGTCGGCTTGGCCGCGGTGCAGACCCTGTCCCGGCTGAACCGCATCCACCCGGGCAAGGCCGACACGTTCGTGCTCGACTTCCGCAACGACACCGACGAGATCGTCGCCGCGTTCGAACCGTACTACGGGCGCACGATGGCCCCGCCCACCGACCCGAACCTGCTGTATGACACCCGCGCCCGCCTCGACGAGTTCGACGTGCTGCGCCCCGAGGAGATCCAGCCCGCCGCAGCCGCCCTGCTGACCGGGGACGGCTCTAGCCATGGCCGGGTGTACGCGCTGCTGGACCCGACGGTCGAACGGTTCCGCGCCCTCGCCGAGCAGGACCGGCTGGCGTTCAAGGACGCGCTCGACAAGTTCTGCCGCACCTACTCGTTCCTGTCCCAGGTGGTGTCGTTCACCGACACCAAGCTGGAACGCGACTACGCCTACTGCCGGGCGCTCGCCGCCCGGCTCCGCGACGCCGCCACGGTCGAACGCCTTGACCTCGGCACCGAGGTGGAACTCACCCACCTGCGAACCGAGCTGACCTACCAAGGCTCCCTGTCCCTGACCGCAGAGGACGGCGAGGTCACGACCATCTTCGGAGAAGGCGCGGGCAAGCAGAGCGAGCCGCCGGTCGAGCACCTGTCCGAGATCGTCTGCGAGCTCAACCAGCGGTTCGGCCTCAGCCTCGACGAACGCGACCAGCTCCTGTTCGACCAGTTCGAGCAGACCTGGACCGCCGACCCCGAGGTCATCCTCCAGGCCAGCAACAACACACTGGAGAACTTCCGGCTCGTGTTCGCCAGCCGGTTCCTCGGCACCGTCATCGCCCGCATGGACGACAACGAGGCCATCTTCAAGCGCATCCTCGACGACGAGCAGTTCCGCCAGGCCCTCATCGACCTCTACACCAGCCGCGTCTACCGCAAAGCCCGCGGTCCGCGATGAGCACCGACCGGAGATGCACCGCGACCGGGAACGCGAAAGCGGTTGCCCATGTCGGCCCGGGCGACCTGCCCGCTGATCTGGCGGTGGCCTACGGCCGCGCCAGACGGATCGCCTGGGACGTGGAGACTACTGGCCTGGACTGGCGGCGGGATCGACTGGCCACCTGTCAGGTGTTTGCCGTTGACATTGGCGCCAGTGTCATCAGCGTCAGCGGAGAGAAACCGCCGCGGCTCATGGCCTTGCTGGAGAACCCGGCCGTGGAGAAGGTGTTTCACCACGCCCCGTTTGATCTGCGATTCATGGTCCATGCCTGGGATGCCTGGCCGACCTCGATTCGGTGCACGAAGGTCGCCTCGAAGCTACTGCAACCAAATGCCGCGTCAGAGGCACACACCTTGCAACACTTGGCGCAGCGGTATCTCGGCGTACGGCTGGAGAAGGGGCCAGTGCGCACTGGCGACTGGTCGGCACCCGAACTGACTCCTGAGCAGATTGCTTACGCGACCAGCGACGTCGTGCACCTGCTTGCCCTGCTCGATGCGCTCCAGCCGCCGCTGCGCACCGCGGGCCTTGGCAAGCTCTACAACGACTGCTGCGCGTTCCTGCCCGCGCACGTCCGCCTTGAGACCGGCGGTTACCCGGACGTGTTCGCCTACTGATCCTCTCCGCTGAGCAGCCGCCACTTCTTCCCCGCGAAGAACTGGAATCCAGCCACCGGCGAGGCCCGCAGCCGGGCAAGCAGCCGCAGATGCCACGGCGCGTCCTGGCCGTTGACGTGCTCGACTGTCACGGTGACCTTCACGTGACCCATCAGCCGCTGAAGATCCTCGACGAGCAGGTCGGGCACCCAGCCCACCGGCGTCAAGGACGCAGTGACCACAACCGCGAGCGGGTTGACCGGGTTCTGAGGTTCCCGAACGAGCCCAAGGACATCTCCCCGCTTGAGCTCCTTAAGCACATCCTCGACCTGCTCTCTCGTCGCGTGGACTTCGCGTCCATCCAGGACCAGCGCACGATCGGGGACGTGTCGCACCCCGTTGACCAGGAACAGGAAAGTCAGCTTGTCGCCATGCGTCTGTGGCACCGGAAGAAGCTGGATGGTATCTCCCTGACGGCGCCCCTGGGATCGTGCGATCTGCTCCAGCGGTCCTTGCTCGCCCTCTAGGCCGAGGCGCTTGAGGTAGCGCTCGAAGTCCGGCCGACGAGGGTCCATGGCCCGCTGTGCGAACAGGGGAAACAGGTCTTCGGCACTGTAGTCCCTGTAGAGGTCTGGAAAACCCAGCAGCGGCTGGAAGCCACCCACGTTGAGGGCGTTCCAGATGTAGGAGTACCGGTAGATGTGCCCGTCGTACGTGAGGAAGCCGACCGGCTCGATCGAACGCCGGTCAGGATGTTGCCAGGCGACAACGAAGCGGTGCGTAACAACAGTGCTGGACAGGTCTGTGGGCGTGCTCGGAGCCGTCTGCACGTCATGCGCAGGCATCGAGGAGCCTCCTCCGGTTCACGTCAAGAACCTTGTTCGCAAAACTACGCGCAGGCTCTGACATTCTTGGTACCCGCACGAGGATGCGGCCCACCTCCGTGCTCTGCAGCCGCTCAAGCTGCCCAAGCCAGTGCTCACGGGCGGCTTCCGAGCACAGGCCCAGTGCCCGGGCCGCAAGATCCACCAGAGTGAGCCTACGACCAGATTCCTCCTCGAAACGGTCCGCGTACCCTCTCCTGCACCACCGGCCAAGCCCCTCGGGTTCAGCGAGCCGCCGTGAACGTTCCTCATCCGTCACATTGAAACCCAGGCTGCTGGCGTGATCGTAGGAACCGCACAGGCGCAGGGGATCGGCTGACTGGCCAATCGGGCGCAGGACCGCCCAGTTGTTGTCGTGGCGGTCCCTGTTCGCCACCCACGCGTCCAGGACGAGGTAGCCAGCGAACATATCGAAGGCTGTGGCGTTGAAGGGCAGCTCACAGTCCGGCGGTGGTAGGGCTCCCTCCAGGGCCATCCGTATGTTTTCCAGCGAGTGGCCTGGATGCCATTTGCCTTTACTCTGATGTACGTACCCGCGCGCTTGGCATTGCTCCAGCAGGACTTGTCCTGGCTGCAACTCATACCCGGCCGGACGCAAGTCAGCACTGATGCACCCCTGGGTCCCCTGGTACTCGGCCATCTCCACGGTGGCGCGGGAAACGTTGACCAGGTCCGCGAGGTGAGACACGGCCTTCTCGGCCCAGTTCTCGCCGTGGACGTGGCCGTCCTTGACGGTCACGGTCTTGAACAGCCACCGCTCCTCGGTTCCCGGCTTGACGAGCCAGTACTTGGCCCCGGCACCCGAGGTTTCGTCCGCCACAATGTCCCAGTCGCTGACATCGATCACGGGATACAGCTCGTCGGCCACGCCCGCAGCATAGAGGCTCGCTGATCGTCTCTCGCAGGGCCGCGACGCACTGGCAGGTCATGTGCAGGCAGGAGACGGCCCGATGATGAGCGCGAGCATTGCGACGCACCCGGTCGTCGTCCACCTGATCCACCGGTCGGCCCGCCCCGTCATGACCGGCCCCCGATCGCGAACTCACCGGCCAGCACGCATTGGCTTTTCGGTGCGCTCGCTCCTCGGACACGACCCTTTCGTACATGTCTGGCCGACTTCGGCCCCAACTGCCACCGTCCGCTCGCGCGGGTTGTAGGTCAGCTGCAGGTTGAGGCCCACGTAGATCTCCGCCCTGTCCTCGGCGGTCGCGTAGCGAAGTGCTTGCATAAGGTCCCTGACGGCGTTCACGGTCGCGGCTATCTGCTCTTTAGTCATCTTCGCGGGCCCGGGGCGGGTGCCGGTCGCGGCGCGCAGGCGGGGCGTCGGCGGCCAGCTTGCGGGCCTGGGTCTCGGTGATCCATTGACCGACGACGGCGGGATCAGCGCCGGAGTCGAGTGCCGCCCGGTACTGGGCGAGCTTCTGCTCGCACGTGCTGATCTCTTCGCGGAGGCTGGCCAGTTCGCGCGGTACCGCGTCGTCCTGGCTGGCGGCAAGGGCCTCGATCGTGCCGGGTATGCGGACCGGGTCGAGTGCCTGGCTGAGCCAGGTGTCCAGCTCGGGAGGATCCCGGCTTCGCGTAGGTGGACGACCCGCGGGTGGCGGACGTTGTTGGTGCGCGCATACTCGCTGGGTAGGTGCAGCGGTAGTAGGCCTGGTCGTTGTTCCAGCTTCCCTGCATGCGGCGGGTGAAGATGCCGCAGAACAGCGCTGGCGGTTCCACACCTGGCGGCCGGTGTAGCGGGGGTTGGCGAGGATGGCGCGGACTGCGCTCTTGGACCAGGCCAGCCCGCAGCGGTGCTGGTTGCGGGCCCGGTCGTGCGCTGACGGGCACGGGATGCCGTCGCGGGTCAGCTGCTCGGCTATGGCGAAGATCCGCTCGACCATGACTGCGGCCGGCTCGTCACGGGCCAGGACGTACAGGCGCTTGCCGTCGGCCGCCTTGGCCAGGGCAGCCTCGTGAGGTTGTGGTATTCCCAGCCGACTGGGTGCTCAGCGGCGGGCTGGCCAGCATCCTGCGGGGGAATGGCAGCCAGGCACTACCCGGAATCATCTCAGCTTAGGCCGAGCAGCTTACGGGCCATCGATGCAAGGCTGCCCCCGGTGCCCCAAAGCGGGGGTTGCTGCCTGCCGTTCACTGTGATCGTGTCGACCATGCAGTCGGCTGTCGAGACGGCGACCGCGGGCGCCTGCCTGCCCGCAGCGGTGAACCGCAGCGTGAAGCTGAGCAGCGGTGCCGGGCATGACACGCCTGCCAGCGCCGCGGCGGGCGCCGGCGGGCGCCCGTTGAGGAACGCCGCGAGCCTGGCGATCACCGCAGCCGAGGTGAACGTCCGCGTCACCTGGTGTGGCCAGGGAACGAGCTGGTCTGCCGAGATGGTGACGGCCCGGAAGCTGGCCGGGTCCAGGGGCTCGGCGGCAGTACGGTACGGGAGCCAGGCCGCGAAGGCGTAGGCACCCACCAGGGTCGTGCTGCGGGAGTGGGCCGCGACCGCGAGATCGAGGACGACGGCGTCGACGCCGGGCTCGGGCGCCTGCCGTATGGTGCTGCTCATCACCGGGGTGGCCGAGTAGATCACCGGCTCGTTGAACGGGGCGTTCGCGCTGATCCGCTGCAGCACCGCCAGCGGCTTCCCGGGCACGATGAGGATCCGGCTGGCACCGGCCCAGCCGACCGCGTCGGGGACCTGCGCCCGCACGATCTGCGGCAGCGACGTCAAGTGCGTCGGCTTGCTGCCGTCCGGCAGGGTGAGCTCGGCCATCAGGTGCCGCACATAGGCTTGTGCCTCCGCGCGTGAGCCGTGCACGACTCCCGCGGTGGGCGGCCTGTCGCCGGATTGACTTGTCACGGGCTGCGCGGCCGCCGTGCCGCACCCGGTGAGCAGCACCGCCGCCGCGGCGCCAGCGAGAAATGACCGCATCCGGGCCTCCTGGATCGCGGGACCTCACTGATCAGACGCACAGCAGGTCAGGACGGTTTCGCACGACCCGCCCTCGCCCATCAATAGCCACCAAGAGGCAGCCACAGCGGTCACGGAACGTGACTGCCGGCCAGGCGGCGGGGCGCGCACTTCCGCCTGATCTGGGCGGCAACCTGGATCGCCAGAGTGACTGTCGTTAGCTAGTTTGACCAGCTTGCGCTTGGCCGGCCAGGCCAGCATCGCCGCTGCCCCGCGTTTTCGCGCCGCCGTCCAGATCGCCTGCTGCGAACGTCATGAGGTGCTGAACGGCTTTGGCCGGCGCCCTGCCTTGCGTGCCGTGCTCCCGTTGTTACCGACGGCTGAGGGTGACATGGGTGACGCCGCTGGGGCTGTTCACGGCCTCAATCCGGAACCGGTCTTCGAGCGCCTCCAGACCGTCCCATAGCCGTTCCCCGCGGCCCAGCACGATCGGCACCACGACGATGTGCAGGTAGTCGATCAGGCCGGCGGCCAGGAATCCGCGGATGGTGGACGGGCCGCCGCCGATGCGGACGTCCCCGCCCGCGGCGGCCTGGCGCGCCTGCGCAAGCGCCTGGGCGGGGCTGGCGTCGAGGAAGTGGAACGTGGTACCGCCGTTCATCGCGACGGCGGGCCGGGGATGGTGGGTGAGGACGAAGACCGGGGTGTGGAACGGCGGGTTGTCTCCCCACCAGCCGTTCCACTCCTGGTCCGGCCAGGGGCCGTGGTGCGGGCCGAACTTGCCCCGGCCCATGATCTCAGCGCCGATGCCCGGTTCCCAGGCGCTGGCGAAAGCGTCGTCGATGCCGGTGCTGCCGCCGGGCTGGCCCTGCATGGCGCGGAAGGTGCGGGTCGGGAAGAACCACTCGTGCAGCCGGGTTCCCGCATGCCCGAACGGGGCATCCAGGCTTTGCCCCTCGCCGGTGCCGAACCCATCCAGCGACACCGAGAAGTTGTGCACCCGGACTTGTGACACGATGACCTCCTGACGGGTTGCTTCGCAGCGACCGGGGCCGGGTGCCGCGGCCCGCCAACAGTGAGGATGAGCCACTGGCCCGAAGTCATCGCCAGCGCCTGGCCGCTGAGCATCATACCTGCGGATCACCGGCTGTTCCTGCTCATGGTGCGTAACCGGCCTGGACTCAGATGAGGCACGCATCGCGACCGTTCTGGTCCGCATCACGCCGCCTGGCTCCGACGGTTCGCGGCGTGCGGATCAGGTTGATCTGTGCGCCAGCCCTCATCTGTGGGCGTGGTACCTGCCGCTCGCGTGCTAGCGGCCACGAGAAAATACGGGTGTGCGGCCAGTTAGCTCCAGGTTGGTGGCCATCGTTTCTCCAGTCCCGTGGCCATTGATGGTCCGGGTGGCTGGCCATGTTCTCTT
>Ga0070737_10003779_pt1 | contig 15845 bp, 18 predicted proteins | sample Coa_R1_10_FD_66438 | JGI IMG/M metagenome (GOLD analysis project Ga0070737, IMG submission 66438) | Surface soil microbial communities from Centralia Pennsylvania, which are recovering from an underground coalmine fire - Coalmine... | ecosystem: Environmental > Terrestrial > Soil > Unclassified...
GAGGCCCTGGATTTCCGCAGGCACCGGGTCGCGGTGGCCGCCTAGCCCACGGCGCTCCACGGCTCAGATGACGACGATTCCGTCGTCGTCGCTGTAGAGGATGTCGCCGGGCACGAACGTCACTCCGCCCAGGTCGATCGCGACATCGCGCTCACCGGCGCCGGTTTTGGCGCTCTTGCGCGGATTGGTGCCGAGCGCCTTGATCCCGATGTCGATGTCGCGCAGCCTGGCGGCGTCGCGTACCGCGCCGTGCACGACGAGCCCGGCCCAGCCGTTGCAGCGGGCCAGCTCGGCGATGACATCGCCGACCAGTGCGGTATGCAACGAACCGGCGCCGTCGATCACCAGCACTGCGCCGTGGCCGGGTTCGGAGAGCACCGCTTTCACCAGAGCGTTGTCCTGGAAACAGCGCACGGTGCTGATCGGTCCGGCGAACTGGCGACGGCCCCCGAACTGGTAAAACTGGATGTCACAACTGCGCACGGCGTCGCCGATGTCGTCGACCAGGTCGGCGGTGGGCCGGAATGTCACGGCCACCGGTTCAGCGGCGTCGCAGCTGTCGGATCAGCAGCAGCGTGATCAGGCCGATGGCGACCGCGACCACCAGCGGCACCGGGGAGCGGGCAGCCGACGGCAGCGCGGTTGCCGGGGGAACCGGGTTGTCGGCGGCTTCTACTGTCGACTTAGCTTGCGCCGCAGCTTGTTTGGCTCCCGCGGCAAGCTGGCCGTTGGTTTCGACACGCGGAGCGGCGGGCAGGTCAGCCTTGGCGGGGGCCGCCTTCTTGGCGGGAGGTTTCCTGTCGGCCGATTTCTTTGCAGGCGCCTTCTTGGCGGCGGCTTTCGGGGCCTTCTTCACGTCTTTCGCGGCCTTGGCGGGCGCCTTCTTGACGGCGGTCTTCTTCGCCGCTTTCTGCGGTGGCTTCACGGCCGGCGTCTGGTCCCCCGGCGGCTTCCGGTCGGCCGGCGCCGCCGGTCCGGGCTCGGCGGCTGGCCGTGCGGGCGGTGTCGGTGCCGCGCCGGGCGCGTCTTCTGGGTGATCCTGCGGGTCTGCCATGCGGCTGCTCCTTTGCAGATTCTCGTCGCGTTCGCCAGTCGCGTACACCAGCACTCGAATCCCCATCATGCCAGCACCGGTGGCCGAAAACGGCTGGGGAGGCCAGCCGGCGGAACGCTCACGACCGGCGGCGCCGCGCTGCCCACAACGCCGCGCCGGCAACCAGCACGACGGCGCCGAGCGCAAACGGCCAGACCGGGATCGCTCGCGGGGGGCCAGCGCCGGAATATGCCGCGGGTCCAGGCTCACCGGTGCCCGGCACGGTGAGCCGAAACGCCCACGACCCCGACACCACATGGCCGTCCGCGGACGTCACCCGGTAGTTCACCGTGTAGGTGCCAACCGGTCCCAGCGGCCGGACGCCGACGCTGACGACCGCGCCCTGCACCTGCGGCTGGCCCGATGACCACAGGTTTGCGTCCGGGCCGACCACCGTCATCGCCGCAAAGCTGGTCTGGATCGGCTCGTTGAAGGTGGCGCTGACTCGTGGCGGGCCGGTGGTCAGCACGGCATTTTCCGGTGGATCCGCGGACACCCGGATGGCGTGCGCGGCGACGGTCGCGCCGTTGACAGCACCGGCCCACATGGTCGCGGCGAGGAGCAGACCGAGGGTCGCTGCGCGGGCTGCGCCGGTCATCAGCCCTACCCGCGCCGGCGTAGCAGCGCGATGGCGACGCCCAGCGCGGCGACCAGCAGGGCGCACCCGCCGAGCAGGCGAGCGGTGTTGTCGGCTGAGCTGTTGGCCTGCCGCGCGGCCGGGTCCGTCGGCGCGACCGCTGCGGGCATGTGGTGCTCTAACGGCCCACCCGGCCCGGCGGCAAGGGTCAGCCGGGGCGCGGGACGTTCCGGCTCGGCGCCACCGGGCAGCGGCGGCTCATCCCATTTCACGACCGACCCGTCCGCGTAGGTCTGGGTGGCCGGGAAGGCCACGGTGTCGCTGTCGGGCAGTCTCAGCGAGATCCGAAACAGCGCGAACTGATCGGCGGGAATGCCGCCGTTCGGGGCGGCGGTCCAGGTGACCGACCGCACGACGCCCGACGCTGCGTCCCGCTCGAGTTTGGCCGTCCACCCCGGCACGGTTTCGGTGCGCGCCGCGGCCACGCCCGGCAGCGCGACGCTAAGCGCAGTGGTGGGCGCACCCGTCGGGGATTCGTTTGGCACCTCGAAGGTGACGATGGCCATGCTGCCGCGCACCGGGTTGTCGCAGGTGGCGTGAACGTGCGCCCAGGCGGGCGCGACACCGGCGACTGCACCGACGTAAAGCGTTGCGGCGCTGACGGTTACAAGCGCGACACGCATCGCCAAGCTGTGACGGCGGGGCATCGACGGTCAGCCTACCCCGAGCCGGGCCATCAGGTCGGCGTCGATGCCGTCGAGCTGTTTGGCGATCGCGGCATGGGCGCCGCGACGCCGCGCAGCGGGCATGTTCTCCGCCGCGGTGATAGCCGCGGACAGATCGCTCAGCCGTTCGCTGATCGCGGCGACGAACTGTTTGGTCTCAGCATCTTTGGGGTTCTTGTCATGGACCGCGCGAAGCGTTTGCTCAGCGCCGGCGACACGGGCCGACAGCCGCGCGCCGTGTCCCGAGAACCGACCGATCTGGGCCAGCGGCACCCCGAGCCGGTCGGCGCGACGCTGGTCGATTGCCCCCCGCACGGCCATGGCTGCCCGATAGACCAGCGGCACGACGATCGGCGCAAGCAGGCGAGACACCGTCAGCACCCGCCGGATTCGCGTCGGTGACAGCAATTTGCCCTCGCGCGCCGCCTTAAGTTGGGTTTCGGCGGCCTTGAGCGCCGCCCGGTCGCTGTCGCGCTGCGCTTTGAGCTGGGCCTTGAGCGCCTTGGCTTCCGCCCGTTGAGCCGATTTGATGCGGCGTGCTTCGTTTTTCGCGGCAAGTTTTGCGTCCAGCTTGGCGCGTTGCTTGATCGCGCGGGCCTCGGCACGACGAATTGCCCGGGTCTTTCGCTTGCCGAACAGGCCCATTCCCGGCCGCCCTCCCGCTATCTCGTTGACCGTTCGCGGTGCGTGTGCGTGATCGCCGTGCCAACCCTAATCGGCGTCGGCCGGTGTGCTTACGTCAGGGCAGCGCCCGGCGGGCTTAGGCGTCGAGGTGCTCTTTGCGGCGCAGCTCTTCAACCCGTTGCACGACGTCTTCTTGGGCTTCGGGGGAGAGGTCGGCGGCTCGCATTGCGATGCGGCGAACGTTCTCGTTTCGCATGGCGGCCCACCACGACAGCTCTTTGTCGAGCTTTTCGTAGTACTCGTCGTCGGTGAAGTAGGCGGGCTTGATGCGGAAGAAGTTGGCCAGGGCGGCCATGGTGGCGGCCGAGGGGTTGGTCCGGTTGCCGGAGCGTAGCTGTGAAAGGTACGGAGCCGACATCGTGATGCCCTCTGCCTTGAGTGCCGCGATCACCTCGGCCGAGGTGTGCGGCCCGCGACCGGGCGGATAGACCGTGTCGAACAGGCGGTTCAGGCGAGCGGCAAACGTCGTGCTCATCGATATGACCTCCAGCGGGTTTGAAGAACCAACGACTCTATCCACGTATTTGCTGATCATCGTAGCGACAGTTATGCCCACAACCAAGTGCAAACCCGCACGGAATTAGTACCGACGCCCGCGGCGACGCTCGGCAGCGCCGCTAAACGACATCACGTGTTTTCCGTTGCGTATGTGCATATGCACCAAGGAAAATATGTCGTGGTACGCGACCGCCTCATCGAGTGCCTCGGGCCGGTGTCTTCACGCAGCCCACTCGGCGGGTCGCCCGGCAACCAACCGGCCGCGTTGAGCGATCCAGAAGGCGCTTTGCTGTCGGATGGCGGCGCCTAGTGTGCGCGGCGGCGCGATGTGGGCGCTTGGCCGCCCTCGCGCGTTGGTCTGCGGGCGGCCGACGTCGCGTCGGTCGATGCTGAGCGGGGCGTCCGCGGGGACTCCTGCGATGACCGGAGGGGGTCGGCCAGCCGGCGCCGGCGGCGGATGGAACGCAATGCGGCCGTCGTTGCCACGAGCGCCACCGCTCCGATCACCGCGACCGCCACCCAACGCCAACCCAGGGCGCCATCGAGAAGCATCCACAATCCGAACGCCAGGAACAGCAGGCCGGCCATGAGGTGCAGTAGCCGCTCCGGCAGGCGGCGATGCAGCAGGACTCCCGCAACGATGGCCAGACCGTTGGCCGCCACCATGCCGGCCGTGGTGCCGATCCAGACGCCCACCCAGTCGTGATCGCTGGCCAGCGTGACCGTCGCCAGCGTGGTCTTGTCGCTCAGCTCCGCCAGCACGATGGACGACACGACAGCGAGCAGCGCGAACCGCGGTTGGCGGACCGGGGGAACCCCGTCGGTGCCGGTGTTGGCCTCCCGCCAGGTCCACACAGCGAAGACCAAGAAGGCGATCGCCGATGCGAAGGCCATCGGCCGCGCCGGCAGCGTCATGCCCAACGAATGCCCGATCGCCACCGAAACCCCGTGCACCAACGTCGAGGCGATCGCCACCCCGGTCAGCACCAGCCACCAGCGGTAGCGCAGCGAATAGGTGATCGTGATGAGCTGTGAGCGGTCGCCGAGTTCGGCGACGAAAATTACCCAGAAGCTTACGATCGTGGCTGCGACCATGTGTCGTGACCTTTCGACGCGTCGCCGGCGACCTCAGTGGCCGCCGAACTCCGGGCCGAAGGTCTCGCCCACCGTCCGCTTGGATCGGTTCGCCAGCCGGGCTGTTCGCCAGTATGTCGACTGGGCGATTGAGGACTACTCCCCTTCGATGACGATCTCAGGCTAGCGGCGCTGACACCGGTTCGCCAGCACCGGGGGCAAGTTCGGTAACCCGTATTTGCCGATTCGGGCGTGGTCCATTTCAGATTAGCCGGTGCTGTATCCGGCAGCGGTGTGGTGTGAGCAGTTGGCGCCGTGAATTCGCTTATGCGGCAAGAAGCATCGCGAGGATCGCGGTGTCAGGATGGCTGATCGGGTCAACCCCGACGCGAGAGACCATCGACGTCACCGTGCCGTCGGCTTCTGCTTCGACCCAGGCCGCCCGGTGCTCCAACCCGAGATACGGCAGTCCGGGCAACAGCACACAGCCTGACGCCGCCCCGGTGCATTCCGGCAATGACGGCGTGGTCTCCGACGGCGGATGCAACATCATGAGTGCGGGCGGTTGGTGGTCAGCGAAATGACCTGGCGCGACGGCAGACTCACCTACCACCGGCCCCTCGGCCACCACGAGACCCACGGTGCCGGGCTGCGGAGAGTCGGGGAGCTCTTCGCGAGCGCCGAAAACAGTTGTGGTGGAGAGTAATCCAGGCAACGACGCCACCCGGACCGCCACCATGAGAAACTGGGCCCACTCCTTCGTCGAATCCGGCCACCGACCCGAGATCACGAATCCCTTCAGGGAGCCATGGGAATGAAAGGGGGCAACTTCGATGGCCCGGCCTGACCCAGCTTCCATTTCAGCCTCCGCGATACCTCCGCTCGGACAACTCGGAACAACACGTCGGTGGGTCGATGAGCCCAGCATGCGCCAGCGATCGAACACCTGCAAGCCGACACGGCTAGTCAACAGCGGCGGGCAAAGGCCGGGGCGCCGCGCGCTTGGCGCGACGCCCCGTCTTCGATTCGCCTCGATGCGCGGGCGCAGCACCGGCACCTAAGCGCCGGACCCGCCGCGGTCAGCCGGCAATCAGCCCCTTGGTCTTCGAGGTCGCGGCCGCATACCGCTCCTGCACATCCGCCCAGTTGACGACGTTCCAGAATGCTTTGGCGAAGTCGGCCTTGACATTCTTGTACTGCAGGTAGAAGGCGTGCTCCCACATGTCGAGCACCAGCAGCGGGACGATCCCGAGCGGGAAGTTGGACTGGTGGTCGTAGACCTGGAACACCAGGAGCTTGCTGCCCAGGCTGTCCCAGCCGAGTGCCGCCCACCCCGACCCCTGCACGGTCGTGGCGGCCGCGGTGAACTGGGCACGGAACTTGTCGAACGACCCGAACGCGTCGTCGATGGCTGCGGCCAATTCGCCGGTCGGCTTGTCACCGCCGTTGGGGGACAGGTTCTTCCACCACAGGCAGTGATTGACATGGCCGGCCAGGTTGAAGGCGAGGGCCTTCTCGTGCCCCACGATCGCGGAATGATCGTCTTTGGCGCGCGCCTCCTCCAGCTTGGCGAGGGCGTCGTTGGCGCCTTTGACATACGTCGCGTGGTGTTTGCTGTGGTGAAGCTCGTTGATTTGACCCGAGATGTGCGGCTCCAGCGCCCCGTAGTCCCAATCCAGATCGGGCAAGGTGTATTCAGCCACTTAAGATTCCTTCCTTGATCTTCGATGATCTGCTTGTGACGCCCTGCGTTCAGGGTTCCCGCCACGTGGCGGCCTAAGCGTGTTCAACCCTGCTCCATGACCGCGCGCGCCGCAACCAAGATGCTCGGAGTGCTGGCGAGAGCGTGAATCGGCGCGATGTCAGACCAAAACGAGAAAAGCCAGGACCGCCAGCAACACCAAGGCGATCAAGCCGGCGCGCACTCCGGCCACGACGTAGGAGCGATTACACGTCGGCGAGCCCGAAAACCACTGCGGCGACGAAGCCGCCGACCGCGGCCCGACTGGTTGTGTGGTCATCGTGTGCACCTGGCCTGCACTTGAACTGCCCCCAGTGAAATGAGTCACAACGGATGTGGTGCTCGCGATCATAACGCCTGGGGCAGCGGCAGGAAAACAGGCCCGTTGAAAGGGTGCTGACCTGCGTGTTTGTCCGGCGACGCCGTGTGCGGTTAAACCGGCTGGGGGTTGCTTAGCGCGGCGAGGGATTTCGCTCTGCGGGCCAAGAGGCTTTGGATGGTGCGGCACAATGCCACAGCGTTATCCACACTCGCCGGGACGTACGTCATATCGACACGACGTCAACGACGCCGCCGCCCAAGCCGGGCTGTGGATAAGGCTGTGGAAACTGTGGATAGCCGTAGGTAGCTGAGACTGCGGATGGGCGGCCTCTCGCCCGCGCCGCAGCGCCGGGCCGGCGGCGCGACGTGCTTAAGCTAGTGCCGTGATCCAGGTGTGCTCCCGCTGCGGCACCCGCTGGAACGTCCGCGATCGGCAACGGGTGTGGTGTCCACGCTGCCGCGGCACGCTGCACGCGCCGGTGCCCCACGCTGACCTGCGATGGAGCGCGCATCCAAGCAGCCAGCCCGGAGCGCACACGCCGCCGCGGCTGCCGCCGGGTTACCGGTGGATAGCGGTGCGTCCCGGCCCTCCGCCGCCGCCGCGACCACGGCGGCGGCCGCTGGGACCGACGCCGCGATATGCGGCCATGCCGCGATGGGGCCTGGTGGACCGCCCCGATCTCGTCGCGGGTCGGGCGTCGCCGCCGCCGTCAGGACCCACCGCCGCGAAGGTGCGGGCCACCCTGTTGACCAGCATCGTGGTGCTGGCCATCGCGGCGCTCGTGCACCTGGTGCGCTACGTGCTGCTCGTGATCAACCGCAGCACGCTATTGAACCCGATCGTGGCGGCGGCCGCACTTTGGCTCGGGGTTCTGGCCAGCCTGGCCGCCCTGGCCACGGTCGTTTTTTGCGCTGTGGTGCTGGTCCGGTGGTTGATAGCCCGGCGGGCCGCCGCCTACGGCTATCGCCGCCGGCCCGATCCGCGGCCCGAAAAAACGATGTGGGCAGGCTGCCTGGTGCCGCTGGTCAACTTAGCGTGGGCACCGGTGTACGTCATCGAACTGGCGAACGTCGAAGACACCCACGCCCGGCTGCGCCGGCCGATCTTGGTGTGGTGGGCGGTGTGGGTTGGCAGCACTGCGGTGTCGATGTGGGCCATCGCGACCAGCCGCGCTCACGACGCACAGGGCATCGCCAACAACACCCTCACGACCGCGTTCGCCTATCTGCTGGCGGCGCTAACCGTCGCCGCCATCGCGAAGGTGTTCGAGGGATTCGAGCGCAAGCCCGTGGAGCGGCCCACCCATCGCTGGGTGGTTGTCGGTGACGACCAGGCCCACGCAGCCGCATCGAGCGCTCCTGTTGAGTTAGCGGGCCAGGAACCGGCAGCATAGTCTCATGACGTGGGCCGACGAGGTGCTCGCCGGGCATCCTTTCGTGGTGGCGCACCGCGGCGCCTCGGCCGACCGGCCCGAACACACGCTGGCCGCCTATGACCTCGCCCTCAAAGAGGGCGCCGACGGGGTCGAATGCGATGTGCGGCTAACCCGCGACGGTCATCTGGTGTGCGTGCACGACCGGCGCCTGGACCGGACGTCGACTGGCGTCGGACTGGTCAGCACCATGACGTTGGCGCAGCTTCGCGAGCTGGAATACGGTGCGTGGCACGGCAGTTGGCGACCCGACGGCACCCACGGCGACACGGGGCTGCTGACGTTGGATGCCCTGGTCGCGCTGGTTCTGGACTGGAACCGACCGGTCAAGATCTTCATCGAGACCAAGCACCCGGTTCGCTACGGCGCACTGGTGGAAAGCAAGGTGCTGGCCCTGTTGCAGCGCTTCGGCATCGCCACTCCGGCGTCGGCTGACCGGTCGCGCGCGGTCATCATGTCGTTTTCGGCGATGGCGCTGTGGCGGATTCGGCGGGCGGCACCCCTGCTGCCCACCGTGCTGCTCAGCAGGGCCTACCGGTATCTGGGCGGCCCGACGGCCAGCTCGGTCGGCGCCACCGCGGTGGGGCCGTCGATCGCGACGCTGCGCGAGCACCCCGATCTGGTGGACCGCGCCGCGGCCCAGGGCCGCGCGCTGTACTGCTGGAACGTTGACCATTTCGAGGACGTCGAGTTCTGCCGCGATGTCGGGGTGGCGTGGATTGCCACCCATTACCCGGGCCGCGCCAAGGCGTGGCTGCAAAACGGACTGACCGGGGCGGGCCGCGACTAGCGGGCTCCCCCGGCGATCGGGGGCGCCGCCGGATCCATGCACGGCGCGGCCACCTCGCGGGCCACGAAGTCCTCCAGCTCGAAGAGGTCGCCTCCGGCACGGCGGGCGATTCGCAGCAACGTGGTCATCCGGGCCACTTCTTCGACCTGCTCGTTAAGGAACCACTGCATGAACTGCTCCCCGAAATAGTCGCCTTCGTCGCGGGCCGCGCCGGCTAGCCGGCTGACCTGCTCGCAGACGGCACGCTCCTGGTCACGGGCCAGCGCCAGCGCGTCCGTCGGCGCGTCAAACCGATTGCGGACCGTCCCGGTGCCGGGTATCTCGACGCCGGCGTCGCGGTCGAGCAGATACTGCACCAGCATCATTGCGTGATTTCGCTCCTCGACCGCCTGCAGATAAAAGTGTTTCGCCAGCTGCGGCAGATCAGCGCCGTCGAAATAAACCGCGATTGCAACATATTGCTGGGCGGCGGTGAATTCGTTATAGATCTGTTCCTGCAGTAGCGCGTGAAATTTTGTCCGGTGGATGTCAAGGTCGCTCATGAGGCCACATTAACGCAGCTCAAAGCCCATTGTCATGCAAGGTGATGCTCACGAAGGCCAGCTTTTCCTAAGTAAAGAAAGGCTATGTTGAATGGAAATTTCGATGCGCGTTATTCCCCAATTTATGGCTGCGTGTCGCTTGCCGTCGAGGGCAGCGGCGCGTCGGACGCCAGCGCGTCAAACAACTGGCGGGCCGCATCGTGATTCCACACCACCACTGAACCCGAATCGCTGCCGGTGAACTCGCCGATCGGCACGGTCAGCGTGCTGGTCGACCCCCGCAGCGCCCAGCCCAGCCGGCCCAGATCCCACACATGACCGGCCTGGTCGACGGTCAGCGCCCCGGCCGCCGCACGCGGCACCGCATACCATCGCCAGGGATTAAGCCACACCGCCGGGCTGGCGGCACGGTGCAGCAGCGTCGACAGCAACTCGCGCTGGTGCACCATCCGGTCCAGGTCGGCGCGCGGCGTGGCCCGGCTGCGAACGTAGCCGAGCGCGGCGCGGCCGTCGGCCCGGTGGCATCCGGCCGGCATATCGATACCGGCCAGCGGATCGTCGACCGCCGCGCTGGGGCAGACGGTGACGCCGCCGAGGGCGTCGACCAGGCTGGCGAAGCCGCTGAATCCGACCTCGACGTAGTGATCCAGCCGCAGACCGGTGGCTTGTTCGACGGTTTGGGCCAGCAGCGGCGGCCCACCCATCGCGAATGCCGCGTTGATCTTGTCGCTGCCGTAGCCGGGGATGGGCAGATACGAATCGCGGGGGATCGACACCACCGTGGTCGCAGAACGTGACCCGAACGCCGGCACGTGGACCAGCAGGATGGTGTCGGTGCGCCCGTTGCCGATGTCCCCGCCGGTGCTCAGCGCTTGCTGCTGCTCGACGGTGAGCCCCTGGCGGCTATCGGAACCGACGAGCAGCCAAGTGGTCCCGCGGCCCGGCGCCGGCCGACCCGGGTAGTCGGTGAGTGCCGCGGTGCGCCGCAGCGAGGTGTCGAGCCACAGCGCAGCGCCGATCAGGCCAGCGCCGGCCAGCAGCACCCCGATCAGCAGTGTCAGCGCGACGATCCGGCCCCATGCGCGCACCGGTTTGCCGACGCGTCCCGGTGGTGCGGTCTCTCGGGCCCGCGCGGGACGCTGCGGATGTGTCGTGGGCGGACCCGGCCGGTACGGATGGGCGCGGCGGATCACCGGGACCGGCTCCGGGGGGAGCCATCGCGGATCGGGTGATCGCCCGCCGTTCACCGGGGTAGCCTTCGCGTCGTCACCGCAGCCACCCGAGATGGTGGGCGAGCAGCACATATCCGACGTACGCCGTGGTGTCGATGAGGCCGTGGGCGATGATCAGCGGCCAGAGTCGGCGGGTGCGCTGCCATACATACCCGAACACCACCCCCATCGCGAAATTGCCCAGCCCCGCGCCGAACCCCTGATAGAGGTGGTAGGCGCCGCGCAACAGGCTCGAGCAGCCCAACGCGACGCGGGGCGCGACACCCAATTGCCGCAGCCGGGTAAGCAGGTACCCGACGACCAGCAACTCTTCGGCCCAGCCGTTGGCGAAGGCGGACGTCACCAGCATCGGGATACGCCACCAGGTATCGCTCAGGCTCGACGGAACCACCGAGGCATTGAGACCCAGCGTGCGCGCGGCCAGGTACAGCCCCAGACCGGGCACGCCGATCATCACCGCCAGCCCGATGCCGCCGCCCAGGTCGGCCTGCCAGCGAAACCTGGACAGCCCGATCTGTGTCGGGCTAAATCCGCTGCGCCACAACAGGTATAAGCCCAGTCCGCCCCAAGCGATCAACTGCGCGGCGACCGCTACGTTGAGTCCCAGGTCGATGACGTCGAAGTAGGACCGCTTAGGGTTCAACGGGATTCGCTGCGCGCCGAGATTACGCAGCACCGAATCGGTGAGTTCAAGCACGGCGGTGACGGCGCTGAGCCCGAACGTGACGCCCAGCACCACGACGACCTCGATACCCAGCGCGCGTCGCTGCAACTGCTCACTGTGGGGCGAGTTCACCCCGACACGGTAACCGCAGCCGGTGGTCAGTACCGGCGGGCGCGCAGGCCGTTGGCGAACGGACAACCCATCAGCAGGCGGATGGCTTGGCTCAAGCCGGTCACGTCGTCGACCGGCTCACGGAACGGCAGGCGCACGTCATGGTCGCCGTCCGCGGCCTCCACACGCAAGCGCACGCCGTAGCGATCCAGCCCCAAGGGCCGGACCTCGCCGCGCCGAAGCGGCGCAGGAAGTTTGGACGCCAATCGGGCGACGACGTCTCGATGGACGCTGTCCAGGTGGCGCAGCCAGCACGATTCCATCGCGCAAAACGGGTCCGGCCGGGCCGCCAGCAAGGCCGCCACCTCGACCGACTCGGCCCCCGAGGCGTCGGTCACCACCACCGACTCGATCTGCAACCGCAGCAACGCATACCGGGTGTCGTCGATCCGCGGCGGTTGGGACGCGGGCGTCTGGATTTGCAGCAGCGCCGGATTGGGGTGCTCGGCGGCGATCCGATCGAGCAGCGGCGGTATCTCGGCGAGTGGCACGGGTTGCAGGCGTCCTCGCATCCAGACCAGCGCACGCACCGGTTCGCGCAGGGGTAGCGGCGCATAGTCGGCCAGTTCCACAACGGCTTGGGTGCCATCGCGAGCCGGGGCGGCCGCCGGAACAGCGACCGCAATGGATCCGTCGTCGAAGAGGTGGTGCAGGGGAGTGCTGATCGGCTCGGCGCCCTCGATGGCCAGCAGCGCGCCTCCGGCGCGGGCGCAGGTGCTGCGGATGCGCTCTGCGGTGGTCGGCGCGGCGCCGCCAGCGGTCATGAAGGCCTCCCTGTAGATAAGGTAAGCCTAACTTAACTAGTCCTGGGGCGGCTGCGCAAGCCCCGCGAACCGATAGGGTTTGAACGTGGCCCGCATCGCTTACCTCGGTCCTCCGGGAACGTTCACCGAAGCGGCGCTGCGCCAGATGACGGCAGCCGGCCTGGTTCCAGACCAGACCGCGGAGTCCGTGCAGCCGTTGCCCGTCGACAGCCCACCGGCTGCGCTCGACCATGTGCGGGACGGCGCCGCCCGCTACGCGTGCGTGCCGATCGAAAATTCGATCGACGGCTCGGTGGCACCCACCCTGGACAGCTTGGCCATCGGCTCGCCGCTGCAGGTGTTCGCCGAGGTGACGCTCGACGTGGCGTTCAGCATCGCCGTGAAACCCGGGCGCAGCGCCGCCGAGGTCCGCACGCTGGCGGCCTTCCCGGTGGCCGCTGCGCAGGTGCGCCACTGGCTGGCCGCACATCTGCCGGACGCCGAACTGCGGCCGGCGAACTCCAATGCCGACGCTGCGCAACAGGTTGCCGACGGCCGCGCCGACGCCGCGGTCAGTACTGCGCTGGCCGCCGAGCAGCGCGACTTGGCCGTGCTTGCCGGGGATGTCATCGACGAGCCCAACGCGCGCACCCGCTTCGTCTTGGTCGGCCCGCCGGGCCCCCCGCCGCCACGCACCGGCGCCGACCGGACTTCGGTGGTGCTGCGCATCGACAACGTGCCGGGCGCGCTGGTGTCCGCGTTGACCGAACTCGGCATCCGGGACATCGACCTTACCCGCATCGAATCCCGGCCCACCCGAACGGAATTGGGCACATACATGTTCTTCCTGGACTGTGTGGGTCACATCGACGACAGCGCGGTCGCCGAAGCACTCAAGGCACTGCACCGCCGATGCCCCGACGTGCGGTACCTGGGCTCCTGGCCGACGGGCACGCCCGCCGGGGCGCTGCCGCCCCAGGGTGACGAGGCGGCGCGCTGGCTGGCGCGGGTGCGAGAGGGCAAACCAGAACTGGCCGGGGGCGCCGGCCGATGAGTGGTCGGCTAGTCCTGCTGCGGCATGCCCAGTCCTACGGCAACCTCGAGCGCCGGCTGGACACCCGGCCGCCCGGGGCCGGACTGACGCCGTTGGGACGCGAGCAGGCCCGGGATTTCGCGCGCAGCGGCGCGACGCGACCGGCGATGCTGATGCATTCGGTGGCCGCCCGGGCGGCCGAGACGGCCGCGGTGATCAGCACCGAATGGAGCATGCCGGCCCGCGAGGTCGAGGGCATCCACGAAGTGCAGGTCGGGGAGCTGGAAAACCGCAGCGATGATGAAGCGGTCGCCGAATTCAACGCGATCTACCAGCGCTGGCACGAAGGCGAGCTCGACTTGCCGCTACCCGGTGGTGAGACCGGCAACCAAGTGCTGGACCGCTACCTGCCAGTGCTCACCGACCTGCGGCTGCGCTACCTCGACCGCGACGACTGGACCGGCGACATCGTCGTGGTCAGTCACGGCGCGGCGATCCGGCTGGCCGCGGCGGTGCTGGCGGGGGTGGACGGCAGCTTCGTGGTCGACCATCATCTGGGTAACACTGAGGCGGTGGTGCTGGTCCCGATCACCGACGGGCGATGGAGTTGCGTGCGCTGGGCCGATCAGACGCCGCCGTTCTACCCCGAGCCGAAGCCCACCCCGGTGACCGACGCGGTACGGTCGAGCACCGACCCGATGGGCTGATGTCAGACGGCCAGCGCGGCCGGTTCGCCACATGCGCAGCCGACGGCGTCGCAGTCCACGACGAAGTCGTGCGGTATCAGCTCCGGGCTGGTGCACGCGTCCTCGGTGCACTCCGATCGGCGTAGGCAATGACGAATGACGGTGCCGTGGCAGTGATCCAAGCCAGCCTGGCAGTCGCGGCAGCCGGTGTCCATGGGCCGTTCTTAGCACTGTGGGCCGACAAATCCGTCGCCGCCACGCCCGAGAATCGTGATTTAAGCCCATCCCAGTTCGTGTAGCCGATCATCGTCGATCCCGAAGTGGTGGGCGATCTCGTGGATCACCGTGACCTTCACCTCGTCGACAACCTGGTCGTCGCTGTCACAGGCGTCGAGCAGGGCATCGCGGTAGATCGTGATGGTGTCGGGCAGGGATCCGGCGTAGTTGGAGTCCCGCTCGGTCAACGCCACGCCCTGGTAGAGGCCGAGCAGGTCGGGGTCGTCGGGATGCCGGGCCGCGACCAGAACGACGACGTTATCCATGACGGCCGCCAGCTTCGCCGGAATGGCATCCAGTGCGTCGGAAACCAGTTCGTCGAACCGGTGCGGGTCCATCCGCACGGACACCGCGGTTAGGCCCCCGGTGCGGGTTGAGCGGGCGGTGGCGGTGCCGGCGGTGCTTCCGGTGCAGGCGGCGGAGGTGGTGCCTCTGGAGCCGCGGGCGGCGGTGGCGCTTCGGCACCGGGCGCAGGCGCCGGTGGCTGGTTCGCGGGTGCGGCTGGCGGGTTGGCCGGCGCTGCCGGTGGGGCGGGCGGGGCGGCGGGCTGGTTGGGCAGATGCTCGTTGCCCTGCCGCTGCTGGGTCGGCGGGGTGGCCGGTGCCGTGGCGGCATTGGTGGGCACCGGGATGGCCGGCAGATTGAGCCGCTCCGGTGGGATCTCCGGCGGCGGGATCGGCGGCTGGCCGTTGATCAGCAACGGCCCCTTGGCGCTGTTCAGCAGCGTAGCCCAGCCGCCGTTGCCGAGCGTCGCGCCGATGCTGCACGCCACCTCGTGGCTGCCGGCCGACCAGCTGGGCAAGGAGATGGTGCTGTAAATCAGGGTCAGGGTGGTGTTGCGTAGCTGCACCGGAGCCAGATAGGCGTCGGTAAGCCGGGTGCAGGTGTCCTTGATGTAGGTGTCTTGTTCGGCCTCGGCTGGCAGGGCGCCGGGGAACCTCTCGGCCAAGTTGACCGTGCCGGTGACCTCCATGGCGTGCGGCGCGGCGCAGTCGACCGGGACGTCGGTTGGTTGGTTGGTCGACAGGTCTATGCCCAGGCACGTGCCGGCCGGCCAGACCTTGGATTGGTCGAGGTCGGCCACCTTACCCTTGAACGGGATCTGCTGGTTGTCCGCGCCGGGAAGTTGCAGGCCGCACAGCAGGCGGCGTTCACCGGACTGCCGCCACGCCCGGTCACCCGACCAGAGCATGCTGATGCTGAACTTGCTGTTGGGGTCGAACCGGGTGCCGAGGTAGCGGCGCACCGCCGCCTCGCACTGCTCCTGGCTGATCTGTTCGATGCGCGCGGCCGACGGGGGAGCGGCGTCGGGCCCGTACTCCGAGCCGGGGAAGGTGCGCATGTCGACGGACTCGGCGACCTCGAACCGGTGCTCGTCCTTGCAGTCGACGATCGTCGCGGCCTCCGGTACCCGATCCGGCCACATCAGGCAGTTACCGCTGGTGGCGTGGTTGAACGCGTCATTGCCCTTGGTGCCGGTGCTCGGCACCGGGTCGATGTAGCCGGCGAACCGACCGGGGCGGCCGCCGCCGATGGGAACGACGGTCACCACGCCGGCGATC
>Ga0070737_10003782_pt1 | contig 15834 bp, 9 predicted proteins | sample Coa_R1_10_FD_66438 | JGI IMG/M metagenome (GOLD analysis project Ga0070737, IMG submission 66438) | Surface soil microbial communities from Centralia Pennsylvania, which are recovering from an underground coalmine fire - Coalmine... | ecosystem: Environmental > Terrestrial > Soil > Unclassified ...
CCGGACGAGGTGCGCTTCCTCATGGGGTTCAACCGCGACGTGATCCACCGCCGCCGCGACCAGCTCCTGGAGATGGGGGTGAGGATCCGCTGGGCGGGCCGCCGCCGCCGCCTCTGGCGCAGCGTCATCCGCGAACTCGAGGAAGCCGAACGGATGTCGGCAGGTAATTCCGTCCTGACACTGCAGTTCTGCGTGAACTATGGCGGCCGGGCGGAGATCGCCGACGCCGCCGCGGCCATCGCGGCCGATGTGGCGGCCGGGCGTGTCCGGCCCGACAAGGTCGATGAGAAGATGATCGCCCGGTACCTGGATGAGCCGGATATCCCGGACGTAGACCTTTTCGTGCGTTCTTCCGGCGAGCACAGGATGTCGAACTTCCTGCTTTGGCAGTCCTACTACGCGGAATTTGTGTTCCTCGACACCTTCTGGCCCGATTTTGACCGGCGGCACCTGTGGAAGGCGTGCGAGATATACGCCAGCCGCGACAGAAGGTATGGCGGCGCCGTGCCCAACCCCGTCCCTGGCCAGCCCTGTTAGCCCGGGGAGGGCTCCCCGGAGCCCCCGAGGCGGGCCTGCGGCCCGCAGCCCGCTGTGCGGTTCCTGCCGTGATACCGGCCGCCCACCCGGGCACGGGGCCCGGTAGCGCCGGCGGGTCGGGGCGTGCCGGCCCGCAGCACGGGCCCGCGGCCGCGGGCCCGTGCTGCCCCCGGGAATGCTGGGCGCCCTGGCGGGCCGGCCGTCCCGGGCAGCCACTCTTGATCACTATTGCCGAATAATTTCATTTAATTTCTTAAATGCCCAGTTTGTCATGAACCTGAGAAATCCGCGGCGCGGCAGATGGGTAATTACGCTGAAATCGGGAATGGCGTGAACGTGGCGCCAGTATTGCCGGGAGGTGCCGGGCCTACCAGAGGGCATTTCCGGTGCGTGGCGCTTTGGCCGGTGTCGCCGTGCAGGGAGGATGCTGATGCGCCGCGCAGCGGTGACTGTCGTTGTTGTTGGGTGCGCCCTGGGAAGGGCCGTGGCGGGCGGGTGGCAGGCGGGCCCTTCCGCGCGAGTGCCCGGTGCTGTGCTGGCTGCCGCGGTGCAGCCGGCGGGCGGGCAGCCCGCGGGGGCGGGGGCCGGGGGGGATGCGCGCCCTGCCGCGGTGAAGACCGTTGTATATGACGGGTACGAGATCAGCGTCCCGGCGGGCTGGCCGGTGTACCGGCTGGGCAAGCACTCGCGGCGGTGCGTCCGCTATGACATCCACGCGGTGTACCTGGGCACGCCGGGCCCTGACCAGGACTGCCCGCCTGGTCTTGTCGGCAGGACCCAGGCGGTGCTCATCTCGCCGGGCAGGGGTGCGGTGGCGTCCCGGGAGGCTGCGGTGTCCCCGCCGGTGAGCTGGCCGGCTGGCGCGCCGGCGCCGGAGGCCGTGCCGGCCGCCAGCGGGGGCGGCCGTGCCCGGGCCCGTGGCCGGTTCGCGTGGTTCGCGCGGGAGGGGGCGTTCCGGGCGGTGGCCGGGGACTCCGGTGTGTCGGTCCTGGCGACCTACGGCACCGATCCGGCGCAGGCCGGGCAGATTCTCCGCAGCCTGCGGAAGGCCCCGGCCGGCCGGGTGCCTTCCGGCGGGTCCGCGGCACCGCGGGCGGTGCCGGCCGCTGCCCGGGCCGCCCCGGATCCCCCGCCGGGGGCGGCGGGCACCAGGGAGCCAGCGCAGACGGCTGCGGGGGCGCCGGCGGCGGCGCCTGCGGGCAGCGCGGGTGCTGTGCCGCCCGGTCCGCCTGGCCCGGGTTTTCCGGGGCCTTCGCCGAAGGCCCCGGGTACTACGGGGCCCGGGGCATCGGCGGTGCCTGCGGGCAGCGCGTCACCTGGCCCGGCCCCCCCGGCGTCCCCGCCGCAAACGGCGCCTACGGCGGCGGCCGCGCCGCCCGGCCCGGGCTCCCCCGCCCTCTCGCTGCCACATACGCCCCAGGCCGGGCCGGTGACAGGCTCCCGCGCGGGGGATGTGCCACAGTCACCGCTGGCCGGCTTCGATACGTGCACCGCCCCGCCGCTGTCCGCGATGAAGGCGTGGCGCAGCAGGTATGCCGCTGCCGGCATCTACATCGGGGGCCAGGACATGGCCTGTGACTATGGCAACTTGTCGGCGTCGTGGGTGGCGTCGGCCAGGGCGATGGGCTGGTCGCTGCTGCCCGTCTACGTCGGCCTGCAGGCCCCGTGCACCTCCTTCGGCGGGCGCATCAGCGCCGGCGACGCGGCGGCGCAGGGGAAGGCCGCCGCCGGCGACGCCGCCGGCGACGCCGGGCGGTTCGGGCTGGGCCGGGGTACCCCCATCTACTACGACATGGAGGCATACAGCACCTCCAATACGGCCTGCCGCACGGCGGTGCTCACCTTCCTGAACGCGTGGACCACGGAACTGCACGCCCGGGGCTACCTGTCCGGCGTCTACTCCAGCGCGTCCGCCGCCATCGAAACCCTGGCGTCCGCGCCCGCGGCCGGCGGGCAGCCGCCGGCGGAGCCCGACGCCATCTGGTTTGGGCTCTGGGACGGCAGGAAAAACCTCGACGGGGCCCCCTACCTGCCCGCCTCCGCGTGGGCATCGGACAGGACCAAACAGTACGCGGGCGGGCACACCCAGCAGATCGGCGGCTACACCCTGGACATCGACTCCGACTGGGTCGGCAGCGCCGTGGCGGGCCCCGAGCGGGCCCAGCCGTAACACCAGTTCGCGCATACCGGCCGGTGGCCATAGGCTATGGAGACCACGCTTCCCAGCGCGGCCTTCCGCACCCGCGCTGCTGGCCCCACATGCCAGCCAGGGAGGTGGTTACTGGTGCCCGCGGCGCCGGCCGGGGGCAGCACGAACCCGCGCCATACCGCCAGGGGAGCACGGGTGCGCGTGCCGCCAGCACAAGGACGCCATAGCACGAAGCGACGCCGGCGGCCAGCCGGATGGAGATTGTGATGCCACGACGCAGTGATCGCCTCGACACCATCGTCAGCCTCAGCAAGCGGCGGGGGTTCGTCTACCCGTCCAGCGAGATCTACGGCGGCCTGCGGGCCTCCTGGGACTACGGGCCGCTCGGCGTGGAGCTGAAGAACAACATCAAGCGCCTGTGGTGGCGCTCGATGGTGACCGAGCGCGACGACATCGTGGGCCTCGACTCCTGCGTGATTCTCGCCAGGGAGGTCTGGGAGGCGAGCGGGCACGTCACCGAGTTCGCGGACCCGCTGACCGAATGCACGGCCTGCCACCACCGGTTCCGCGCCGACGACCTGACCGATGACTACGAGGCGAAGCACGGTCACGCCCCCGACGGCGGCCTCGCGGGCCTGGCCTGCCCGAACTGCGGCACCAGGGGCCAGTTCACCGAGCCCCGCATGTTCAACGGACTGCTGCGCACCTACCTCGGCCCCGTCGAGGACGAATCGGGGCTCGCGTACCTGCGGCCCGAGACAGCGCAGGGCATCTTCATCAACTACCGCAACGTCCTGCAGACCTCGCGGCGCAAGATCCCGTTCGGCATCGGGCAGATCGGCAAGTCGTTCCGCAACGAGATCACGCCGGGGAACTTCATCTTCCGCACCCGCGAGTTCGAGCAGATGGAGATGGAGTTCTTCGTCCGCCCGGGCACCGACGAGAAGTGGCACCAGGAGTGGATCGACACCCGCCTGGACTGGTACACCGGCCTCGGCATCCGCGAGGAGAACCTGCGGCTGTACGAGCACCCCAAGGAGAAGCTGTCGCATTACTCCAAGCGCACCGTCGACATCGAGTACCGGTTCGGTTTCCCCGGCTCCGAGTGGGGCGAGCTGGAGGGCATCGCCAACCGGACGGACTTCGACCTGTCCACGCACGCCCGCGCTTCCGGTGTGGACATGTCCTACCTGGACCAGGACTCCGGCGAGCGCTACATCCCCTACGTGGTCGAGCCGGCGGCCGGGGTGGACCGGTGCGCGCTGGCGTTCCTGCTGGACGCGTACGCGGAAGATCAGGCGCCGGACGCCAAGGGCAACCTGGAGAAGCGGACCGTGCTGCGGCTCGACCACCGGGTGGCTCCCGTCAAGGTCGCGGTTCTCCCGCTCTCCCGTAACGCCGACCTCTCGCCGAGGGCACGGGACATCGCCGCCGCGTTGCGCAAGCGGTGGCCATGCGAGTTCGACGACGCCAGCGCCATCGGGCGCAGGTACCGCCGCCAGGACGAGATAGGAACTCCCTACTGCGTGACCGTCGACTTCGACACGCTGAACGACCAGGCCGTGACGGTCAGGGAACGTGACTCCATGCGGCAGGACAGGATCGGCATCGACCGGCTCGACGCCTACCTGTCCGAGCGCCTCGCCGGCTGCTGACCGGGGCCAGGACCCCGCCCGCCCGGCCGGGATACCGCCCGGCTGGGCCGCAACCCGTGCCCGGCCGGGCGGAAGTTCCTGCCCGGCCGGGCGGTACCGCCGGCGGGCAGCCTGGTCATCCGCCGTCTGCAGCGATCGCCAACGGCGACCGGTGGTGCTGCCGCGGCGAGCCATCCGCGTTCTGAGGGTTTCAACGGCCAGATCCGGGTAACTCTCCACGCTTGCCGGGATGGACAGGCACCGCGGGTCCTGCCTGCGGTGTATGTACATCGTCAAACACCCTCAACGAGCCCGGCCGCATAGAACCGCAGCAGCGCATAGAACCGCAGCAGGCTGTGCAGCAAGGGCCCTGGCGGGTGGGGTCGCCGGCAGTGACGGCTGAGAGGGCGGAGGCGCTATGGCCGGTCGGCACGTACCTGCTATTCCTGGCCGACACCCTGGGCATCCCGTGGACGTGTCCGCCGCGACACAGACCACCTCGCCCGGCTCAGCGTATGTGGCAGGCCTTGCCGCAGGCGTGTTCCCCGGCCGCGGTGAGCTGCAGCGCACACGCCGCACCGGCCGCCGCGACGAGCCGCGGATGAGCGGGGGCCAGCGGCAGGAGCTGTACGCCCGCCGGCGGCAGGCGCTGGACCGCGCCCGGCACCGGGCGCGTGAGGAGGCGTGAACGATCATGGCAACCCTGAGAGAAAGAGTGCTGCCCCAGACCACGCCGTTCACCCGGATGCGATCCGGCCTGGGCGGCGAGATGCTCGCCGAGTACTTCGGCACGTTCATACTGCTGCTGCTCGGCGACGGCTCGGTCGCCGTCGCCGTCGTCGGCCTGCCGGGCTCGGGCCGGCAGGTTGTCGCGTTCGGCGCGGCCAACTGGCTCATCATCGTCTGGGGATGGGCCTTCGCCGTCGTGTTCGGCGTGTACGCCGCGGGCGGCGTGAGCGGGGCGCACATCAACCCCGCGGTCACGCTGGCCTTCGCGGTGCGCCGCGGCTTCCCCTGGGTCAAGGTGATCCCGTACTGGGTCGCGCAGGTGGCCGGCGCGTTCAGCGGCGGCGCCCTCGTCTACGGCGTGTACTGGGGGGCCATCAACGCCTTCAACGTCCTCCATCACACACCCAGGCCCATCTCGCTGAACACGTTCGCGATCTTCGCGACGTTCCCCGCCCAGTACTGGCACGGGGCCTGGGCAGGGCCGTTCGTCGACCAGGTCGTCGGCACCGCGATCCTCCTCGCGCTGATCGCGGCGCTGATCGACCACAGGAACATGTCGCCGCAGTCAAACCTCGCGGCGCTGCTCATCGGCTTCGTCGTCGCGGCGATCGGCCTCACCTACGGCGTCAACGCCGGGTACGCCATCAACCCCGCCCGCGACTTCGGGCCGCGGCTGTTCGCCTACGCGCTCGGCTGGGGGCCGATCGCCTTCCCCGGGCACTTCGTCTGGTTCACCAACTACTGGTGGATCCCGATCGCCGGCCCGCTCGCCGGCGGCATCGTCGGGATCCTCGCCTACGACTTCTTCATCGGCCAGGTGCTCGTCGCGCGGCAGACACCCGGAGGAGGGGAACTCCCGCCGGAGCCGGGCGAGGTGCCCGAGCCCGGGACTGCGGAAGTGCACAGCCGCCCGGCAGGCCGGGTGCCCGAGCCCGGGGGGACGGAAGTGCACAGCCGCCCGGTCGGCCGCAGCGGAGCGGAAGCCTCGGGTAACGCCGAGACCGCACCCCCGGAGCCGGGACGTGTCCCGGACTCCCCGCAGGGACGCAGATGGCTGCGCCCGAGGCGGGAAACGCAGTAACCGGCGAGCGGCAACCAGCAAGGCGGCCCGGTGGGCAGGGCAGTCGGCGCTCCCGGCGGCGCCACGAACGTCGAAGGGGGAGGGGTGACCGGTTACCCCTACGCCACCGACGCGGCCGAGTTCGACCTGGCCGTCATCGGGGCGGGCATCAACGGCGTGGCCATCGCCAGGGACGCGGCCATGCGCGGCCTGCGGGTGATCGTCATCGACAAGTCGGACATCGGGTCGGGGACGACGAGCAGGCCGACCCGGCTCATCCACGGCGGCCTGCGCTACCTGGAACACTTCGAGGTGCCCCTGGTCCGCGAGTCGCTGCACGAGCGCAACACCCTGCTGCGCACCGCGCCGCATCTGGTCCGCCCGCTGCACTTCCTGATCCCCCTCTACGCCGCGGGGTCCCGCAGCGCGAGGATCGTCCGGCTCGGCATGGTCGCCTACGAGGTGCTCTCCTTCGGCAACGCCGCCGTCGGCCATCACCGGATGCTCTCCGCGCAGGAGACCCTGCACCTGGCCCCCGGGCTCGACCCCGAGGGGCTGCGCGGCGGCGCGCTCTACTATGACGCCCAGGCGGTCTACCCGGAGCGGCTCGCCCTGGAGAACGCGCTGTCCGCCCGGGAGTATGGAGCGCTCGTGCTCACCTATACCCGCGCGGAGGGCTTCGAGGTCGCCGCCGACCGCGCGGTCGCGGTCCGCCTGCGGGAGGAACGGACGGGGCGTGCCAGCACCGTCCGCGCCGCCGTGATCATGAACGCGGGCGGCCCGTGGGCGGACGAGGTGCTCGCCGGGCTGCCCGGCGAGCGGCCGCGGCTCATCGGCGGCACCAAGGGAAGCCATCTCATCGTCGGGGCCTTTCCCGGCGCGCCGACGATGGCGGTCTACACGGAGGCCACCGACAACCGCCCGTACTTCATCGTCCCCTGGGCGGGGAACTACCTCATCGGCACGACGGACGAGCGCTTCGACGGGGACCCCGACGAGGCCATCGCCACCACGGAGGAGATCGACTACCTGATCGATTCGACGAACGAGGCGATCCCCGCCGCGCACCTCACCCGCGACGACGTGCAGTGGACCTACTCCGGCGTGCGCCCGCTGCCGTACGAGCCGGGTGTGCCAGAGGCCAAGGTCACGCGCAAGCACGTGTTCCGCCAGGACGAGCGGGTGCGCAACATCATCTCCGTGGTCGGCGGTAAGCTCACCACCCACCGGTCGCTCGCCGAGCAGGCCGTCGACCTGGTCTTCGAGCTCCTCGGCCGGCGGGCGCCGCGCTCCCGCACCGCGGACGAGCCGCTGCCCGGCGGGCGCACGGGTGACTGGGACCGCTTCGCCGACGGGTTCCGCTCGCTGGCCGGGCTGCCCGGCGACGTCACCGACCACCTGCTCGGCGTCTACGGCGCGCGGGCGGCCGACGTCCTGGACTACGCGGCCACCAGCGAGCGGCTGCGGGCCACCGTGCCAGGGACCAGCACCCTGGCTGCGGAGATCCCGTTCGCGGTGCGCCGCGAGATGACAACCACCCTCACCGACCTGTACCTGCGCCGCACCATGCTGGGCGTCCGGGGTGATCTCGGCCTTGACACGCTGGACGACGTCACCGGGCTCGCCGCCGCATGCCTCGGCTGGGACGGCGCCCGCGCCGCTGCCGAAGCGGGCAGCTACCGGCAGACGGTCGCCCACTACCACCCAGGGCGCATCTCATCGGGGCTTTCCCGGTGAGGCTGCCACCAGCCGGCCCGGCGACCTGGGCCTTGCGCCCCGCAAGCGGCCGGTGCTGCGGCGGGCACCGCAGCGGGCCGGAGGCTGGGCCTGGCACCGGCCCGGCGCGCCGGGCCGGAGACCCGGCGAGTGGCCGGTACCGCCGGCGGCCTCCGCGCACCGGTGACGGGCAACGGCCGGGCCGGAAACCCGGGCCGGCGAGAATCACAGCGGGAACCCGGGGGCTGCGGCGCTCGTCCCCCGGGCCAGCACAGGACGAAAAATACGGGAGCCTGGCCATGAAAAAGCTCATCAACGCTGTCGAGGACGTGGTTGCCGAATCGCTCGCCGGGCTCGCCGCCGCCCACTCCAGCCGGCTGCGCCTCAGCACCGAGCCGCGCTACGTGGCGCGCATCGACGCGCCGGCCGGCGGCAAGGTGGCGCTCGTCTCCGGCGGCGGCTCGGGACACGAGCCGATGCACGCGGGGTTTGTCGGCAGGGGAATGCTCGATGCCGCCTGCCCCGGCGAGGTGTTCACCTCGCCCACACCTGACCAGATGGCCGGGGCCGCCAAGGCCGTGGACGGCGGCGCCGGGGTGCTGTTCATCGTCAAGAACTACACGGGCGACGTGATGAACTTCGAGATGGCAGCCGAACTCGCCAAGGACGAGGGCATCAACGTCGCCTCCGTCGTCATCGACGACGACGTCGCGGTCGAGAACTCGACATACACCGCCGGCAGGCGGGGGGTGGGCACCACGGTGCTCGCGGAGAAGATCTGCGGCGCCGCCGCCGAGCGCGGCGACCCGCTGGAGGCGGTCGCGGACCTCGCCCGCAAGGTGAACGGGCAGGGCCGCAGCATGGGCATGGCGCTGACCTCGTGCACGGTGCCCGCCGCGGGCCGTCCCACGTTCGAGCTGGGGGACGGCGAGATGGAGATCGGCATCGGCATCCACGGCGAGCCGGGACGCGAGCGGGTCCCGCTCGCGCCCGCCGCCCAGATCGTCGAGCGGCTCACCGAGCCCGTGCTGTCCGACCTGCCGCTGCAGCGAGGCGACCGCGTGCTCGCGTTCGTCAACTCGATGGGCGCGACACCGCTGATGGAGTTGTACATCGTGTACCGCGAGCTGGACCGGCTGCTCGGCTCGCGGGGAATCCGCATCGAGCGGAATCTCATCGGCCCGTACATCACCTCGCTGGACATGGCCGGGTGCTCGATCACCCTGCTGCGCCTCGACGACGAGCTTGTCAGCCTGTGGGACGCCCCCGTTGACACGCCGGGCCTAAGGTGGGGGTGACATGACGGTCACCACCGGGCAGGTCCGGCAGTGGATCGGCGCGTTCGCCGTGGCGATGGCGGAGCACAAGGCCGGGCTCACCGACCTCGACTCACAGATCGGCGACGGCGACCACGGCATCAACATGGACCGCGGGATGCGGGCGGTCACCGAGAAGCTGGATACGGCCCCCGGCCAGGGCATCGGCCCGCTGCTGCGCACCACCGGCATGACCCTGCTGTCGAAGGTCGGCGGCGCGAGCGGGCCGCTGTACGGGACGTTCTTCCTCGAGATGGGCAAGGCAGCCGGTGCCGCTGACGAGATAACGGACGCGGACTGGGCGGCCGCCGTCGCCGCCGGAGTCGCCGGCGTGCAGCGCCGCGGCAAGGCGGAGCCGGGGGACAAGACGATGGTCGACGCGCTGGTGCCAGCGCGCGACGAGCTGACCACGGCGACCACGGAGGGCGCGCCGCTGGCTGACGCGCTGGCCCGCGCTGCGGATGCCGCCGAGCGCGGGCGGGATGCGACCAAGCCGCTCGTCGCCCGCAAGGGCCGGGCCAGTTACCTGGGGGAACGCAGCGCCGGCCACCTCGACCCTGGCGCGGCCTCCAGCGCGCTGCTGTTCCGGTGTGCCGCGGCCGCGTTCAGCGGGCAAGGAGGCCAGTAGCTGCCTGCCCAGGAGGGCAAGGCAGGAGGACAAGGGGGTAAGGAGATGGCGGAGTACGTAGGAGCGCTCGATCAGGGCACCACCTCGACGCGCTTCATGGTCTTCGACCACCACGGCCAGGTGGTGGCGGCCGACCAGAAGGAGCACGAGCAGATTTTCCCGAGGCCGGGCTGGGTGGAGCACGATGCCACCGAGATCTGGCGCCGCAGCCAGGAAGTCACCGACGCGGCGCTGGCGAAAGCCGGGCTCTCCGCCACTGACCTCGCCGCGGTCGGGATCACCAACCAGCGCGAGACAACAGTGGTCTGGGACTCCTCGACCGGCCAGCCGATCCACAACGCGATCGTGTGGCAGGACACCCGGACCGACCGCATCTGCAGCGACCTGGCGGCTGTCGGGGGCCAGGACCGGTTCCGGCACAGCACGGGCCTGCCCATCGCCACCTACTTCTCCGGTCCCAAGATCAAATGGCTGCTCGACAACGTCGCTGGTGCCCGCGAGCGAGCCGAGGCCGGGGAACTCCTCTTCGGCAACATCGACAGCTGGTACATCTGGAACGTCACGGGCGGGCCGAACGGCGGGGTGCACGTCACCGACGTGACCAACGCCAGCCGCACGCTGCTGATGGACCTGCACTCGCTGCAATGGGACGACACCATCCTGGCCACCATGGGCATCCCGAAGGCCATGCTCCCCGAGATCCGCCCCTCCAGCCAGGTCTACGGCGAAGCGGTGGGAACGCTCGCCGGCGTGCCGGTGGCCGGGGACCTGGGCGACCAGCAGGGCGCGCTGTTCGGCCAGACCTGCTTCTCCGTGGGCGAAGCCAAGAACACCTACGGCACCGGCAACTTCCTGCTGCTCAACACGGGGACCACCCCGGTGCCGTCCAAGAGCGGCCTCATCACCGGGGTGGCCTACAAGATCGGTGACCAGGCGACCACCTACATGCTGGAAGGGTCCATCGCCATCACCGGGGCCCTCGTGCAGTGGCTGCGGGACAACCTGAAGATGATCGAGGCATCCCCGGAGGTGGAGACGCTCGCCCGGTCCGTCGAGGACAACGGCGGCATCTACTTCGTCCCGGCGTTCTCCGGCCTGTTCGCGCCGTACTGGCGCAGCGACGCGCGCGGTGTCGTCTGCGGCCTCACCCGGTACGTCACCGCCGGCCACCTGGCACGGGCCGTGCTGGAGGCGACGGCCTGGCAGAGCAAGGAGGTCGTCGACGCCATGAACGCCGACTCAGGCGTGGAGCTCACCTCGCTCAAGGTCGACGGCGGCATGGTCGTCAACGAACTGCTCATGCAGTTCCAGGCGGACATCCTCGGCGTCCCGGTGATCAGGCCCACGGTCGCGGAGACGACCGCGCTCGGCAGCGCGTATGCGGCCGGGCTCGCCGTAGGGTTCTGGAAGGAGGTCGAGGACCTGCGGGCGAACTGGGGCAAGGACAAGCAGTGGGATCCGGGCATGGATCCGGCCCGGCGGGATCGCGAGTACGCGATGTGGAAGAAAGCCGTCACCCGGACCTTCGGCTGGGTGGAGTAACCGCGATACCGGCGGCGGCCGTGCACCCGGCCGCGGCCGGCCACCGCGCCCGGGGCCTGCCGTAGCCCTGGGCGCCGGGAACGGCCGGGAAGGACGCGATGGTCGGGATCGTGATCGTGTCACACAGTGCCCGCCTGGCCGAGGGCATCGTGGAACTCGCCAGGCAGATGGCGGGACCTGACGTGCCCGTCGCCGCCGCCGGGGGGCTCGACCAGCCCGGCCAGCCGCTCGGCACCGACGCGGTACTGGTGGCCCGGTCGGTGGACGAGGCCTGGAGCGATGACGGCGTCCTCGTCCTGATGGATCTCGGCAGCGCGGTCATGTCCGCCGAGATGGCCCTGGACATGGTCGCGGAGGAGCGGCGCGGCCGGGTGCTGCTCTGCGATGCTCCGGTGGTCGAGGGCGCGGTGGCCGCCGCGGTGGCGGCGCGCCTTGGCGAGCCGCTCGACCGTGTTGCCGCCGAGGCGCGGGGCGGGCTTGCGGGCAAGGCTGCCCACCTGTCCGCCGCCCCCGGAGCGGGCACGCCGGCGGCGGGCACCCCGGCGGCGGACGGTCCGCCGGCGGCCGGCCCAGCGGCGGGCCAGCCGGCCGGGGCCACGGGCGACAGCACCGCGCTCGAGGCCCGCCTCACGGTTGCCAATCGCCTCGGCCTGCATGCCCGCCCGGCCGCGCGGTTCGTCGAGACGGCGGGAGAGTTCGAGGCGACGGTGACCGCGGAGAACCTGACGGCCGGCCGGGGGCCCGCAAGCGCCAGGAGCCTGAACGGGGTGGCCACCCTCGGGGTCCGCCAGGGCCACGAGATTCTGGTACGGGCCACCGGCCCGCAGGCCAGCGAGGCGCTTCAGGCGATCCGCCAGCTAGCGGCGCGCAACTTCGACGAGCCCGTGACCGCGGCACAGCCACCCGCCGGCCTATCCGCCACGGGCACACCGGCGCCGCCCCCGGCCGCGCCATTGTCTTTGCCGGGCGCGGAGCCCGCCGGAGCCGCGCCCTCCGCCGGAGCCGCGCCCTCCGCCGGTCCGCCGCGGGCGACGCCGCCGCCACCGGGGACCGTGCTGTCCGGGATCGCCGTCTCGCCCGGCATCGTGCCGGGAAAGGCCAGGCACCTGCGGCCCGCACCGATCGAGGTCCCGCGCGAGCCGGCGGCCGGACCGGGCGCCGAGCTTGCCAGGCTGTCCAGCGCCGTCGAGGCCACCCGGCGCGAGGTGCGTCAGGCGCGGGACTCGGTATCGGCCAGAACAGGCGCAGCGTACGAGACCGCGATCTTCGATGCGCATCTGCTGTTCCTGGCGGACGAGGCGCTGCTCGGCCCGGCCCGCCGGATGATCGGTGAGGGCCGGAACGCGGCCGACGCGTGGGACCGCGCGGTAGCCGACGTGGCCGCGGCCTGGCAGGGCCTGGAGGACCCCTACCAGCGGGGCAGGGTCCGCGACCTGGAGAGCATCCGGGCACAGGTCCTCGCTCACCTGACCGGGGGCCGCCGGTCGGCGGTGAGCGGGCCCGGGATCGTGGTGGCCGCCGACCTCACCCCGGCCGATACCGCCAGCCTCGATCCCGCGATCGTGACCGGTGTCGCCACGGCGTTCGGCGGCCCCACCTCGCACGCCGCGATCCTGGCCCGGGCGCTGGGCATCCCCGCCGCGGTCGGCTTCGGGCCGGACCTGCTGGCCGTCCCGGAGGCAACGCCGCTGCTGCTCGACGCGGACGCCGGGACGATCCGGGTTGCCCCGGCCGCGGCGGAGATCGAGGCGGCTCGGCGGGCCGCCTCCCGCCGCCGGGCCGCCGCCGGCCGTGCCCGCCGGCTGGCCGCGGAGCCGGCCGTGACCGCGGACGGCACCCGGGTCGAGGTCGCCGCCAACGCGGGATCGGTGGACGATGCCCGGCGGGCCGTGGCCGCCGGCGCGGACGGGATCGGGCTGCTCAGGACCGAGTTCGTCTTCCTGTCCGCCGCGGCCATGCCCACCGAGCAGGACCAGGAGGCGGTGTACCGGGAGATCGCCGGGATCCTGGACGGCCGTCCGCTGATCGTCCGGACGCTCGACGTCGGGGCCGACAAGCCGCTGCCCTACCTGCCCAGGGAGCCGGAACCCAACCCCGCGCTCGGCCAGCGCGGCCTCCGGCTCGGGCTGGCCCGCACCAGCCTGCTGCTGCCCCAGATCCGGGCGGTGCTCAAGGTGGCGGCCGGCCACCCGGTCAAGCTCATGTTCCCGATGGTGGCGACCGGCGCGGAACTCGGCGCGGCACTCGCCCTGGTCGAGGAGGCCAGGCGCGGACTGCGCGCCGAGGGCGTGGCCGTGCCGGGGGCGGGTGCGGTCGAGGTCGGCATCATGGTCGAGGTTCCGGCAGCCGCGCTCGCCGCCACCGCGCTGGCCGCCGCCGCCGGCTTCTTTTCCGTGGGCACCAACGACCTCACCCAGTACACCCTGGCCGCCGACCGCGACGTCGCCGCGGTCGCCGGCCTCGCCGACGCGATGCACCCCGCCGTGCTGGCGCTCATCGGGCGGGCGGCGGCGGCGGCGACCAGGGCCGGGCGGTGGATCGGGGTGTGCGGCGAGCTGGCGGCCGACCCGCTGGCCGTCCCGCTGCTGCTGGGTCTCGGCGTACGGGAGCTGTCGGTGGACCCTGCCGCGGTGGCGGACGTCAAGCAGGCGGTCAGGCAGGTAGATCTCGCGGGGGCCGCCGAACTGGCCGCCCGGGCGATCGGCATGCCGTCCGCCGGCGCCGTCCGCGAGCTGGCGCGCAGCGCCAGCCGGTAGAGTCGCCTGTGGAACCACTGAGATATTGACCACCGCGGTGCGAGGAGCGTCCAGTGCCGAAGTTTGTCTATGACTTCACCGAGGGCAACAAGGACATGAAGGACCTGCTGGGCGGCAAGGGTGCCAACCTGGCCGAGATGACCAACCTCGGCCTGCCGGTCCCGCCCGGCTTCACCATCACCACCGACGCCTGCCGTCATTACCTGCGGCACGGCGCGCTGCCCGACGGCCTGGACGCGGAGATCAGCGAGCACCTGAAACAGCTCGAGGAGGCCATGGGCAGGCGGCTCGGCGATCCCGCGGACCCGCTGCTGGTCAGTGTCAGGTCCGGCGCGAAGTTCTCCATGCCCGGGATGATGGAGACGGTGCTCAACATCGGCCTGTCCGACGAGTCGGTGCAGGGGCTCGCGAAGCAGGCGGGCAACGAGCGCTTCGCCTGGGACTCCTACCGGCGGCTGATCCAGATGTTCGGCAAGACCGTGCTCGGCATCGAGGGCGAGGCGTTCGAGCAGGCCATCGAGGAGGCGAAGGCGGCGAAGGGCGCGCGCAGCGACCTCGACCTGGACGCCGCGGACCTGCAGTCCCTCGTGCGGGCCTTCAAGGACATCGTGCGCGGCCACGCAGGCCGCGGGTTCCCCCAGGACCCGCGCGAGCAGATGGACCTGGCGATCCGCGCGGTGTTCGAGTCGTGGAACGCCGAGCGGGCCATCTTGTACCGGCGGCAGGAGCGCATCCCCGCGGACCTCGGCACGGCCGTCAACGTGGTGGCCATGGTCTTCGGCAACCTCGGCATGGATTCGGGGACGGGTGTCGCGTTCACCCGGGACCCCGGCACCGGCCAGCAGGGTGTCTACGGCGACTACCTGCAGAACGCGCAGGGTGAGGACGTTGTCGCCGGGATCCGCAACACGGTGCCGCTGCAGGATCTCGAGCGGATCGACAAGGCCTCCTACGACCAGCTCATGCAGATCATGCAGACGCTGGAAAATCACTACCGCGACCTGTGCGACATCGAGTTCACGATCGAGCGCGGCAAACTCTGGATGCTGCAGACCCGGGTGGGCAAGCGCACCGCCGCCGCCGCGTTCCGCATCGCCACGCAGCTTGCCGACCAGGGCCTCATCGACATGGACGAGGCGCTCACCCGCGTCACCGGCGACGAGCTGGCCAGGCTGATGTTCCCCAGGTTCGAGGCGGGCGGCAACGTGAACCAGATCGCCACCGGCGTCAGTGCCTCGCCGGGTGCCGCCGTCGGCAAGGCGGTGTTCGATTCCGCCCGCGCCGTCGAGCTGGCCGGGCGCGGCGAGAACGTCATCCTGGTCAGGCGCGAGACCAACCCCGACGACCTGCACGGCATGATCGCCTCCCGCGGCATCCTCACCAGCAGGGGCGGCAAGACCAGCCACGCGGCGGTGGTGGCCCGCGGCATGGGGAAGACCTGCGTCTGCGGCGCCGAGGAGCTCAACGTGGACACCCGCGCCCGGCGGTTCACCGCCCCCGGCGGCGTCACCGTGGCGGAGGGCGACGTGGTCTCCATCGACGGGACCTCCGGGGCCGTCTACCTCGGCGAGGTGCCGGTGGTCGACCCGCCGGTCGTCCGCTACTTCGAAGGCGACCTCGGCCCGGACTCGGCGGAGGCCGACGACCTGGTCCGCGCCGTGCACCGGATCATGTCCCACGCGGACGCGCGCCGCCGTCTCGGCGTCTACGCCAACGCCGACACAGGCGCCGACTGCGCCCGCGCCCGGCGGTTCGGCGCCGGCGGCG
>Ga0070737_10003783_pt1 | contig 15832 bp, 7 predicted proteins | sample Coa_R1_10_FD_66438 | JGI IMG/M metagenome (GOLD analysis project Ga0070737, IMG submission 66438) | Surface soil microbial communities from Centralia Pennsylvania, which are recovering from an underground coalmine fire - Coalmine... | ecosystem: Environmental > Terrestrial > Soil > Unclassified ...
GCCGAGCGATCGTCGATTTTTTCCTCTCCCAAGGGCGACAGTTTGTATTCTCGACCGTTCAGCACTGCCAAATGGGAGATCAGGTTGGCGTTGAGCTGCTCGCGCATCTCGTCCAACTCTTCCTTGACACATTCCCGCCCCAGATCGCCGAACTTGACCCATCCCTTGTCGCCGTTAAGGACCTGAACGAACTTGCCCAATTTGGACTCGGCGGTGATGCGCGAGCGATCGGGCACCTGAAGCGCGGTTTCTGTGGTGTATTCCAGATCAAGGAGTTTGCCCTTGGATTTGGTAATGCTGCCTTTGAATTTCTCCAAGTTCTCGCCGCCGTGCGCTTTGATGGCACGTGCAACGATTTCACGCATCTTGGTGTCTTCGTCCTTATTGCCGCGGACGGAGAAAATGATGATCCCCGAGACGCAAATAACGCCCACGACTCCTGCGATTTTCCGCATGATCGGCCTCCACTCCCGAGTGAAAGAAGCAACGCTTCCTCCGAAGAGGAAGAGCCATGTTATGGCGAGAATCGCTCAGAAATGCTAGACCGATTTTTTGAAGGGTTTTAGGGTTCCGAGTTCAGAGCTACTGGACAAAACCTCCTCCCCCACAAGGGGGGAGGGAGGAAGACCTATAGCCGCTACACCTACTTGCAAGGCGCTCTGGCCCCGAAGGATTATAGGGAGACCGTTCTCCCTATAATCCTAAACCTTAAACCTTTTGCAAAGCAGCCAGCACAGCATCGGCCACTTCGACCGTGCTGGCGCTGCCGCCGAGGTCGGGAGTGCGCGGGACACCAGCCTTGAGTACATCGGCCACGGCTTTGCGCAAGGCAACGGCACTTTTGTCGAGTCCGAGATGTTCCAACAACAGCCCCGCTGACAGGATCGCTGCCAACGGATTGGCGATGCCTTTGCCAGCGATGTCGGGCGCCGAGCCGTGGACTGGTTCGAACATACTGGGATAGGTGCGTTCCGGGTTGATGTTGCCGCTGGCCGCCAACCCCATGCTGCCAGTGACGATGGCGCTGAGATCTGTCAAGATGTCGCCGAAGAGATTGCTGGCCACCACCACATCGAATGTTTCTGGCTTGCGCACGAAATCCATGGCTGCCGCGTCGACTAAGAGCGAGTTGGCTTGTATGTCGGGATAGTCGCGCTGGACATCCTTAAACACCTCGTCCCACAACACCATGCCGAACGTCTGAGCGTTCGATTTGGTGATGGAGGTGACTTTTTTGCGGCGTTTGCGGGCGCCTTCGAAGGCGGCGCGCATGATGCGTTCGCAGCCGCGGCGGGTGAAGGTATTGGTTTGGATGGCGATTTCATGCGGTGTGCCCTGATAAAGCCGGCCACCGATAGGCGCGTATTCCCCCTCGGTGTTTTCACGATAAACCACCATGTCAATCGAACCAGGCACTTTGTCGCGCAGCGGCGACTGCACGCCGTCGAACAGATAAGCGGGGCGAAGATTGACGTATTGATCGAAACGGCGGCGCATGGGCAGCAACAGGCCGTGCAGCGTGATGTGATCGGGCACATCGGGATGGCCGATAGCGCCTAAAAGAATCGCGTCGTGCCGGCGAAGGATATCCCAGCCGTCGGGCGGCATCATTTGTCCCGTCTTTTGATAATGATGAGAGCTCCAGGGCAGCCGATTCCATTCAAGGACGGCTTGGTCGCGGCGGCGAGCGGCGTCGGCAACACGGATGGCTTGATCGATCACTTCCGGCCCGATGCCGTCGCCGCCAATTACAGCGATGCGAAAAGCTGCCATTGTCTAGTTCCTCAAAGTAGGTTATGACCTTGCTGCCGCTTCGGTCGAGCGCGCGGCGGCAGGTTGCGACAATCTAGCCGGCGCGGCAAGCGAGTCAAGGGGCGGGAGATATCAACAATGCCAAAGAGGAGAAAAGGACAAAAGGAGAAAAGGAAAAAGAACGTCCGCTTTCCGTCTCCTTTTCTCCTTTTCTCCTCTTCTGCTCTTCTCCTTTTGTGCCTGGCAGCCGGTTGCGAGAGCAATTTCGGCAACCGATTACAAGGCGATCCACTTTTGGGTATTCATGCCCCAGCGAAATCGATGGAAACGCCGAGCGCTCCAAGCAACGCGACAGTCCAGGCGACTTCCGGCCCCATCCCGGCACTGCCGTCGTCGTACACAGCAGCGGGTACGGCGCCGGTAGCTGGCGGGGAGACGGCGACGCCCGAAAACCCACGCAGCTTGCGTATGGCCGGAGACCCGGTTACGCCAGCCCCGCCTTCTCCTTCCCTCAATGGAATGGATAGAGGAGGAACAGGCGCGGCGCGCGGCGCCGCGCCGGCCGTCCATGTCGGCAATCCGGAGCCAGCCCAGATAGTTGGAACCCCCGCCAGTTTGACAACCTCCCCCGTATCCGGTGGGTCCGCCGCTACGATTCGAACCTATGAAGACGCCCAGCAATTCCTCAAACAACACCGCGTCACCTGGCAGCGCATGAGCCAGGATGATGGCGAGTGGAAATTCGCCTGTGGCATTCCTAATCCCAGCAATCCCCATGTGAATAAAACCTACCAAACCACGAAACCGTTTCCGGATCTTCTGTCGGCAATGCGCGCCGTCATCGCTCAGATCGAGCAGACGCCGCAATGACTCATTCCACAACGCCGTTACCGGCTGTCATGGTGCTTGGCTGCTGACGGCGTTTGCGGAGGAATGTACGCAGACCACGGACCCCCAGAAAAATGCGGCTGCACGCAGCGATAAGCAACAATCCCAGCACGAGCACGGTTGGCCCCGCCAGGTGCCAACCGATCGCACCAAGCAGAGCAATCTGCTCTGGCCAGAACAAGTGCAGGCGTGCCGATAAGAATGGCCAAGTAGATAAGATCCATAGGATTGCCAGAGCGCCGAGCCACTGTCCGGAAGCGGCAAGAGCTTGGCGTATCTGTTGCCTCTCCCGCGAAATGAGCTGGAAAGTCGGCGGTTCCGCGCCCGGCAGTACTTGTCCCGACGTGGGAATGCCTGCCGATTTCTCGAAATCCGAAATGCGAAGACTGCAATCGGGACCTCCCTTGTCCAATTCTGATTTGGCATTCCGTATTTCGGGTTTTAAGAGGCGATTGTTGGCTTGCAGCTCTGCCAACCAATCGGTCAGGCTGTGGTTTTGTGGTCCTGCCGCACCGCCAGCACCCAGGTCAAGCGCCTGCTGGGCGTGACGGCAGTACAGGGTGAAGCGTTGCTGGGCGGCAGCCAGGGCCGATGAGGCGACATTGTCCCGCCGCTCTTTGGCCAGATCCTGGCTGATGTGGAGTTGAACGTCGGCACGCCAAAGTGCCAGGGCAGCCTCGCGCGTTGCGCCTTGCCAGTTCGCAGCGCCGGTAAGGACAGCCTGCCAACCCGGCGGGACCGTTACGGTCCACACAGTCGGCCCCTTCACCGCACCGACCAACTGCGGCGGAGTCAGATTGGGACGATCCAGCGGCTCCGGCGGATCGTACAGCCAGCGAAAGTGGATGCAGCGCACGCCAGCTTGGCTCGGCAAGGGTAGCCATAGCCGTGTGGGACTGGGCTGGAGCGGCGTCCCTTCGACACCATCGATGGCAACGGCGAAGACACGGACCGGCGCGGCAAAATCGATAGCAAGATCGGCATGCGCCTCATGATGTAGCCAGCAGCGCGCCTCATGCAGCCAGCGCCGACCATCCTTTGCCGCCGCCCATTGCTCCAGCAAATAGAGGCGAGCGGGAGTCGGTTGCAGCACGCGCAGCTGCGGCAGCAAACGTACTTGCCACTCCGCATCACCAACGCGCCAGGCTTGTCCGTTATTGCGTTCCAAGCGTTGCGCTGCATCGGGCCAAATTGCTTGCAGTGCCTGGTGCGGCAATTTTAGAGTCTGAAAGGTTCCTTTTGCCTGTCCGGTCAGCCCGCCGCCGGCCACCGCTACGAAATATTCGGCCCGTTCCACGCCCTGCACAAGCACTTCCGGCATCGGCACGCCTCCAGCCGCCTTGGCAAGTGGCATACGGCCGTGCAGCACCACTTGATAATGTCCGCGAACGCCCGCTTGCAGCGGCAGCAGCCAGGAACGACCTCCTATGGACCGCCGCGGTTCCGACCAGAGCGCCACGCGCTCCGCCTGTATCTCAACTTTCTCTTCCTCCCAGTTGCGTAGCCGCAGCTGGACCTGCCGCAGTTCGCCGTGTGTCACGGTGTAATCCACCGTGGTCGTGAAACACAGTTCGCGGTCGGCCGCCTCGGCGAGCGTCAATACTTTTGCAACCGCATTGGCGGCAGCCTGTACTTGACATTCCAGATTATAATATGAATGAAACGTCTCAAATATAGTCGATCGGCCGACGTTAGCCGGCTGACGTCGACTCCTTGCCGGTTGAAGGTTTCGCGTCCGCACGGCTGCCAAGATGAGATCATCGGCGGTGGTGAGATGAAGGCGTGTATACTGCTTATCCGCGTAGAGCAGGCGCGGGCCGTTCAGCTCGAGATGAGGCCGGCCGTCGTGGAGAGACAACGGCAACCAACCACTCAGATGAATTCGTGTCTTCGCCGTCGTGCGATTCAGCCATATCAGTAAACGCGAGCCATTTTGCTTCCAGCTCCGCACCTCCTCACCGGCTGCCGCAGCGAGGACACAGTGTGGCGGCAGCTCCCACTCAAGAGCAGCGCGATCTTTATTAGGCGTCGTGACATCGGCGACAGCCTCAATCTCGGCCTGCTGCGTACCGACTCGGACGGTGACATCGACCTCGCCCTGAATCACAGGCGGCCTGTGTTCCAGGCGCAGGATCAGCTGTGGCAGCCGATCGGGTGGGATGCGGTAGGCGATGCCTTGGAAATGCGCTTCCAGGCTCGGTCCTCCCAGCCAGTCTGGGGCGAACTCTTTGTTGCTGATGCGCGTGAGATTCTGCGACGTCTCGCGCTGAGCATTCAAACCTGGTTGGGTGCGATAGGCCAGATAGTGCGGTCCTCCAGGGCGGATGCCGCGTGGCGACGGCAACGGCAGGGCTACAGGCGAAGTCAGCGGCGTGCGCGGCAGCAATTCCAGTATTACCTGGAAATCGCCGCTGATGGGATACGGAAGACGCAGATGCAGCACGCGTTGATTGCCGACGCGCGTGACATGCCAGTCGCGCAGCTGGAAGCGCGCCCGCCAGGGCTGCCGTGAGAGCGACAGGGTGCGCTGCGCATTGGCCGAGCTGACCTCCAGTTCGGCGGGCAGCTCCACCTCCAGCATTTGGACTGCTCCTTGTTCAACGCGGTAGCGCAGCCAAGTGGTCAAGCGGTTGACTTCAGGACCGAGGTCCCACAAGTAGGCAGCCTGATAACTCGCGCGTGTCGGACGATTGGGCTGATACCAGTGCAGATGCACCGGTAGCGGCAGCGCACCGAGGTCCGCTTCCAGGCGTTGGCCGCTGCTGTCGCGCGTTATCCACTGGGCGCCGTTTTTGACCAGCACTTGCGGCTCGACGGCCCCGTCCGGAACACGCCAAGACAACCGGCTTCGTAGTAAAGGCGGAGCCGTGAACAGCACATTACGATCTTCAATCGTCCCGACTACAGGGACACGGAAACGTAACTCGATCTTGTGTCGGCCGCGGCCGCGTATCGGAAGAGAATAACCTGCTTGCGGCGCGGCCAGAGGAGCAACCCGCGCGCCGTCCAGCAACACCTCGCCGACCAACCCAACGCCATCCAGTGGCACTGTTAGTGTAGATGGTTCATCGCTCAAGCTATGCACGGAAAAGGTCGCAGTGAACTCCGCCTGTTTGCCCTCGTCCACGAGCTGACCTTCGTAGGAAGCATCCAGAAGCACCGTCTGCGGCCCACCGGGCGCCAGCAGCGCAGGCCGCGCCAGTACCTGGAGACGATCGAGGAGATCCGCAGGCACCAACACGGTTTGTCTGTCCGGCGCGTCGGCCGATGGCGGAATGAGATAGACTGTGGCCGGCGCTGGCGTAGCGGCGCGGCCATGCCAGCCCAGAAAGCCCAGGATCAGCATTCCGATGATTGCCGCAGAGGACGTGGCATTTCTCGATTGGCGGGAGGAAGATTGCGGACTCATCGGTTGGCGGACAATAGCACACAAATAACTCCACCCAGCGACGGCGCCGCTTGTCAGCAACGGCCACCAGGCCAAATCGTGCAGCGCCGCCGGCAACCACAGCACGCCCAAACCGAACAAGGCCAGAGCCAACAGCAGGAGCGTCAAACGGTGTTCTATCCGCCGCCACAGTAGCCAGAACAATAGAGGAACCAACAGCCCCAGTGCCCATCCCAGGGCCGCCACCCCACCGCGATGCACCACAATCATCCGCTCTTCTGCCACACCGGCGATTGGCTCCCATTCACTCCATTCACGACTTTTATAGTCGAAATCAAGTGGCCGCGGTCCGGCGCCAACTGAGGTAGCGATGCTTTCGGGATGCAGCCAGTTCAGGGCAGAACGAAAGCGCCCGGAAATGTCTTGCCCGTACTGTGCTGCCTCAGCCAGAGCATTCTCCACCTCTTCGGAGAACGGCTCGCGCAGCACCGCACCGCGTCCGCAGTTCGTCGTCAGCAGGATGGCCGAACGCCCCGGCACAGCAATTATCGTGCATGTTATCGATGAGGTCGGCGTTTCGCCGGTCGTCGCCAGGGGAACCGGCATCTCACCGATCGAAGATGACCGCTGGATAGTTAAGCGCGTCTCCGCTCTTACTCCTGCTTCGCGCAAAGCCAGGTCGTCAAGAACGAGGGAGTAGCGATGCGTTTCCACGCGGAGCATGGGAATGAGAGAAGACAATTCGCTCACCAATTCACGCAGAGACATCTTCTGATCGACATGCCGATCGCGCAGCTCCTGACTAATCTGTTTCAGGGCTGCGCGTGCACTCGCCTGTGGTTTTTCCCGCAGTAGATCGAGAGGCGCCCACCAACCGGGGGGACGGAACAGTTCTGTTGGGCGGTGTGGCAGTGCTGCTAGCTCCCTCACATTGTCCGTGCCCGGTAGGGATTGGTAACGTCCTGGACGCAGCGGTGTCAACTGTGGCGGCAGACGCCAGAGGCGACAAAAAGCAAGCGGAGCGATCGGCAATTGCGGGGCAGGAGCATCCAGAGACTGCCAGAGCACCCCGGATGGTACTATGCGCGTATAAACGATCTCAAATTGGTGTATATTATCTCCGGAGGGAGCATCGGCGCGGACCGGCACCGGCAAAGCCAATTCAATCGCCTCTTCGTCGTTCCCAGGCTTCATCAGAGAACTCGGAAGAAGTTGCGGCAGCCAACGGCCATCCATCTGAACAGCCAAGGGCCGCGAACCGGGAGGCAAACGCAACGGCAGACGGCGCTCCCCCCAATTAGCGATCTGAAATAGAAAATGATGGCGCAAGGTGCCGTTCACGCCAGCATAGGTAATCAGATACGCTCTCTCGATCGTCCCCCTGACAGGTGAAATGCCCGTTTCACCGGAACGGCCAAAGGCTCGCACTTCGCCGGCAAGGATGAGATGGACTTCCTCTTGGCCATAGCGGAAAGTGCGCCAGGGTGCCGCGTCTCCTTCGGTTGGGAAAGCAGCTTCATGCAGTCCAATACTATGCACGCGTACAGGACCGGCGCCCGTCAGATGCAGCACCACTTCGCCTTCCATGTGCTCAGCGCCAAGAACAACCGGCAGCGGCACGTCCCAGCGGTTGTCGTGCGCTTGCAAACGACGTCGTGCCTGAAGGCGGAGTGGCTCGCGCAGGCGCAGCGGCCGGGCCAACGTCAGACGCCAGCGTTCGTCGGTCGGTCGGGCCGCTTCAATGGCGGCAGCTTGCAGCGGATGAGACGCCGCCAGCAGATGGAGGATGTGGGATGTTTCGGTGCGGTAGACGCGCTCGACTCGGCGGACACGATTGCCCGCCGACTCATCACTGCGCGGCAGCGTTTCGGTGTGCCATGGCCAGCCCACGCCGTTGCCGGCTGATAGCGATAGCTCGATCGTGTTGGGACTGCCGGACTCTGCTTCCAATAGCAATTGTGTTTCGATAATCGCTTCGCCGCGGGTAATAAAAACCTCGCTGTGGCACTGGGCTCGCAAGCGCGGCGGACGTGCCTGGACTCGGATTTCGCCAGTTACATTTTGTCCACGATATCGATAGTAATACTCCGGTAGTCTTTGCCCCCACGGTCCTTCGTTCTCCGGCTCTGTACGCTCCGCCCTGGTATGCACCTGAAGATGGAACAGCTGTTCATCGCAATCCAGCGCCAGTGCCCCTTCGCGGAAGCGCGCCCCGAGCGGTACTGCATCGGGAAAGGGGAGCCGTTTTTCCGTGAATGGACCAGGATTGGCCGGCCGCAAATGCACAGTCAACGCCGGCAGTCTGCGCAGCGAAGGCTCAATCGGGTTGGCGAGATTGACGAACAGGGTGGCATTCCCCCCAGCCTTGCGGACATACCAGTCGCGCAACAGAGCCGCAGGAGCCATCTCGACCTTCTCGACGTTCCAGCCAGCGGGCAGCAACACCGGCAGCTGAAAAAGCTGGCCCTGACTTACCTCCCAGCCGATTTGCACGGTCAGGGCCATACCGCTGGCATCGCAGCGCCACCAGGTCAGTTGATGCGTGGCAAACTCGACCCCGTATGCTTGCAGGCGAGCGGTCGGCCGGCGCGTCGGTTCGATCGATCCACCGCCTAACAGGGTCAAGACCTGCCCTCCCGTAGCACGATCGAGGTCTAACGAGCTGAGCCGAAAGCTGCCGGGATCCCAGCTCTCGACGCGCAGATCGGGATGAAGCCAAAGCGTGAGCGTCTCGCCGCGCGGCACGGCGTTGACCAACCGCAGGCCGGGACTTCGCCAGGCAATCGGCCGTGATCCACTGGGCCATGGCGAATGGCTCAGCGGCGCCAGACAAAGGATTTGCCACGTCCCCGCATGCACCGGCTCACGCAGGCGGACCGTCAGCCGCGCTGGTTTATTCTCATCGCCCGCCTGGAACGCGTAGCGATCTACTCCGGGGCCGATGACATCGCGGAGACGCAGCTGGGCATCGCATTCGCAAATCAACTCGCGGATGCCCTGCGGCGAGCTATCCAGCGTCAGCTCGAATGTGGCATCCAGTCCTTCTGGACGCAGCTTCTGCGTGATCTTCTGATGGATGAAAGGAGCCGGCGGCGAGTCTCCACTGGCATCGGGTCGATTAGCGGGGTAGATGCGAATATCGATGCGCTGGCGCTCGGTGCGCTGGCGCCCGCCGCAAACGATTTTCCAGCGACGGAGGTTGGCGGCCTCCGCCTCGTGTGGACCGGACAGCAAGGCACTATCATTAAGGACCGCCACGGCACGGCCGGCAGGCACATCCAATTCCAGAAGCACGACGGGGCAAGACGGCACCTCCAGATGAAACTGCAAGCCTTCTGGGCCAGACTCGGCTCGCGCCGACCAGTCCAGCGATACCATCCGTTCACCGGGCGTTTCAACAAGCAGTGCAGGAGTCTTGCCATCGAAGGCAGCAATCCGGGCGTCTCCATTCTCGAAGCGGGCCTGCCGCAAGGCGAGATTAAATGGCTGCAAATTTAGCAGTCCCGGTCCTGGCCCGGTGTAGATCAGTTTCCACTGCCCTTCGCCGATAAGGCTTTCCTCCTGGAGCATGGCGTGATAGCGCGCTTCCAAGAGCCGCGGCGGAAACTTGCGTTTGACTGCTTGGGCCGCACGCTCAACCAGCGCATCAAATTCAGGAGCCGGCAGACGCACCAACACGCCATCCTGAACACGCTTCAGTTCCTCCGGCAAACGCTCCGGCGGCAAGAGGAGCCGGCGGAACGTCGGCATCCCATCCTCTTCTTCGCCATGGCATGACAAAGGAACAAGGAGACACAGAGACAAGGGGATAAGGAGTCCCAAGACCAGGATGGCAGGTAGAAGGGCGAGAAAGCATAAGGAGCCGCCCGCGCCGAAAAACCAGGGTCGTTCGCTGTTCGATAGTGTTGCGCATGCTTTCGCCATCAACGGTCTCCCTGTCACTCGGCCACCTTGTCATCCTACGCTGGGCGGCGGCGCATCGACGGTGGACGGTTCACCGCTTGGTGGACGAATAGATGAGTTTTTGCGATTCAGCGAAGAACCGGCCCGGCTCCGGCTGAAACTCGGCAAGAAAACAATCTGTCGGCGATAGCGTTGGTGCCTCAGCCATTGCACCCCTATGACAGCTGCCAGCACCACCACACCTGGCTCACAGCCGTAGACGATGGCGCCCAGTGTCGTGGGCCAAAACAGCGCGGCAACGGCGCTTGCCAACATTAGCAATGCAAGCAGTGGCCAGAACCAGACAGCCAGGCGGCCTCCCTCATTGCCTTGCGGCCGCGCCAACCCGTACAGTCCCCAACCGATGATCAACAAGCCCAGCGAGCAAACCAACAGCCACGCCAGCTGCGGGGCATGAGTCAGGACAATCGGCGCGTTCTGGTCCTGCCAACACACGAGGGCAACCGGCTCATGATCAGAGCGCAGCTCCGGCGGCACGGCGAGAGCGGCAGTCAATAACCAGCCGCGCCGCATCCAGATGCGCTCCACTTCCGGCGCGCTTTCCGGCGCCAATAACACACGATGGGGAGGAATGCTCACATACCAGCAAGCCGGCACTGCCGCAGCTCGAAGTATCTGCGGCGGCTGCAAGGTGGTGTGCAAGGCACTGCTGTCGCTGCCGGGCGGCAGCGCCTGAAATAAGACTTCCAACAATCCGGAAGCGTAAGCGACGGCTGCCTTACCGTCGCTTACGCTTCCCGATCGTTCCCGGTCCTCCAGGCGCGGCAAGTGCAAGCGAGCGATGTTGCCGCCGCCATTGCTCTCGCCCTTACTGTTGACGAGGATGGGCGTGACCTTGTGGCCATTGAAAAAGAACCGAGCGTTCAGCGCGGCGACGGGAGCAGGCATGAGAAGGTCGAGACTTTTATTGGCGATTTGGCGGATCTGGAAACGCGCTTGCCAGCGCTGAGCACCGTCTTCCTCCAGATGCACGCGCATCAGCGCCCGCTCGATAAGGGCCGAAAAACCCACTGCCTGCTCACTCAGAACAAGCCGCAAGGGAGTATCGTACTTGGCCGCGCGCAATACCAGCACCGGCAAAGGGCGATCTTTGATTTCCTCAATGTTCTGTTCTTCCCAGCGCGGGCTGGCCGCTTGCGGCAGATAACCCGGCTCACTCCAGATGCGCACCTTGAGATCGCCGGATGTCGCCTGCTCGAGCACCGCCAATGGCACAGCGAACGGCTCTCCCGCGCGCGGCGCTCGTTTTTTTTCTCCCAGGTACGTCGTATAGCGCAGCACCAAGTGCCACTCCTTCCCGCCCTCCTTGGCTGGCACCGAGATGCGAAACCTCGCCGCAGGCGAACGGCCGAAGTCTGGCGGCGAATCGGCTTCGCCACCCGGCAGACGCTGGCCGCTCGCCAAAGAATCGGATTTTACCGCACGTATCTCTTGCCCCTGGCCGTCTTGGATTTGCAGACTATCGCCGATAGCTGCTGGCACACGCACCGTCACAAAAGACGGAGGCGTCGGCGGCAATTGCAGCCGCAGCTCATGATGCACCTCACCGCGATTGCCGTTCAACGTCAGATCCACCACCGACATGACACGCAGCTCCGGCCGATAGGGCCGCCAGCTCACGTCGATCCCCAACTCTTCCGCTGGCGTGCCGCGGCTGCGCCACGTCTGCTCATTGGGCCGCGACTGCCGGCTTAATTCCAAGTTGATTTGCTCGGCGTTATTCAGGACCACCTCAACATCGGCAGGCGCCTCGAGTTTCACTTCACACGATTCGATGGTTCCCTGGGGTTGCGGCAGTTTCAGAATGGCATGCTCTTCGGCTTTGTAATGGACCTTATAACGCCCTCCTAACCGCTGCGATTGGGTAGGAGCTTCACGGAGAAATGCGGAAGGGATCGTTACATACCGCGGATTACTGTTCCGGACCACCGAAACGTTTTCGTCGGCAGACTCCCACTCGGGCGGCACGAGGATCTTGATTTGCTCCACATCCGTCCATTTCGTTGCCGGAGTGAGGGTCGTGACAATCTGCCAGTAGAGCGCCCGGTTTGCCGAGGACGAGCGATCCCCCGCCATGTCTGGCGCTCTCTGGAGTGTTAAGGTATGCGCTACGCGCATCCGTACCTGGGCAGGCATCTTGACCGCTTCCAGATCCAGCCAGGACCGCGATTTCGGGCCGGTTGCCCCCAGCGGCTCCTCCACTACGGGGACGTTGTTGTACACCAGGGTCGTCACCGTGGCCGGTGCTTCTCCCTTCGTATCTTCTGTTTCCTGGCGGCGCAGCTGCATGTCGCCATGTGCGTGATAGTCGAGATGCAGGTTGCGTACCTGATTACGCACCACGACAGTCCCTATTTGCCGGGCGGCATCGAAGACGAAGAAAGGACCAATGGACATCGCTGCGCCGCGCTGCGGCAGCGGCAATGTCGGGAGCTTGACCTGAACATGAAGCGGCTCGCTCCTCGCTTCCTTCAAATGGATAATCCGCAGCGAAGCAAAGGCATATTTCTTGTCGTCTGTTTCGATACGATATTCAATGGGAGGTTCCTCATCGGACGGAAGCACTTTGATCTCCGCATTGCGTGGCACAAGCAGGCGCCAGACTTTCGTCGGTGCTCCTTCGACCGTTAAGCTCAAATCGGCCTGGGTCGTCAACCCCGCTGCATCGAGTCGTGCCTGAATACGTCCTTCCGCCATCCGCACCGGTTCACCCGTGGAAGGATGCACTTCCTTCCAGGACAGATCAAGCTTGTCCACCGGCCCCTGACCAGGACTGCCGCGGAGACGATTGTTCTTCAGCTCCAGACCGGGAAGTTGCAGATCTTTGAGAAGTTGACCGCCGAGACGAACGTCCGTGCAATTGACTGGCAGATCCAATTCCAGCTGGGTAATGACCGCACGCGGTAGGGCCAGCTCAAATCCCCGACCGTTGCCCTCGCGCCCGGCCAATGGCACAAGCAAATCGAGTTTGACGTGATATTCGCCTGGCTTGTCGATTCGTACCAGAAAGCTACCCGTGTTGGAGCGGCGGATCTGCGCCATATGGCCATCGGTCTCCGCAGAAGATACGCCCGCTTGCGAGCACGCCAGCGACACCAAGGTATCGGCATGCTCTGCTGTGCCAGCGAACTCGGCCTCCAGATGAACGATGCCGGCCTCCACTTTGCCGCGGAGAAGACAGCGTGTGGGCGGCATCGCATTTTCATTCTTGATATTTTCGATCTGCTTTTTGAGTTTTGCGATCTGCTCGAGCAACTCCTGATATTTATCCGGCCTTAGAATGACTGCCTTGGGACGAAGCTCGAGTGCTTCATTGGCTTGTTCACCAATGACGATCACGGCGTCGGCGGGCAGCTTTTCCATTTTCGCTTTTCTGTTTTCGGTTTTCGGTGCGGGTTCACGCTCGGATCGAGGAGAGTCTGAAAACGGAAAACCAAAAACCGAAAACGGTATTCGCAGCAGGACAAGCGCCGTACACAGAAGCAGCAAGCCGAAATATCTGCCTGGCGAGGATGACATGAATGCTTCCTCCTGCTTCTATTATGTCACATAGCCCCGGATTGCGCTCGATTGATATACCAATCGATTGCTTCTTCGGCGTTCAGCGTTCGGCACTCGGCACTCAGCCAGCCGAGGCAGCTTGCATGGGAACGAAGCATCTCCATCAGACGTGTCTCGTCCGTGTCTTCCCCTAGTTGGCCGAGCACAAGAAAACCAAACCGATCCGCTTGTTCCCACACAGTAAGGCTGTCCGTCGCCACCGGAACGATGAGTACATTGTACCCCGTCTGATGCAACAATGTCGCCTCCTCGTCCAAACAATGGGCGATTCTTCGACCGCGCAGCGTCAATGGCCGGCCATTGATGTACAAGCCGCGCTCCTTGCATTGTAAGGAGCGCAAACCGTGGCTGAGGAGGATCCGATCGCAGCATTGGCCATCCTGCCATAGCTCAATCGGCCCGTAATAGAGAAAAGGACATTGTGGCTCCCATAAATTCGCTTCAGGGATGACGGCGCGGACAGTCAAATCGGCCCGGTCCGCTGACTTCTGGTGGGGCGGCAGAGGACGCAGCGGATAAGCTACCTCGACGGTGCTGGAATAAAGACAGCGTGGTCCCATGAGCCGGCCGCGCACTTCGGTCGTCGCTGTGTGGTATTCGGACCATACCGAGATCCAGACTTCTGCCAAGACGGGATCTAACGAATGATTGTATATCTCGATGCGGCGGATGCGATTCGTCATGCCAGGGATGCTCCGGGGAGTCACGATGAATCTTTCCCAGCAGTAGCCCAATGATCCAATCAGGCGTTAAGCACTTCGCCGGCCAGGCGTGCTACTTCGTCCGGCAGCGGCATGTTGCGAAAACGATGGATCTCGGCCGGCAGACCCTCCAGTTCGGTTTCCTCGATGTGCAATTGATCGGACACTGCCAGTAAGAACGGCTCGGCCACATGCTGCCGGAGACGGGCCAAGTGCTGCTCGGCACTGCAGCGGCGCCAGAAGCCGAGCACCTCGAACAACACGCGGCGGCCTGTGGCCTTGTGGACCAGACGAAAGTCCGGCACCCAGAAGCCGGCGCTGCCCAGCGGAAATAGTTCCGTCTCTTCGAGGATGTCCCAGTCGCTCACGCGTTTGCGGAACAGCTCGACGAACAGTCCCAATTCCGGCGGCACGTAAGTACCGGCGTCGGTATAGTGCGAAACCAACCCGTCCCTGGGTGTCGCTTCGAAGATCTTCGGCTTACGCTGCGGTCCCCAGCTTAGCTCGGCGCGGATCTCGAAATCACGACACAGCAGCACGGCCGGGAAAAATAGAGCCAATTGCAAACCATATTTCTGCGTCGCAGAGAACAGGCTGAGCGGTCCATCGACATGCAGACGCCAGCTGTTCTCGCCGATGCGCTCCATCGCACAGATGAGCCGATGAAACTTGAGGCGGCGCAGCAGTTGTCGATAGCGCTGCGGCGGTTCATTGCGAAGGGTGACGTGCAAGCGTGTGCAGCGATACAACACCGCCTGCGCCAACGCCACATTGTAGCGCTGCAACAGGTGCTCGGCGCTGATGTCCTTGAAATGGACGAGACGTTGTTCGCTTTTGAGATCGGCAAAGAGACCTTGCTCGATTGCCTCCGGCGTCAGGCGTAACGCGTTGGCCGCCTCATGCAGCACGGCGGCACGGTCGAAGCGCGTTTCGATCATGGCCTCCGGATCGGCTGGCTTCTGGCGCTGACGCGCCGCTGCTCGGAACACCGCAGCGCGAAGTTCTTCCGGCGGATGGCCGGAGACAATCTCGAATTCGCAGCGATCTTCGAGCAATTTCGCCAATCCCTGATGGATGATCTGGCCCGGCCCCTCGCCGAGCAATTCGTTCCATTCTTCTTCCAGCTCGCCGCGCGTTCGCCCCTCCTGACCGCGAAACAGCATCAACAAGCGCTCGGCAGCTTCGCGCCATCCCGGATCGTTTACGTCGATGTAACGTGGGATGATACGATCACGGGCATAGCGAACGGCAACCATTTTTCCAGTGAGCATGGCTGGATTTTCTCACTCGTTCCCTTCAAGACTGCTTCCAGAAAAGAACGTAAGCTTCATGGCATAAATGATTCGCCGCGCGGCATCGACTGCATAAGAAACATGTAAGGGGAGCAGGTCCGATGATCGATCCGATGATAGACCTGCCAATCTCGCTGGGCTTCTTCAAATGCACGACGCCGTTCAGCCACCTTCGCGCGAAGCCGGTTCGTTTCTTTGCGTAGCTGGTCCTGTTGGGTTGTCAACTTCTGGACAGCTTTTGGAGCCAGGACAATGCTCACCGTATCCCCGTAGCATAGCGTATTTCC
>Ga0070737_10003784_pt1 | contig 15830 bp, 11 predicted proteins | sample Coa_R1_10_FD_66438 | JGI IMG/M metagenome (GOLD analysis project Ga0070737, IMG submission 66438) | Surface soil microbial communities from Centralia Pennsylvania, which are recovering from an underground coalmine fire - Coalmine... | ecosystem: Environmental > Terrestrial > Soil > Unclassified...
CTGCCTCCGCTTTGCCGGCAAGCCCATCCTAAAACCGTTCCGGGATCGGGCACAATGAAATTTCAGCGAACGGCCAACAGTGTCTTAACCGTTTGTCTCAGCCCAGGGGACAACCCCAGAGGCTCCTTTCATGCCAAAGGTATACAGGCTATGGAAGCTTCACTTCAGAACCTCCACATTCCGCCAAAAGGCCCAATTACTGACCGGATCTTTTACCGCCTGAGTCTCAAAAATTAATTGATCCAACTCCCCACCGCTCACTATAACCTCCGCGCCTTTGATCCCGCGATCAGCGTGTTCCGATACAGGCTTTAAGGTTTTCGTCCACAAGATTTTTTCCTGCCTGCCATTATGCTTGAGAGACACGCGGAAGACGACGCCATCAGGTGCCGGTGAGGCCTGCAGTGCGGAATCCAAAATGCCAAATTCAAAGCGAACCCGCTGGATGTGATTGGCCGGCAGCGCGAAGCGGCTCGAAGGATTTGCGAACAGAACTTGCCCGAGAGACGCAATGTCCCGGAGACCGTCTATTCCAAACTGGTCGCCAATCTTATTTTGCGCCAGAGTATGCAACGGATCTGCGGCGGATACAGTGGTGGAGGGCCGAGCTTGATTCAGATAGTATGGCCCGATCTGGAGCCGTCGAAGCGTATTCTTCATTTCCTGCGCGGCTTGGATATTTGGGTACACGAATTTCAGAGAAGCCGCGTCGTCGCGCAGAAACGCCGCCGCCAGTAGCTGGTTTAAATAATGCGCGTTCGCATAAACCACACGCGAACGCCAATAGCTGAAAGTCGCGAGAATCAGAAAAGCCCCAAAGGCGCAGAGGGCTAAGCGCTTGACGCGAGGGCGGTCCACTATGGCTGCAAGCCGGGCCGGAATATTACTGGAACGCCACTCGGCTGCTGCCGCGTAGACCAGAGCATAAAGCACGTACGCGCCAAAGATGGTGTAACGGCTGGCGTTCGCATTGGCGATCCCGTAGACGCCAAATTCGGCCCTGCCCAACGAGGTAAGGACAGCTGAACCGGCTGCGAACAGTGAAAAGCCCAAGAACAGCAGGGCGGCAGGCCGCGCCTTGCGGATTTGGTCCCACAGAAAGAACAGAATACACGCCGATAACGCTACCAGAAGAGCGCCAACCAAACTGTTTCTAAGAGTCACGGCAGGGATTTCGAAGACGTCATGATAAGGGAAAATTAAGAGGCTGGCCAGAGGCGATCCAAGATACGCTAGGCAAAATGCAAGCTGGGCCAAAGGATGGATCGCCTCCGGCGATTCGTTCAAGTGTGGCAAGTAAAGAGCAAGGACAGCAGCGATATTGGCGCACCAGAACGCCGTAAACCGGTCAAAGCGACGGCTATTTGGGGATGCAATTTGGACCATGAACGCCGCAACGGCAAACGCGACCAGCCCATTCGTTACGGTGTAAGTGGCGAGCCAGCAAAGAGCCGCCGCAAGAATATTGCTCGGCCATGATCGCGGCCCGAAGCATACGGCTAGAAGCGCTGCAACGGCCAGGAGGTGTGTCAAATCCATCACGATCATGAACGACCACCATTGATTGTTATGGCCCGCGGGAGAAAAGCTGATAACGGAAAGCAAAACCACCAGGGACAGACACTTTGGGGACCACGCTCCTAGCAAGCGGCGGAGACAGAGCGCCTGTAGCACGAATGCGCCGATAACGGAGGCCATCAAATATAAGTATTCTGACCGGATGTCCCAGCCAGTTAAGAACCCGTTCAGGAGCACCAAAGTCCGAAATGTTAGTGGTCGGCTGTGATTGTGGGGAGCCCACAGGTCGGAAACATGGAGGGTGTGATCGTGGAGCATGGCGAAATAGCGAATCATTTCGCAGTGATCCCAGAATGGGAAAGTGATAGCAGAGTACTGGACGGCGAGCACGAAGAATCCGAGCGGGGCAGCGCCGAGTAACCAAAGCGAGGCGCTCAACGTGCGGTGGGGGGGCGGGGTTGTAAGTTGGCGACGAGTCGCAGGAGCGGTCACTTGAATACCACCACGTCCCGCCAGAACACCCAGTTATTTACTGGGTCCGTGACTGCTTCAGTTTCAACCGGGATTTCCATTTTGGTTTTCAAGCACGAGCGATTATACACAAACCACCATCCAGTCGAGCCCGCGAGTTGCATTTTTTCGCGCGAAGGGCACCTTTACCTTTCCTCCCGGAAGGCGTCTTTGTCTGCCAAGCTACGGCTCAGAAAGGCCAGGGGTCGCGGAAGCAAGGCTCGCGGATGCCCTGACCCATGCGGACTTCGGATTACTCCACCACGCCTAAGATCTCGTCCTCTTTCAGAATCAGATATTCTTCGCCATCGATCTTAACTTCCGAGCCGGAGTACTTGCCGAACAGGATGCGGTCGCCGGCTTTGACTTCGGGCGGCGTGCGTTCGCCGGTTTCGAGCAATTTGCCGCTGCCTACGGCCTTCACCTGGCCCTGCTGCGGCTTTTCTTTGGCGGTATCGGGGATGATGATGCCACCGCGCTTCTGTTCCCCCTCTTCCAGGCGTTTGACGAGCACGCGATCGTGTAATGGACGGATCATTCGTTTTTCTCCCAAATGATTATAGCTGTGAGGCCGCCGTGCCCCATGGCGAATTTCGAGCCTGTCTATAGGGTGTACAGCCTCTACCGAGGAAGCTGCCTAAAAAATTTACAGCTTTCGAATAAGTCGCATTTTATGAAGCAGATAGCGTTGGGCATCCAGCGTGCTTGAGGTGTTGCGTGGCAAGGAGAGACCCAATGCGGATCGTTCAGAGAGAGAGACGCGGGAAGTTCCGTTTTGCAATCAGCCGGGATTTGCGCTTCAAGGTCTTGGAAGGTGAGCAGGTCGTGTCGACAGGCGCAGGATGCACGCTGAACGTAAGCAGCCAGGGCGTGGCCTTCGAAACGGCAGAGCGGCTAGCCGTTGGGGACCTGCTCGAGCTAGCCATCAGTTGGCCGGTTTTGCTGGATAAAACCTGCCGGATGCAGTTGGTCGCGTTCGGACACGTGGTATGGACGCGGCGCCGGACCGTGGCCTGCACCATCGACCGCTATGAATTTCGGACACAAAGACGCGCCGCCTCGATCTCGCTCCGGGATGTGAATGTCTCCAGCTTACGGCGTTGGGCTGACGGTCCGGCCTTGCAGACAAAAAACGCGGCGCTGGCATGAACGGCAGCGCTGCGGATCCGCTGTGGGGCCGGGACTCCTGCCAAGCGCAACCTGGCAGGGAATCAATCGGCGGAAGGCTTCGCCGCCGGTTTTGATTCGGCTTTGGCTTCCGTTTTGGTTTCGGCTTTGGATTCGCTCTTCGTTTCGGGCTTTGCTTCCGTTTTCCCGTTCGACGGCGTGGAACCGCCGTTGCGAGCGTAGTCGGTCACGTACCAGCCTGAGCCTTTGAACTGCAAAGCAGGCGGGGAGAGCAACCGTTCTACTTCGCCGCCACATCCTTCATGCACAGCCAGAGGATCGTCGGAAAACTTCTGCATCACTTCAAAAGTGTGATCGCAGCGACTGCAATGGTATTCGTACAGTGGCATACTCCCAACTCACTAAATCCAGGGTACAAGATTCGCTCAGGGGAGTGCAAATACGTAAATGGCGTTGTGCCCGCGAGGCGTCTTGAGTTCGGGCACCTCGGCGGAAAGCTCCGGAACTTTCAAGTTGTCCCCGGTCATCACGCAAACATACTGCTTTCCGTTAACCGCATAAGTAATGGTGCTCACCGAAATGTTCCCACCCAGGATGCTCTCCCAAAGCTTTTTGCCGGTATTGGCGTCGAAGGCGCGGAATCGCCGGCTCATATCGCCATGGAAAACCAGGCCGCCCGCCGTCGTCAGCATGGCGCCATTGCCGGGGGCGCGGCCCACGTCGAAACGCAGAGTTTCGCCGGTCTCCAGGTTGATTTTCGCCAGGCCCGTAAGCGCGTTCGGATCGCCGCCGGGACGCGGCACCACGTGCCAGCCGCCACGCCCCTGGGGTCCGGGAATGGTGAGGTCGCGGCAATTATCGATGTAGGAAACGTAGAGCGAGTTGGTGTCGGGATCGTAAGCCGTCGGCCAGTAGCTGCGCGTGTTCCAGTAGCAGATCACGTGGCGCTCGCCCGGCTGCTTGAACACGATGTCCCAGTTGATGGAGGTCTTGCCGGTTTTGGGATCGATGTTCGAGATCACGAATTTCGGGTCGTCGAACGGGAAGGGCGTGGCCCAGAGAAACTGGCCGTTGCCGCGGTCGAGCTCGAAAATCCCGCCGGCTTCGCCCACCGTCACCGCCACATCGCGCTCTTCGCCGCGCTTCACATCCGGGTTGATCCACTTGACGAATTTCGGATCGGGATTGAATCGCGTGCGCAACAGAGTGCGCTCGTGGGTGTAATCGGAGTCCCAGTCGTCTCCGGGCAGGTGCTGGTAATACCAGGCGAGTTTGCCGGTGCTGGGATCGAGCGCAATGGTGGAGTTGCTATAGAGATCGGCGGGCGCGGTGCGGGAGATGGCGTCGGGCTTGCCATCGTGCCGGAGCATGCGCTGGTCGGGCATGGGATTGGCTACGCCCCAATACGTCAGCTTACGAACCGGATCGTAGGTTCCGGGGAGGCCCCACGTAGAAGCCAGTCTCTTTTCTAAAGCCGCGCCCCCCCAGCTCTCATCGCCGGGTTCGCCGGGAGCCGGAGTGGTATAAAACTTCCAGAGTTCCTTGCCGGTGAGAGCATCGTTCGCTTCGATGAAGCAATTATCCCGCTTGCCGGCGCAGGCGCCGCCGGAGATCACTTTGCCATCGATCACAATGGGCCCTGAAGTGTTGCCGCGCCCGCCGGTCTTGAACTCCCAGCGCTGTTCGCCGGTGCGGGCATCCAGCCCGACCACGGCATCAGGCGCGGTGTAGAGAATCAGGTCTTGATAAATGGCCAGGTTTTTCGTCCGCGCCACGCTCGCCACATTTGCCGGAACCTTGCTTTTGTACTCCCACAGCAAGTCGCCGTTGGTGGCGTTGAGCGCCTCCACAATGGCTCCCGGCATCACCACGTACATTACGCCGTTGTGCACCAGCGGAATGGTTTCGGTCTGGCCCGCCGGCATGCCCAATTCCCATGCCAGCCGAAGCTGTGACACATTCTGCCGGTTGATCTGTTTCAGGGGGCTGAAGCGCTGCGCATCGTAGGTGCGGCTGTACATCAGCCAATCGTCCGGACTAGGATGCAGCAGCATATCCTCGGTGACCGGCTTATAGTTCGCCACCTGTGCGAAGGCAGCCAAACCAGCCGCCAAGCCCCAAATAATTCCCCAACTGAAATGTTTTCTCAACTCCTGTCTCCTAACTCCTGACTCCCGGCCCCTGTCTCTTCACTCCACTCCAAAAACCATCAACACCCGGCCGGCGGTCATGGCCACGTACTGCTTGCCGGCGAATTCGTAGCTGATCGGATTGCCCTGCGCCGGCGCGCCGGCCTGAAAGTCCCAAAGCGGCTTGCCGGTCGAAGCGTCCAGCGCGAAGACATTCCCCTCATTCGTGCCGCCGAACACCAGCCCGCCGGCCGTCGAAAGCACGCCCGCCCATGGCGGCGAATGCAACGGAAACTCCCATTTCTTCTCGGCCGTGGCCGGATCGAGCGCTTCAATTGCGCCGGAAGGCTCCACTCCCGGGAGACCATGGATGCCGCCCGCGGTGTAGATGGCGCCGGTTTTATATTCCGCCGTAGCCCGATAAAACGTGGTGCCCTCTTCCCGCATCGCTACGTACATCAGCCCGGTCTGCGGGCTGTAAGATTGACTGAACCAGTTGGTGCCGCCATGCACTCCGGGATACGCCACCGATCCTTCCGGCTTCGGGTCCATGCCCGGCACCAGCACCGGCCGGCCGCGGTCGTCCAGTCCTTTAGCCCAAGTCTGTTTCGCGAATGCTTTGCCGGTCAGGAACTCTCCGCTCCGCCGGTCGAGCACATACATAAACCCATTGCGGTTCGCAACCACCAGCAGTTTGCGCGGCGAGCCGCGGAAGTTTCCATCAATCAGAATGGGCGTCTGCGTTGCATCCCAATCGTGCGTGTCGTGCGGCGTGAACTGGAAATGCCATTTCAACTTGCCGGCGTCCGCGTCCACCGCTACTACGGAATCTGCATAGAGGTCCTCGCCGCGGCGCACATCGCCGTCATAGTCAGGGCCGGGATTGCCCGTCCCCCAGTAGATTAAATTCAAGTCCGGATCGTAAACGCCGGTCACCCACGTCGTGGCCGCGCCGTTTTTCCAGGAATCGCCCAGCCAGGTTTCATGCCCCGCTTCGCCCGGCCCTGGGACCGTCCAGAAGCGCCAGGCGCGCTTCCCGGTTTTGGCGTCGTAGGCGTCAATGAAGCCGCGCACGCCGTATTCGCCGCCCGCCATCCCCACAATCACTTTGCCGCGGACCGCCAGCGGCGCGACTGTAATGGAATAACCGGTCTTATAATCCGCAACCACCGTATCCCATAGCACGTGGCCGGTCTTGGCATCGAGCGCCAGCAGGTGGGCGTCGAGCGTGGCCAGATAAACCGTGTTATCCAGAATCGCCAATCCGCGGTTCACCTGCCCGCAGCACGCCCGCACGTCGCTCGGAATTGTTCGCCGGAACATCCACAGCGGCCGGCCGGTGCGCAGATCGAGCGCGGCCGCGTGGCTGGGCGGCTCCGAGATATACATCACCCCGTCCGCCACCAGCGGAGTCGTCTCAAACTGGTTCAGGTCGTTGGTCTGGTACATCCAGGCGAGTTTCAGCCGGGATACGTTCGAGCGGTCGATCTGTTTCAGCGCCGAATAGCGATGGCCCAGATAGTTTCCCGAGTAGGTCAGCCAGCTTGCCGGTTCCGCCGCCGATTGTAAAATCCGTTCGTAAGGCACTTGCGCCGAAAGGCCCACGGCGCACGCGCAGAGAATCCAGAACGGTTTCATGACGCTCCTTGCAATGAGGCGAGGTAAGCCACAATATCCTGCAGCTCCGCGTCGCTAAAGACGCCTTTGAAACTGGGCATAGGCGACTTCCCCCAATCTTTCCGCAGCTCCCGCAGTTCGTCTTTGCGGAAGGAGTAGAGTTGGTCCCGGTCGTCGCGGATCTGGATGGTGAAGGTATCTTCGTCCACCCGCGCTCCGGTCACTTCCTTGCCGTCCCGGGTCACTGCGTGTACGCGCAGATAATTATCCGGGATATAGATGACTTTCCGGTAAGAAGCGAAATTTTCGGGAATCTCCGCCTCGGGTTCGAGAATCGACGTGCGCAGGTAGGCCGGTCCGCGGCGCGCGCCGATATCGGAAAGATCGGGGCCGATATGCCCGCCGCGCGCGCCCACTGTGTGGCACTGGCCGCAATTTCCCTTGGACCAGAAGAGCTGCTCGCCGTGGGCACGGTCGCCCGGCACGGCCGCCGTTTGCGTCCGCCCCAGGCTGCGCACGAAGCGCACCAGGGCGGCGCTTTCCTCGGCCGTCATGCGCGTGGCCGGCATCTGAGTTCCTGGAATGCCATTGGCAACGATCGAAGCCAGCGCCGCATCGTCCGGCGCGCGCGGCAATTTGCGCACCGCCAGATTCGCGCCGCGCCCGCCTTCCCCCTTCGCGCCATGGCACGGAGCGCAGTGTGTCTGAAACAGCTTCTCCCCTGTTTCGGCGGCGCGCAGCATTCCCGCCGCAAGCAGAACACATACCGGCAAACCGCGCATACCGGGAATATTACATCACACCCCGCATCACCCGCGCGCTTGCTCCTGCCTCTTTCCCTCACCCGTGATATGCTGACCCCATCGCGACTCCGGTTACCGTCCATTCCGATCTGGCCGAACGCACCCGACGGCGGGTTACGCGGCGCATCATGCCGTTCTTGTTTCTGCTTTATTGCGTCGCCTACATCGACCGCAACAATATAGGCTTCGCCGGTTTGCAGATGATTGGCGAACTGCGGTTTTCCGATGCCGCTTTCGGCCTGGGCTCCGGTATCTTTTTTATCGGATATACGCTGCTGGGCATCCCCGGAGCCATGCTCGTCGAACGGTGGAGCGCGCGCAAGACCATGGCCGCCACCATGATCGCGTGGGGCGTAGTCGCTTCCGCCACTGGACTGATCCACACCGAAACGCAGTTCTATTTGATGCGGTTCACGCTGGGCATAGCCGAAGCCGCCTTCTTTCCAGGCATCATCACCTATCTGGGGCACTGGCACCGGGCGGAGGATCGCGCCAAGGCGGTCGCCCTGTACATGGCCGCGATTCCGGTTTCGCAAGTGATCGCGGCGCCTATCTCGGCCGTGCTGATGCGCGTCCACTGGCTCGGATTGGGCGGTTGGCGATGGCTGCTCATTTTGGAAGGCGTGCCCGCCGTGCTCTGCGGCGTGCTCAGTTGGCTTTACCTCACCGACCGGCCATGGCACGCCAAATGGCTGGCTGCCGATGAGCGCCAGTGGCTCACCGGCCAGCTACAATTGGAAGCGAGCCACAAACCAGGCGGCACGCGCCTGCCGCTCGCCACAGTTCTACGCAGCCGCGAAATCTGGCTGCTTTGCTTGGCGTATTTCGGCGGCACGACCGGGAACTACGGCGTGAACCTGTGGATGCCGCGAATGCTCCAAAAGCTCGGCCACCTCAGCGCTTCGGAAATTTCTCTGTTGGCGGCCATTCCGGCCGCCGTGGCTGTGCCCGCCATGCTGTTTTTCGGCTGGCACTCCGACCGCACCGGCGAGCGCCGCTGGCACACCGCAATCCCTCGGTTCGCCGCGGGGTTGGCGCTGGCCGGCGTGGCGCTTCCCTTCATCGGATTGCGCGGCGCTCTCGCCCTGTTTGCCATCTCCTTGAGCGGCATCGTAGCGGCGTATCCGCCGTTATGGGCCATTCCCACCAGCTTTCTCGGTCCGGCAGCCGCCGCCGCCAGCATCGGGCTCATCAGTTCCCTCGGCAACCTGGGCGGCTTCGCCGGACCTTATGTGATCGGTTGGGTGAGCAACCAGACCGGCAGCTATGTAGGGGGCCTGCTGACAGTCGCCGCCGCGCTGTTTTTATCCGGCGTGGTCGTGATGCTGGTTCGCAAGCCGGCCGGTATCGCAGCATCCACTATCCAATAGCTCTAAAGAGTAACTTCGGGCATCTCCATGCAACTTCAAAGCGGTTAAGACGCGCCATGGCCGCACTGGCAGTCAATACGGAAGATCTGATTCGATTTTTCAGACACTCGAGTCAAATCTTCTGTGTAATCGCGGAGGATGGCCGTCTTCTGGCCGTGAATCCGGCTGCCACGGAGATCCTGGGGTGCAAGCCTGCCGAGCACGATTCGTATTGTGTCTTCGATGTGATCCACCCCGACGACGCGCCGGAGTTCCGCCGTTACGTGAAAACGGCGCAGACGTCCAGGACGCCGCCGCCTTTCCCCTGCCGTTTTCGCGCGGCGGACGGCACTTACCGGTACTTTTTAGTGACCGCCCTGAAATTGAACGGCCGGATTTACGCGTCGGCACTCGACGTCACGGAATTCAAGCGGCGCCAGCGAGCACGCTACCAGATCCTGTTCAAAACATCCAAGGACGGGATCGTACTGGTGGACGGCAAAACCGGAACGATTGTGGACGTCAACCGGCAAACCGAGGAAATGTTGGGCTACCAGGCGGCGGAACTGATTGGGCAAAAACTCTGGGATGCGCCGCCGTTCATTTCCGCCTCTATCGGACGCCGGGTGTTCGGTTCGCTGCGCGCCATCCGCACCGTGCGCCGGGAAGAGACTTTGACCACTAAGAACGGTTCAGCCATCGACTGCGAACTCCTTTGCCATTCCTATTACGAAGGCGCGCACCGCATGGTGCAGTGCAACGTGCGGGACATTTCCGAGCGCCGCCGCCACGAGGCGGCTTTGCGCGAAAGCGAAGAGAGGCTGCGCGTCATCCTAGAGGGCATCAAAGATTACGCGATTTTTCTGACCGATAAGTCCGGAATCATCCAGAGTTGGAACCGGGGCGGCGAGCAGGTGACCGGATATACGGAAAGCGAGATTGTCGGCCAGTCCATGGAAGTTCTGTTCACTCCCGAAGACAGGGCGGACGGAGTGCCGGAAACTTTGATGCGGGCGGCGGTGCGCGATGGAAGCGCCGAGGAGGAACGTTGGCACGCCCGAAAAGACGGCTCCCGCTTCTTTGGCAGCGGCGTCCTCACATCCCTCTGGCATCCCGACGGCAGACTGCGCGGTTTCGTGAAAGTGATGCGAGATATCACCAGATGGAAACAGACTGACGAAGCCCTGCGCGAGGGGCAGAGGCTCGAAAGCATCGGCCTGCTGGCCGGGGGGATTGCTCACGACTTCAATAATCTGCTCACGGGGATTATCGGCAATGCCAGTCTGGCGGCGGAAGAGCTCCCCCGCGGCGTGCGGGCGCGCCGCATGGTGGATGAAGTCATCGCCGCCGGCACGCGCGCAGCCGATCTCACCCGGCAGTTGCTGGCCTATGCGGGCAAAGGCCGCTTCACGCTGGAAGCGTTCCGCCTCTCCGATGTCATTCGGGAAATTCGCGAACTGATTCAAGCTTCCATTCCTCCCAATGTGCAACTGGAGTTGCAACTCGAAGAGAATCTGCCGGCAGTGTACGCCGACCCGAGCCAGATGCAACAGGTGGCCATGAACCTGGTGATCAACGCGGCCGAGGCGATTGAAGACCACGGCACGGTGCGCGTTTCCACGGGCTGCCGCGAGCTTTCCGGCGAAGATCTGGCGGCCGCGGAAGGTTTGGCCCACCTCAAAGCCGGCCAATACGTATACCTGGAAGTGCGGGACACGGGCGTGGGAATGGAAGAGCAGGTAAAGGCGCGCATCTTCGATCCGTTCTTCACCACCAAGTTCACCGGCCGCGGCCTGGGACTTTCGGCGGTCGTCGGCATCGTGCGCGCCCACCACGGCGGTATTCAAGTGGAAAGCGCCCCGCAACTCGGTTCCACGTTCCGCATCTACCTGCCCGCAATCGAAGAACAGCCGCAGCCCCGAACCACGCCCGAACCGGCGCTGCCGCAAACGGGATCGGGCACGATTCTGCTGGCGGAGGATGAACGCATGGTGCGCCACGTTTCGCAGGAAGCGCTCGAACGGCGCGGCTTCCGCGTGCTGACCGCAACCAATGGGAGGGAGGCGGTGGAGCTGTTTCGCCGGCGCGCGTCCGAGATTTCCCTCGTCGTACTCGACATGGCAATGCCCGTGATGAGCGGTGAAGAGGCACGGCGGCACATCGAGCAGATCCGGCCCGATGTGCCCGTCCTGGTTTCGAGCGGTTACAGCGAAGAGATCGCATTCAGCCGCTTCGGTCCCGGCAAGCTCGGGCATTTCATTCAGAAGCCGTACACCGCGCGGCAGCTTACGGAAAAGGTGCTGAGCATTCTGCAGGCGTGAGCGGAAGCACTCACGCCCGCGGGAATGTGCCGTGCCCGCGCACGTTTGGCCGTTTTCCTTCGGGCGATTACCCGCTACGGCTCGCTTGCGGCCGCGTGTGAGGATCTCGCCGGGAAGCCGGCCGAGCAGGCGCGCCGCGTAGGCCCTTCAAGCGCCGGAATCGCGTTACGCTAAAACGTCAAGCGGGTTTGCAATTCGATACGGCGGTTGTTGGCAACCGAGCCGTTCTGTCCGGGACCGCCCACGAAGCCGCCGCCGCCGAAGCCGGTATTCACGGTGGTGGGCTGGCCGAACAGCGGAGAGGCCAAGTCGCTTTGATAACCCGCTGGATTGAAGTGGTTCAGAATGTTCGTCGCTTGGACGCCGACCGTCAAGTTGAAACGATGATCGGTGGTTTCATTGCCGCCGCCGAAACCGCCGCGGCCGCCACCGCCACCTCCCCGAAATCCACCGCCGCCTCCACGGGGCCCACCGCCGCCACCGAAACCGCCCCCCGGAGGTCCGTTAAACCCGCCGGGGCCGCCTTGCGGACCGCCGCGGTCATTCGCACGGTTCCCGCGTACGCTCGGGCCGAATCCAAACACGCGGTAAACGCGCATATTGATGGAGAACATCCCCGCCATGGTCAGGTAGTTGCGGGGAACGAGGTTGGTCAGATTGGCGGGATTCACGTTAGTGGCGAATTTGCCCTGTTGCTCGCAGACAATGACACCGCCGCAAGCCGCCCCCGCGGGAGCAAACGCGGCGCGCGCGTTGAATTCCGTATCGCCGAAAATATCCTGCCCCAACAGCACATCGTAGGGCGCGCCCGAGCGGATTGTAATAAACGGTGCGAAGTGCAGCCCGAAGGGGGCCAGCACGGAACCGGTAAGTTGCACATTATTGCGCCGGTCCAGGTTCGAGCGGCCGTAATCGAGCATGAAGTCGTACGGGTCTGAAGGTATGGTCGGCAGGTCCTTGGCGAAATTCAACGTGTAATTCGCGAACATGGAGATGCGCCGGCTGAACTGCGTGTTCAGGTTGAACATGACCAGATGCTGCTTCAGAAATCCGCCCGATTCGTATTCGAACAAATCGCCCGCCGCATACCCGTACGGGTACACCCCGTTATTTGGTCCCTTAGGTTGCAAAGGATCATACGTGCCCGGCAGCGGCGTATTGATGGGCACCTGCTGCAGCAGGTGATTGCTGCGCGTGTAGGTGTAGTTGACCGAGAGCACCGTGCGCCGCGGCAACTGCCGCTCGATGCCAATCGCCGCCTGATTGTCCGATTCGGCTCTCAACTTGGGATCTACAAGCCAGGTATTATTCTGGCCGGTGCCAAGCTGCTGCACCGCCGTGCCACCCTCGTATAGCACGCCATTATTTACAGTGAGCATGGGCACTGGCTGCCCCGCGATCAGCGCGGTGAGCGGGTAGTTGAACGTGGGATTGTAGACCGTGTATTGCAATTGCCGCAGCCCGTTATTCAAAAATGCTTTTTCGAAAGGAACGAAGTTGGTGCGGTCGTAGAAGATGCCCACGCCGGCGCGGATCACCGTCTTCGACCGGCCGTTGCGCGGATTGCCGGGCGCCCAGGCGATCCCCAGGCGGGGCGCAACGTCGCTGTGATCGCTCATCAGGTTCTGCCATTCGTAGCGCAGGCCCATGCTCACGGTCAGATTCGGCCGCATGCGCCAGTCGTCCTGAATGAAGGGGCCAATATCCCAGCGCACCATGCTGACGTACGGATCGCCTGCCTGAATCAGAAATTGACTGGGCCCGCCGCCCAGACTCTGGATGGTTTCTGGCGAAAGACCCGCGGCCTGCAATTGGAGGTAGCGCTCGTATTGCTGCAAAGAAGTTAATTCCGCCGACTCGCCGGTAGGCTGTAAGCTGGCATCCAGCACGGGCTCGTTACCGCCGGTAAAGAGGAACTGTCCATTGAAACCCGTCGGGCTGTTATTCAAATCGCTATTGCGGCGGAAGCGGCCGCCAAAACGAATGGTGTGCGTGCCCTTCGTAATCGAAGTGTAATTTTGCAGTTCGTAATGATGCGTCAGATCGTACGAGTTCCCCAAACCATTGCCGCCGGTGATGAATGAGCTGGCCACATCCAGTTCCGGAACCAGGTTGCCGGGGTTTGCGGTCCAGTTGCGCGTGAACTGGAAGCGCGTTTCATTGATCATAGTGGGGCTCAGCACGGCAGTCTCGGTGGCAGTCAGGTTCTGCCCGTTGCTGAGCGTGGGATAGGCCAGTTGGGAGCCGAAGTTGGGCGGCAGGTTGAACCCCCCCAAACCATTGTTCTCCTGGTGATTCCACCTCTCTTCAAAGCGCACAGTCAGAGTGTTGTTCGTGCTGATCTGGTAATCGATGCGCGGCGCAATAAACGTGTTTGCCAGGGGAACGATCGTGGCCGTATCCACCGATTCTAGCGCCTGGCTTGTCGGATTAAGATACTGCGCCACCGACACCGCGTTGTTCTGAATATCCCGGCGGTTGAAATCGATAAAGAAGGAGGCCTTCTTTCCCAGCGGCCCGCCCAAGTTCGCGTCAACCTGCCGGTTAAAGAATGTCGGCTTATTGTTTGCGAAAGGATTGCGGGAATTGAACGCCGATTCGCCGTCGTTATAGCGCACATTGCCGCGCAGCTTGTCGGTGCCGGGCTTGGTGAGAATTTCAATCCGGCCGAAGCCGAGGCGGTCGTATTCGGCGGAAAAGGGATTTTGGTTAATCCGGATCTCGCGGATCGATTCTTTCGGCGGCAATTGGCCGCCGGTGAAGCCGTCGATATAGAGGGATCCCCCATTCGGACCGGCGCCGGGGCCGGCCAACGCCTGCAAAGCGTCGGAAAGATCGTCGGGATCGTCGGGCAATGCTTCGAGATCGTCGCCTTTGAGGACCAGGGCAGTCGCGTTATTGTCCGGCTCCACGCTGATCTGTGGACCGCTCTCCTCCGCTACCGTGACTTCCTGTTTTTCCGTACTGAGCGCGAGCTGGATCGGAACCTGTACCGTGCCCCCGCCGGAAACCGTGACGGATTTTTCAAATGCGGCAAATCCGGGGTAGTTCATACGGACACTGAACTGCCCGGGCGCCAGCCCCTGGAAAACGTACGAACCGTCAGCCTGCGTCTGGGCAGACCGCTCCACGCCATTGCCGCTCAGCGTCACGGTTGCGGCCGGAACTACGGCTCCGGAGTTATCCGTCACCACCCCGCGAATCGTTCCCGCGGCCGGCTGCCCGAAAGACGGGGCCAGGAAAAGCACACAAACCAGAAAAATGCAATAGATCCAACGCAAGCTTTTGATTAATCCTTTCGCGAGGCGTTCAGTTCAAGGGCGTGCAAGGCTTGGCCGAGGTTACGGAAAGGGCGGGTGGGGAATCTCCCGGCAGGAGGCCGCATCCAAAAATCTTTATGGAACTTTCCAGAAAGCCACTTCGCTTCAGCATATTAGATCAATCCCCGATTCCGGCCGGGGCTACGGCGGGCGATGCACTGCGCAATACGCTCGACTTGGCGAAACTGGCCGATACACTCGGGTACCACCGGTACTGGATGGCCGAACATCACGGCACGCCTGGCCTGGCATGTGCCAGTCCGGAGGCGATGATCGGTCCCGTGGCGGCCGGGACGAGCCGTATCCGGGTGGGCAGCGGCGGTGTGATGTTGCCGCACTACAGCCCGCTCAAAGTGGCGGAAACCTTTAGCATGCTGGCCGCGCTGTGGCGCACAGCGGAGGGTTGCGCGCGCATCGATCTCGGCATCGGGCGCGCGCCCGGAACCAGCGCCGCCGTGGCGCTCCGCTTGCAGCGGGACCGCCGTCTGCCCGCGCCCGACGATTTTCGCGAGCAACTGGCCGAACTGCTTGGCTATTTCGCCAACCGCGGCGCCGGCCTGCGCTTCGAGAGTCCCGAGCCGTGGCTGCTCGGCTCTTCCCCGCAGAGCGGCATCTGGGCGGCGGAACTCGGTCTGCCGTATTGTTTCGCGGATTTCATCAATCCGGCCGGCGCCGCCATCGCCGCGCATTATCGTGAGAGCTTCACGCCCTCCGCATGGCAATCGGAGCCGCGTGTCGCGGTGGGCGTGTGGGCGATTTGCGCCCCCACCGATGAAGAGGCGTTGCGCCTTTCGGCCAGCTTTCGCATGATGATGCTGCAACTCTACCGCGGGCGCCTCATCCCGGTTCCGCCAGTGGAAGATGCGCTGCGATTTCTCGAGTCCGAAGGAGTGCCCATGCAGGAACTGCCGGCGGGGCGGAGGATTCTTGTGGGATCTCCTCCGAAGGTGCGGCGCGCTCTGGAGGCGGCGGCAGCCGAGTACGGCGCGGAGGAAGTGTTCGTCGTGAACATTATCCTAAAAACGGCAGTTAGCCGGTAGCTTCGGCCAATCGACCGGTACTGCGGAGCGGCTTGCCGCGGAGAAAATATTGAAAGGCGGCACTGAGAATCAGTCGCCATCTCTCCCTTGGTGGC
>Ga0070737_10003787_pt1 | contig 15821 bp, 16 predicted proteins | sample Coa_R1_10_FD_66438 | JGI IMG/M metagenome (GOLD analysis project Ga0070737, IMG submission 66438) | Surface soil microbial communities from Centralia Pennsylvania, which are recovering from an underground coalmine fire - Coalmine... | ecosystem: Environmental > Terrestrial > Soil > Unclassified...
GTGACGACTGTTATTATCAGCCCCTGCCCAACGGCTGCCCAGATCCACCTTCCTGCCCACTTTCCACGTGTTAGCTGCTCGGTGATTGGACCTGCTCTTTGCTTTTCCCTTTCTTGTCCTACGGTAACCATTTCGTTTTACCTGTGAATCAGTAGTGAGTCAAGGATACTTAAAGAGGGGAGACGATTCTCAGGTCTAGTTATCAGAAGTGAGAATTACCCATCCTCTCTCATTTTCCAAACTTTTCTGTCAAAAACTTCTACTAGAAAGTTACAACTTTGAGCAGGATAAAGAAGTAAAATAACTCGCGGCTAGCAAAAGCGCTAGACTTTAACTTCTATTGGAAGCACCACAAAAAGGTCGCTCAAGTTAGGGAAGATTCGAAAGGAAATTGAAAGACTTCAAAAACCGCTTTTGCCCGAAAAATTCCTCTCTATCTGTTTAAGAGAAAGAGGGCTAGTCGAGTTTTATTCACGAGGAGGTTGGTCGCGATAGACAAAATTCGTTTGACATGTGAGTTTATTGGTACAGGTGGGAACTAGTGACCTACGGCAGGAGTGTCTCAGTTATTGTCTTCTCCAAGTCTAACAGCCCAAATGGCTTGTCTAGTTTGCCTTCGATGGCCATCGCTTCCTTCAACTTGGAAACTACGCCTTCATCAAACTCAAAAGCCGCTATCAGAACAAATTTAGTTTTGAGACCCATCGGTTTCATCTCTCTAATCTTTCGAGCTACGAGGTCGCCAGTCATGTCACCTAATCTAAAATCGAGCAGTACCAAGTCGATTCCTCTTCCTCTGCTACTCTCTTCATCGAATAGTCTAATTCACTCATTGCCTGACTTCGTAAGAACATTGTATCTTCGCTTTAGAGGGCACTCGTCACAAACAGAATATCTTCATTGTCATCGCAGATGAGCACAGTCCTGTCATGCATGGCTTGCTTTTTCTGCTCTATGGGGGGCTCTTGTACGGGCGCAATCAAATAGTCTTACACAACATGTGAAGTCTGTGGTTCTTTCATTCCTTGTTGGTTCGGCAATGAACCTACTGCCTCCTTCTTTTCAGATTGCAGCAGAGGTACTGTGAATATGAAGGAAGCCCCAGGTTCTCCCGTGTTGTTCTCAGCCCATATTTTCCCACCATGAGCTTCCACGATGAGCTTAGAGATGTACAGACCTAAACCTATTCCTGATTCCGACTTTGTGAAGAACTTCGTGAAAAGCTTGGGCATGACTTCGGAATCAATGCCTGGTCCAGAGTCCTTGACTTTAACAAGGGCAAAATTGTCGTTGTTCTTCTTCTCCGCTGAAATCACTAGCCTGGAGAGTTGATTCTTGGACGAAAATCGGATGGCGTTGTTAACTAGGTTGGATACGACTTCGCCCAGCCTAACCCTGTCGCCCTCTACCATCAGAGGATCGTCGGATGCGAAGAATGAAATCTTTGGTACTGTGAGATTTGCCGAGATTTCATCGATTCTCTCTTGAATATCCTTCCGCAAGTCGAATATTTCTTTCTTCAATGTGGGGGTCTGGCCTTCGAGTCTAGTTACATCAAGAATATTCTTCGTAAGTTCACTCAGGCGTTTCGCATTCCTTTCTATGAGGTTGAGTTCGCTCTCCGAAATCTCGATCGTCTTTGTTCCTTTTTCGTTCATATTTTCTCGCAAGAGTTCCGCCATCCCCAGAAGTGGCTGGACCGGAGTTCTCAGTTCGTGAGCTGCAGTGTTGATAAAGTCACGTTGGGCTATGTCTCGCATCTTTAATTCTTGGTTTGATTTTTCAAGTTCAGCTGTTCTTAGTCGCACTGTATCTTCAAGCCTTCGATTCCACCGGAGAAAAACAACTAAAGCTAGAACAGCACCCGCACCTATGCCAGCGATAGTCAATGCTGTGAAAGTGCCAATCGAGGCTATCTGCGCAGCCTGTAGTCTAGGGATATTTTCATTGTACCCTAGCAGGAGCATTCCGAAGTATTGCTGTTGACCGCGAGAGGGATTACTGTTATTGACAAAAATCGGTTGATATGCTACGAGTCTGGTTTCATTTCGAAAAGGAACGGTCCCCATTCCCGGGACTCTGCTTTCAATTATCTTTTGATCGAAAGCAAGCAAAGCTGCTCGCTGGCTTGGAAGCGCCATCGAAGTCAGGTTTTGGCCTTGAGTGAAGAGATTGAGTCCGATAGTGGATGGAAATTTAGAACTGTAAAGGACTGTTCCATTCGCGTCGTAAAGTGTAAACCCTTCGCCTATGCTCGGATTGTTGCGAATTATTGGCGAAATTTGGCCGCTAATGAACGCTCCAAGCGTTTTCAAATTCAGAGCTGCGGCGACTACGCCTTTGAAGACATGCCTTGAATCGTAAACAGGTTGGATGACGAGAATTCGTAGCAGATGAGTCACCGGAGAGACAGAGGCGTTGGAGATGTAGGTCGTGCCTCTAGCTTCGGCCGCCTTGACAAAGAATTCCGCATCGCTCAAAAAATAGTGATACTGACGAGCTATGGATAGAATTGTTTGGTTCGAAGAAGCCAGCAGAGTTCCGTTTTGGTCATTCCAGTTGTAGTAATCTGTAATTGGTGAAGTACCATACTCCGCGCTATTAAGTAAGGCTTTAACCTCCGTTACGTTCTGCTCCCGGATATCCGTGGAATTGGATATCGACACAAGGTGGGACACGACGGTCTGAAGTTGATTTGAAAGTATATGGCTTAGGTCCCCTGCCTGTATCTCAGAGTTTTGGTTATTCGAATTCAGGGCAGAGGACAAAACTCCTGAAGAAATACTTGAAGAATACTCGTAAGTTGCAAGTGACAGAATCAAGGCTAAAGAAACAATGCTTAGGACAATGGCGAAATCTCTCCTTGAGAGACTCGCCCTAATCTTGGTCAGCCATTCCCACTCCAGATGAAGAAAAAGAAGAGGTCGTATGTCGAGGGTTGCCCAAACGAGGAAAATCTGCGATAAAAGTGATAATGGAGACTTTTTCTTAATGAAAACTAGGCTAATCCCTCGAGAAGAAAAAAAGCAAAGCGTTAGGTATCAGGAGCATTAGGAAAAGTAGAGCCTCCGCAACACTGCTCTTTGAAGGATGCGAGAAAACTTGTGGCTGGGGGATGGCGATTTGGTCGAGAGAAAAGAAGCCAACTGTTAAGAGTGGCAGCTGTTTTTCTTATCTCGTGAAATTATTCCTTTGACGTCAGTCGAATCAGGAACCAAGAAAGAGGAGAAGAAAAAGGACGTTGTCTTTACTGAAAAGGCTCCAAGACCCGTAGGTCCCTACTCTCAAGCAATCAAATTCAATGAGCTAGTCTTCACAGCGGGTCAGGGAGCAATGGACCCTGCTACGAACAAGTGGCTGGGAGGAGACATCAAGCAACAGACCTCGCGAACCTTGGAGAATTTGAAGGCAATACTGGAGGCGTCGGGGAGTTCGCTCGATCGAGTTGTAAAGGTGACAGTCTTTCTACAGAGCAGAGATTTGTTTCGAGAAATGAACGAGGTGTACTCAAAGTACTTCCCAAAGGACCCGCCAGCGAGATCAACGGTAATCACGGATCTAGTACTCCACGACATGCTCGTCGAGATTGAGGCCGTCGCGACTAGATAGGGAATGCAAAAGTACTAGAGCGGTGACGCAGTCGCGCGATTTTTGCGGAAACATTGGCAGGTAAGTGTTGGGACTGCAAGGCAAAAAAGCTCGATACGTGGCTGGAACTCGTCAGGAACATAGAGTCTCGCTGCCAAGCACGGAATTTTCCCTTTACTTCTTCAGCAATCACAAAGAAGCGGGGGGTGGGATTCAATCCCCCGGTGACAAGACTCCTATGACGGACAGATTGCGGTCCAAGACCAGGATACAATGACATCCGAAGACGGCGTACCAACGAAGTTGATGGCTATACCCACAGATGCAGCAGAGAAAGTGTCAGTGAAGGAAGTTGTGTCCGCGGAATTGGCTGGTATTGTACCAAATTAGTCACCTTCAGCATTCTTGTACGACAGTACAAGGAGAGTCGTGACACCATCCACCGCAAAGCCTTGTGTTGTCAGCGAAACGGTCACCTGACAGTCCACGCTATTGCTAAGAAACGTGTTGCAATAGAAACTATTCTGAAATCCTGAACTCCCATCACCACTCATGACGTTGGCTGCCGCTGTGACTGTAGAGACAGAGGTGGTTGTGACTGTTGGTTGATTCACGGTAAACGTCGTTGTTGTCGGGGTCGTTGTGACTGTCGCTGTCACCGTCTGACAACAGACATATGTGGTGGATGTGGTCGTGGTGGTGCTTGTACAGAAGACACGACAGGTGGCAGTTGTGTTACCAGCAAGCGAGTCGGTAGTAGACGATTGGGATGCTGAGACGCCAACGTATGTAATGTACATGATGCACATTATCAATGCGGCGAATATCACTAAGGTCCTGGTTGTTACGTTGCCAAGCTTGGCGAACTTGTGACTGCTCTCATTTCTGAATAATCTAGTATTTTTGAGGTTAGAAAGGTGCATCACATTTTTGCGGCCGAGAGAATGTTCCTAATAAACCGTTGTTCAACCGAGATGAGCAAAAGTGCCAACTCCACTAGAAAATTTCCAAGGTGAGAAAGACAACAAAGAACAACAATTTTCTTTGAAGTCGGGGAATCTCTAAGGACACAAATGCGTTCTATTCCCTGCGAGAAGTCTCTCAGTAAGTTCTAGGATCCATATCTTTCTTCAAAGTTCCCTTCAACCTTCCAAAAATTAGGCATGCGACTGTCAGGATGTATACGTTTCCTGCACTCAAACGGTGCACCTGAAAGCGTGGTAGAGCTAGTGGCAAAAGTGTTTTCCACTTCCGAACCGGCTCCGAGAATCTTGGCCTATACTCCATCGGGTTCTGAAGTCTGGGTACACCGGTGTGAATTTGGAGATTGTATAAAAATTAGGAAGAAAAATAGAGCGTTAAGCTTGGTTTTGCGTACTCGCGGCGTATTTGTCAGCAGATCGAAACCATCTTGGGTTCTCCAAAGATTATGTTCTGTCAAGTCAAGAATATAGATTGGCTCATTCGTTAATCAGGTGGACATCCTATATCCGCTTACAAAATGCTTAGCTGTTCGTTTATTAGCGCCGAACGATGTCTGACCCACCTTATGAAGCTTGTATTCGAACCTTTCAATTCGGATGACTTAGAAGTACCTGGAGCGGGAAGTGCCCCGCTACGCCGAGGAGAAGGTAAAGTCGGGCAACTGGGAGAGGGAAGAATCCATGGCCTTGGCAGAGGAGGAGTTTAGAAACCTGTTGCCAGAAGGAGTCCACATGAAGGACAACTTCCTCTTCTGGATAGTTGACAAGGAGGAAGTTAATCGGAAGAGTGTTGTCGTCGGGCGCATCTGGTACGCATTGAGCGGCAACGACTCGGGAACGAATAGTGGCAAGAAGAGGAGGAGAGACTTGTTCATCTACGATTTCGGAATCAACGAAGAGTTTAGGAGAAAGGGCTACGCAACTGCAGCACTCAAGTTACTAGAGTCGAAGGCTCGTGAGCATAGGATGGAGACGATGTCGCTCCACGTGTTCGGTCAGAACCGCCCCGCAAGAAGTCTTTACGAAAAGTGCGGCTTCGAAGAAACAAACGTTATCATGACAAAGAAGCTATAATACGACAGCCCAACTGTCCACTGGGTCCGTCATTCGGGTTCTTTTCCCATATCCCCTATAGGTGTGACAAGAGGTAATATGCAAACCTCGATGTCCAAGAAACGACTATGGAAGTTTCCTAAAGAAAGGATATGTGATTCCAATAAATGGAAAGGCGATTCTATCCCGCTCATCATTATTTCAAATTGAAAAGAGGCATTTGTGTTAACCCTGTGGATGTCAACGGATTGGATGCAGAGGAAGTCTGTGAAATGCTTTCCACTCATGCCTGGAAGATCGAATCAGTGAAGCATCAGAGTACCGGATTGTACCTCGCTGTTATATGCAAGAATTGTGGAGCGGAGTCTATCATATCAGCTCATTCAATAAAGCGACCAGGCTATGAAACTCTTCTAGAAGAACAAGTACATGATAGAGAATCGGGCAGAAGTTTGGTGTCTGAGATAAAGCGACCTGATCCTGAATTTTCCATTAACCGGAAATTCTCTAGCTTGGAATAACATCTGCTGGATTGATTGTGTCGAATATCCAAGTTGGATGCCTAGCAATTAGCATTGTCCCGCGCCGAGCGTTTTCCCCTCGGACACACCGGACATCGCTGAACCAGCAAGTTCCAAGAATCAAGCACAAAGTAACCCTTGCCGCTAACCAATGCTCGACGGGCTGGGCAGTACGCCTAGGCCGGTGGAATTTGCGGTTCTCCCCTCTTCTCCGGATGCCAACCTGTGGATATCAGGCGGACGCTTTCTCGCGGGAACTGCTCGCGGGCGATGTCGTCGGAAGTGCGGTTGCGGCGACACTGACCACGATAGCAATCAGGAATATGAAGAGGGACACTAGTAGATCGGCCTGCAGAACCAGCATTCCGACCAGCCAGATGAGGGCGAACAACCAAACCCCAATTACAAGTATGTTGCGAGTCTCCAAAGGTTTCACTCACTATCCTAACATGAACGCCTCGTGCGATTTAAACAATGCAGACGATCATCAGGATTGATAGTGAGGCTTCAAAAGCCAGGTAACTCGGCGCCTAAACCAAGTCGCTAACACATGGCTAACTCGTGCGCAAATGGACGAGATTTTGTTCTTACACTCGGTGATTTCTCAGCGAGCTTTGCACGCGGGGATTTCCCAGCGCTTTCAAAGAGAATTCAAGAACAGAAAATTAAAGCTGCTACCGAAGTGAGAGGGCTGCCATATACGGTCGGTTCGACGGTTCTTGCATGCTGACAGATTCTCTTTCTCTCGCTCTTTGTCTTCCACCCTCGTTATGGTCTTGGTTACTTGAGCAAGCTGATTGCGTTGCTATGTAATAGACATTGTTTCGAGTCCTCATTAGGAAAGAATCTGTGCTAGAATTCTGATGGCAGAGAAAGATCCCAATAGACCTTGATTGCTCTAACCTAGCTAGCCTTATCTGGATCTTTCTTGATTTTTTTGAGGTGTCATGGTGATATCGGGGTCGAGGGTATTCTACATACACTTCCAAAAGTTACATTGCTTTTTCAGTGCAATCTAGAGAAGGTGGTGAGGATGAGGAAGAAATGCTAATGGGTGCTCAATTGACACCGTTTAACGAACAAGAATCAGAGAGTAGAAGCTAATCGTACTGACCACCAAAGAAGTAATCATCTTTGTCATACAGGTAGTATTTCCCACACTTTGGACATTTCTCCGAGTTATTTTCTATCTTTGCAATTCGAAATGCTTTCTTGTCCATCTGGAGTTCGGAAGGATGGCGGAAATTACACGACCGATTCTTGCAAATGAGCATCAGCGTCAAGAATTGACAGTACCACCTGATTTTGCTTTGCTCTGATTACCAGTATCGCATGTGCATTGCATGTTACCCGTTGTCAAAAGTTATCTGGAGCCTGGATGATGCTTACACTCTCTTCTACAAGTAATTTTTCTCTTCGTGACTGGTCATCGACGTTTCAGAGAGATTTTCCCGTCTGCGAGTCCTGCTCGGAGGCACAGTACAGAGGGTGCGTTGCCGCATATAAGGATCGGACATTGTCTTTATAGGGTTTGAATGGCTTGTGATCAGATAGTCAGTAAATCATGGCTACTTGTCAATCAATCGAAGGCTGCTCAAACAGGGCTACTCACTGGATTCTCGTAGAGTATAGCTGGCCCATACTGCCCAGTGAGAGACGCGCCTATCTACTGTGCAAGCATCATTTACTGCGCGCTCAAAGGTCTGCGTTAAATCAGATGGAAAAGTATCCTGAAACCGGGATCAAGATAATCGAACACGGCGCCTTGGCAGAGATCTCATAGCCAGAAGAGATGGACACAGATCTGGAAAGAATCTCAGCTGAAGTATAACATCTGGGTTTTGCTAACGCCTGTACAGTCGACGCCGTGTCAGATGCCCATTCCGCTTAACGAGATTATCGCGTCGACAATCCTCTCCTTGACCATGCCGGGTCTTGTCCACGAAAATAGTGAGGGCTCTAGATAGCAGGAAAGGGCACATTTGTTGCAGCTTTCGTATTGCTCCCAATCATACGAATTCCAGAGTTTCAAAATGTCAGTTTCCCATGCGTGGACAGCAGAGCGAGAGTCTCCGTTGTATTCCTGCAAGGTGTAGCATGGAAGAACAATTCTACCTTGAGGGTCGACGTTTAATGTGAGCCACGGCTTACATCTCCATGGTACGCCCTTATACCATGATGCTATGACTGTACTAAGGTACTCTCTGGAATTCACGAGCGGCGCACCGCTCTTCTTCAGTTCCAGAAGTTTCAATAGCGTGTCCATTAGCTTTTCCCCGTTGGATGAAAGCTTGTCAGCAGTAGAATAATCATAAGCGGGCTGAAAGTTGATGCCCACGCCCAAATTCTCTGCAAGATGTACCATTCCTTCCACTTGGTGTACGTTTTGCCTGGTGATTGTGGAGTTTATTGCCATAGGAATACCGTAATCTTTCGCAACCTTAATTCCAAGGACTGCTTTGTCGAAAGAACCCTTAATTCCTCTTAGCTGATCGTGCAAGGATCCAATTCCGTCCAATGAAACGAAGAGATATTCGACATACTTCCTTATGTCACGAATTCTCTCTTTTAGCAACCAGCCATTTGTTACGAGCGACGTAAAGAACCTCTCGTGCGACTCCTTGAGTATTTCTGGCAAATCCCTTCTCAGAAGTGGTTCTCCCCCCTCGAAGCCATAGAATAGAACCCCTGCTTTCACGAGCGAATCCATTATCCTGATTTCATCCCTGAGGCTCAGGAGCTCCTCGTCGGGTCGTCTCCAAAAGGGACACATGCCGCATTCAAGGTTGCATCGATAGAGCAGCTTGTGTCCCGCGATTAGAGGGCGCTTCGTTCCTGCCAGACTTTCAATTCTTCTCTTGGTTCCTCTGAGCAAGACAGGTTTGAGAATTGCCACTTTCTGACACCCAAAGGACAGGGAGAGATGTCTCGGTTGATTTCAAGCAACACTGGCTCCAATAAAAAAGCTAAAGGCAATCAGTCCGAGAAGAATATTAGTTGAAACAATACCCAATGGTTTACGTTTGCGTAGATCCGTCTCGCCGAAATGATTTCCACGATTCCAAGGAAATTGTCAGGGAACGCGCAAAAAGAGAAACATACTTGGAGCGCATATCTTGGATGGTGCCTAGACTTGATCGACCGCGCAAGAAATACAGACCAACGATAATTTTAGCGTGGCGTTCAATCTTAGAAAGTCAGAGTATATTCCTGCTCATTTAATGGCTTGTATTTCCCACAGTCGAGTTGATTTTCAGAAGAGCCAAAAAAGTAAGCGCTCTAACTTCGGGTCGCCGTATAATCTACATACAACATGATTTTGCTACATAGTCGGGGCTAGCTGGCTTTCAAACACTAGTTGGAACCGCCCGAATTTCCTCTTTCACGTCTCTTTACAGCCCTTCGGGAAATCGGCTATGAATTCTTGACTCTGCTTTGCGAGGTCTATCTTGTAAATCAAGTTGTGCCGCGAACAACTAAGGTAGAATAATCTCGACCGGTCCACCTTTGTTAGGTCGGGGCAATACAAAATATGGTTGGTGCAGGCGAACCCTTTCTTGTGAATATACACCGCGCGCCTGATTCTGCTTCTTTCTTTCAATAATCTTTTTCCGCTTCGCTCTTCTTTCATCTCGCGATCGAAACAATTATTTTGCCGTTTGTCTTGTCGCGGACATTTATTTGCTGAGGGTGTACCGCGAAGACCACATTCGTTAAGCAATCGTACGACTCCTGAATTGCATTGTCACTTCCGTCGTTATCTTCAAGTGCAATCAGTTTCAGCATTGCTTGTTTATTTCGAGGGATACCGCTTGCTGAGATCAACCTCGCAACCTCTTTCTTGTTGTAAAAGATATTCCTGCGACGTATGCCTTCCAGTTCATCTTCTGAATACAATTCCTTTCGACCTGTTGGAATCACTGTTTGTAACTTGCATAAAAGGCAAACAGGTCTTCTATCGCTGCTTCAAATTGTAAGTCCCCTAGTAGGTAGGATTCCGCCTTTAGAACGGGCAGTTTTCGATAATGGAATCACCGTCCGCATGGTACAACAGCAAGTGGGTTCACTGCGGCAGCAAGTTAGGAAAAAATTGAGAAAAAAGTACGGCAGTGTTTCACAGGGTCGCGTAATGATTTGATACGTTCACGTAGTCTAATATTTGCAGATCTTTACTATTGCAACGTCTTCGATCCGGTTTGGCACTTCGACTGATTGATCTGAAACATACAAAATAATGTGATCTTTGCCAATTCCAATTCCGACCACGCCTGGGAGATCGGACAACTCTTCCCCATGTGCATCCCTTACGTTTGCGACGTGGTTTAGTTGCAAGTCGGTCTTCCATAAATACCCGTTTCCCATCTACTACAAACTCCCAGGTCATCGGTGGTACCCATCGCTCTGTGTATTAAGGCTTGGTATCGTAATGGCTACTTTATGAGGTAGGAGACACAGGCTGCGGTTTCGAAAAGGCTAGGATACGAGTCCCTCACGCGTCGCATAGAAGGATCGAATCTGGGCAATCCGCTATGAATGGATAGTATCTCTTAAGAGAGACTTGATATTCACAATACTGAAGTTCGGGAAATCACCAGGTGAAAATGAAAAGAAGCGCAGAAAACCCGCAGATATTATTTGTCTGCGAGGACAACGCTGGCCCGAGCCAGATGGCTGAAGCGTTTGCGGAAAAATTTGGAATGAAAGCGTCGAGCGCAGGCAGACACGCAAAGGCTGTCTTGAACCCGAATGCAGTCCAAGCGATGAAAGAGAGTGGAATCGACATTTCACGCAACAAGCCCAAATCTCTTACACCTCAGATCATTAATGCAGCTAGTCTGGTGGTCACAATCGGATGCTCGTTTGAAGGTGCGTCTCCAGTGTGCATGCAGTCGCAGATTAGAGAGAAAACAATCCAATGGAACTGGAAGGGATTGAAGCGCAGAAACATAAGTGATGTGCGGGAAATCAGAGACGAAATCGAACGTAGGGTTAATGGTCTCTCTCGAGATCTCTAGGACAGCTTGGAAAGCTTTAGGGAAGACCGTGGGAAACAGGTTTTAAGGGAGGCAATATCTTCCTCTAGAAGGAGGAAGAAGAAGAGATGCACAAAGGTAATGCGATGACGATAAATGCTAGATGCACTGAAGAGCGAGCGAGAGAGATTGCGATTCGATGGTCAAACGAATCCGAGGATTTGATAGTTGAGAATTGAGCGAATACGAGTTAGAGGAACAGAAGCTGAGGAAGCTCTACGACCAAGCCCGAATTCAGGGCGATAAGAAGAAGAAAAAAGAATACAAAGAAATGATCATTGAGCTCAATCGACGACGAAAACAAGAACTTCGCGCAAGCCGAAGAGAATAGACTGCGAATCTTTGCAAGAGCATCGTCCTACTTGCAAGACGGGGATAAAAGGGCCAAAGCCACGATACTTCGAACTGCGCAGGCTAGACTGGGACGCGGTGGTATGCTTTCTCACTCTCCAAAAGACTCCGTCCCGCGGAGTGTACCGCTTTTGGCATCTATTCCATTTTCCCAGTGGCCCGCGCCGATGCGGTGATTGCAGAGTAAGGCACTTCAGACTAACGTATCAACGCACTCCCGAAATAAAGGGGAACTTTCCCTTGATAGATGCAGATCACTTCCCTTGGCAGCACGTTAGTACTTCCTTCGCAAGTCATGATGTGTTTAGCTGCTCCATTCATTGAAGAAATTTTCAGTTCTTAAAAACCGAGCAAGATGTGGCGGATTCTCACGGGACGGTTTTTTTAGCTCCCATCCCCGGCTCCCCCACACTCTTTCTTCTGCCGCAGAAGACTGGGAAGAAAGGATATAGATTGCCAGCTCTCCAGTACCGCAGAAAGCAAACGTAGCAATCCTCCCTGAGATGGCGACGCCGCAAAGAAATTGATATGCAGAAAACGCTCCGACTTTTACTTCACCGTAAGCGACGACGAGCGTAGAGCTCTGGCCAGCGTCCAGAGAGTGGAACAGGCTATTGCCCTAAAGAGAACGAAGAGGCGGCGAGCGTAAAGGAAGAGGCTCGTCAGACACAGAGAGAGATCTATGAAAAGGCATCCTGGACATGAGGGGAATTTAGCATCAAAAGTAAAGCAGGGAAGCCGCACACTGCCGCGCTCGTACTCGGCCCAATTATTTCACTCGCAGTCCAGGACATGGTTGTTCTGAAGGCGTGGCACCTCCCGCGCCAGAGGCACATTCTCTTTGTATCTCAGCGTTGAGTACTCTCTCTGGCTTCTGCACTTAGGACAGTTCAAGCTGCCTCAGAACTCACGTTTAGGCAGTGATTTGCTCCGACAGCTTAACTCCTGTGATCGTAGTCCGTCGTGAGGGGAGAGACTCTGGCGACAACTCGATTCCGTGCCCCTGGCAGATTTTTTTTCGCAGAGTGTCTCAAGAGAGCACACGCTCTCTCATTGTCAACCATGAAGATCGTGTTCACGGGTCATATTCATCGCTTGCGTGTTTTTCAGTGTACGAGGTAGACGAGGTGTGAAGCTTGGCGACATTTCAATCAGTGATTCCTTGGTCGTTATAATATCCTAAATGAATTGAAGCAATTCAAGTAGCAACCTTCGGTAAGGTGTTTTTGAGGACAATTGTAAGTTGCCAACTTTTTTTGAGTGACGCCCTTCTGGCACTAATTCTCACTATCGCATGAAGTAAGTTCTCTACAAGCAGAAAAAGAAGGAACTTTCCTTTGGCGGATGAAAACACACGTTTGAGCAGATACTCATGATATTCATGCACATTGCAAACGCTAGGCAGAGCTGGTGAAAGACAGTAATAGTCGGGGAGTGTAAGCAAACCAGGTCGATCGACGCAGGAAGCGGGGGCAAGTTTCAAATTGAGTAAGCATGACATTGCTTTGAAGGTACTCGAGGCTTATACTCGGGATGTCGGAAGAGGGGTTGTAAGACTCGATTACGATACGATGGACTCCTTGGAAGCGTCAACCGGAGACATCGTCGAAATAAAAGGCAAGAGAAGAACGGTTGGGAAGTGCCTTCCGCTCTACCCTTCTGACGAAGGAAGAGGGGTCGTTAGAATGGACGGTCTCGTTCGGAACAATTCTGGCGTTGCGATTGGAGACACTGTTACCGTAAAGAAAATCAAAGCTCCCCCGGCGGAAAAAGTCGTTGTTGCTCCTCTGGAGGCGACCCCACCCATAGACGAACGCTACCTAGCTGATTCATTGGAAAGTGTCCCTGTCACAAAGGGTGACAACATCATGATCCCTTACTTTGGTGGTCGCCTCACGTTCCAAGTACAGGGTGTTAGTCCGATGGCCGATGCAGTACTTGTTACGCAACATACAATCTTCTCCATCTCCGAGAAGGGCGAGTCTCTCAGGGGGGTCCCGCAAGTAGCTTACGAAGATATTGGTGGGCTTCGGGACGAAATCCAAAAAGTCAGAGAGATGATTGAGCTTCCTTTGCGCCATCCTGAAATCTTTGAAAAGTTAGGCGTCGAAGCACCGAAAGGAATCTTACTCTACGGCTCTCCTGGAACCGGAAAGACTCTACTTGCCAAGGCTGTCGCCAACGAAAGCAATGCACACTTCATCAGTATCTCCGGACCCGAAATCATGAGCAAGTTCTACGGAGAGAGCGAGGCGCGAGTCCGGGAGATATTCAAGGAAGCCCGAGAAAAATCTCCGACCATCGTTTTCATCGACGAAATTGACTCCATTGCCCCAAAGAGGGAGGAAGTCACGGGAGAGGTCGAAAGGAGGGTTGTCTCCCAGTTGCTTGCGCTCATGGATGGGCTCGAAGCAAGGGGGAAGGTGATAGTTATTGCCGCGACGAATCGCCAAAACGCACTGGACCCGGCACTGAGAAGACCCGGTAGATTCGACAGAGAAATCGAAATCAAGGTGCCAGGCAAGAAGGGAAGATACGAGATACTCCAGATACACACGAGACACATGCCGCTGACTCAAGACGTCGATCTAGAGAGGCTGTCATCAGCGGCGCACGGGTTCGTCGGAGCTGATCTCGAAGGTCTCTGTAAGGAGGCCGCCATGAAAACACTGAGGCGCGTGCTTCCTGAACTCAAGCTTCAGGAAGACAAGTTGACTCCTGAGTTTCTGAACAAACTTCAGATAACGAAAGACGACTTTGAACTTGCATTCAAGGAGATTACACCTTCCGCAATGAGGGAGGTGTACATTGAAACTCCCGATGTCAAGTGGGGGGACATTGGCGGTCTTGAGAATGTCAAGAAAGAACTGCAGGAGGCAGTTGAGTGGCCTCTCAAGTACCCCGATCTCTACAATACCATCGGATACAGCATCCCAAAGGGAATGATCCTGTTCGGTCCCGCCGGGACGGGAAAGACGATGCTTGCAAAATCTGTAGCGACAGAGAGCGAATCTAATTTCATTAGCATTCGAGGACCGGAGCTGCTTTCCAAATGGGTCGGCGAATCAGAGAGAGGTATTCGCGAGGTTTTCAGGCGAGCGAGGCAAGCCTCTCCATGCATAATATTCTTCGACGAAATTGACGCCCTGGCTCCCGTGAGAGGGCTCGGAGGAGACAGCATGGTAACCGAAAGGGTGGTAAGCCAACTTCTTACTGAGCTGGATGGGATTCAGTCCCTATCAGGAGTTGTGGTTCTCGCGGCTACCAACAGAATTGACATGGTCGATCCGGCGCTTTTGAGGGCGGGGAGATTCGATAAACTGCTCTATATCCCGCAGCCCGACAAGATCGCCAGGAAGCAGATTCTTGCGATTCAGACAAAGGGGAAGCGTGCAACTGGGGCCCTTGATTTGGGTAGGATTGCAGAATTAACAGACGGATTCAGCGGGGCGGACATTACTGCTGTGGTAAATACCGCGATCTCGCTCGTGCTTCAGGAGTACATCGCAGCTCATCCAAAACCAGAAGACGCAAAGCAGCACTCGGCAGAGGCAACCGTAACCATGAGGCACTTCGAGGATGCAATACGAAAGGTGAAGAGTTCAAGAGAGGGGAAGCCTATTGAGAGGCCTGCCGTTTCGTACTACAGATAGGGTTGGTTTTCTGTCAATTTCGGTGAACATGTCGAGAAAATAGGCTTCTTCTCCTTGGATTTTTCAAAATAAAACAGGCGAATGAAATGAGGAAGGAATCAAACGACTCTCTTCAAGTTTTGAATACGCTGAAGAAGTGGGGAGTGCTATCACAGAAGCGAATCGCCGAGCTCTCCGAAATGTCAATCGCAAAGACTGTGAGAGCTCTTTCAATACTCGAACAAAGCCGCCAGGTCAAGCTGGTCGAAAGCCACGCCCCGGAGAGATCGTACAGGATTACAGGTTCTGGGATGGATCGGCTGGATATCATGCGAAGGAAAAATTCTTGAATAGGCCAGTATCCTTCCGCTGCAGAATCAAATCAGAGGATCACAGTGACCTTTTCAATCTCTCTCCTGCATTGTAGGCGATTGGGCGCTGTTTTCGGGTAATGGCTTCAATAGAGTCAGACTTTCTTTCAGCGCCACATAGTTATGAAAAGCGACGGAGAAATTCGCCTAGTTCCATTTGTTGTTAGAGATTCGAACCTATCGCTCTTTGGATAAGTAACAATATATGCTAGTTAGAGCAATTCGCCGCTGACGCCATGACATCAAAGCAAAAGAGGATAAGGGAGGAAGGAAATAAACCCAGCTCCTC
>Ga0070737_10003788_pt1 | contig 15818 bp, 12 predicted proteins | sample Coa_R1_10_FD_66438 | JGI IMG/M metagenome (GOLD analysis project Ga0070737, IMG submission 66438) | Surface soil microbial communities from Centralia Pennsylvania, which are recovering from an underground coalmine fire - Coalmine... | ecosystem: Environmental > Terrestrial > Soil > Unclassified...
CCTGCCTCCGCTTTGCCGGCAAGCCCATCCTAAAACCGTTCCGGGATCGGGCACAATGAAATTTCAGCGAACGGCCAACAGTGTCTTAACCGTTTGTCTCAGCCCAGGGGACAACCCCACTCGGCATTCCGCATTCTGATCTGCATTCCCCAGCGGCGTGCCTATCCAGCACCTCCCATTTTCAGGATCATCTTGCATTAGAAACAAGTCCCGTTTCAGGTTCATCTTGCATTGGACAATTCTACCGTCCCTTACGGACGGATTACGGGCTAAACTGAAAGGCGTGTCGGCCGCCACTACGACGACGATTCGCTGGACTGACTGGTCGAACGCCGGCCGCGAGCGGCGCCGCTGAAATCCCGGGCTGGAATCGCGAGTAGTTTCGGCTACTCTTGCCCCGCTACCGGCTCTGACGCCACGTAAATCGTCTTACTGTCCGCCGCATCCTGAAAGACCGCGGCGAAGAAGTCGCGGGCGCTGGGCGCGCAGCCGATATGAATATTTTTCGGCCCGTCGTCCACAAACCCCAGGTACCCTTCCCATCCCAGATCGTCCAGGATGAACCGCAACGCTTCCTGCTCGGCGGACGGCAGGTTGTTGTAGGCAATGTCGAAAACCTGCCCCGAAGTGTGCGCCAAGGCTTCGCTCTGGTTGGCGTGCTTCGCGTAATCGTCGGTCTCGACCAGTGACGATACTTCCAGCGGCTGGAAGATCTCGCCATTCGGGTTCATCGCTTCCCACACGCGCCGGGTTTCATAGGCAATATACATTAGCGTGCCCAGCGCGGAGGGCGACGCCTCGGAAAGGTACGCAGCGCCATCCGGCGTGTCCGGAGAGAGCCGCAGCAGATACCCGAAATAAGCCGGCTGGTTGAACGCTCTCACTAATTTCGTGCCCTCGGCGGCCCGGATGTCGTCGCTGCTGTGGAAAACCAGATCGTTTTGCTTCAGCCACACGGTCAGCCGGTGCGGCGCGCGCGGGCCGACCGGAAAATCGCTCTTGTACTGTTTCGCCAAGTCCTCGAACGCGCCGGGATCCTCGCGGTACATGGCCAGCAGTTGCTGCGCCCGCTCAATGCGGAACCAATAAGTGGGCGAGTAGTCTCGCTGCATTTGCGATTGCACCGCCATGTATAGCTCCCGGTTCCATGCGGGGCTGCAGGAGAAGAACATGCGCGCCACCGTAATTTCGTCGGGCGGAATGCCGCGTGCCCGCCGGGTGAGGTCCTGCATTGTGGCCACGCAGCCTTCCCCGCAATGATACGCGAACACCGCCCAGTCGCGCCCGCCGAAACGCCGTTCCAGGTTGGCCAGATAATTCGCCGCGGCCGGAATGACGCGGTCCGGATTGAGCCGGTCATCCCGCGAACCGACTACGTAGGGAATCCTGCGGCGTACGGTCCGGGTCACCAGACGCTTCCGTTTATCGCGCACCTGCACCCTTTCTTTCACCACGCGATAGCGTGTGATACTGACGATCCGCAGACCCATTTCGCGGGCAGTGGCCAGCGAAACCTGCATGATGCCGCGCGGCCCGGTGGGACTTTCGGCCTTCGGATCGCCCCAGCTTTCCACGTAGGCGATCGCTTCCAGCAACTGCTCCGGCATGCCGCTGCGTTCCGCTGCAAGGTGAAACAGGGATTGCAGTTTCCGGTCGCTGGTAATCCGTTTCGCGCCCGGCAAGGCCTGCGGGTCGCGCATGATGGCGAACGTTTGGGACTGGATCATCAGGTCCGTTCGCAGGGCCAGGGTCTCATCGGAAAGGGCGTCGCGTTCGATGCCGATGCCCGGTAAACGGTGATCTGGAACGAAGTAGCCTGGAGCCGCCCCTTCCAGCGGCGCCAAGCACAGAAGGAGCAGAAACCGCAGTCTCATGGCGCTTATTTCACAGTGTACTCTGCTTCGCGCCCCCGTGGTCACACATACCACCAGGAATCTGGTATATTCTCCCCCATGAACCGGACAGCGATTGCGCGCGTTTCCACTGGTGTTCTGTTCCTGGCCGGGGCCTGGTTCGCCTATACCCAGCAGGCCAACCAACCCGCACAGTTGAAGCTGAACAAGGTTAAGCAAGATCTTTACGAAATCGAGGGGGACGGCGGGAACGTAGCGGTTTATGTGACGAACGAGGGCGTCATCCTCATTGACGATAAGTTCGACCAGGACCACGACCAGATCGTGGCCAACGTCAAGAAAGTGACTTCCCAGCCAATCAAGTACATTATCAGCACTCACTACCACGCCGATCACAGCGGCGGCAATGCCAGGTTTCTGCCCACCGCCGAAATCATCTCCACCGCCAACGCGCGCAAGAACATCGTGAATCACGTGCAGTCCAACGCCCCTCCGGGAGTTCTGCCGGCGCGGGTGGTCTTTACCACCGAGACATCGGTGTTTTTGGGGGGCAAGGAAGTTCGCGCGCGCTACTTCGGCCGCGGCCATACGAATGGCGATGCGGTTATCTACTTCCCGGCCCTGCGCACCATCCACACCGGCGACCTTATGGCGGGCGATACTCCCTTAATCGACTATCCAGGCGGCGGCAGCATCGTCGAGTGGACTAAGACCCTCGATGCGGTTCTGAAGAGTTGGGACTTCGATACCGTCATTCCCGGCCACGGACCGGTCACGACGAAGGACAAACTGATCGCGTACCGCAACAACATCGATAAAGAGCGCAACCTTGTGCACGATATGATCCGCGAGGGCAAAAGCGTCGATGCCATCGGCAAAGTGATGATCGCGCAGTATAAGTGGGTGGATAAGGATCTTCACTTCCAGTGGAGCCTGCCCGGCATGATGACCGAGCTCAAGTAACTGGCATAGCGCAGGGTCATACTTGATTAGGCCTCCAGCCAGTCGAAGGAGCGTGTGACGGCCTTATTCCAGAACCCATACAGCCGCTCGCGCGGGTCCAACTCCATGGCAGGCTTCCAGACACGCCCGGCCTCCCAGCGGGAGCGCAATTCTTCCAGGTCTTGGAAGAATCCGGTGGCGAGACCGGCGGCGTAAGCCGCTCCAAGGGCGGTGGTCTCCGCAACGGCGGGGCAGACCACTTCGCGGCCCAGAATATCGGCCTGAAACTGCATCAGCAGTTCGTTGGCGATCATGCCGCCATCCACGCGGAGGGTGGCCAGAGCGATGCCGGAATCTTTTTCCATCGCCTCCACCACTTCGCGCGTCTGGAATGCGGTGGCTTCGAGCACCGCGCGGGCCAGGTGGCCCTTATTGCTGTGACGCGTGAGGCCAGCGATGATGCCGCGGGCGTTGTGTTTCCAATAGGGCGCGTAAAGGCCTGAGAAGGCGGGGACGAAATAAACTCCACCGTTATCTTCCACGGTGCGGGCCAGGGCCTCGATTTCCGCGCTCGTGCGAATCAGGCCGAAATTATCGCGCACCCATTGCACCAGCGCGCCCGTAATTGCCACACTGCCTTCGAGCGCGTAACAAGCTGCCTGCTTCCCAAACCGGTACCCCACCGTCGTCAGCAAGCCGAAACGCGAATGGACGAGGTCCGCGCCCGTATTCATCAACAAAAAACATCCCGTGCCGTACGTGTTTTTGGCCTCCCCGGCGCTGAAGCAGGCCTGCCCCGCCAGGGCCGCATGCTGGTCGCCCAGTATCCCCGCAATGGGCACCCCGCGCACCGCTTCCAGTTGCGCCTCGCCATAGACTTCGCTGCTCGAACGGATCTCCGGCAGTATCGCCCGCGGAACGACAAAGCTTTCCAGCAGCTCGCCCGACCACTCGTGGGTTTCCAGGTCCATCAACTGCGTGCGGCTGGCATTGGTGCAATCGGTGACATGCAGTCCTCCGCAGAGCCGCCAAACCAGGAAACTGTCGATCGTGCCGAACAGCAACTCGCCGGCTTCCGCCCGTTCGCGCGCGCCCGGAATGTTGTCCAGCAGCCAGCGGATCTTCAGGGCACTGAAATATGTCGAGAGTGGAAGTCCCGTCTGCCGCCGGAAACGGTCCGGCCCGCCCGCGCGGGAATACGCAGATACCAGGTCTCCCACCCGCGTATCCTGCCAGACGATCGCGTTGTGAATCGGCCGGCCGGTGAAGCGCTCCCAAAGCACGGTAGTTTCGCGCTGGTTGGTAATGCCGATGGCCGCCAGATCGCGCGGCTTCAGATTCAACTGCGCCATCGCTTCCGCAATCACCTGGCGGGTGCGGAGCCAGATTTCTTCCGGATCGTGCTCCACCCAACCAGGTTTCGGGTAAATCTGCTCGTGCTCCTTCTGGGCGGAAGCAACGGGCCGGCCGTTCCGGTCGAAAATGAGAAAACGCGTACTGGTAGTACCTTGATCGAGGGCGGCAATGTAATCGGACATCGCATCAAGAATACCGGACCACTTGGGGCGGCGGCCCGGTATTCAGGATCTCAGCAATGAGAGGAGGTGTAAAACACCTTTTGGAGGGATTTCCTGGCGGCACGCTGAGCGGTTCCCAAAATTTTTCGGGAATCAGGAGTTCAAAACGGGCAGTTCCACCTCTTCCGCGTAGTGCGCTTTCACCCGGCGGGCGGCGGCACGGCCCACCACGGCCGCCAATCGATCCTCCGAAGCGGCGCGCACCTGTTCCGAGCTGCCGAACTCTTTCAGCAGCTTTTGCACTGTCTTCGGGCCGACGCCTTCAATTGCTTCGAGTTCACTGGTGAGCTGGCGGGTGGCGCGGCGGGAGCGATGGAAGGTCACGGCGAAGCGGTGGGCTTCGTCGCGGATGGATTGGATGAGGTGGAGAATTGGGGAGAAGCGGTCCAGCACCACCGGTTCCTCTTCCTGGCCGTAAACGTATATGATCTCCTCGCGCTTGGCGATGGCCGCCACCGGCTGGTCCGTGAGGCCGAGCGATTCCAGAGCCTCGGCGGCGGAATGCAACTGCCCCAGGCCGCCATCGACGAGCACCAGGCTGGGCATCGGCGTGCCTTCTTCCTTCAGGCGGGAGTAGCGGCGCGTGACCACTTCGCGCATACTGGCAAAATCGTCGTTCCCCACGACGGTGCGGATGATGAACTTGCGGTAGTCGGACTTCTTCATGCGGCCCTCTTCCCAGACCACCATGCTGGCAACTTTATCGGCGCCCTGAATATGCGAGATATCGAAGCACTCGATGCGGGAAGGCGCATGCGGCAGGTTGAGGGCTTCTTCGAGCGCTTCCGGAATGGCGCGCGAGGAAGGCTTTAGCACGCGGAAGCGGGCATCGAAGCTATGCTTGGCATTCGTCTGCACCAGGTCCATCAGCGCCTTCTTCTGCCCGCGTTGCGGAGTGCGGACCTCCACGCGGCGGCCGCGTTTTTCGGAGAGCAGCTCTTCCAACGCTTCGCGGTCTTCGAAATCCACGGGAACGTGAATTTCGGCGGGAATGTACTGTTGATCGAGGTAGAGCTGCGAGAGCAGGCTGGAGAAGAACGAGGACGCATCGAACTCCATCTGGTCTTCCCAGTAGAATTCGCGGCGATCCACAATTTGGCCGTTGCGCAGATGAAACACGTTCACGGCGAGCAGGGGCGGCTCCGCGTAATACCCGAAAATATCGACGTCATCCCCGCGGACCGCGGCCATTTTCTGCCGCTGCTCGATTTCTTCGACAGTAGTGAGCAGGTCGCGCAAGCTGGCCGCTTCTTCAAAGCGCATCTCTTCGGCGGCGGCGGCGATTCGGGCGCGCAGCAGGCCGGCCAGATCGCCATGCCGGCCTTCCAGAAACAGCTTCACATCCTGCACGGCTTCGGCGTAAGCTTCATCCGTCGTGAGGCCCTCGACGCACGGCCCCAGGCAGCGATGAATGTGGTATTGCAAGCACGGCTTGGCGTGGTGGCGGGTGAGATCGATCTTGCACGAAGGCACCAGGAAATGGCGATGGATGAAGTGCACCAGCCGGTGCGCCAGATTGGCGGGGAAGTAGGGCCCGTAGTAGGTGGAGCCATCCTTACGAAGCCGCCGCGTCACATAGACGCGCGGGTATTTCTCTTTGGTGAGCTTGATATAAGGATAGGTTTTGTCGTCGCGCAGCAGAATATTGAAACGGGGCTTGTACTGCTTAATGAGATTGTTTTCAAGCGCCAGCGCTTCTTTTTCGTTATCGACCAGAATGTAGTCGACATCGCGGGCTTCGCTGAGCAGCGTCCCGGTTTTGACATCGGCCTGGCGGTCTTCGGAAAAATAGCTGCGCACGCGCAGCCGAAGGCTCTTGGCCTTGCCCACGTAGATCACGCGGCCGCCATCATCTTTGTAGAGATACACGCCGGGGGCGAGCGGCAGTTGCGCGGCTTTTTCGCGAAGCGCGTTATCGCCTCGGTTCATCAGGGAGTCCAGTTTCATTATAGGAGAGGGAGAGAAGCAGCCGTCTTCCGGTGCTTCCATTGCGGCGATTACCCGCAGGCCCAAACCGAAGCCCAATCATGCCGAGCCCCAATCATGCGCCCCCCCAATTAAGTTCTATAATTTGGCTCTACGCCAGTTCGCGTCACAATCTGGCTTAGACGGAGGCGCGGCAATGAGACTTCTGGCTCTGATTTTAGCGGGTTGCGCGTGCGCCTGGGCGCAAGGCGGTTACCCCATCGTGCTGATCCCACCCGGCAAGGGGCCGTACAGCTTTCCTCCGGGATACCAGACTCCCTGGGATAAAATCCAGATGCTCGTGACGGAGAAAATGGCGCCGAACCTGTACATCCTGCATGGTTCGGAGGGTTTGGACGCGGCGCATCCCGAGGCTTCCGGCGGCAGAATTGCCGTGCTGTTCGGTGCCGACGGCGTTCTGATGGTGGATACCGGCAACCAGCAGGTGGCGGAGAAAACGCTCCAGACAATCCGGTCGTTCACCGCCGCGCCGATACGGATTGTGGTCAACTCGCATATCCACCCGGATCATACCGGCGGCAACGGTCTATTCGCCAGGCAGGGCGCGCTGGTCTATGCGCAGGAGAATCTTCGCGACGAGATGCTCCGGCCGGCGGGCCGTGGCAATGGCCGCGCTGCCGGCCAGGCGGGCGTTCCGGTGGTGACCTACCGGTATGGCGCTCCAGGCGTGCCGGCGGTCACCATCCACATGGATGGCGAAACGGTGGACTTTATCCCCATGATGCCTTCGCATACCGCGGGCGATACCATCGTGCGCTTCCGCAATGCCAACGCGATCTACATCGAGGACTTCTACCGCAACTTCGGCTACCCGTTCGCCGACCAGGCAAATGGCGGCTCGATCAAGGGGATGATCGAGGCGGTGGACCTGATCGAAGAGCTCGCCGGTCCCCAGACGACGCTGATTGCGGGACACGGCACGCTGGTGAAGAAGAACGACCTGCTGCCGTACCGCGCCATGCTCGTGGACATCCTGGCAAAAGTGCAGAAGCTGCGCGACACGGGGAAGTCGCTAGAGGAGGTGCTGGCGGCGAACCTGACGGCGCCGTACGATGCCACCACGGCCGGCGACACCAAGCAGAGCAAAGACCGATTCATCACCGAAGTCTACGACGAATTGAAGGACTTTCCGCCCGTGGTGGATGGTAAGCGGCAGATGCCCGGACGCCCGCGGTAATCGCGGGCAGCCGCGAGTTGCCCAAAACTTCGGCCCAAAACCTTGGCAAAGCCTGGTAGGCCGGCACGGTATAATAAGGGTGTTTCCCTCTGACGTCACAGGAGTCCACTCACAATGTTTGATCTATTTCGCAGCCGGGACAAGGCTGTACGCATCCTGCTCGGGGCAATGCTGGTGCTGGTCGGCCTTTCGATGCTGACCTACCTGATCCCGAATTACGGCCCCAGCAACAGTTCGGGCAACGATCAGGTGGTGGCGGAGATCGGCAAACAGGTCATCACCACCGCGGATGTACAGAAGATGGTCCAATCGAGCCAGCAACAGCGCCAGTTGCCGCAAGAGATGCTACCTACGTTCGTGCCGCAAATGGTGGATGACATGATTACGGAGCGCGCCTTGGCTTACGAGGCGCAGCGCCTGGGCTACCAGGTGACCGACGCGGACGTGCGCGAAGCTATCAAGCAAATGGCGCCCGCCCTGTTCCCCAACGGCCAGTTCGTCGGCAAGGAGCAGTACGCCGCCATGCTCGCGCAGCAAGGCGTCAGCATCCCGGAATTCGAATCCGACCTGCGGCGGCAAATCCTGATCACACGGCTGCGCAACATTGCGGTCGAAGGGACCGTCGTCACTCCCGCGGAAATCGAACAGGAATTCCGCAAGAAATACGAAAAAATCAAGGTCGAGTGGGTGGAGCTGAAGCCGGAAATGTTCAACAAGGAATCGCAGCCCACCGAGCAGGAAATGCGCGACTACTTCAAGGCCAACCAGGCCAGCTATCAGACGCCGGAAAAACGCGACCTGGCAGTGCTGATCGCCGATCAAAGCAAGCTCGAAGCCGGCATCAATCCGACCGATACCCAACTCCAAGCGCTTTATAACCAGAACAAAGATCAGTACCACACGCCGGAGACGGTGGATGTGCAGCAGATCCTGCTGATGACGCAGGGCAAGCCGGCAAGCGAGGATGCCTCGATCAAGGCCAAAGCCGAAGACGTTTTGAAACAGGCCAAGGCGGGCGGGGATTTCGGCCAACTCGCCAAGAAATATTCCGACGATCCCGGCTCCAAGGACAAGGGCGGCTTATACGCGGGCGTGACTCGCGGCCAGATGGTGCCGGAATTCGAGCAGGCGGCTTTTTCGCTCAAGCCCGGCCAAATCAGCGATCTCGTAAAAACGCAATACGGCTATCACATTGTGAAAGTGCTGAAACACGATCAGCCGCGCCTGAAGCCGTTTGAAGAGGTGAAGGCGCAGTTGGCGGACCAGTTCAAAAAACAGCAGGCGGCCCAACAAATGCAACAGATCGCCGACAAAGCCCAGACCGCGCTGATGAAAGATCCGGACCATCCGGATAAAGTAGCGGCCGAGTTCAACATGCAGCTCGTGCAGGCCGCCGGCATCGAAGCCGGTAAGCCGGTTCCGGAAATCGGCGCCAATGCCGATTTCGATCAATCGATCGCGGGCTTGAAGAAGGGCGAGGTTTCGGCCGCCGTGGCACTGCCCAATAACCGGATCGCCCTGGCGGTGGTCACGAACGTGATCCCGGCGCGGCCCTCGACCTACGAAGAAGTGCAGAGCCAGATTCACGATCTCATGGTGAACAACCGCTCTCAGGCGGCCATGCGCAAGAAGGCCAACGACCTGTTTACCGCGGCCAAAGCGTATGGCGGCGATCTGGAAAAAGCCGCGAAATCCCTCGGTCTCCCCGCGCCCAAGACCTCGCCCGAAGTGGAACGTACCGGCACGGTGGAAGGTTTGGGTTCCGCGCAATACCTCACGGAAGCTTTCGGCAAACCGGATGGCGCGATTTTCGGCCCGTCGGCCACGCCCACCGGCACTTTGGTCGGGAAAGTGATCGCGCACGTGGCGCCCGACATGTCGAAGCTGGCTGCCGAGCGCGATGCCATTCGCGACCAGATCAAAAGCCAGAATGCGCGCAATCGCAATACCCTGTTCGAGGCCGGCCTGCGCGACGACCTGAGAAAGCGGGGCGTCATCAAAGTTCACCAGGATGTGATCAATACCCTGATCGCGCAATACCGGCAGAGTTAATCTCCCGTGGCCGGCAGCGTGCTCGATTTCCTGCGGTCGCTGACCAATCCGGGGCGGCTGATTTATTTATTGAGCTCGCTGCTGGCGGGCTGGATCGGTTACACGGCGCTGGCCGGAATCGTCTTTGCGGAAACCGGCCTGCTGCTGGGCTTCTTCCTGCCCGGAGATTCGCTCTTGTTCACGGTGGGGGTGGTTTCCGGCGCGGGCGAACTGAATATCGTCTGGATCAACGCCGCCCTGATGACCGCCGCGCTCCTCGGCGATTCCACCGGTTTCTTTCTGGGCCGGAATACCGGCCCGCGCATCTTCACGCGCCCCGATTCGCGCTTTTTCAAGCAGGAGTACGTGCGCCAGACGCGCGAGTTCTACGACCGCTATGGAGGGAAAACGATCATCCTGGCGCGGTTTGTGCCGGTGATCCGCACCTTTGCGCCATTCATGGCCGGTGTTTCGGGAATGCCGTACCGCCGGTTTCTCTCGTTCAGTGTTTTCGGGAGCCTCGGATGGGTGTTCCTGATGACCGTGCTGGGTTTTAAGCTGGGCAGCATTCCATTCGTGCGGACGCATTTCGATCAAATGGTGCTGCTGATCGTGTTCCTGTCCGTACTGCCGACGCTGAAAGAGGGATGGAAGGCACTGCGGGGCGGGCGGAAAAGCGCCGGCAACGCCGCCGTGCCGGCGGCGGAACCGGGAGAATAGTCTGCCACCGGAACCGATTCCGCTAACCTGATCTCGTTTTGCGCTTGCCACGCGCCTCGCGCGTGGCCGTGATACCAGCCGGAGAGCGCTGGGCGAATGATACGCTGGGTGGGCGGGGCTTTCCCTTTGATGTGGAACTGGCTGCCGCCTGTGGCGTCAGCGCCGCCGTTCCCCTGCTGCGTGGCGACAGGTTTATCGATGCCCGCTCCGCTACAGCGGGCTCTTGGCCGTCTTTGGCCACACCACGCCCTGATCCTTTTTGAGCACCGGGGCCATGCCCTTATACACGAATTTCTGCACCCGCTGGCCGCGATAGGTTTCCGTGGTGAAGATGTTGCCCTTCGAATCGGTCGCGATGCTGTGTACAGCATAAAACTCTCCGGGCTGGCGGCCGCCATCCCCGAAGCTGGTCAGCACCTCGAGCGATTCCCGATCGAGGACATGGATCTTCTCGTTCGATCCATCGGCCAGGAAGATGTACTTCTGCCGTGGGTCCTTGGAAAACGCGATATCCCAAACGGAGCCATCTCCCAGAGTGTTCTTGAACAGAAACGCTTCCTTGACGAACGTTCCATCCGTTTTGAACACCTGGATGCGATCGTTGACGCGGTCGCAGACGTACAGCAGGCCGTCGTTGGCTAGCTCGGCGCAGTGTACGGGATTGCGAAATTGCTGTGCCGGCGGATCGTTGGGGTTGTAACGCGGCATCGGACTATCGTCGGGCTTGTGCCCGTAAGCGCCCCAGTGCCGCTTGTACGCGCCGGTTTCGGCGTCGTAAACGATCACGCGCCGGTTGCCGTAGCCGTCGGCCACGTACAGCTCATTGGTTTTCGGATCGACAAACATCTTGGCCGGACGGCCGAGGTTCTCCGTGTCGTTGCTGCCCTTGCTCTGGCCCACCTTGCCGATCTGCATGAGGAACCGGCCGTCTTGCGTGAATTTCAGGACCATGCTGTCGTGGTACAGCGGCGGAGCGCCCGGAGCGGGCGGACGTGTCGGCGCGGCCACCCCGCGGGCCACCTCGGCGGGTCCGCCGGCCGGCCCCAGAGTTTCTTCGGCCGGCACGCCGCGCATGGCGGCATTGCCGCCGATCCACACATTCCCTTTGTAGTCGACTGTGATGCCGTGGTTCGAAAGCGGCCAAGTATAATTCGGGCCGTCTTTGCCTCCCCAGCTTTGCAGCAGGTTGCCCTGCTCATCGAATTCCAGAACCGCCGGCGCCGGTCCGCAGCATTCGGCCTCCACTACCCCGGCGTATCCAGGCCGCTTCGGACCTGGAGGATTCGCGACAGCATAATTCTCCATGGCTTCGAGCGATCCCTGGCGGTGCACAATCCAGATGTGATCCTGCGAGTCTACCGAAACCCCCACCGCATTCCCCAACAACCAGTGATTCGGCAGCGGCTTGGGCCACAGCGGATCGACCTCGAAGCGCGGCGCTTCGACGGCGGCAGCCTGCACCACCGCCTTCCGCTCAAGAAAAACATAAGCCGCCCCGAGCACGGCGAGCAGCCCGAGGAATACCCCGCCCGCATAAATATTTCGTTTTCGCACCCGCCCCTCCTTGCGATTCCTATATGATATGCCGCAAGTTGGGCGATGGGGCGGCGGGTTTCCGAAATTACGCCAGGCCCGCGCCGCTCAAAGTGCTGCTGATGATCGTCATCGGATCGAGCGAAGTGTTCTGCGCGGTCTGGCTTCCGAAGAAGGCCGAAAATAACTGGCTCAGCGGATTGGTTGCCGAAGTGGATGAACCGGCCGGGGTCGAACTCGCACTGGACGATGTGGCGCTCGCATCGGAAGACGATGCGTGATGGCCGTGATGGTGGTGATGTCCGTGCCCGCCGAGCGCCTGCGCCAGGTCCTGCACATTCGGCAGCGTATTGTTCTGCGAGGCATTTTGGAAGTCCGTCGCCAACTGGTTCAGCTCGTTGGCCTGCGAGGTGTCGCCGTCGGCCGTGGCCGTTTTGGCCGCGCTCTGCAGGTTAGTCGCAATTTGGGATGTCACCTGTTGATATTGGGCTGGATTCGACTGTTGCAGTTGCTGCAGCGTGCTCAAGATCTGCGCAAAGGGGGAAAGCTGGTTGGCATCCCGCGGCTGCGCCAGCGTGGCCTGGCTGACGCTGCTGTTGCTATTGGTTGCATTCGAAATGGTGTTGTTGAGGAGCGATTGAATGTACGGATTGGAGAGGGCGCTCGAAACAGAGTTCACGTTCATGTCGTCCGTATCGGCAATTCCGTGACCTTCCTTAACTCATTGAAAATAAGGCCGGCCCGTTCCCAAGCCGCGGCAAAACTTTGGCTCCGCGCCAAATTCCTGACTACAGTTGCAGCTTTCCCTGGTAGTTCATGTCTTCGGTGAAGAACGATTCGGAAACTTCCAGCCGGCCCATCTTGGCCGTGAACTCCACGCGACGATCTTCGGCTGTGATCTCTTTGGTGCGCGGAAACAGATAAACCACCACCGGCCCATTGTCCCGCTGCAGGATCTCGACGCTCGATGGCTTCAGGTCTTTCTTGCCGTCGCGCTTCAAAGCTGCGTCTTTTTTGAACTGGTCCGCCAGCCTTTGCTGATCGCCCGTAACGAAGCGGCTGGGCACATCGTAAACCGCGATCGCGTAATGGTCCGAATCGACGGTAGGCGCGCTGGTATCGCGGGTTTTCAGTTCGGCCTCGCGGATGGGCAGGGCGCTTTCCCAGCGCAGCCGCACCTTTGGAGGCTGCGCATTGGCATCGTCCCGCCGGTTGCCGCCACCGGGATAATTTCCGCCCGGGTACCCTCCGCCCGGATAGCCACCAGGATAGCCGCCGGGATATCCGCCCGGGTAACCAAACCCGCCGCGCCGCCGGCCCATCCCTGGGCCGTAAGGCCGCTGCCGCGGTTGCGCTTGCCCGATCGTGGCGGTTACCGTCTTCACCCAGGGCGAATCCGCCAGCACCTGCTTCGCATCTTCGTCGGTCCAGTCGGGCACCTGCTTGTCTTTCCAGCCCTGCTCGTCCGCCGCGAACAGGCACAAGGACAGGCATAAAGGCAGTGACAGCACAGCTACGCGCGAAAGCATCGGATTCTCCCTCTTTAAAAAGAAACGTCCCGGGCGGAGGTCCCGTTACAGTGCGGGGCGGCGCCGCTCTTCGCGGTGCCCCCGGGGGAAGGTCGCGGCTCGGACAGGATTTCGGTATATTAGGTCGCATGCTCTCTCGAAGAACCGCGCTGCTGGCGCCGCTGGCGCAAGTGGTCGTCCCGGTCCACGCCGCTACCCCCAAAATGACGCTCTGCCTGCACCAGAACACTTCCCGCGCCGCCGGATACCGCAAGTCGCTCGAAGGCTGGGCGAAAGCCGGCATTAAAAATGTGGAACTTACCGATAACATGCTGGACGGGTTTCTCAAGACCGATAACCTGGCCGCTGCCCGCAGCGTGGTTTCCGACCTGGGATTGACCGCGGTCTCCTGCGCCGCCGTCATTCCGGACCTCTGGATCCAGGGGCCGGACCGCACTGCCAGGCTCGATACCTGGAAGCGCCGCTGCGAGCAGTTTTCGTCATTCGGCATCCCCCGGATCTACTGTCCGGCCGTCACCAGCCGTAAAATCACGGCCGAGGACTACAAAGGCGCGCTCGATTGCATCCGCGAAGGCGGCGAAGCCGCCGCGCAGTTCAAGATGGCCGCCATGATCGAGTTTGCGCGCAACTCATCATTCATCGCCACGCTCACGACCTCTCTTAAACTGATTCGCGAGGCCGCGCACCCCAACGTGCATCCGATGCTCGACTGCTATCACTTCTGGAGCGGCCTGAGCAAGTTCGAAGACCTGGACCTGCTGCATTCCGGCGAACTAATGCACGTCCACTTTCAGGATGTGCCGGATACGCCGCGCGAACTGCTGGACAACACCACCCGGCTCATCCCCGGCGATGGCATCTCCCCGCTGGTGCGCATTCTGAAGAAGCTTGCGGAAAAAGGTTATTCGGGCGCGCTTTCGGTGGAATTGTTTTTGCCGGAGTTCACGCAGGGCGATCCGCAGGAAGTGGCGCATCGCATCCGCGAAAAAGCGGAAGCCGTGATGAAGCAGGCGCGCGTGGCCTGAATTTCAGCCGATCCGCGGAATCCGCGGCAAGACTGATTGCCGGCCGGAGCAGTTAACCCGGCAAAACCCGGGGGCTACGTCCTCGCCTCATTACTCTCAGTACAATTCTCTTAGTACAATTCGCGGGCGATGAAAAGGCGGCAATCCGATTAAATCGGGGAAATCTGGTATATCATTTCGTTCGAGTAGTAATTTCTGTGACACTGCTTGGAGTAGCAAACGAAGATGAGATCCGAAGTTTGTTTGGAATCGCAACGATTTCCACGGAGGGGAGTGGGAGGATTCCTCACTTTGGCGTGCCTGTCGATCGCCGCGGCGGCTCTGCCAGTCCCCACGAAGGCGAGCTTGGTGTACATCACGGATTTCACCAAGGACAACAATATCTGCGCCTCACTGAACCGGCAGTTTCCGAATAGCGATAACGGTTCGTGCCCGTCGACCGGTTTCGAGGTGGGAGGTGCGCCTGGCGCCAGCTTCGATTACGTGCCATCCAGTTACACGTCGCCTAATGCAGTTTCTGGCTTTCCTCTCGTGAATAACGGCGTGGATTTCCATCTCGTCTCGAACTCCAGCGGCTTTGACTTCGAGCAGATCTGCGTAAACCAGTTTTCCGGCTGCAACCCCACGCTGGCGGTCAACGCGGGCGTATTGGATGCGACCAACGTGTACTTGCTGATGGGCGCTTATTTCGGCCAGAGCTTCAACATCACTCTAAATGGAACGGGCGGCGTCACGCAGACGTTCAACAACATCTCCGTGCCGGATTTTTGCGGCAACCATACTGTGAACTCTTCGAGCGGTGGCGTCACGGAGTTCACCACATTCGAGGTCAGCGATGTCGGAGGATGCGCCACCGGCAACTCCGCGACCGGCTACAATACGACCTACAACGTGACGGAGGTTGGCTTGGCGCTGTCTCCCGCCTTCAACGGCCAGACTTTGGATTCCTTCACCATAACGGCGAACGGCAATACGGTCAATCTATACGGCGCCACGGTGGCCTCTTCCCTAACCGCAGTCCCGGAGCCGTCTGCCTGGCCGCTGCTGGCGCTCGCCGGCGCTCTGATCGCCTGGCGCAGGCGAGCCGGAAACACGCACCGCGACCAGAAAGCGACACTCGGCTAGGCGGCCGCCGCCACCGGCGTCTCAGAGTCGATCCTACAACCACGCCTCAGCCGCCCGACAGATTCGGCGGGGCCGCCTTCCAAACATAGGGGCGGCGGCCTCCGGCCCCGCAGTGCCATTGGTTGAGAGTGCCATTGGTTGAGCACTCCCGCGATGGCGAGGGCGTCTGCCCGATGGTCCCAAAGCGCCCACCACCCCGTGAATATTTTCAGTCATCTATGAGAGCGCTGCCCGCGTCATTCACTAATTTCGGACCTGATCGGTGCCGTCAGGCGCCCGCGTTTTCCCTTTTTCGATACACTACTACCACCCGGACGGAG
>Ga0070737_10003790_pt1 | contig 15812 bp, 10 predicted proteins | sample Coa_R1_10_FD_66438 | JGI IMG/M metagenome (GOLD analysis project Ga0070737, IMG submission 66438) | Surface soil microbial communities from Centralia Pennsylvania, which are recovering from an underground coalmine fire - Coalmine... | ecosystem: Environmental > Terrestrial > Soil > Unclassified...
CTGCTAACCTGCTCTTGTCTGTCAATGATTGTGCGCACAGGAGGCAGGCATTGCAGTAGAAAACGCCATGGCGTTTTTCCTAAGTTTTCCTCAACAAAAACTGGGAAGGGTTCTTCAAAGACAGATCAAAAGATAACCCAAAATTATTGATTTTCTTCAGTTTAAATCCTCTCCAGGCGGCCTTTCTTCAACTGTTCAGCCGCACACACTCTGAATACTGTTTTCACCACAGAGGCCACGGAGATTTTTATCTTCGTGCCCTCCGTGGTGAATCTTCTTCTGCGTTGCGGTTGAAGTAGTTTGGCGGCCGACAACCCTACATTAAGGAAAAGCGCAGCAACGAGACGCCTTGCCGAGGAAGCATAAAACTGAGTCTTACTTCGCCATCCCTGGAGTTTAACCAGCGAGGGGATGTCAGCAAGTGTAACTGGCCAGCGGCCTTCAGCGCGGCATATTGCCTGGGTGATGGATCTTGCGGCGAGCCCATCGCCTGCCAGGCCGTAAAGGAATTGCTGGTGTTTTGATCCACGCGGAAGTGTTCTAGCAAAACCCGTTCCGCCGCCCGCGGAAGTCCCTCGATTGTCAGACCGACTTGTGCGGGTGAGCCTGCCGCCTCGTCATCATCGTAGTTCCATATCAGCACACACACTTCGTTCCCCTGGCGTGTCGCCATTACGTTGATGTCCGGTCGGGCGCGCGCGCTCGATTGCAATATCGCATCCAGGCTGAGAGCGCCGCTGCTTGCGGCGGCAACACGTATATTCCCCATCAGGCCCAGCATGCGGAAAAGGTTCATCAACGGCTTGTCGATGCCGTGCGTGGCGAGCGAGCGGAAGCCGGCGAAGTAGGGCTGGCCCGGAAAGGTGAAGGCCCATGTCACAGCGCCCTGCAGGTTGATGTGATAACGCTCGGCAAGCGCCAGCGTGCCATGCAAAAGCTCGGCCTCGTAGCTGGCATACTGCGAAGTGTTGCGGTAGCCATTCTGCGGATGCGTCATGGCGGCACAGGCGGCGCAGCCTTCAGGGTCGGATTCGCTGATCACCACCGGCAGCCTGCGGAGTTGCGGAAAGCTGGCAATGATGGCAAACCCGCGATCAATGTCCCTGAGATTCTGGCCGATATCCATTTGCACGTGCCCATCCACGATGCGCGTTCTGCCCTTGGCGTGGAATGAAATGAAGTCAATCGGCGCTCCGGTCTTCCCCGTGGCGTCGTTCTTCCCGCTTACGCAATGCTTGAGAAAATCTTGAAAAAATGCAGCGGCGCGCGGGCTTGCTGGTCCGGTCGTCGCGGGTCCGCCTACACGCGCGGAGGGTAATGCGCGCTTCACGGCATCTGCGGTGTAGTCATAGAGCTTGCAATATTCCGCAAGCGTCCCATGCCAGTAGCCGATATTCGGTTCGTTCCACACCTCCCAATCCCATCTTTCCACTTCCTTGCGTCCGTAGCGTTCCACCGAGTGCCGCACCCAGCGGTAGATCAACTCAGCCCATTGCGGGTAATTTTTCGGCGGATAAGACCAGCCGGTGAAAAGCGGCCCGTTCGGATAATGATGCTGGTAAGGCTCAGGATGAGTGGAGAGCGCTTCCGGCATAAAGCCAATTTCGACATAAGGCCTAATGTCCAACTCACGATACGTATCGAAAATCTTGTCAAGAATTATCCAGTTGTTGACAGGCCGGCCAGAAGCATCCAGCGTAAAGGCATTCGTTGATCCCCATTTCAAGGCCGGCGTGCCATTGCCCGTAGTCAGCAGATTGTGCGCGCGGTCATGAACAGGATAAGGGCTGAGTGAGGCAAGTTCGGAGAGAAGATCCCGCCCTTCCGGATTGTAAGTGTAATTCGGCTCGTCGTGGCCAAAATAGGCCCAGACCGGTTTGAACGCTCCATGAGTTTCGGCCACATTAACGCGGATTGTAACGACCTGCTGAGCGCGAAGCATCCGCGGCATCAGCACAAAAATCAGAGCAAGAAGAAGTCTTTTCAACACGAACGACGCTCCTTGTGAAGATGACATCTTGACAATCGAACCACGATCATAAACTATACGATGCTCAAACCTGCCGGTCACAACCAACGATGGCGGCGGAAAGAAGACTGTCGAGATGAAAAACTCCGGCAACCGACGCGACTTCATGAAACTGATCACGGCTTCCGCGCTTGCTCCCGCATTCCGAGGCAGCGTGGAGTTCTCCCAAGCGGGAGATACAGCGGGCAATGGCTTTAATCCTAGGGTTGAAAAATGGGGTGTTCAGGAAATCGCGCTGCGAAGCTCGAAGAGCTATTCCAATCCGTTTCAGGAAGTCCGGCTTGAATGCCGCTTCCAATCCGGGAGCCACGAAGTGGAAGCGGAAGGTTTTTATGACGGAGACAACCATTGGAAGGTTCGCCTGATGCCCACGGTGGAGGGTAAATGGGCTTTTAAAACATCCTCGAACGATTCTGATCTGAATGGCAAGACAGGATCATTTCTTTGCACGCCACCCCGCGCGGGCAATCACGGCCCGGTTCAGGTTCAAAACCAATATCACTTCGGCTACGCGGATGGGGTGCCGCTCTTCGTGCTGGGCGCCACGCTTTACCATTCAGGACTTATTGCAAAAGTGGGGATCGCATTCCGGGTAGTTGATTTGCTTCTGGCATGCTGCTGAAAGACCTTGCCGCCTGTCATTCTGAGGAGCCGCAGGCGACGAGGAATCGCTGTATTTGCCTGATCTGTAAATCCAATGACGCGTCGCAGAACTTACGAAATACAGGGATTCTTCCGCTTCGCTGCGCTCGGCATCAGAATGACTGGCCAACGGGCGCGGAATGACATGCTTCAAACTGCATCTCGCAACTTGCGATGCATGGCGCTACTTCAGAAAGTGTTCGACCACCCTGGTCGGTTCCGTCAGCGCTTCAAGTGAGTCGATATCGAAATCTTTATAGAGGTCCAGACAGAAGAGGTCGGGTGCGTCCTGGTAACGCACGGGCTTTTCCAGAAGATAATCCAAACTGCGCATGCCCTGATGAATCTCGACCGTTGAAAAAAGTTGCGGCTGCAACGCTGCGGCGATGAGAGAAACCATCTGGCTGCGGATGCCGTCGCTTTCCAGGCGCACGCGCCGCGGAGCCCACGTTTGCTGCGCCCAATGGATGATGCCGATCAATTGGGCGGCTTCCATCCCCAGCGGGCGCTCTCCGGTGGCAGCCAGCATTTCCGCCATGAGTTCCGCGTCTTTGGGCGGCGCGGCTTCGCCGGTGAAAAGCAGGTCGAGCACAAGCGCCTGTTCGCCGCGTTCCAGGCGGGCTGCCGCCGCCGGGAATCTGTCCCAGACTTCCGTTCCGCCCCCCTTCCTGCCCTGATCGTTCAGGAAGACGGTCATCGCGGTATTCGCGGGAGTCGGAACATCCTTGATCCAGGTTCCGACAGCGCTTAATCCGTTATCCATCTCAAACCGATACGAGATGGATTCCACCTGATTATGGTAGGTGTTGAATTCCGGCCAAGCCCGCGCGACTGCGACCGGATGGTAGCGCACAACGCGCCTGAGTTGATTCCGTTCCTCGGCGCTCCATCGTGCTCTTTGCGACGCGCCTGAAGGAACGGGCTGTCGTTTGATTTCGCTTGCCATCTTCCTGGCCAGGCCGAGAATCGTGAGATTGTCATTGGGAACGCCTACCTTGAGATCGTCGTAACTCTTCACGTCTTCACCCACCGGAATTTCGTTCGTGGGAACGTGAAGACCGAAGGCCTTTGCAAAGAAATGATAGATTTGCTCGCGGTTATCCAGCCCTTCGTTATGAGCCGCGATGCTGGTGTCCGCATGGAACTCAAAAGCGTCTTCCTTGCCGTAGAGCCGGAAGAAGGGCGTCAACGCGTCGTAGACGAAAGGCTTCACCAGCGGCGCGCGGAAGCAGCAGTTATCGTCGGTATTGTCGAGGATGAGCGTGGGTCGCGGAGCGCGGATCGCCACCAGTTCGGGATAATCCTGCCCTGCCAGAAAATCGGTGGCGTTCTGCTCGAGATCGCCCGGTTCTCCGGGCAGGCGCTCGGCTCTTCCTTCAAGCGATGCAAAGCCCGCAACGGGAATGGCCGCTTTCACCCTGGGATCAAGGCTGCTCAATACAATCGTCTGCCACCCTCCGCCTGAAAGGCCCGTGACTCCGATTCGATTCCGGTCCACGTGCGGATTGTCCCACAGTTCATCAAGCCCTCGGCGCATGGCAAGATAAAAAAGCCCCACTCCGTTTGCGCCCTCCAGGTCGAGGTCCGCCGCAAACCAATGGTCGTTTCCTTCGGCGTGAAGTTCGCCCATGTTGATCCACTCCAGGTTGAGCGCAATCATGCCTTCGAGCGCCTGGTTGATGCACAGCTTCTGCTCGAACTCCATGGCCTTGCCGCCGGCAGGGAAGTGTCCCATCACGTCTAAGATTGCAGGCAGCTTTCCACTCAGGCGTTCCGGTTCATACAAAAGGGCCGTTGCATAGAAGCCGGGCACAATTTCGTAGCGAAGCTTGCGCAACTGATATCCCTTGCCGCTGGGAATCAATCCCACGTCCTGGAATTGCGGCGTTGAATGAACCCATGACTCCGGCCATCCGTGAAAAATGACATCGCGCAGCAGGTGATTGCGAATGCGTTGTTCTTCGGTGGTCCATTCCGCGGCGCTCGCGGGCGCGGGGAGTTTCGGGGCCCGCTTTAAAAGGAATTGCTGCAATTGAAATGTGACGACATCTCGCGACTGCAACGACTGGCTCAGAATGGCCTTGACCTCTGCCGGGTCCGTCTGAGCCTGCAACGTGGCCGCGCCCAACAACAAGAAAATGGTCAGACAGGTTTTTATTTTCATCGACGCTCTCGATTACAGAGGATTACAAATTATAGTGACACTATTTGCTGTAGCGGCGCTGTCCCTTCACTTCGTTCAGGGCAGGCTCTCAGCGCTGAAAGACGCCGGTGGGGACACCGGCGCTACAGAAGAAGTCGTCACTATAATTTGTAATCCTCAATAAGTTGGCACACAAAATAATGCGCTTCATTATATGGCAGGTTCGGGTAGGGTTCGTAAGCTCCGTGAAGCATCCCCCGCATTTACATAATCAGGCAAATACAGGGACCCTCCCTTCGTTTCACTCAGGACCGCCTTCGGCTCCTCAGGATGACAGAACGGATGAGTTCTCTCGCAACTGGTCAGGCTTCACTTTTCCGACAAAATTGCAGGATTCAGTCCTTCCGCGAGGACAACCCTTTGCGACGCATTGCCCAGATTATTCCCCCGCAGCGCGATGTTGGAGCTTTTCCCTCCACTCACTCTCAGAAACGTTGAGGTTCCGCGCGATGCGCGACAGCCATGCACGAACACATCTTCAACCTTATCCAGATCGATCATCGGCGTCTCTGCATGGGACGAGGTGGAGTGGAAGCCGTCAATTTCAAGGCCCGCAACATTCTTTGCGCTCAGCGCCGGGCCTTCGGCGCTCTCTATGCGAACATCATGAAACTCAATGTCGCGCGCATTATGGCATGAAAAACCTCTCGCAGCATCCACCCGAATGTTGCTCAGGACAACGCTGGATATCGGCATCTCCCGCAATCCGGTGATCTGGCCTGCCGATTTCGACCCCCGCGCCGTAATGTTGCTGAAATGAAAATTGCGGAATCGCGGAGTGCCTTCGTCCACGGGGAGCTCGGATTCCACATCGCCGCGCGCATAAAACATCGTGATGGTAAATGCCTCCGGCACGTCCTGCATGGCGATGTTGGCGGCTACGACTCCTTCCACTTCGCCGCCTCGTCCTCGTTGAGTCTTGATGCGGATACCGCGCTGCGTTCCGAGGAACGCGCAATTTGAAATGGCAATGTTGCGCACCCCACCCGACATTTCGCTGCCGATTGAAACTCCGCCGTGGCCGCGAGCAGTGGTGAGGTTCGTAATCGTAATGTTTTCACAAGGCTTTCCCACGCGACGGCCAATTTCGTCCTTGCCCGACTTGATGGCAATGCAATCGTCGCCCACATCGATGTGGCAATTGGAAATGTGAACGTTGCGGCAGGATTCCGGATCGATCCCATCGGTATTGGGCGATGGAACAGGATTCAGAATGGTGACGCCGTCGATTGTGACGTATTCGCAGAAGACCGGGTTGATGGTCCACTCCGGGGAGTTCGTAAGGATGACCCCTTCCAGCCGCGCGTTTCTGCATTGCACCAGCCGGATCAGACGCGGACGCCCGAATTGGAGCTTTGCAACCTCCTCGCGGCGCTCGCTTTCCGTCAGAGAAGGCACGGGGACTCGTCTTTTTCGAGACCGAAGCCATTCCCTCACCCACCAGGCGCGGCCTTGCCCGTCAATCACGCCCCGGCCTGAGATGCTGACGTTGACCAGATCTTCTCCATAGATCAAGGAGGAAATCTGCCGGGTTCCGTCCGGCCACGGACTGGGGTGAACAGGATAGTCGCCCGGATCCTGGCTGCCCAGAATGGTCGCTCCTGAATCCAGATAGAGGTGAATGTTGCTTTTGAGCTTGATGGCTCCCGTCAGGTATTTGCCGGCGGGGAAATAAACTGTCCCCCCTCCCTGGCTGGCGCAGGCATCAATCGCCGCCAGGATGCATCGAGTATCCGCCCGCTTGCCGTCGCCTGCGGCGCCAAATTCGCGCACGTTGCGCCAAACGTTTCCCCGGCTGGCTGTGTCCGGCGAGGCAGGGGAAGGAAGCCCCGTCATTGCGCCGAAAGCCCCGGCGCCGAGCAGAAAATTGCGCCGCAACATGTTGCCTGACATTTTCCTCCTCTGGAAAAACTTCCTGATCCCCTCACCTCTGCCCCTCTCCCCAAAGGGGCCCGGCTCTCCGATTCGAGCTGGAAAAACCGGTTGGCGTAGCGCAACCCAGTCGTCGCCCAATGTGCGCGGGCGCGTCCGCGTTGAGATTACATTCAGGTGATCGCCGGAGATGTCGATAAGGCTGTCGCATCGGTATGAAGCTCGGTTACTGGCGGGCAACTCACTTACTTGTGCCATTCAGCGCCGCAATAGACTTTAAGCGCTGTCCAGAGCTTCGTGGGGCGCGAGAGTCGCGCGGCGCCGCCAAACACATTGTAGGCGCGTTCCTCAATTTGCCGCAGCAACCGCCAGTAAATGGCGCCCATGATTTCCGCCGGCTTCATCGAGGCATGATCTTCCGGCGGAAGGAGCCGTTGCGCCTCGCTGAAATAATGACGCGCCCGTTCGCATTCGAAGTGCATCAGGTTGATGAAAGGCTTGCCGTAGCAGCCTTCGGCAAATTCGCCAGCATCAACTCCAAAGCGATCGAGGTCTTCAAGCGGCAGATAAACCCGTCCTCGCCGGGCGTCGCTCTGAATATCCCGCAGGATGTTGACCATCTGCAACGCCTTTCCGAGATTCACGGCATAGTCGCGCGTCTGGGGATTGCGATATCCGAAGATTTCAATCGCGATCAGGCCGATGGCGCTGGCAACGCGATAGCAATAGACTTCAAGCTCTTCAAAAGTATGATAGAGGGTTGAGGAGCGATCCATCCGCAAGTCCATTTCGAGACCCAAAAGGAGGTCCTCGAAGGGCTGACGGGGAATCTTGAAGCGGTGAATGGCCTCGGCAAGAGCTTTCAGCGCGGGGCTGTCCAAGCCTGATTCCCGACCCTGGTAGCATTGGTCGAGCAAGGCGCGATATCGATCAATCTCGCGCATCGCGTCCTTTGGAGCGCGTTGATCATCTGCGGCGTCATCGCTGCGGCGAGCGAAGGCATAGACGGCTTCAATGGCCCGGCGCTTTTCGCGGGGAAGGAACAGAAAGGAATAGTAGAAATTTGTGGTCTTGGAATCGGTAAAGTGTTTTGGGGCCGGGGGCATGATGATGAGTGTATCCGTTATTTCTGATCTTCTTGAGCGAACCGAAAAACATGCAATGGCGGCTTCATGCCGCCACGGGGCCATTGCTGAGGATTACGAATTATAGTGACAAGGGAACTGTAGCGGCGCTGTCCCTTCACTGCCCTGAGCGCAGTGAAGGGAGACCGGCGCTATCGAAATGCAGTCATAATAATTTGTAATCCTCAGCGAGCATGAAGTCGCCGGACCCATGGCAATATAAAACCGTCACCATAGTTGCTTTCCAGACTCCCTCAGCAACCCCCTGCGACGTGGTTCCCGAGCCTGCGCCAGGACTTGAGATAGAGTCGCGCGAAATCTGCCGTGCTTAGCGCCGGGCGTCGGCGAAAAACGTCATAATGAACGACGCGGATTTTTTCAAGAATGCGCATTCCTCCCAGCCAGGTAAGGCGCAGTTGGCGGCGAAGCTCGCGCCCCACGCGCTCCGGCAACACTCGGCCCTGCTCAAAGATTTCTGCGGTCCGCTCAACCTCAAAAGCCATTAGCTGCTGCCAACGCTTTTCAGTAATTTCCTTCTTCGAGGCAAGGAATTCCTGAAGTTCCACAAGCGTCAGGCCAAATCGCGCCAAGTCATCGAGCGGCAGATAAACGCGATCGCGAGAAAGATCGACGGCGACATCCTGCCAGAAATTTGCAAGCTGAAGCGCCGTGCAGATGCGGTCTGAAAGCGCAAACAATTCCGGATCGCGATAGTCAAAAAGCTCCAGCACCAGGCGTCCAACCGGATTGGCCGAGCAGGCGCAATAAGCCAGCAACGAATCGAAATTGGGATGGCGGTTTTGACGCACATCCTGCTCGAAGGCCCGCAGCAGATTATCCAAATTGGTCAGGCTCAGCTTGTATCGGCGCGCCGCATCGCCCAGGGCCAGAAAGATGGGATGCGAAATCTCGTCGAGCGGTTTTGAAAAGCACTCGTTCAGTTGCTCGCGCCATCCGGCAAGCGCCTGGAGGCGTTCTTCGGGAAGGATGGGGCGCTCGGCGCCCGGCTCGTCGGCAAAATCGTCTGCCGCGCGCGCAAAGGCATAAATGGCTGCAAGGGCATCGCGTTTATCGCGCGGCACAAGGCGGGAGGCTGTCGGAAAGTTTTCGTAGTGCCGCCGGCTGATGCGCTGGCATTCCACGTAGGCTGCTTGCAATCGCTCTTCGAGTTTCATAAAGATGCTTTAAGCAATCCAAATGCTGAAAAGGACTGTCGGGGCAAATGACATGCGCCCGGGCGGGCGCCGTCCGCCCCCTGCTTGATCAATCAGCGCTGCAATCCGCTCGCGGCGTTCAACGGCGGGCTAAAGGTGCGAAATGCCGCCATCCTGATTATCTTCCTTTTCCTCGTTTTCCAGAAAATGACGTTCCAGAAGCTTGCGGGCCACATCGCGTCCACCGAGCCCGAAGGCGAGCGCTAATCCCAGCATGACGGCGCCAAAGGCAATTGAAAAGGCGATTTCGACCACTCCGCGACCCAGCCCGATTCGTTCCAAAGCCATGGTCACAGCCAAGGTAATGATCAGGAATCGAACGATGCTGCTCAGCAGGCGCGGCGAAGGCCAGTTGGTGTTGACCGCAGTCAGAAGCGTGGCGCGCCCAAAGAAATTAGCCGCCAGGACGCCAACAAAGAGAATCACGATCGCGACAAAGATTTGCGGCAAGAAGAGAAAGAACCTGGAAATCTCCTCCTGGAGCGGGGCGATTTCGAGCGCGTTGAAACCAAAGAGCAAAAAACTGACCCAAACCACCCAGAAAACAAGCCGGCTCAGGAGTTCGGTAGGCGAGGGCAGTGCAGCCTTGGCCAGCATTTGCGTAAAGCCCGCGGCCTCGCAAATCTGGTTAAACTTGACGAACCAGAGGAAGCGCCGCACGATGACTTTCAGAATCCAGGCGATGATGCCGCCGATCACAATAATCACAATCATGGCGATCAGGCGGGGCAGAAAATGCGCGATCATCCCGCTTAAATTCTGCAAAGTCGTGGTTAAACTATTGACGAGAATATCTTCCATAACTCACCTCACGCTTTGGCGCGCCAGCCTGTAATGAAATAGGGTTTGAGGTTCTCGTATTGAACCCGCAGTGCTTCAGTGCGCGCCTTCAACTCCTGAAAGCTGGCTCCATGATTTTCCAGGAGGTAGGAACTGATTCGGCCGCGATAAATGGGCGTCAGCGCTTGCAGCAAGTGATCGCGGTTCATGACCGAATGATGATATGCAATCGCAAACTCATAGATCGTTTTAACCCAGAGCTCATCCGTAAAATGGCAGCAGCTTTCATCGCTCTGCGCAACTTGCTGGATGCTGGCGAGCGTGGCGGGCGAGAGGATCTTTTCCAGAATGGAGGAAAGTTCAGCGACGCCCGTGCGGAACATGTCACACATCTTCTTGCGATTGACTCGAAGCGGGCCCAGATCCAATTCCGACTGAAAGCCGAACGTCGGCACGGTTTGAAGCCCGTTTCGGGAGATCCATTGAGGTTCGTGCATTTCCAGCGACCGAAACAGCGCTCCCACCACGCGTTGAATCGTATCGGCAAGGCTCACCTCCGCATGATTCGATGATTGAATTTTGGGGCCCAGGAATGACTGACACAAGCGGTAATTTCCCGATAGCGCCGTGGCCGTCATCCAGACCGGCGCGCCATAGCGGATGAAGTCTTCGTGCCACAGATCCTGCCCTAAAAGATCACAAGCCAGGGTTCCGGAAAGTCCGAATTCCCCGCCCGCAGGTTCCTCAATGTGGTAACCGTAGACGGCGCTGATCAGGGGCGACAGGATATTCTTAATCAGCAATCCGTCAAATTTTTGGCGTTGATAAATCGGCGCCAGGTAATCATACCCCTCGTGATAAATGGGGCGAATCAGCGCGTCAACCCATTCGGGCGTGATGCTGACCAGGTCTGGAGAAACGATTGCGCATGCCTTGGCGCGCAAAAGGTCGGCAGCCGCCAGGATCAGGTGGAGCGCCCCGCCCGGGCCGAGGCTGGGATGATATCGGGTGGTCACCGTATGCATCGTCCGAAGCGGAGGGGTGGCGAGCGCGGTCCGGAAGTCAGGAAGAGAGGCGTTGCGCAGAAGTTCCGAAGTGCCGTCGCGCGAACCGGCGTCGGGATTGATCAAAACTGTTCGCGCCCGCGGAAAATATTTGACCAGGCCAATCTGGATCGCGCTGACGACGTGCTCAATGGTTTTGCGGTTATTTGAGGTCGGGACGCCCACGAGGATATCTACCTCGCCCACCGCCGTCAGTTGACGCAGAAAGTCATCGGAAAGAATTGTCCCTTTCGCCAAGGGGTGCTCCTTAATGGGCTGCTGAAGGTTTAGATTTTAGCAGATTGCTTCACTCCACCCTGTAAGGTCCGCCTGCCGGATGCGGGCGCATCGGCCAGGATGGGGATGGACATCGACAGTCAAAAAAGGTCAGGTTCGAGCCGGAACTCTCAGAGCTTCCTCAATTTAAACCAGAAAAATTGATACGGGCCTAACGTTAGAAGATAAGGGCGATGGTTTACACGTGGAAAGGGGTTGCCTCCGAACATTTCGATGGGGATCAATCCCCGGAAACGCCTGAGATCCAGTTCAACCGCCTGGGCGGAGCTTGAAAGGTTATTCACGGCCAGAAACTTATCCTGACCCAACTCCCGGATATAAGCCAGCACGCGATGATTCGCCGGGTTCAGGAATTCGAGCGATCCGCGGCTGAAGACGCGGCTTGACTTGCGAATGCGGATAATCTGCTTCATCCAGGAAAGCAGGGAATGCATGGATCTTCTTTGGGATTCCACGTTCACGGCCTGATAACCATAAATGGGGTTGGAGATGAGGGGTAGATAAAGCCTTTCCGGATCGGCGGATGAGAAGCCAGCATTCCATCCTCCGTTCCACTGCATGGGCGTGCGGACGCCGTTGCGATCGCCGAGGTAAATGTTGTCGCCCATTCCAATCTCGTCGCCGTAATAGATAATGGGGCTGCCCGGCAACGAAAGCAGCAATCCGTTCAGCAGCTCGATGCGGCGCCGGTCGTTTTCCATCAAGGGGGCCAGACGCCTGCGTATTCCCACGTTCACCCTCATAATTCGATCTTTAGCATATTCGTCATAGAGATAATCGCGCTCTTCGTCCGTCACCATTTCCAGGGTTAATTCATCATGATTGCGCAGAAAGATGCCCCACTGGCAGGTCTCGGGAATCGCAGGCGTTTTTTCCAGAATCTCAATGATAGGCTTGCGATCCTCCAATCGCACTGCCATAAACATGCGAGGCATGAGCGGAAAATGAAATGCAAGATGGCATTCATCGCCATCGCCGAAGTAGGCCCTGACATCTGACGGCCACTGATTGGCCTCCGCCAGCAGGAACTTGCAGCGATAGAAGGTATCCAGCCGGCGGCGCAGGAATTTAAGAACCTCGTGAGTTTCGGGCAGGTTTTCGCAGGAAGTCCCTTCGCGTTCCACCAGGTAGGGCACCGCATCCAGTCGAAAGCCATCCACGCCAAGGTCAAGCCAGAATTTCATGATGTTCCACACTTCTTCGCGGACGGCGGGATTATCGTAATTCAGGTCAGGCTGATGGCTGAAAAACCGATGCCAGTAATAGGCTTTGGAAACCGAATCCCAGGCCCAATTTGATTGCTCCGTATCCGTAAAGATGATGCGGGCATTGCGATACTTTTCCGGCGTGTCGCTCCACACGTACCAGTCGCGCCTGGGGTTATCGCGCGATTGGCGCGCCTCCTGAAACCAGGGATGCTGATCCGAAGTGTGGTTCACAACGAGTTCGGTGAGGACGCGCATCCCACGCCGGTGCGCCTCCTCGAGAAACCGTTTGAAATCCTCCAGGGTTCCATAAGACGGATGAATGTCCGTGTAGTTTGAGATGTCATAGCCGTCGTCCCTGAGCGGGGACGGATAAAAGGGGAGCAGCCAGAGGGTGTTGACACCCAGTTCCTCAAGATAATCGAGCTTTTCCATCAGCCCACGAAAGTCGCCGATTCCGTCGCCATCGCTATCTTTGAACGTCCGCACGTGGACTTCGTAAAAAATGGCGTCCTTATACCAAAGAGGGTCGTCTTCAAAGGGAAAGTTCTTTTGGGTCATAACCGAACTGGCGCATTTGCGGGTTGCTGGGAAACTCCGAAGGCGGTCATCCTGAGCCCTGCGCCTGTCATTCCGAGCGCAGCGAAGAATCCCGGTATTTCGGTGAAAAGAAATACAGAGACCCTTCGCTGCGCTCAGGGTGACAGGGCATTGGCTTTCTCAATCTACATTCGTTACTCCACACTGGGGTTGGTTCGAGAGATTTTGAACCGAAGTTCGCAGACGCTCAAAAACGCATCCTCCCGCCTCACACGAAATAATCCATGTCATTCTCCCGGCGCTGCCACCGGCGGATTCGAAACAGATGCGCGGGAATCGCAGCCGGACTCAATTGCACATAATTGCGAGGCCCGTGCCAGACGTATCTGGCATCCGTCAGCAAGTCGTGGACTTGAAAGGGAGTTTGAGCATCGAGGCCCAAATCCGCCAGCGGCAGATCGACCCATCCGGATTGCGTATATCGAGTATCCAAATTCACTACCATCAGCACAATATTCGAACGATCTTCGGTAGCCTTGGAATACGCAATCATCTGGTCGTTATCAAGTGGATGGAACCTGAGATTTGCATTGCTTTGCAGAGCAGGGTTTTCACGGCGAGCGCGATTCACTCTGGTGATCAGATCTTTCAGGCTGTCAGGGCGCGAGATATCCCAGGATCGGATTTCATACTTTTCCGCGTTCAGATACTCTTCCTTCCCCGGCGCCAGGGGCCTGTTTTCACAAAGCTCGAAAGCCGGGCCGTAAATGCCGTAATTCGCCGCCAGGGTTGCGGCCAGCACCAGGCGCGCGATGAAGGCCGGCCTTCCCCCGGTTTGCAGATATTCGGTCAGGATGTCAGGCGTGTTGGGCCAGAAGTTCGGCTGAAAGTATTCGCGCACCTCAGTCTGGGTAAGCTCCGTCAGATATTCCGTCAGCTCCCATTTGGTGTTGCGCCATGCGAAGTAGGTGTAGGATTGCGTGAAGCCCAGCTTGGCCAGACGCTGCATGATTTTCGGACGGGTGAAGGCTTCGGAGAGAAAAATCACGTCCGGATAACGGGATTTAATTTCCTGGATCAGCCATTCCCAGAAGGTGAAGGGCTTGGTATGCGGATTATCGACCCGGAAGATGCGGACGCCTCGCTCAATCCAGAACAGGACAATGCTTTTCAACTCTTCCCACAGACTTCGCCATTGCTCGCATTCGAAATTAAAAGGGTAGATATCCTCATATTTCTTGGGCGGATTCTCCGCATATTGAATGCTGCCATCAGGGCGGTGCAAAAACCATTCGGGGTGCGATTTGACATAAGGATGGTCTGGTGAGCACTGATAGGCAAGGTCCAGCGCGATTTCAAGGCCCTGCTCGCGCGCCTTCGCCACGAATCGCTCAAAGTCCTGAAGAGTTCCAAGCTGGGGATGCACCGATTTGTGGCCGCCATCTTCAGCGCCGATGGCCCAGGGGCTGCCAACATCATCCGGATTTGGATTAGGAGTATTATTTTTGCCTTTGCGGTGAGTGAGGCCAATGGGATGAATGGGTGGAAGATAAAGCACGTCGAAACCCATTCCTGCAATATAAGGCAAATGCGTTTCACAATCCTTGAAGGTTCCGTGGCGTCCGGGAGTGCTGGCCCAGGAGCGAGGAAAAATTTCATACCAGGCGGAAAACCGCGCCTTGGGCCGGTCCACAACCACCCGCAGAAGCGGCTCATGAATCACTGCAAAACGTTTATCCGGGTATCGATCCACGAGCGTGGCTACGTCTTCGCTTAAAGCAAGCTGGATGGCGGCATCAGGAGCCGGTGGCTGTTCTTGCTCGCTTTTCTGCCCTCCGCCACGCAGAATCCGAGCCCATTCCTGCAACCTGCCAGCATCGGCTGTGGCGCCATTCAGAAGGGCTCGTTTGCGAGCCGCTTCAAGCAATCCAGCGCCCATCAACAGCTCGGCGAAAACTTCCTGGCCTGCCTCCACTTTCTTCCGTAGATCGCGACGCCATGACTTGAAATGATCCACCCATGCCTGAAGCGTGTATTCGTAAACGCCCAGTCTTTCCACGGTGAACCTTCCCGTCCAAAGGTCGTTCACCAGTTCTTGCATGGGCGATTCATTCCAGGCGCTCTCACCCTGGCGCCGGTAAAGCAGCAAGGATGACAGCAGATCGTGACCATCGGCAAAAATGTCTGCGGTCACGATGACCGTGTCGCCCTCAACTCTTTTGATAGGGAAACGGCCCCCCTCTATGGATGGAGTGATGTGGGTAATAACAGCGCGAGGAGGAGCCGGCTGAATCTTGGCAGTGGGACTCAGATCAGTCAAATGCTATCCTAACAAGGCCCGAACGGGAGGTTGAAACTACGCTGAGAAAGACCACAAACTGCTTTAAAACTACCAAAGGTCAAGGCGGTTTTCTCTACAGCGCAGCTATTTCAACTCGCCAGCGTAAATCTGCATGATGTTTTCCAGGAACTTGACGGCGTGAGCTTTGGGCCGCTGGAAGGAATTGCGGCCAATGATGGAACCGAACCCGCCGCCGTCCCGGATGGCGCGCGCTTCGTTATAAATATCCTCATCATTGCTTTTTGTAGCGCCGCCGGAGAAGATGACAATACGACGGCCGTTAAACGAGCTTTGAACAACGTGCCGCACCCGCTCCGCCAGCGTCCCGATGGGAACGCCAGTCTGGGTATAAGCCTTCTGCGCCTCGGCCTGCTCAATATGCGCCGTGGGTAACTTGACCTTGATGATATGCGCGCCCAATTGTGCGGCGATATGAGCGGCATAGGCTACCACGTCGATGGCCGTCTCGCCCTCTTTGCTCATGCCTGACCCGCGAGGGTAAGACCAAACCACCACCGCCAG
>Ga0070737_10003793_pt1 | contig 15805 bp, 8 predicted proteins | sample Coa_R1_10_FD_66438 | JGI IMG/M metagenome (GOLD analysis project Ga0070737, IMG submission 66438) | Surface soil microbial communities from Centralia Pennsylvania, which are recovering from an underground coalmine fire - Coalmine... | ecosystem: Environmental > Terrestrial > Soil > Unclassified ...
ATCGCCCAAGCCCTGGCCTCTTCCCACCACGACGGCAATCCTCACTGCTCGGTCCGCCCAGCCAACCTCGCCTACGTCCTCTACACCTCCGGGTCCACCGGACAGCCCAAAGGCGTGGCCTTGCCGCACCTCACCTTGACGAACCTGCTGTCCTGGCATGAGCGGCATCCCGGTCCGGCGCAGCCGGTTCGAACGCTTCAGTTTGCTTCGCTGAGCTTCGATGTCTCCTTCCAGGAGATTTTTTCTACCCTGACCACGGGAGGAACGCTGGTGCTGGTCGAGGAGCCAACCCGGCGCGACCCGGCGCTCTTGCTTGCCCATGTAGCCTCGGCCAAAATTGCGCGCCTGTTCCTGCCTCCGGTTGCACTGGCGCAATTTGCCGAGGCTGCGGCGCAAAGCGATGTCTCGCTGCAGAGCGTCCGTGAAATCTACGCCGCTGGTGAAGCTTTGCAGCTCACCCAGCCGATCGCGCGGCTCATGGGCGGAACAGTCGCTTCCGAACTCTACAATCAATACGGGCCGACGGAGGCGCACGTCGTGTCCGAATATCTCGTGGGAAGCGATTCGTCCCGATTTCCTCCCATCGGCGCCCCCATCTCAAACCAACGCCTCTACATCTTGGATAGCAATCTGAATCCGGTTCCGATCGGCGTCGCCGGAGAGGTCTTCATCGGCGGCGATTTGCTGGCGCGCGGATATCTGGGGCGGCCGGATGCCACCGCGGAGCGGTTCCTGCCGGATATCGGCAGCAGCTTAGCAGGAGCGCGCATGTACCGAACCGGGGACTACGGCCGCCGGCTGCGAAGCGGCGTGATCCAGTTGCTCGGCCGCGTGGACCACCAGCTCAAGATTCGCGGTTTCCGCGTCGAGCCGGGCGAGGTGGAAGCGGCCATCGCCGAACTTCCCGGCGTTCGCGCAGTAGCCGTCGCGAGCTGGGAATCGCAACCTGGTGACCGTTCCCTGGCAGCCTACGCCGTGCTCAACGCGGGCGCCACTCTTTCCCTAAACGATCTGCAAACCCTGCGCAAAACGCTTCCCGAATACATGATTCCGTCACGGCTGGTCATACTCGATGGCCTGCCGATGACGGCAACGGGCAAGGTCGATCGCAAGGCGCTTCCCGCGCCCGACTCCGCCAGGCCTCTGCCACAGGAGCAGTTTGCGCCTCCCGGCACTGCAATTGAGAAAGCTGTCGCGGCGATCTGGTCGGAAGTTCTCGGCGTCGACTCCATAGGCATCCACGACGACTTCTTCTCCCTCGGAGGGCACTCGCTCCGCGCCACGCAAGTGACTTCGCGAATCCGGGAATCGTTTGATATCGATTTCCCGGTCCGGCACGTGTTTGAGAGTCCGACCGTCGCAGAGCTGTCGCGAGTTGTTGCACGGTTGTGGGCAGAGTCGGCCGGCGCGGACGAGTTGCAGCGGGCGCTCGACGATTTAGAACAATCGACCGCTGCGATCGAGGCCGCGCCGTGAGCATTCTTGCTGCCGCTGCGGCACACGTTGCACGCACGTTCAGCACCGGGGAGGGCCATGTCTGATCTCGAAGAGAAACGCAGACTGCTCGCGCAGCTTCTCGAAAAGAAGAGCCGTTTACGAAAAGTTGCGCCTCTTTCGTTCGCTCAAGAACGCCTGTACTTCCTGGATCAGCTACAGCCGAACTCATCGTTGTACAACCTTCCCGCATCCTTCCGGCTGAAGACCAGATTGAACACAGCGGCGCTCGAACGAAGCCTGAGTGAAATCGTCCGCCGCCATGAAGCGCTGCGCACCACGTTCGAGCTCGTGGACAGTGTGCCCGCACAGGTGATCCATCCGGCACAGCCGCTGAAACTGCAGATTGAGGATGTCTCCAGCTCGCCGAACCCGGAGGCGGAAGCGGTTCGCCAGGCGGCGATCGAAGCTCAGGAGCCTTTCAACCTGCGCGAAGGCCCGCTGTTCCGTGCCCGCTTGCTGCGGTTGCAGGAAACGGATCAGGTGTTGCTCCTGACCATGCACCACATTGTCTCGGATGGTTGGTCCATGGTGGTTCTGCTCCGAGAGCTGAGCGAATTATATGAAGGTTACAGCCGAGGGGCGCCCGCATCCTTGCCAGACCTGCCGATCCAGTATTCGGATTTCGCAGTGTGGCAACGGCAGTCCTTGACGCCCGAAGTGATCGAGGAACAACTGGGGTATTGGCGCGAACAATTAACGGGGGCGCCGGCCATGATCGACCTGCCGTTCGATCGAGCCCGACCGGCGGTGCAGACTTATCGCGGAGACATGCGCACTTTCAACATCCCGCGCGACGTGTCGAACCGGTTGCTGCGGCTGGGACAGGGAATCGGCGCCACTCTGTTCATGACCGTGCTGGCGGCATTTCAGGTCTTCCTGGCCCGCTATAGCGGACAGTGGGACGTCGTAGTGGGAACGCCGGTTGCCAATCGCAGCCGAACCGAGCTCGAGGGAATCATCGGCTTTTTCGTCAATACGCTGGTGCTGCGCACGCGGATGGAGGACGATCCAACATTCGTGGAGTTGCTCCGGCGCGTCAAGCAGATGACTGCCGACGCTTATGCGCATCAGGATCTTCCCTTCGAGAAGCTGGTCGACGAGCTGCAAACGGATCGCGTGCCGAGCCACAATCCGCTGTTCCAGGTCATGTTCTCGACCGACGTCCGGCCGGAGGTCACGCGCACGTCGGCGCGCGCGCCGAGCGCGTCCGGCAAATGGTCGCAGGCCGGTACCGGGGGCTCGAAATTCGATCTCGGCATGAATGTATCAGAGACGCCCGCCGGATTGGCCGGCCTTCTGGAATTCAATACCGATCTGTTTCAGCCGTCGACGATTGAGCGCATGATCGCTAATTGGCAAGTCCTGCTGGATGCCATTGCCTGCGACCCGAACGAACGTGTCTCCCGTTTCAACCTGCTGTCGGCGCAAGAACGTCGCCCGCCAAATTCCGCTTTCGATATACTGGACCGCCACCTGAATCCGGTGCCGATCGGCGTGATCGGCGAGCTGTTCGCGGCTGCAGACGGCGGCGCAGACGGCAATTTTCTCCCCGATCCCTATAGTCCTGATCCGGGCGCCCGTATGTATCGAACCGGCGATCTCGCGCGCTTTTTGCCCGACGGCAATGTAGACGTGATCGGGCGAGTCGATCGGCACGTGAAGGTCCAGGGCATGCGCGTCAACCTCGCGGAAGTGGAGGCTGCGTTGCGGCAGATCCCCGGCGTCCAGGATGCAATCGCCACAGCACACGAATTCAACCCGGGCGAGCTTCGGCTGGTCGGCTACCTCGCGGGCGAAGTTCAATGGCGGTCGTCATCCAAGGCCCTGCGCCGCGAACTCACAGGAAAGCTGCCTGCCTACATGATGCCTTCCGAGTTCATGTGGCTCGATCAGCTGCCGGTTGACTCTGTGGGTGAAACCGACCGCAGTGCGCTGCCCATTCCTACCGCTTCGCAACCCGAACGGGATTTCTCCGCGCCGGCCAATCCGCTCGAGGAAGTGATGGCCGGGATCTGGTCGGAGCTCATCGGCATCGAGCGTGTCGGCAGAGACGATGGCTTCTTCGAGATCGGCGGCCACTCGTTGTTGGCCACTCAGCTTTGCTCGCGTATCATCGACATGTTCGATGTGATGATTCCATTGCAGCAAGTCTTTGAAGTACCAACCTTGGCCGAGTTCTGCTCACTGGTGCTGGATGAGTCGGACGACCGGCAAAGAACAGAAAAGATAGCAGAGCTCATGCTGAGCGTTGCCGCAATGCCGGATGCAGAGTTGCCAGCCGCGCACTGACAACAGGAGACGCATTTGACAGAAGAGGATGATGTTCGGATTTACAAGGTGGTCGTGAACGCCGAGGAGCCGTATTCGATCTGGTTTGCCGATCGCGAGAACCCGCTCGGTTGAAGAGAGGGCGGTTGCACGGCAACGAACCCGAGTGCCTGGCCTACATCAAGACCTTGTGGACTGATATGCGGCTTCTGAGCTTGCGCAAGGCGATGGACGGCTCGTGAGACATCGGGTGGGCGTGTGCGCGTTCACGTGCGCACAGCCCGTTTGTTGGGCGTTGTGCGCATTCACGTATACGAAGGTGATCTAATGTTCAGTCATGCGAGGCCTGTTGCTGTGCGTGATGCTTTCTGTGCCGTTGGCAGGAGTGCAGATGACGAACGAAAACGCGGAGAAATGGTTTCCGAAGCGCGACATGTTGACGATTGGGGTTTACTACTATCCCGAGGCTTGGCCGCAATCGCAATGGGCGCGCGATATGTCCAACATCCGGAAGCTGGGGATGGAATTTGTGCACATGGGCGAGTTCGCGTGGTACTTCATGGAGCCGGAAGAAGGCAAGTATCAATTCGACTGGCTGGAAAAGAACGTGGCGCTGGCTGCGCAGAACGGATTGAAGGTCGTGCTTTGCACGCCGAGCGCGACACCGCCGATCTGGCTGACGCGAGCGCATCCGGAGATTCTGATGGTGGATGCCGAAGGGCGCACGATGGACCATGGCAGCCGGGAGCACGCCGACTGGAGTTCGCCGCTATATCGCGAGTACGTTGCCAGAATCGATACCGAGCTGGCCAAACGGTTCGGCAACGACCCGCGCGTTTGGGGATGGCAGATCGACAACGAACTGAGTCATTACGGGCGGCGCTTTTCGTATTCGCAAGCCGCGACGATCAAGTTCCGCGATTGGCTGAAAGAGAAATACGGCACGATCGATAAATTGAACGACGCCTGGGGCGGGGCGTTCTGGTCCACGATGTATCAAAACTTTGGGCAGATCAATATTCCAAACGCGGACACCCTGGTGGCAGATCCAAGCCCGCACGAGGTGCTCGATTTCCGGCGCTGGTTCGCGCATGAGGCCGCCGATTACCTGAACATGCAAGCCACCGTGCTGCGGCGGTATGCAAAGAACCAGTGGATCACGACGAACTTCATGAGCATGCACGGGGATGTGGATCCTGTAATGTCGAGCAAGACCCTGGATGTGTTCTCGTGGACTCACTATCCGGTGCATGGCGACTTGAATGAAGGGCCGCTCGGGTTTCGATTGGGGAGCGCGGAGGAGATGTCGTTCATGCACGACTTCATGCGCTCCTTCAACGGGCTTTCGGGTCCGATGGAATTGCAGCCGGGGCAAGTGAATTGGGGCGCGGTGAACCCCTGGCCGCTGCCGGGGGCGATTCACATGTGGATTTTGCGGGCGTTTGGGGCGGGCGCGCGGCTGGTTTGCACGTATCGCTATCGGCAACCGCTTTATGGGTCGGAGCTGTACCACAAGGGCTTGGCGGAGACCGATGGCGTGACGCCGTCGCCGGGCGGGCGCGAGTACTCGCAAGCAATGCACGAAGTGGTTGAGCTTCGCAAGCACTATCACCCGGATGCGCAAGAGCCGGCATCGTACGCGGGGCGGCGGACGGCGTTTCTGATCAGCTTCGATAACCGGTGGGACATCGAGAACCATCCGCAAACGCAGCGCTGGGGCACGGTGGCGCATTGGCTTCGCTACTACCGCGCGCTGAAGAGCATGATGGCGCCGGTGGATGTGATACCGGCGGACCGCGATTTCAGCAAATATCCGTTCGTTGTCGCGCCGGCTTATCAGCTTGTGGAGGAAGAGCTGATTCGCCGCTTTACAGAGTACGTCGAGAACGGCGGGCACCTGGTGTTGACCTGCCGCACGGGGCAAAAAGACATGCGCGGTCATCTGTGGGAGGCGCCCTGGGCTGCGCCGATTTATCCTCTGATCGGCGCGCGCATACCGTTTTACGATCTGCTGCCGATAGGCGTGAACGGCCATGTGACGGCGAGCGGGAAACAATACGCATGGGGATCATGGGGCGACATTTTGCAGCCCGATCCAGGGACGGAAGTGCTGGCGCAATATGCCGATCAATTTTATGCGGGTCGCGCGGCGGCGGTCGAGCGCAAGCTCGGCAAAGGCACGGTGACGTATATTGGCGTCGATACGCTGGATGGAGAACTGGAGCGCGCGTTGCTGCATCGCGTCTATCAGGGGGCGGGCGCGGCGCCGGCGAATCTCGATCCGAGTTTTATCGTCGATTGGCGCGATGGATTCTGGGTGGCGACGAACTTCGCGAGCCAGCCGGAACAGATCCCGGCGGCTGCGAACGCCGAGATTTTGGTGGGTGAGCGGACCGTGCCGCCGGGCGGGGCGACGGTCTGGATGGATGCTAACGCGGCTCAGTGATGGCGAGGACGCGGTCGCAGGGCTGGCGGGTCAGTACCTGCCGTTTGCCGCTGGGCCAGGCGATTTCGATCCGGTCGATGCTGGTTGCCGACGCCAGCCCAAAGTGCAGCCGCAGATCGTTTTGCGAGAGATAACTTCCGCCGCTGCGCACTTCCCCATACTGCGTGTGACCGGCTGCCATGAGCTTCACGCGGGCTCCGATGGCGCTGCGGTTTGAGTACGTGCCGGCAAGCTTCAGAACGACCCAGTGCCCCGGCGGATTCGTGGACTGCTTCAGCAGCGATGGCGCTTCGTTCTGGTTATTGATGGCAATTTCGACCGCTCCGTCGTTATCGAAGTCGCCGAATGCGGCGCCACGCGAGGAGTGTTTCTCAAGCAAGGCAGGGCCGGCGTTTTGAGAGATGTCCTGGAATCGGCCATTGCCGAGGTTCTGGTAGAGAATGGCGCGGTCTTTGTAATGAATATCGATGTGCAGGGTTTCGATTTCCGGGAACACGTGGCCGTTGACGAGCAGCAGGTCTTTCCAGCCGTCGTTATTGAAATCGAAGAAGCCGGCGCCCCAGCCGACGTAGCGCGTGTTCTGGCCGAGGCCGGCATCGAGCGTGACGTCATCAAAGTTGCCGTTGCCGCGATTGCGGTAGAGCGTTTCGAATTCGTCGGAGAAGTTGGTTCGGAAGATGCTGGGATGGCCGTCGCCGATGTAGTCGGCGGCAGCGACGCCCATGCCGGACATGGCCTTGCCGTTCTGGTCGAAGGCGACGCCGCGGATGACGCCTTCTTCTTCGAAGCGGCCGTGTCCTTTATTGATGTAGAGCAGCGAGGGAGTCTGGTCGCAGGCGACGTAGATGTCGGTGAGGCCGTCTTCGTTGAAGTCGCCAGTGAGCACGCTCAAGGAATAATGACCCTGCGGCGCGGCGATGCCGGACGATTCAGAGATATCGGAGAACGTTCCATCGCCGTTGTTGCGGTAAAGGATGTTGCGGTCGAACGGGAGACCGCGCGGGCCGCAGTTCACGGCGATGCCGCGGTAGAAACAGTAGGGATTCGCGCCGGGTTTTGGCGTAGTGGCTGGGTCGAACTTCAGGTAATTGGAGACGAACAGGTCGAGGCGGCCGCTGTTGTCGATGTCGATAAAGGCACAGCCGGTGTTATAGCGCACGCGGTCCTGGTTTAAATGCGCTGCCGTGGTGACATCTTCGAATCCCCTGCCCCGCAGGTTGCGGTAGAGATGATTTTGCCCCCAATAAGTGACGAACAGATCCGTATAGCCGTCGTTATCGTAATCGCCGGCGCAGACGCCTTGCGCCCAGCCCGAGGAGCGAAGGCCGAGCGAGTCCGTCACGTCGCGAAAGCGGCCGTTTCCTTCGTTGTGATACATGCGATTGGTGCCGCCTTCGCCGGAGAGAACGAACAGGTCCAACAAGCCGTCGTTGTCGTAGTCGATGAAAGCGATGCCGCTGCCGGTGGTTTCGATGACGTATTGCTTGGAAACTGCGCCACCATTGGGGAAGACATCGGTGAGGCGGGCCTGGCGGGCAATGTTTTGAAAATCGGGCGGATAGGGCGGCGCGGCGGCGGAAGCAAGCGCGATCAGCAGGCAGATGAGCGCGAGAATCACTGCTCCGGCTGCTTCTCGCCCAGTTTTTTCAGGAATTCGGAGAACTCGCCTTCGGGCGGTTTCTGGAGCTTGTCGAGAGTTAGCTTTTCCGCCTTGGCTTTCTGCATGTCGCCCGAATCGCGGTAGGCGGTCAAGAGCGCGTAATGCGCGGTTTCGTTGGCGGGTTGAAGCGCCGTTGCACGGGAGAGCAAGGAAATGGCGCGCGGGTAGTCCTTGGCTTCGGAGCAGAGCTTGCCGAGCGCGATCAGCGCCTGCACAAACTGCGGCGATAGGGCAAGGGCGCGCTCGAAATGTGTTCTTGCTTCGGCGGTTTTGCCTTCGACTTTCGCGATTTGCCCGAGCTGGAATTCGCAGGCGCCGTCTTCGGGGCTCAACTTGAGCTCGGATCGGAATTCGGCTGCGGCTTGCTCGAGCGCGGCGGGGTCATGGCTTTGCAGAAGCAGGGCGCGGCCGAGCCGGAAGTGCAGATCCGGCGCATTCGGATTTAATTCGATGGCCTTGCGGTACTCGCCCACGGCGTCGGCATAGCGATCCTGCACTTCGAATATTTCGGCTGAGAGTTCATGGACGCGGTAAGAGGCGGGAGCGCGTTGAAACATGGCGAAGGTAGCGTCGTTGAAGGCTTTCATGTGCAGCTTCGCAGCGGTGTAGAGCACGTCGGGGTCGTTGGGGAAACGCTGTTGGAGCTGTGCCAGGCGCGTGAATGCGTTCGCGCTGTCGCATTTGACGGCGGCGAGGCCGGTGAGGCGGGCGAGCGTGGTGTCGGCATAGTTTGCGGTGAGGCCGGGCAAGGCGCTTTGGCAATCTCCGAGCGCCGCTTGCGTCAGGGCGAAGAAGGCGCGAGAAGCGGGATCTTTCGCGTCTTTGAGTTTGGCAAGCGCTTCGGAATAGCGTCCGTCTTTGAAGGCCTGAATGCCGTCATCGTTCGCGTGCAAGGTCGCGATAAACAAGAGCGCGGCAGAGAGGCGGCTAATGACCGGCATCGTCCAACATCAGCTCGGCGTTGCCGAAGCGGTGGTGCAGCTTGCCTTCGTAGTAGCGAAAGCTGATGAGCGGCGGCGGGCCGGGAGCGATGAGAGGGCGTGGTGCAACGCGCTGGTCCGGGCTGTCGGGGAGACCGGCGCAGCGGCCGGAATCGGAGATCTGCTCGAGGAGCGACTGCGGGGCGGCGAGCAGAGCAAGAAACAGAAACGCCGTTTTCATTGCCGCGCACTCAAATCTTCGAGCGCACGGCGCGCGATGAGGCTATCCGGTTTGCGATCGAGCAGGCGCTGCATCACTTCGCGGGCCCTCTCATTCCGGCCCAGCTTGATATAGGTTCTTCCCAGATTCAGATAAAGTATATCTTCATCCGGGGCAACGCGCGTACCGTACTCAAAGGCGGCGATGGCGTCGTTGATCTGGCCCAATTGAATAAAGACGGCGCCCAGATCGTTGATGGCATCCGCGTAATCGGGCCGGGATTGAATGGCCTGCTCCAACAAACTTCGGGCTTCGTCATAACGTCCACGCTTGGCGAGCAGGGCGCCGAGACCGTAACAGGCTGTTGCGGAGCGGCCATCGTAGCCTAAGGCCTCGCGAAAGTATTTCTCGGCGGCGTCATTTCGCCCGGCTTGCAAATGGATCTGGCCGATGAGGGCGAGCACGCGCGGGTTCTCCGGAGTGCGTGCAAGCACCTTTTCGAGATACGGCAAGGCTTGGTCCGGATAGCCGGCCCATAGATATGCCGCACCGAATTTGAAGAAATCGCGATGGGTCTGTTTGACGTACTCGCCGGCGAAGGGAAGCGCGCTGCCCGGTTTGGCGAGATCAGCTTCGACCTGCTGTGCCGAGGGAGGCTGAGCATAGACCTTGATGGCATCGCCCGACTCGTTCAACAGCAGCGCGAGTGGGACGCTGAGCGAGGTGCGCCAGTCGAATAAATAGCGGCGGAAGATCTCCCATTGCGGCGCCGCTTCTTTAATAAGGAAGAGGCCCGGGCCGCGTTGCGGTTCAGGCAAGGGTACGGGTTCGAGAAACCAGGTGTCCTCTAGGCGAAGAGTGTTGTCACCCTCTACTGTGGCGGCGGCGAGCGGCCGATGGATTTGGAAAGGGGTAGTGTGGGCCGCGGGGAGACCTTCGGTGATGGCATGAACCTTGTTGGCTTCGAGGCCGGTGAATTCTTGAACGGCGCCGGACGGCCAGGTGATGCGAACGTGGTTGGCTGAAGTGGAACGCCCGAGTCCGAAGAGCAGGCGCTTGCTGTGCTGCGAGAGAAATCCGGAACCGGCGTCGAGCCACTTCACCTGGCCATCGACTTCGACGCGCGCGCCGATGGCATCGCGATTCGATTTGGTCCCGCGCAGGTCGAAGGCGATCGAGTGATTGGAGCCGGCGCAATTGTTCTGAAGCACGCGAAGCTGCGGGCCGAGGCGGCTCTTGAGGATCACGTCGGGCCGGCCGTCGCCGTCGAAGTCGAGGATGGCGAACGCGCGGCTGTCGTCGGGGAAATCGAGGCCGCTCACGCCGGAGAAATCGAAATAGCGATTGCCCCGGCGCGCGTGGAGAACGTTGGGTTCGCGGCCGTTCCAACTGTACTCTTCGCGCATGAGCTGGTTGATCGCGTTCCAGCCGTTTTCATATGCGAACGATGCCTCGGCTTTGAGGGGCGAGCGCGCAACCACCTGACGCCAGAAGAAGCTGTCGAGATCGGTGGGCGAGGTGTTGGTCAGCATGCCGCAGGTGACAAATATCTCGGGATGGCCGTCGTTATCGAGATCGTGGCCGCCGGAGGACCAGGCCCAGCGGCCGAACTCGACGTGCTGGTCGAGCGTGGTGTCGTCGAAGGCGCCGTCGCCGCGATTGCGAAACAGCTTATTGCCCATGGTGTGGCGCTGATAGGCATCGCGTGCTGCGCCTTGCGCCGGGCCAAAATTTTTGTTCTGGATCACGCGCTGGCCGGCGGCGGTCCACATATTCGCTACATATAGGTCCGGCTTGCCGTCGCCGTCGTAGTCGAACCAGCAGGCGCTCATGCCTGGGCCGATGTCTTCGACGCCGGCGCTTGCGGCCAGGTCTTGAAATTTGCCGCCTCGATTGACGTAGAGATTTTTTCGACCGAAGTCGTTGGCGACGTAGAGATCGGGCCAGCCGTCGGCATTGAAGTCGCACCAGGCGGGAGCGAAGCTGAAGCGATCGTTATTCTGGTTCATGCCGGTTTCTGCGGTGCAGTCGTCGAAGAAGCCGGCGCCGTCCGGGTTCAGGCGATTGCGGAACAGAAAATTGGGCGGCCCGTTGCGCGCGTCGTGATATGGCGAAGCGTAGGTGTACTGGGCTTCGCTCTGGAAGTAGACGTAGCAGCAGAGATACAGGTCCAGCTTGCCGTCGCGATCGAAATCGGCGGCGGCCATACCGGTGAAAGCGCCTGCTGGAGCAGTGGCGAACTGAAAGGCATCGGTGCGCAGGCGAAAGCGGCCCCCTTCGTTCAACAGCAGCACGGGCCCGCTACTGCGCAGCACGACAAGATCCTGACGTCCGATGTTTCGCAGGTCGAGGAAGAGCGCCGAAGATGTATCGTCGAACAGGCCGGCGCCCCAGACGTGGGTGATATCTGTAGCTGAACCGGTTGGATGAATCTTATACAGCCGGTTAGGAAGGCCGCCGGGTTGGCAAACATAGATCTCGTCCACGCCGTCGTTGTCGATGTCGCCGACGGCAATACCGTTGCTTCCATAGATGTCTATGGCAGAGGCCGGGTCGAGACGCGCGCGCCAGTATGGAATGCCCTTCAGCAGTTGGTCCTGGTAGGAAGAGACATGGGCGAAGACTTCGGAGCTGACATCGCGAAAGAAGGGCTGGGGCGCGGATGCGAGATGCTCCTCCACCGGCGAGAACGCGAGCAGCTTGCCATCGGCCCAGGCCTGTCTCCAATGGCCGACGCGATAGAGGAGCTTGCCATTGCGCTCACTGGCAACTTCGAAGCGAATCAAACCGTTCGGGAGCGCAAAGAACTGCGCGCGGCGAATTGTGCCGAGAGCTTCGACCCAATGCCTCCAGCCGGCGGCGACATTCGCATCGGTTGTGTCGAAGACTGCTTCGTCGAGGTCGGGAGCGATGGCGCGATAGCTCTTCGGGAACGGCGATGAGCCATGGCATTGCGGCAGATCCATGGAGCGCAGGGCTTGCTGTAGCGCCGCACGGATTTCGAATGCGACCTTCTCTTCGGGGAACTCGTCGGTGCCGGGGAGGATGAATTTTTCAAGCGCCAGATAGGGTGCGACGTGCGGTGCTTCGTCGGCGAGCACTGGCGCGGAACCTAGAGTGGTGAGCGCTGGAAGCGCGGCGGCGGTCGCCAGGAACTCGCGCCGGTTGAGACCTTGTTTCACGCGGATTAGCCCGGTGCAGTTCTAGAAAACACTCCTGGCAGGGTGGCTCGAAAGCTGGTGGGCCATTTGGCTGGACATATCTTTTACTGTAAAGGGCGCCGGGGGAGAGTACAGCAGAACGCCGCCCTGTTCGGAATCGGCAGCACCGATGTCCGAACAGAGAGGGCGCGACATCATCGCTATATTCTGGCGCTTTATTTCGTCTTGGATCGCTTCGACGACCGCCGGCATAGCCCGAATGTGAGGCCGGCGAGACTGGCGGTCAACAGAGGCAGGCTTCCGGGCTCGGGAACGGATGTTGCGGCGATGTTGTCGAGATTGATCGTGGTGGGACCCGGGATCCCAACCACGGGGATAAACGTGATATCCAAGGTGTCGATGACCTTAGTGGAATCGGCGCTGGTCAGAGTGGTGAAGCCGAAAGGTCCAAATACCGCAGCCAAACCGCCAACTTCATTGAACTGTTCGACGCCGCCCAGCAGGCCTTCGACGTCGTAAGTACCGGGACCGTTGTTACTGGAATAGTCGAGCCGCTGCCAGGTGAAGTCGCCGTGATCGGTTACCTGGACAGTGGCAAGGCCCGCGCCTCCGATGGGGCCGTCATAAATGCTGGGCGCCGGATTGCCGTAAATGGTATCGTCCTCATACCAGTTGCTTGTCAGTGGTGTGACGGTGAACTTGCCTTCGGTATAGGCCGTAAACGGCGCGTCATTTCCTGCATGCAAGCCACTAAATGTAATAACGTCTGCCTTGGCGACCTGAATTGGTACAGCCATTGCAAGCAGAGTTAAGACTGAAGATAAGCAGGAGAACTGCTTTGCTGTAATCATCGTTCCTCCGTAATCATGCGCGCACAACGGCCAGCAAGCGGCCTGTGCGGGTAAGAACTTCCAAATTTGGAGTTCAGAGGATAGTGAATGTTCGGGCCAAGGCGTTACTGTTTGAAGGTGATTATTTGACGTGGGAGAGCGGCTGGCGCGCGGGCTATTGTTTACCGGTTTCGATCATCTTCAAGGTCTGATCCGCGGCTACGGGCCCGGCGGTTTGAACAATGCCGCTGGGCCAGTGAATCTCGACTCGATCCGCACGCGCGCAGGAGCCAAGACCGAAGTGGAGGGTGAGCGAGTTGTGAGAGTAGTAGCTGCCGCCGCTCATGACTTCATCGATCATCTTGCGGCCGCCGGCAGTGACGATGGCACGCGCGCCGATGGCGCTGCGATTGGATCTCGTGCCGGAGAGCGAAAGATTCAAGTAATGCCCGTGCGGGCCGTTGTTGATGAGCAGGCTGGGGGTCGAATTCATGTTCACCAGGACAATTGCCTGGCGGCCGCTGCCGTCGAGGTCGCCTGTCGCGAGGCCGCGCGCCGGACGCGGTGTTTGGAACGCGGGACCGGCTTGGGTGGTCACATCCTGGAACTTGCCGTTGCCTAAGTTGCGGTAGAGCACGGTGGGCTGCAGATAGGTATCGCCCAACTGCTTGCCTTCGACTTCGGGATAGACGTGGCCGTTGGCGATGACCAGGTCTCGCCAGCCATCGTCATCCACGTCCACGAAAGCCACGCCCCAGCCGAGCAGTTGGCGGGAGCCGAGCCCCGCTTCGCGCGAGACATCGGTGAAGAACTTGCCATCGTCATTGTGGTAGAGCGAGGTCAGGTCGCCGGAGAAGTTGGTTTTGGCAATGTCGAGAAAGCCGTCGCCATCGTAGTCGGCAACGGCGACGCCCATGCCGGCCTGCAAGTCGCCATCGAAGTTCAAGGCGACGCCGGCTTCGACGCCGCGCTCTTCAAAGGTTCCGTCGCCCCGATTGTGGAACAGCAGGCTGCGGGTCATGTCGCAGGCGACGTAGATATCGGGCCAACCATCGTTATCGAAATCGGCGGCGGCGACGCCCAGGCTGTAGCGGCCTCCAGGCTTCAGAATGCCCGCTGCTTGCGAGACGTCCGTGAAGGTGCCATCGCGGTTGTTGTGATAGAGGATATTGTGGGCGAGCGGAAGGCCGCGCGGGCCGCACATGACGGGGATGTTCTTCCAGAGGCAATACTCGCCTTGACCGGGGTGGGGCGTGGAGGCTAAGTCCAGGTCGACGTAGTTTGCGATGAACAGATCGAGGTAGCCGTCGCGGTCGTAATCGAGAAACGAGCAGCCGGAGCCATAGCGGATGCCGGTGACGGGCAGATGCGCTTTTTCGGTGACGTCCTCGAAGGTGCCGTCGCCGCGGTTGCGGTAGAGGATGTTGTGGCCGTAGTAAGTGACGAGTAAGTCGGGCCAGCCGTCGTTATCGTAATCGCCGACGCAGACGCCTTGCGCCCAGCCGGCGCGTTTGAATCCGGCCTGGGCGGCGACGTTTCGGAAGCGGCCATTGCCTTCGTTGTGGTAGAGCTGCGGGAGACTGTCGGCGGGCGCGCCGCCCTGGAGGCGGGTGCCGTTGGCGAGAAAGATGTCGTTGCGGCCGTCGCCATCGTAGTCGAAGATGGCGACTCCGTTGCCGGTGGTTTCGAGGATGAAGTCTTTACGGGCGAGGCCGCCGTAGACGTTGGTAGCGGTGAGGCCGGAAACAGCGGCGACGTCGTGAAAATCGACTTTGAATGCGGGGACTGCGCCAGCGGCCAAGGCAAGGGCACAGCAAGCCAGGGCGGCGTGGGACTTCATGGACTGGCCATTATAACGTGGGCGGGGCGAATGGGAGACGACCGGATGGGTGGAGACGGCGATAGATCGAACGTACTAAAAAAGGTGATTATGCAGTTGACAAACAAGAGACTTTTGGCGCACAATTGAGGTATGAAGAATGCGCCGTCGCTGATAGACGTAAAGGCCAAGTTCGGAACGACCGAACAATGCGTGCAATACCTCGAAGCGATGCGCTGGCCGAATGGTGTCCGCTGCCTCGTTTGCGGCTGCGATAAGGTCTCAAAGTTTGTCACCAACGAAACCACACGGGAGCGGAAGAACCGCAAGGGCCTGGTTCGCACAGTCCGCGTTCCGGCCCGCCAGCTCTATACCTGCCTGGAACCGACGTGCGGATTTCAGTTTTCTCCCACAACCGCCACGATCCTGCATGACACGCATTTGCCGCTGGAAAAGTGGTTCATGGCCGTAGCCCTGATGTGCAACGCGAAGAAAGGTCTTTCGGCGAAACAGATGGAACGCGACTTAGGCGTCAACTATCGTACGGCGTGGTACCTCTGCCATAGAATCCGCAAAGCGATGGAAGACGGCGATCCGGGCCGTGTGTTCATGGGCACAGTGGAAGCCGATGAGACGTACATCGGTGGCCGTTATGATCGGCGTCGCAAACGCGGCCCGTATGAAAAGCAGCCGGTAGTCGGATTCGTTCAACGTCCGACCGAATACGCGGGAAAGAAAGTGTGCTCTCAGGTTCGTGCATTTCCGATTCCGACCAGTTCCGCGACCGTCCTTTCAGGAGCGGTCACAAACAACGTGGCGATCAATGCAGATGTTTTCATCACCGATCAGAATCCGGGCTACACGACTATCGGCAGGTTCTACCGGCATGAAACAGTCAATCACATAAGCCTTGAGTACGTGCGCAAAGGCGATCCGCGAAAGATCCACACGAACTCAATCGAGAATTTCTGGTCATTGTTCAAA
>Ga0070737_10003795_pt1 | contig 15798 bp, 10 predicted proteins | sample Coa_R1_10_FD_66438 | JGI IMG/M metagenome (GOLD analysis project Ga0070737, IMG submission 66438) | Surface soil microbial communities from Centralia Pennsylvania, which are recovering from an underground coalmine fire - Coalmine... | ecosystem: Environmental > Terrestrial > Soil > Unclassified...
GCACGCGGCGGACGTCGCCGCGGCCGCGGAACGCGGCAAGCTGCTCGACGCGGCGCGCGCCGCGGACAAGGCGCTGCGGGAGGCGGAGGCACGCCGCGCCCCGGTCACCGAACTGCACCGGCTGGCCAAGGAACTCGACGCGGCGCTCACCGCGGCGATGCGGGCCGCCTACGCCGCGCAGCGGGCCGCGATCGGCCCGCGCGGCTACGAGGACCGGATCTACGCGCGCAAGGCCAAGGCCAAGCCCGAGATCCGCGCGCTGACCGCGGAGGCCGAGCGGCTGCTGACGCTGCGCGAGAACCACCGGATGAACCATATTCCCGAGGTCCCCCGCGAGCCGGCCGTCTAGAAGCCGCGCGGGAGCGAGCGCGGCCCCGTCACGCCGGCTACATTAGGGCCCGTTATCGCGCGGAGCGCGGCGCGATCCCGGCCGTCATCGTGCGAGCGGGCGGGCCCTGGCATGCCTGAACCATCGCCCCGGCCTGCGCGTATCACTATTCGGGAAATCTCCGCCCCGCGTGCCGGCGAGTCCCTTGCGCGGCGCGGCGGGGCGCGGCAAAGTTGATATAAGTGGTCTAGGCCACTTGGCAGGGTTGCCAGGGCCAAGTGGTAAGGACCGTGGTCTGCTGAGAAACGCCAGGAGGCACTGACATGTGCCCGCACACTCCGCCCTGTCCGGATGCCTCGGCACCCGACCGCGAGGCGGCGCACACGATAGCCAGTCACCCCGAGCAGGGTTGGAGCCTGCTCTGCAACGGTGTCGTGATCTTCGAGGACACCGGTGAGCTGCTGCCGGACGGCGCGATGATCGCACCGCATCGTCCGACCTACCACGTCCGTCGGGCGCCCGCTGCCTGAGCCGGGCGGATAAGCGGGGGACGGCCGCCTGTCCGCGGCCGAGGCCGGGGATCATGCTCAGCCATCCGGCGACCGCATCACGGATCGCCTGGGGGTTCTTCGAGAGGGCATGAGTCTCCCCGGGGAGCACCACGACGCGGGTCGCGTCGTCCGGCTCGGGCACGCCGAAGGGGTCGCGGTCCCCGTTCAGCACCAGAACGCTCGTCCCGGCGGAGCGCAGTTCGCCGTCCCGGGACTTGTCCGGCCGCCCGGGCGGGCGCAGCGGGAACGCCAGGGCGATCACGCCTTCCGCGTCCAGCTGCCGTGCCGTGCGGCAGACGACACGCGCTCCGTTGCTCCGGCCGCCCTGGATGAGCGGGAGCCGCGCCTCGTTCAGCGCCGTGACGATCTTTGACCACGCGGCGTCCTGCCTGGCCGGGGACCCGGGCGCGCGGGCGCCCCGGACCCGGTACGGCTGCGTGACCAGCGCCGTCATGCCGCCGCACGCGAGCACGGCGTCCCTGACCGCGAGCACGTCCGGCGTGTCCGGCGTGCCGCCCGATCCGTGGGTCAGCACGGCCAGGAAGGCCGGCCGCCGCGACGGCGTCTCCATCGTCACGCGGGCCGGCCCCGCGCTGGTCATGATCTCCATGGTGTGCACCGTACCGGCTCGCGGGCGGGCGCTAGCCGGCGGCGGCAGCCGGCGGCACGGCGTAGACCGCCGCGAGGTCGTCGTCGGCGTGGCCCGCGCTGGCGGCCCGCCGCCAGCGCGGCAGCAGCGCCTCGGTAAGGGCCAGTTCGGTGTCGCGCTCCCGCGCCGCGTCGAGGGCGAGCCCGGCGTCCTTGATCGCGTGCTTGAGCGCGAAGGCGGGGCGGAAGTCGCCGGCCAGCATGGCCCGGGCCTTCTGCACCATGTACGGGGTGCCGAGCGGTGTGGCGCGCAGCAACTCGACGATATCAGCGGGGTCAAGCTCAAGGCCCTTGGCGAAGGTGAGCGCCTCGGCCGTCGCCTCCACCAGGTCAACGAGCAGGGCGTTGAGTACCAGCTTGGCCCGGCTCCCCGCACCCGCCTCGCCCAGCCAGACGGTGGAGCGGCCGAGCGCTCCGAAGACCGGGGCGAGCTTGTCCTGCACGCCGGCCGGGCCGCTGGCCAAGATGACCAGGTCGCCGCTCCGGGCAGGTCCCTCGCTGCCGGAGACAGGGGCGTCTACGTAGCTGATCCCGCATGCCGCGGCGAGGCCGGACAGCACGCCGGTCCACCGCACGCCCACCGTGCTCATCTGAACCCAGATCTGCCCGGGAGCGGCACCGTCGAGGCCGCCTTCGGGGCGGTCCATCGCGGCGCGCACCGCCGGGCCGTCGGACAGCATGGTGATCACGATGTCCGCGCCGCGGGTCGCGTCCGCGGGCGTCGCCGCGGGGACGCCGCCCGCCGCGGCGAAGACGCGGGTGCGGCTGAGCGTCCGGTTCCACACCCGCACGTGAAAGCCGGCACGGACCACGTTCATCGCCATGGGCAGCCCCATGCGCCCGAGGCCGAGGAACGCGATCGTCGGTTCGCTGGTCATCATCGTCTCCTGCTGGAAGGCAATTCCTTGCCTCCTCGTCACCTTGCCTTTTCGTCACCTTGCCTTTTCGTCAACAAGGCGCGGCCAGCGGACCCTAGCAGCGTGGTGATAGATCTTCGTGCTGCGCGCCAGCAGGAAAGGCGATAACCGGCTGACCGGACGCTGCGGCGTATGCGCCCCGCCACAGTAACGATCACCGCCCGATTGGGGCCGCGCGCAGTCTTCCGCGCGGCGCCCGCCGGGGACGTTGACCCCCTTTACCGGCAAATTTACGCTCAATGCGCGCATGATCACTCACGCGCCGAGTCACCGACGGAGGTGGTCGGGCAGATGGGCAGCGACGGGCACGGCACGCGGGAGCGCGCCGGAATGTCACGGCGGGCGGTGCTGAGGACCGGGGCGGTGACTGGCGCGGCGGCGGGGAGCATGGCGGTGACCGGCACAGCCGCGGCAGCCGCGCCGGGGCCGGCGGCGGGCGGCAGCGGCGGCGGGGACCGGCGGACGTCCCCGGCCGGGGACCTGATCTTGTACAACGGCAGGATCCACACGATGGACGGCTCCGGGACCGTGGCCAGCGTGATCGCGATCCGCGACGGCTTCATCGTCTACGTGGGCGACAGCCTTGGCGCCGCCCAGCATCAGTTCACGACCTGGCCGCGGGCCATTGACCTGCGCGGCCGGATGGCGATACCGGGCATTATCGACTGCCACAACCACATCGTGCTGATGGGCAACCGGCCGGGGCACCACACGCCGCTGGAGAACGCGTACTCGATCGCCGATGTCCAGGCCATCTACGCGGCCCGCGCGGCGACGCTGCCGCCGAGCCCGCACCCGCCGGCCAGCGCCGACGACTTCATCACCACGATCGGCGGGTTCAGCCCCAACCAGTTCAGGGAGACCCGGCTGCCGACCCTGGCCGAACTCGACGCGGCCGTCCCCGGCCACCCGGTCTACATCTCGGCCGGGTTCACCGGGCCCTCGGTGACCAACACGCCCGGCAAGGCGTTCTTCGAGAACGTGGCGCCGCCGGTCGGGCCGGTCCCCGTCGGCGCCGACGGGTCGATCGCGCCCTCCGGGTTCACCACGCCCGGGCCGACGGGGCAGGCCACCCTGGCGCTGCGGCAGACGCTCACCTTCGACGCCCGCAAGCGCAGCGTCCGGGACGCGATGGCGTACGCGGTGAGCGTCGGGGTGACCACGCACCTGGACCAGGGCGCGTTCCAGGCGACCAACACGCCGGTCGACGGGTCCGCGCACGAGAACAACTTCACGATGCACCTGCCGTTCCTCGCGGTGTACGCCGAGGGAGAGCAGCGTGACGTGGAACCGGTGAGCGAGGGCCTCATCCGGCTGCGCGTGAACTTCCTGCTGTGGGACAGCGATCCCGCGGTGCCGATCGCGACGAACCGCATCCAGAACGCGTTCCCGTTCTTCGGCAACGACCTGGTGCGGACCGGCGCGGCCGGGGAGTTCCTCGCCGACCCGTTCCGGTACTACGCCGGCGGCAACCAGGTCTGGATGAACGCGGCGCTCGCGGCGGCGCGCGCCGGGTGGCGCGCCGAGGTGCACTCGCTGACCCCCACCGACTTCCAGACCGAGATCGCCGGGTTCGAGGCGGTCAACGCGCACGTCCCGATCACCGGCCTGCGCTGGGTCGTCGCGCACGTGCCGTTCATCACCGCGGACTACGCCGCCCGGCTCAAGGCGGTCGGCGGCGGGGTGAACCTGACCCCCTACGAGTACTTCAACACCGCCAACCCGGGCGGGCCGCCGTACCGGATGCTGGTGGACAGCGGCATCCCGGTGGGGCTGAGCTCGGACGGCATGCAGATCGCCCCGATGAACCCGTGGATCCACGCCTATTACGCCACCACCGGCATCAACGCGCTCGGCCACCAGATCAACCCCGGACAGCAGCTGACCAGGGCCGAGGTGCTCGAGCACTTCACGAGCGCGAACCGCTGGTTCCTCGGCGGGCAAGACGAGGACCTGCTCGGGACGCTGGAGGTGGGCAGGCTCGGGGACGTGGTCGTGCTGAGCGAGGACTACTTCGCGGTGGCCGACGATGACCTGAAGAAGCTGCACTCGGTGCTGACCGTGCTCGGCGGGCGGGTGGTGCACGAGGGCGGGATCCGGTACTGGGCCTGAGCGGCGGCCGCCCCATGTCCGGCGCGGCCATGTCCGGCGCGGCCATGGCTGGCCGCGCGGCCGGCGGCGCGCACGCCGATGTGCGCCCGCTGCTGACGCGCGGCCGGCTCGTGACGGTGGACGGGCATCCGATCTGCGCCGAGTGCGGCACCGCGGTAGCGCCCGCCGACGCCGGGCGCTGGCGGCACGTGCCGCCGGGGCGGCCGTACCCGCTCAGGTCACGGTGGTTCGCCCCGGTGACCTGGACGGAACTGCGGAGGCTGCGGACCTACCGCGAGTTCACCGCGCGTTACCCGTGGACCGTCAGGCCCGAACTGTGCGGCGGTGCCGTCACCGCCGAGGCCGACTGGCTCGAAGGGGTCCGCCGGCTCCGCGAGTACCATGCCATGCTCGCCGCGGTCCGGCGCGAGCGCGCCCGTCCCGGCAAGAACCCGCTCCTGGACCTGGTGCGGGTGCTCGCGGGAGGCCGCGATCTCGCGTGGCCGGTGCCCGGCGGGCTCGGCAACGTGCTTGACCTCCCGTCCCGGCGGCGGGAGCTTGCCGCGCTGTTCGCCTGGGCGATCCCGGGCGACGGCGCGCTCGCGGTGCTCGCCCGGTACGGTCCGCTCCTGGAGTGCGGGGCCGGGACCGGCTACTGGGCGGCGCTGCTGCGGGCGCGCGGTGCGGACATCGTGGCCTGCGATCTGGCGCCGGGACACAAGCCGTGGACGCCGGTGCGGCGGGCGGATTCGATCACCGCGGTCAGGCGGCACCGGGACCGGGCGCTCTTCTTGTGCTGGCCGCCGCACGACGACGACAGCGCCAGCTATGCGGCGCTGCGCGCGTACCGCGGCGACGTCTTCTGTTACGCAGGCGGCGGTCCCGACGGGCCGACCGGGACCGTACGGTTCCACCGGGAGCTGACGCTGAACTGGCACCCGGTGGAGCAGGCCGCGCTGCCGAACTGGCCGGGCCTGCGTGACCGGCTCGTCGTCTACCGGCGGAACCCGGTCCGGCGGCCGCTCGTCCAGCGCGACCGGTGCGCTAGCTGCCGCCGGTTCGTGCCGACCGGCTCGGCTGGCCGGTGCGACTGGTGCTTCGCCCGGCGGCCGCCGGCGATGGCGCTGCGCGCGGGCGGGCTCCGTGTGGAGTATCCGCAGGAGGTCGTCGACGCGATGCCGCGCGGATTGCGGCTGGCGTTCGAGCGGAGCCCGTCCGTGACATGGCCGGCTCCTGGCCCGCGCCCGGCCGGGAGCCAGGGCGCGTCCGGGCCCGGCGAGTTTCAGCGGCCGGGCGGGGCGGCGGGGCGGGGCGGCCGGCTTGACGCCGGGAGGCACCACGGTCCGTTATGAGGAAAGAAGGGGCTTGAGGAACTGCCCGGTGTAGCTCTTCTCGTTGGCGGCCACCTGCTCGGGGGACCCCGTGGCGACGACGGTGCCGCCGGCGGAGCCGCCCTCGGGCCCCATGTCGATGATCCAGTCCGCGGACTTGATCACATCCAGGTTGTGCTCGATGACGATCACCGTGTTGCCGCCCTCGACCAGCTTGGTGAGGACGCCGAGGAGCTTGCGGATGTCCTCGAAGTGCAGGCCGGTGGTCGGCTCGTCGAGCACGTAGATCGTCCGGCCGGTGGACCGGCGCTGGAGCTCGGAGGCGAGCTTGACGCGCTGCGCCTCGCCGCCGGACAGCGTGGTCGCGGGCTGGCCGAGCCGCACGTAGCCGAGGCCGACGTCGACCAGCGTCTTCAGGTGGCGGTGGATCGCGGGCACCGCCTCGAAGAACGCCGCGGCCTCCTCGATCGGCATGTCGAGCACTTCGGCGATGGACTTGCCCTTGTAATGCACCTGAAGGGTGTCGGTGTTGTACCTGGCGCCGTGGCAGACCTCGCACGGCACGTACACGTCGGGCAGGAACTGCATCTCGATCTTGATGGTGCCGTCGCCGGAGCAGGCCTCGCAGCGGCCGCCCTTCACGTTGAACGAGAACCGGCCCGGCTGGTAGCCGCGTACCTTCGCCTCCGTGGTGGCCGCGAACAGCTTCCTGATGTGGTCGAAGACGCCGGTGTAGGTGGCCGGGTTGGACCGGGGGGTGCGCCCGATCGGCCCCTGGTCGACATGCACCACCTTGTCCAGGTGCTGGATGCCGGTGACCCGGGTGTGCTTGCCCGGCACGGTGCGCGCCTGGTGCAGCTCTCTGGCGAGCACGCGGTAGAGGATGTCGTTGACCAGCGTCGACTTGCCGGACCCCGACACGCCGGTGACCGCGACCAGGCAGCCGAGCGGGAACGTGACGTCGACGTTCTTCAGGTTGTGCTCGGCGGCGCCCCTGACCACGAGCTCGCGGCCCTTCTCCGGCGCGCGGCGCTTGCGGGGAACCGGGATCTTCCTGCGGCCGGCCAGGTACGCCCCGGTCAGCGAGGTGTCGCTGGCGAGCAGGTCGTCGACCGTGCCCGAGACGACCACGTGGCCGCCGTGCTCGCCGGCGCCCGGGCCGATGTCCACCACCCAGTCCGCGGCGCGGATCGTGTCCTCGTCGTGCTCGACGACGATGAGGGTGTTGCCGAGGTCGCGCAGCCGCAGCAGGGTGTCGAGGAGCCGGTGGTTGTCCCGCTGGTGCAGCCCGATGGACGGCTCGTCCAGCACGTACAGCACGCCGACCAGGCCAGAGCCGATCTGGGTGGCGAGCCGTATCCGCTGGGCCTCGCCGCCGGCCAGCGTGGCGCTGGCCCGGTCGAGGGTCAGGTAGTCAAGGCCCACGTCGAGCAGGAAGCCGAGCCTCGCGTTGACCTCTTTCAGTATGAGGCGGGCGATCTGCCTGTCGCGCTCGGAGAGGTCGAGGTTGAGCAGGTTCTTGGCGAGCTCGCCGATGGAAACGGCACACAGGTCGGCGATCGACTTGCCGTCGACGGTGACGGCGAGGCTGACCGGCTTCAGCCGCGCGCCCTTGCACGACGGGCAGGGCACCTCGCGCATGTAGCCGGCGAACTTCTCCCGGCTGGAGTCGCTCTCCGCCTCGGCGTGCCGCCGCTCGACGTAGCCGATCGCGCCCTCGAAGTTCGTGTAGTAGGAGCGCTCCCTGCCGTACCTGTTCTTGTACCGGACGTGTACCTGCGCGTCGTAGCCCTTGAGGAGCGCTGACCGGGCCCTGGCCGGGAGCTTGCGCCAGGGCGTGTCCATCCGGAAGCCGATCGTCTCCGCCAGGGCCTCGACCAGCCGGCCGAAGTAGTCGCTGACGTGGCCGCCCGCCCAGGGGGCGATGGCGCCCTCGCTGAGCGATTTGTCCGGGTCGGGGACGATGAGCTCGGGGTCGACCTCCATGCGGGTGCCGAGGCCGGTGCAGTCCGGGCAGGCGCCCCACGGCGAGTTGAACGAGAAGCTTCTCGGTTCCAGCTCGTCGAACGAGAGGTCGTCGTACAGGCATGCCAGGTGCTCGGAGTACATCCGCTCGCGGTGGGGGTCCGTGTCGGGAAGGTCGACGAAGTCGAGGATGACGACGCCGCCGGACAGGCCGAGCGCGGTCTCGACGGAGTCGGTGAGCCGCCTGCGGGCCGTGTCCTTGACCGCGAGGCGGTCGACGATCACCTCGATGTCGTGCTTCTCGTACTTCTTCAGCGCGGGCAGGGCCGAGCTGGCCGCCTCGTCGAGGCGGATGATCGTGCCGTCCACCCGCGCCCGGGAGTAGCCCTTGGCCTGCAGTTCCCGCAGCAGCTCGCCGTACTCGCCCTTGCGGCCGCGGACCACCGGGGCGAGGACCTGGAACCGGGTGCCCTCCTGGAGTTCGAGGACGCGGTCCACGATCTGCTGCGGGCTCTGCCGCGCGATCGGCCGCCCGCACAGCGGGCAGTGCGGCTTGCCGACCCGCGCGAACAGCAGGCGCAGGTAGTCGTACACCTCGGTGATCGTGCCGACGGTGGACCGGGGGTTGCGGCTCGCCGCCTTCTGGTCGATGCTCACCGCCGGCGACAGCCCGTCGATGAAGTCCACGTCGGGCTTGTCCATCTGGCCGAGGAACTGCCGGGCGTACGCCGACAGGGACTCGACGTACCTTCGCTGCCCTTCGGCGAAGATCGTGTCGAAGGCAAGGCTGGACTTGCCGGACCCGGACAGCCCGGTGAACACGATCATGGCATCACGCGGCAGGTCGAGACAGACATCCTTGAGGTTGTGCTCGCGTGCGCCGCGAACGACAAGCCGGTCAGCCACTGCGCGCTCTTCCTCTTCGTCGTGGGGAGGGGCCACCATCGTAGCGGGGGGGTCTGACATTCCACCGGGGCCGGAACCGCCGGACCCCCAGGCATAGCGCCGCGGCGGCCGCTGTTATGCCCGGCCCCGGGCTGCTCCTCCGTCGGGCCAGCCGTGCCTTCAGCCTACGGCACCGCCGGGCCGCATGGCATGCGCCAGCGCGTTCGCGGCCGAAGGACGCGCCCCCGGGGACGGGCCGGGCCGGGCTATCATCGGGGCGATGAGGCGCAATCCGTCTACCGTGGTGGTCCTGGCCGGGCAGGCGTCCGAAGGGCTGATCGCCGCCGTGGGCAGGTCGATGAACGTGTCGCTGGTCCGGCCGGAGGATCCCGGCCCCGGTCCCGGGGACGGGATCGAGGCCGCCGCCGGGGCGCTGCGCCGGGCGGCCGGGATCTCGTCGCCTTACGTGCTGGTCGCGGCCGACCCGCTGGCGGCGGTCGCCGCCGAGTGGCGGGCCATGTGGGAGGTGTCCGCGCAGCCGCGCGGCGGCGAGGCGTTCGAGCTGCGGGCGGCGGAGGCGCTGGCCGCCTGGCGGGCGGGCCGGTTCGAGCTGCCCGACTACTACCTGGTGCTCGACCCGGCAGGCCTGCGCCAGCAGGAAGGCAGGAACGCCGGCCCGGCGGGGGCGGCCGGGCCGGCCGCCCCCGCCGCCCCCGCCGCCCCGGAGGGGCAGCGTCCGGACTTCTACCTGGGCCCGCTGCGTTCGGTGCGGCCGCACCGGGTGGCGGCCGTCGCGGCGGCCGAGCCCGCGCAGCAGGCCGCCGGGCTGCTGCGCGCGCTCGGCTCGCTGCGGCACGGCCGGTGGTGGCCGCCGCTGGATGAGGTCATCGACGTGGCGCGGCGGTTCTACCCGGGCGCACTCGCCGAGTCCGGGTCCGCGCTCGCGGCGGGAGAGCCCGCGCCGCGCGGCTAGCCGCGGCAGCGGCCGGGCCGGCTCCCGGATGTCAGACGCCCCGGGCATGACGGGCGCGTGGAAGCCACCGCCGTCAGGGGCAGCGCCCCGGGGCGGGCTGCCCGGCTGGTAAACCGGCTAGTAAAGCGGACGGTGGGCGGCCTGCCCCCGCCGTTCTGGGTGCTGTGGACGGGAACCCTCGCCAACCGGCTCGGCATGCTCGTCGGGCCGTTCATCGCGCTGTACCTGGGCAGCGCGCGGCACCTGTCGCCGGCCCAGGCCGGCGCCGTCCTCGCGGCGCCCGCGCCGCCGCGGCCGCGCGGGAGGTACAGGAGGCACAATGGGGTGTTCGGCCTGGCGTTCTCGCTCGGGTACCTGATCGCGCCGGCCGCCGGGACGCGGCGGCCGGCCCACGGGCGGCCTGCGCTCTGGCTGGCCTGCGCTCTGGCTGGCCTGCGCCGCGGCGTGCGGGCTGGCCGCGGCGCGGCAGCTCGCGCTCGGGCCGGCCATCCGGCGACGGGAACGGGCCGCGGGGGGAGGCACCCCGGTCCGTTCGGGATAGATTTCTCGCGTGAGCTACACAGGAGACGTGCGTGTCGGCGGGCCCGCGGACACGCGGGAGATCAACGGCCTGACGGTGACCAAGATCGCCGTGGGGCCGTACGAGAACAACGCCTACCTGCTCCGTGACGGCACCGGCCAGGGACTGCTGATCGACGCGGCCGCCGAGCCGGAGCGGCTGCTGGAGATGATCGGCGACACGCCGGTGCAGCGGATCGTGACCACCCACCGGCATCCCGACCACTGGCAGGCGCTTGAGCAGGTCCGCGCCGCGACCGGCGCGACGACGGTCGCGCATCCGGCGGACGCGCCGGGCATCCCGGTGCCGGCCGACGAACTCGTCGAGGACGGCGGCACGGTGCGGTTCGGCGACACGTCGCTGTCGGTCATCCACCTGGTCGGCCACACGCCGGGCAGCATCGCGCTGTGCTACCGGCCGGACGGCCCCGAGCCGCACCTGTTCACCGGGGACTGCCTGTTCCCCGGCGGCGTCGGCAACACGCAGCAGGACCCGGAGCGCTTCACCTCGCTGTACAACGGCGTGGTGGCGAAGATCTTCGGCCGGCTGCCGGACGCCACCTGGGTGTACCCGGGGCACGGGAAGGACACCACGCTGGGCGCGGAGCGGCCGCACCTGGCCGAGTGGCGCGAGCGCGGCTGGTAACCGAGCGGGCCGCGGCCAGCTGACGGGACGCCGGCCGGCTGGTAACCGGGCGGGCAGGCCGCCGCCCGGCTGGCTGGTAACCCGCCGAGCAGGGTGCGCCTGTGACGGATGGCCAGCGTGAGGAGGGCGGCGCCCGCGGCCTGGACGGGGTACCGGGCGATCAGCCCCGTGACGGACGGCTCGTCGAAGGGGCGGGGGCTGAGCACCGTGCCTTCGGCGTTGCCGGAGACGGCGGCGCCGAACAGGTCGTCGTAGAGCGGCGCGTCGATCACCACCGCCGTCAGCAGGTCGAGGGCGAACGTGAGCGGGTCAGCGCCGAGCCCGAGGCAGTACGCGCGGATGCGGCCGTCCCTGAGCGCGCCGGTCATCTGGTTCGCCAGCGGCCAGCGGCCGTAGTCGATCGGGGCGGCCTCGCTGCCGTGGTCCTCCCCGGCGCCGAGCAGTTCCTCGGCGAACTCGCGCAGCATGCCGCGCCACAGGTCGAAGTCGTTCGCCTCGTTCCACGGCGCTTCGCCGGACGGCTGGAAGATGCCGACCGGGATCACCTGGTACATGCCGCCCGCGTGGCCGACCCGCGCCGGGTCCCGCCAGTGCAGCGGGAACGAGGCGCTGCCCGTGGCCCGGTCGTGGCGCAGCGTCAGCGCGGCGATGGCCATGGCGGCCGGGCGGGCGCCCAGGTCGCAGGGGTCGCCGATCGCCGCCCGCAGCTTCAGGTCCGCCCGCGGGCCCAGCCGGGCGGCGGCGTACTCATGCCCGGCCAGGCCGCCGACGTCGACGGCGTCGAAGAAGCGGCCCCGGGTGAACGTCAGGTGCGGGCCGGCGCCGGCCAGGTCCGCTTCGGTTAGCCGGTAGATGGTGCGGTTCTCGAAGATGGCGGGCGCCGCGAGGCTCCTGACGACCTGCGAGTAGCGGTCGTAGCGGCTCCCGTCGCCGCGGCGCGGCAGCAGGTCCGGCGCCACGGCGGCGGCGTCGGGCACGGCCGGCGGCGGCGCCTGCGGGCGGAACTCCAGGCGGATGCCGGCGAGCGGGACAGGGGCCGCCGGCCGCCACGCGGGAGCCGCGAGCAGCGGGGTGCCGTCCACCCGTGCCGCGGGCGGGTACCCGCCCGCGGCACGGACCGCCAGCTCATGGCGGTTGCGGCGCAGGTAGGCGTTGACGCGCAGCCACTCCTGTTCGGAAGGGGTGCGGGCGCTTTCGGAGGGGCTGCGGGCGCTTTCGGAGGGGCTGCGGGCGGCGCGGCTGGCGCGCGCCGCGTGGCGGGTCTGGTGGGCGTGCTCGCGGGCGATCATGGGGTCCCGTCCGTCGGGGGCAGGTCAGCACTCCGATGCTCCCATGCCGCCGTGGTCCGATGCTCCCATGCCGCCGTGGCGCGTGTGGCGCCACCCGCGCCGCCCGGCCGCCGGGCGCCTGGCCGTGGCCGCCGGCCCGCCCGGCCGCCGGACCCGGGGCAGTCGCCGGCCCCGGGGCGGCCCCGCGGCTCGCAACGCCGTGCGCGCTCTTGCGGCTTGCGAGGCGTATGCGTCGGATGAGACTCGCCAGCGTCCCAGGATAGTGAGCCAGTTATCAAAATTATCAAAAAAATATTCATGAAGAAAGGAAAATCTGTTATAGGACTAGAAATCTTACATGATCATGAAAATCACGCCAAAGTTTCGACTCTAACTTTAGGTAATTCACTTAAAAGGGGCATATGGGCGTAGCGAACACGGGGTTGCTGCCGCGATTGGCCCGCGGCAGCCCGCACGGGCCGGACCGGGCTGGAGACACGGCCCGGGCGGGTCAGAGGCCGCGGGAGTAGCGGGCCTCGAGGACGCCGCCGAGTCCGGTGAGGATGCTGGTGCCGCCGTCGGCGGCGAGGCCCGCCCGCTCGTAGAACCGCCGCGCCCGGCTGTTGTCCGCCCGCACCCAGAGCACGACGCGGCGGTAGCCGCCGGCCGCCAGTGCGGAGAGCACCGATCCGGTCAGCGCCCGGCCGGCGCCGGCGGACCACCACGCGGGGGTCGCATAGAGCGCGTACGCCTCCCCTCCCTCACCCGGCCGGCCGGGTGAGGGAACCCAGCCGGGTGCCGCCGACCGCGGTCACCCGGCCGATGACGGGCGCGGCGATGATCCCCGCGAAGGCGGCGAACCAGCTCTCCCGGCGCACCCGGGCGCTCGCGGGCGCACCGCGGGGAAGCGGGCGCACCGCGGGGAAGCGGGCGCACCGCGGGGAAGCGGGCGCACCGCGGGGAAGCAGGCGCACTGTGGGGGAAGCGGGGCGAATCTCGGTTACATCTGGACAGGGCGGCGCGGCGGCATGATGTACTAAAGCGGTTAAGTCTTGACATGGATTGGCATAGCGCCACGGAGGTAATGCATGACCACCGAAGACCAGCTCCGTTTCCCCGACGGGTTCCTCTGGGGCGCGGCCACGGCCGCCTACCAGATCGAGGGGGCGCCGGATGCGGACGGGAAGGGCCCGTCGATCTGGGACACGTTCAGCCACACCCCGGGGAAGGTCTTCCATGGCGACACCGGCGACGTGGCCTGCGACAGCTACCACCGCTACCCCGAGGATATCGCGATGCTGGCCCGGCTCGGCGTCGGCGCCTACCGGTTCAGCATCTCCTGGCCGCGGATCCAGCCCGACGGGCGCGGCGCGCCCAACGCCAAGGGGCTTGACTACTACAACCGGGTCATCGACGCGCTGCTCGAGAAGGGCATCACGCCCATGGTCACCCTGTATCACTGGGACCTGCCCCAGGCGCTGCAAGACAAGGGCGGCTGGGCGATGCGGGACATCGCCGAGATCTTCGCTGACTTCGCCGCGATCGCGGGCGAGGCGTTCGGCGACCGGGTGCACCGGTGGATCACGCTGAACGAACCGTGGGTCGTCGCGCACGCCGGCTACCGCGACGGCAGGCACGCCCCCGGCATCAAGGACCCCGCGCGGGCCGTCGCCGCGAACCACCACCTGCTGCTCGCGCACGGCCGGGCGGTCGCGGCACTGCGCGCCGCTTCGCCGTCCCCGGCGCAGGTGGGCATCACGCTCAACCTCGCCGTGGTGCGGGCGACCTCGCCGGAGGCCAGCGGCCTGGCCACCGAGCTGGAGACGCGGCAGAACGGCGCGTACCTCGGGCCGCTGCTGCACGGCGCCTACCCGGAGCGGCTGACCGCGGAGTTCTCCCCCGCCCGGGTGCCCGGCCTGGTGCGCGACGGCGACTTCGGCGTGATCAGGGAACCGATCGACTTCCTCGGCGTCAACTTCTACGCACCGCAGTACGTCGGGATCCGGCCCGACGGGGAGCCGCGGCGCGGCGAGCAGCTCATCGGGCCGAACCAGGTGCTGGTGCACCCAGAGGGGATGCCGCTCACCGCGATGAACTGGCTGGTCGACTCCAGCGCCATCTACGAGCTGATGACGCGGCTGCGGGACGAGACCGGCGGGCTGCCGCTCTACGTCACCGAGAACGGCTCGGCCTGGTACGACTATGTGACCCAGGACGGCACGGTCGAGGACTACGAGCGCGTGAAGTACCTGCGCGATCACCTGGCCGCGCTGCACGCGGCCATCTGCGACGGGGTGAACCTGCGCGGGTACTTCGCCTGGTCCCTGCTGGACAACTTCGAGTGGGCCGAGGGATACGCCAAGCGGTTCGGGCTGGTGTTCGTGGACTACGGCACGCAGAAGCGGATCCTCAAGCGCAGCGGGGAGTTCTACGCGAGCGTGGTGCGCGCCAACGCGCTGCCCGCGGGCTGACGCGGTGGCGCACCGTCTGGTGCTGTGAACCTGGCCTCGTTCAACGCGACGGCGGCCGGGGTGTACCGGCTGGCGTTCGGCACGGGCTCGCATGTCGCGGCGCGCGGGGCGGCGGCCTTCTGCCCGAGGTGGCGATCACGGTCACGGGTGGCGGTGGTCATTACCACGTGCCGCTGCCGCTGTCGCCGTCCGCCTGCTCCACCTACCGGGCAGCCAACGGGGCGGCTAACCTCCGCGGGGATGATGGACCCATGGGATTCGAGCTCACGCAGCAGATCGAACGTCACCTCATCGGCGACCAGATCGCCTGGCTCACCACCGTCACCCCGTCCGGGTGGCCGGCGCCGCGGCCGGTCTGGTTCGTATGGGACGGTAAGGCGATCACCATCTACAGCCTGAACCGCGGGGCCAAGCAGCGGCACATCGCGGCGAACGACAAGGTGACGGTGCACTTCGACTCCGGGCCGGGCGGCGGCGACATCGTGGTGATCTACGGCCGCGCCGAACTCGTTCCCGATGCCCCGCCGCCGTCGCGGTTCCCCGGCCTGCTCGACAAGTACCTGCCCACGATCGAGCACATGGGCCAGACCGCGCAATGGTACGACGACGAGTACAGCGTGGCGATCCGGGTCGTCCCGGAACGGGTGCGGGCGGCGCCGTGAGGGTTCCGCGGGCGGCGCCGTGAGGCTTCGCCACGCCAGGGTGCCGGTGAGCCGCGTACCATCGTGGCGTCCTGCTGATGCCGTGGAGCGCGCCGCGTAGCCGCTCGCGGCTTTCTTCCCCTCCGGTAGCCTGCCGACGTGGCTACGACGCGACTCACCAAGCGCATCCGGGCACCGCGCGGCCGCGTCTACGCGGCGCTCCTCGACGCCGGCGCGGTGCGGCAGTGGATGGTGCCGGATTCGATGACCAGCCACGTTCATTCGTGGGACGCCAGGGAGGGCGGCGCGTTCCGCGTCTCGCTGACCTACGACTCGCCGACGGGCACCGGGAAGACGAGCGCCCAGACCGACACCTACCACGGCCGGTTCGTCCGGCTCGTCCCCGATACGCAGGTCGTCCAGGTCATAGAGTTCGAGACCGCGGATCCGGCGCTGCAAGGCGAGATGACGGCGACCTACACGCTGGCCGACTCGCCCGATGGGGACGGCACCGACCTCACCGGG
>Ga0070737_10003797_pt1 | contig 15787 bp, 17 predicted proteins | sample Coa_R1_10_FD_66438 | JGI IMG/M metagenome (GOLD analysis project Ga0070737, IMG submission 66438) | Surface soil microbial communities from Centralia Pennsylvania, which are recovering from an underground coalmine fire - Coalmine... | ecosystem: Environmental > Terrestrial > Soil > Unclassified...
TACTTCTTGCCCTTCTTGCTGCTGCTCTTCTTGCCTTTCTTCTTCGCCGGCATCGTTCTCTGTCTCCTCCGCGGGGAGGAGTTAGCAAGGAGAAGCACTTCTCCCATTTAGACGTATGGTCTCCGAATGGGTCGTCGGCACGGTGAAGCGCTCCTTGGTCGCGGCTCTCGCCCAATCCGCGATCGCGATGGAAACCCCCGAGCGCGGAGGGTAAATGCGGCCGCGCACTGGTGCGGCGTGGCCGACCCGACGCCCGCCGATCGTCGCTCAAGGTGGGTGGTCATCTCGGGGGCCACCGGGGGCATCGGGTTCGAGATCGCCCGCGGGCTTGCCCGGGCGGGCCACTCCCTCGCCCTCATCGGTCGATCGGAGAGCCGGCTCGCCCAGGCTCGGAGCGCTCTCGAGGCCGAGCCGGGTCGGGGGGAGATTCGAACGTTCCGGGCCGACCTCTCGGAGCTCCGATCCACCGATCAGGTCGCCTCCGCCATCGCGGAGAGCCTCGAGCGTATCGACGGGTTGGTCAACAACGCCGGCGGCATCTTCGGTCCCTTTGAGAGGACGCGCGAGGGCATCGAACGGACCTGGGCCCTCAACGTGCTCTCCCCGTTCGTGCTGACCGAGGGGCTCCGGGGCCGCCTGGCGGCGAGTGGCGGGGGCCGGGTGGTCAACATCTCTTCGGCCGCCCACGGCACCGGTCGGCTGCGTTGGGAGGATCTCCAGCGTCAGGGTGCCTACAGCGCCTGGGGCGCCTACGCCCAGTCGAAACTGGCGCTTCTCCTTCTCACCTACGAGTGGGCGCGTCGCTACCGGGAGATTCCTGTGACCTTCAATGCCGTCCACCCCGGATTCGTTCGGACCCACTTCGGCCGATCGCTCGCGGGCCCCCTCCGAGGCCTCGTCCGGTTCGCCATGATCGGTGCGGTATCGGCTCGGACCGGCGCGCAGACACCGCTCTACCTCCTCACGGCGGATGGGCTCGGCAGCGGGAGGTACTTCGCCCACGGCCGGCCCCGCCGATCGTCGGCCCGGTCGTACCGAACCGATGACGGCCGGCGGCTCTACGAGGAGTGCGCCCGGGAGGTGGCTACCGTCCTGTGGGACCGGCCGCTCGGCCGGGGGCTTCCTACGGGCGCGGCGAACGGAACCGGCTCGTAAGGCCCTGACTCACCAGTCGCCGGTCGACCCCGGCGAGCTGAGCGAGGTGCTCGGGACAAACCTGGAACGGCCGCCAAGCGGCCGCGGTCTCGGTCGCGGAAGACAACCCTGCCCAGAGTTCGACCCGACGGGGGCGATCGTCGCAGCCCCCGCCCAGGTCGGGCGTCGGCGGGCCCAACGGGTTCCGGTAGGCATAGTCGTAGGCGGCTCCCATTTCGCAGAGGGGACGTTGGAAGAGATGGCTCATGGGGCTCCGGCCAGGAACCGGAGGAGGGTTTCAAGTCTCCGACCCCCCGGCCGCCGGTGACCGCCGTGGAGGGAGCCCCCGGTGAGAGACACCAGAGGCTTTACGGCCCCCCGGCTCCCCGTCGGCCATGAGCGACCGCCGGCCGTCCCGGGCGACCCGGGGCCTGATGCGGCGACTGTTCGCCGGGTACGCTCAGACGGTGGTGACCCAGATGGTCCGTCTCGGCTACGAACTCGGGCTGTGGGAGCGACTGGCCGAACGACCGCAGACCAGCCAGGAGCTGGCCCGGGCTGCCGGGTTGGACGAACGGCCCGTCCGGGAGTGGCTCTCGGCGGTGACCTGCGCTCGGCTGGTGCGCTACGATCCGAGATGTACACTCTTCGCCCTCGAAAGGCCGGCCCGGGACTGCCTGACCGGCCCGCGCGTCACCAACCTCGCCGCCGGCAGCCTGGTGGCCACGGCGGCCCTTGCCGCATGGCCGCGGATCCTCGAGGGGTTCCGGGGGGGTGGGGTTCCCTATCGGGCGTACGCCCCATCATTTCCGCAGGCGATGGCCCGTCTCAACCGAAACCGGTACGATGCGTTGTTCGTCGAGCGGTACCTTCCGCTCGCCCCGGGGCTGACCGGTCGGTTGCGCCGGGGAGCGACGGTATTGGAGGTGGGCTGCGGGGACGGCCACGTGACGAACCTGATGGCGCGGGCATTCCCCCGGTCCCAGTTCGTCGGGATCGACGCCGAGTCGCTTCCGCTGCGCTGGGCCCGGGCGGAGGCTCGGAGGAACCGCCTGGGCAACGTTCGGTTCATCCAGCAGGCCCTCGACCGGATCCCGACCCGTCCGGCCCGGGATGTCGTCTTCGCCCTGGACATGATTCACGATCTTTCGGACCCCGTCGGGGGCGTGACCCATCTGGTCGAATGCCTGCATCCGGGAGGCTGGTTCTTCGCCGTCGAACCGAAGGTCGCCGGCCCGCTCGAAGCCAACCGGGGCAACATCGGGGCGGCCTATCTTTACGGAATCAGCACCCTGTACTGCACCATGGTCGCGCGATCGGGCGGGGGTGAGGGCCTCGGCGCGGCTTGGGGGCCCGATCGCGCCCGCGCCCTGCTCCGCGACTGCGGCCTCACCCGGATCCGATGCCAGGAGGCTCCGGCCAATTCGTTGTCGATGGTGGTGACCGGTCGGGCCGGCCTTCCCGGTGCGGGCCGTATGGGGGCAGCTTGACCTTGGGGCCGTTGGCTCCGGCCCGCACCGCCCGGCTCGTAGGAACCGGCGATCCCACCGTTGTCCTGTCGGAGCTGCCCGGGGGGCGGAGCGAGTGGGGTCGGACGGTAACCGGGTTGTCCCGCAGCCTGCGGATCCTCATCTTTGAGCCCACCGCCTCCCCCGATGAGGAAGCGTCGGGGTGGGGCGGTCATCCCGACCGGTTTGAAGCGACGGAGCTCGTGGGGATCCTGGAACAGCTCGGCCATTGGCCGGCCCATCTGATCGGGGTCGGACGGGCGGGTGGGCGCGCCCTCGAGCTGGCCCGGCAACGGCCGGAACTGGTGCGCGGGTTGGTCCTCCACGAGCCGGACGGTCCCGGCGCTACCCTGAGAATCGGGGCCGTGGGGACCCCGGGGGACGGCCCGAGTGCGGGCGGATTCTTCTCTGGGTTCGCCGGTCGGCCGCTCCCGGGGTCCGGCCCGGAGGTCGAGGCGGCCGACCCCGGCGCCTTCGCCGCCGGGGATCTCGAGCAGCCGGTCCTGGTCACCGCCGGCTCCGAGAGCCCTCTATCCCGACGCGAATCCGCTCGGCGGCTCTCGGCCCAGCTGCCCAACGCCCGGTGGCTCCTTCTTCCCGGCGTCGCCGGCGAGCCCCATCAGGAATCTCCGGATCTGTTCGTTGCCGTCGTCACCGAGTTCCTGACCGTACGTTCGGTCCCGCCGGCCTGAGGCCGCTCGGGGAGCGGGGCCGCCTCCGGCGGCAGCGGGGGGCGGACGGGGGCGTCGGGCGAGACCGTCCATTCGACCGACAGCGGCAGGGCGGGGGAGGGCACCTCAAAGGGCTCGGTGGTCGGGGGGAGCGCCGGGAGCGAGAACAGCCGCAGCGTCATGAGGATGTTCGTCCCCACGATCAGGATGAAGCCGGGGAGCAGCAGTCCTTGGAGCGCCGGGAAGAGGGCGATCGGAAGGACGAGCAGGACCGCGTTGGTGAGACCCCGACCGTACAGGGCCCCCAGATGGTCGGCCCCCGTAACGGGAATGGTCCCGCGGCGGGCCACTTCCGTGGCGAGAAGACGCCGCAGGTAGTAGAGGGCGATCGGGAGGGCGATGACCGCAGCGATCGCTCCGAGGGCCAGCGGCTGGAGCGGTACGATGACGCCGATCATGAAGAGGAAGACCGCTCGGAGCAGGGAGGAGAACTCTCCCTGCATCCGGCGGAACCCTCGGCCCAGCTCGAACGGTCGGTGGGCCCGCCGCCCCCGCCACCGCGCGATCGCGCTCCGGATCCAGTACTCGTTCGCAATCAAGATCCCCAGCACCAGGACCGCAAAGACCCCGGCGCCCCCCAGCGCCTCGGCGACCGCGTAGACCACGAGGAGGAGGCCGAGCAGCGCGATCAACGCAAACGGGCGTTCCTGCCAGCGGGCCAGGAACTGGCGGGCCAGGATTGCCCCGACGATCCCGATTCCGATGGCCACCGGTAGGGGGAGCAGCACCGAAATGGCGACCGTACCGCCGAAATGGCCGGGGGTCGCGGCCAGCACGGTCAGAAGGACGCTCAGGCCGACGATCGAGAGGGTGTCTTCGAGGGCGCCGTCGAGGTGGACGTAGGCCCGCAGGCCCGGATCGGCGATCAGCCGGCTCGCGATGGGGATGATGACCGCCCCGGAGGTGCAGGCGAAGGCGACCGCGAAGATCAGGGACGGATCGACCTGGCCGGGGGCGAAGAGCAGCAGGCTGACCCCGAAGAGGAGTCCGAAGCCGATGGCCCAGCTGGCCATAGCGAACAGCACGGCCGAGACGGCGAAGGGGCGGACCAGCCGGGCGTTCATGTCGAGTCCGGCATCGTAGAGGATGATGACCAGGGCCGCCGTACCGACCAGGGGCGCCAGGGTCAGGATCGGGCCTGGGGGGATGAGGTGAAACAGCGGTCCCGCGGCGAACCCGAGCGCGATCAGCCAGAGAACGTCCGGGAACCGGAACCGTTCGGTCAGCAGGTCGCTGGCGAAGCTGATCAGGAGCACGACGCCGAGGAGCATCAGGTCGACGGTCGTCGAGTCGAAGACCAGCAGGGTCATCCCGGAACCTCCGTGGCGTGGCCGGAGGCGCTGCGTCGACCCGACGTCATGGGGTGGTCCGATCCCGCGGAGTCCGCGGGGGTGGGGTCGCCGGGGCGTCGGCGCTCAGGAGCGGCAGGAGCCCCGTTCCCAACCATTGCCCTCCGTCCACCGCCAGCACCTGCCCCGTGATGTAGGCGGCCCTTGGCCCGCCGAGGAACGCCACGCTCTCGGCGATCTCCTCCGGTGTCCCAAACCGGCCCAGGGGAACGCCCCGGGTCACCGCCTGGATGATGGGCTCCGTGATCCACAGCCGCTGGTCGGTGCCCTCGGTGTGCACGGGTCCGGGGGCGACCGCATTCACCCGGATCCCGTAGCGGGCCCACTCCACGGCCAGGCTCCGGGTCAGCGCCAAGACCCCCGCCTTAGCCGCGGCCGAGTGGGCGGTCCCGGGGCCGGCCATCCAGGCGTAGGCGGCCACAATGTTGACGATCGCACTGGACGGTCGTTCCTTGAGGAGGGGGAAGGCGGCCCGACAGCAAAAGAAGGTACCGTCGAGCACGATCCCGACGACCGCCCGCCACCCGTTCGGTGTGATCGACTCGGCGGGGGCCACGAAGTTGCCGGCGGCGTTGTTGACGAGAAGATCCAGGCGGCCGTACTCGTCGCGAACCTGGTGCAGGAGCGCGTCGACCGCCGATTCGGAGCGGACGTCGGTCGGGACCGTCAGAACCCGGGCGCCGGAGCCCAACAGCGCCCGCGCTCCGGCCTCCAAATGGGCCGGATCCCGGCTGGCCAGGGTGAGGTCATAGCCGTCCCGGGCGAGCCGCTGGGCGATCGCAAGGCCAAGACCGGTGCCGCCCCCGGTCACCAGTGCGGAGGGCCGGTCGGTGGTGCGGTGGGCGTCCACACCCCCCCAGAGTGGTCCCGTCTAATCAACTCACTGATGGGCGGAGCCGTTCAGTTCGCGGGCCAGCTCGTCAAGCGCCCGGGGCGATAGGCCACGGCCGGCGATCCCGTCACGGCGCCCGACCACAGTGCCGTCCCGAAATCCCACCAGGGTGGGTACGACCTCGATCGCGAACCGGTCCCAGAGCGGCGAATCCAAATCGGTCAGGTCCGCGATCGCCGCCCGGACGCCGGTCGGCGGCCTCCAGTCCTCCAACGGGCCCCGAAACCTCCGGCAGAAGGGGCACCAGTCGGCGAGAAAGGCGACGACCCAGCGCCCGGGCCGGCCGAGCTTGGCCCCGTCGAACTGGACGTCCGTGAACGTCTCCATCCGAGGCCTCACCGGGGCGATGCCGCTTCCGCCAGGGCCAGAATGTCCCCGTGGCCCCGGGCAATCGGCAACCCGCTCCGTTCCGACCGGGAGAAGAATCGGGTTTCCTGCCAGAGCGCCCCGGCCGGAATCCGGGCCGGCGCCCCGAAGCAGTCGTAGAGGAAGTGCAGATCCCAGTGGAGGTCCCCGTCGGGCGCTGAGTCGGTGACCGGGTAGGCTTCGGAGGCGACCGAACGCAGTTGGGGAACCAACGAAAGGCCGGGGAGCTGCTCTGCCAGGATCGTCTGGGCCGCCTCTTCGGGGCTTTCATATAACGCCAATTGACGGGACGGCAGCATCCATCCGTCCTGGAGCCGCCGGCTGCGGACTTCATCGAGCGCTCCCGCGGAGAACCAACCCTCCCCCGGGCGGATCCGCCCGAGCAGGGTCCGTTCCGGGTTCTCGGACGGGTGGACTAGCAGGAAGGTCGAGAGGCATAACCCCGACGCCGGGATCTGGAATCGGCTGGGGTCGTCTGGGGGAGGAGCGCGGGAGAATCGGGCAAACCGGCGCGGGGAAACGATGGGTGGGGCCATGCCCTCCCGAGGCCCCGATGGGATATTGGGGTTTGGGGGGGCGGAACCCCTTAGTAGCCATGCGGCTTGTTTCCCGAGCGAGGTCGGTGGGACATGTACAGGGACGGCCACCTCGAATGCGACCGGTGCCATGCCGTGATCACCCGCGTCCAACCTCCGCCGGAGGACGGCTGGCCCAAACTGACGAACCTCTGCGCCTCCTGCTACGCGGAGGCCCTCAAGTCAGCGGTACCCCGGAACTGACCGGGCGGGGGCCGTTGGGCGGTTCGGTCAGGTCCGGCCTTCGAAGTGGTCGGTCCACTCGCCGATCGCCTCGTCCTCGAACCAAGCGAGGACGATGAAGTACCATGCCAGGTTTGCGAGGAGGAGGAGTTCCTCCGGGGCCACCCGGCTCGAACCCACCTCGAGGACGGCCCCTTCCAGCCGCCGTCCGGTCCGGCCCGGTTCGAGATGCAGGGCCCAGCCGCCGTTGTCCCCTCCGACCTCCCAGGCCGGTACCAAGAGGCCCGACCGGCCAAACCGGTAGGTTCCCTGCGCCGTCTGGATCACGTGGTGGAGCCCCTGGGCCCGGAGCCCGGCGAACGGCAGCGATCGGCCCTCCTCCCGAACGGAAACCCTCGGGTCGAGGAAACCGCTGCGCTTGAGCGTCCAGTGGTACGTGGCCCCTTCGGCATGGGCCAGCGAACCGGCATCCTTGGCCCATCGGAGCACCCCCAGGATCCCGCGCTCTGACCGGAGCTCGGAGGTGAACGGGCGATCCCCCGTCCGCACCCACCGGAGGGTGGCCCGGTCCGCGTCGGTGAAGGGAAGGAACGACATGACCGACCCCAGTGACCTTACGGACTTAACCTAGGGGGGATCTCCCCCACGTCCGGCTGCTCTTCCCCCGTGTACCCTTTGGTCGATCCGGTCCTGGGGATGCCACCGGAGGCGGGGCGGTGCTACGGGAGACCATCTTCTACTCCGGCGCGGTGGTCCTCTGGGGCCTCAGCTCGGCGCTCATCGCGGCGCTCCTCTGGTCGGGGGCCGGCTGGATCTTCTTCGAGGCCTATGGAGGGGCCGGCCTGGGGTTCATCCTGGGGGGGTTCTTCTGGTGGGCGGGTCGCTCGGCCCATCGGGCCCACCGGGAACTGGCCGACTGGAATCCGGCGAAACCCCCGGGGTCCCAGCACCCGTAGCCGGCCCTCCAATCCACCCCGCCCGGGACCGACCCGGCACTTCCGGAGACCCGTGGCACTCCTTTGGATGGGGTGCCCGGCTCCCCGCCTTCATCGGACCGGGCTCGGCGGCCTTCCGTTGAGGGGAGTTTCCCACCGCGCCGGGCCAGGCCCGCGTCGAGGGCCGCTTAAATCGAGGGGCACCCCGAGTACGGAAAGGCTTTTGTTCGCGGGCCGGCGTGGAGCGCCGTGGCCGGGATGGGGTAGCTTGGCCTATCCTGGGGGACTGTGGATCCCTCGACCCGGGTTCAAAGCGGCCAGGGGACGCCCCCCGGCCCTGAAACTCTCGGTCCCGGCCCTACTTTCTTGTGCCGGCCCGTGGGTTCTTCCGGCGGCCCGAGGAGCGGGGCGGCCGAGCAAGGATCTCCTCCAGCGCGTCCGGGAGCCCGGCCAGGGAGTAGTCGGACCAGGCTGCTCCCCACCGGGTTAGGTCCCCGGGGGTCAGCGCCCATCCGTGGATCCGGGAGGCTCGGCCGATCCCCACGATCCCCGGGAGCGACTGTGCGGTCTCCATATCGAACCGGGAGTCTCCGACGAGAATCAGAGGAGCGTCCGGGTACCGTCGACGATATTCGGCCAGGTGCTCCCGCTTCGTGCCTTCCCGGCTGCCCAGCACCGCTTCGAACCAAAACCGGAGTCCTTCCCGCTCCAAGACCAGTTCGGCCATCTCCGTCTCGCCCCCGGTCGACACCACGAGTGTCCACCGAGCCTGAGCGAGCCGCTTCAGCATCCCGGGAACCTCGGGGAACGGGCCGGCATGGGCATAGGCCTCGGTGACCTTGCGCTGATGGAAGGTCGCGGCCGCGGAGGCCCGAAGCTGGACGGGGGCGGTTGGGTAGAGCTGGGCTAGCTGGGCCTCGAAGGGAAGGCCCGTGGTCGCGAGGTAGTGGATCCGGGCCTCCTCGGGCGGGGTCCCGAAGACCTGGTGCATCACCTCCCCCGCCACGTGGCTGATGAGGGAGAGATCGTCGAGCAGTGTCCCGTCCAGGTCAAAGATCACGACGCCCCGCTCGACCCGGACCGGATTGGGAGGCGGGGAGCGGCCGGGGGGCCGGGCGATTTCGGAACGATGGCTCGCCGCTCCGACCATCGGAAGCGGCGTGGAGGACAGCTCCTCCGCCGGGGGATTGGGGGCGTTCGCCTCAGACTTCCGAGGTGTTCGACGGGGCATGCCCCCCGATGGGAACGACCCTTTAACCATCTCTCGTTCGGCCCCGGGGCGCCGTTGGACGACGGAGCATCGCCCGCGACAGCCGCTGGGGAGGCTCCATACCCCCGTCCTCGACGCCAAGAAGGACTGCGCGGCTTCTCGGCGTTGGACCCCGAGCCAGGGTGAAAATGGCATGGATGTCGGCCCGACCCACGTTCCGCGCGGAGGAAAGGGGCGATCGGCCAGTTTCCCGGACGGCCGAACTCGCTCCGCGTAGGGCGCCTCTGGGGCGACGCCGAGGGCCCGTCGCCCTAGCTCCGGCTCGGTTCGCTTCGGTGCAGATGGCTGCACCTCCCGCCCTTGCGCTCGGGACAGTGAGTGGCCGCCCTCCGAAGGCACCCGGCATCCACTCGGTCATCATGGCGAGGCGGGGTCGTTTCTTCGGGTGGAGGAGATCGGCGCACTCCTCGCGTGGCCGGCGACGGACGAACCTCTCGATCGACGTGCACCTCCCCCCGCATCGTAAGGATCTAGGGAAACGGCACCGCCTCCGGCCGGTCGATGTTCTTGAGCCGGATCGGGGATCCCGGCGCAGCATCTTCAGTGACTCGTGCCGTCTCTCCCCTGGCGGTGGGACGGGGGACCCTTCGAAAGACATCATCCGGGACAACTTCCCCCAGTGGGTTTGCAGCCAGGGCCCCCTGTCACGCTTCACCTCGTGGGCCATCGCCGCTTTGTTAAGCCGGGCACCCGGCCGATCTGGGTTCCGACGGTCTGTTGTATTTGTTCCGGTCGAGGGCCGCGCGCCGCGAGCGCCGGCGACCGTTACGGCATCCATCACGGTCCCCATGACCCCCTTGGCGGGTCACCGTGATGGAGTCGCCGTGGATGCAGTCGGCGTCAATCCGGGGCCCTCTGGATGAACCGGACCACGACCTGGGTCTTCGTTCGCGCAGAGGCGTAGGTCATGCTTTCGGCTTCGAGCTTCGATTCTCAGATGGGTGGGACTCCCACCGAGTACCGCCGGGGCTCGGGCGCGAGATCCCAAGGTGGCGGGCGGCCTCATCATGGGAGCTCGCTCGTCGGCGGGCACCGGGCGCGAAGGGTACCCCTTGGCCCCCCATTCTTTCGGTCGGCCCGCTCAACCGCCGGGTCAACTTGGGAAGGGTTGGAGGCGACAGAAGTCGCTCACGACGCGTCGGTTCAGCGGATCGATGAGCGTCAGCGTCGGCCCGAGCCGCAAAGTTCTACCCCGGCGCGGGGAACGGTCGCCTCGACCTCATCTCCATGCACCTTATGCGGGTCGGGCGCGTTCCCCCACAGGAGCGAGGTCGGCCGTGCATCCGAGTCGTGTGATCCGTGGCAGCCGGTCCCAGCGGCTCGCCGGGCGGACGATCCTGGTGGGGGTCTCCGGTTCGATTGCGGCGGTCGAGGTGGTGAAGGTCATCCGGGAACTTCTCCGTCATGGGGCCGAGGTCCGTGCCGTCATGAGCCCGGAGGCGACCCGAATCATCACCCCCGAGGCGTTGGAGTTCGCTACCGGCCACCCCCCCATCCTCCAGTTGAGCGGGGCGGTCGAGCACGTGAGTCTGCTCGGTCCCGGAGAGGGCCGGGCCGATCTCTACCTCATAGCCCCGGCCACGGCCAACACTCTGGGGAAGATCGCCCACGGCATCGACGATACTCCGGTGACCACCTTTGCCTCCGTCGCCCTCGGGGGCGGGGTACCGGTCCTCGTGGCTCCGGCGATGCACGCCCACATGGGTCGCAACCCCGCCGTCACCGAAAATCTCGCCCTCCTCCAAAAATGGGGGGTCGGCGTGATCGCTCCCCGGGCTCAAGAAGGGGAGGACAAACTCGCCTCCCCCGAAGAAATCGCGGCCGAGGTCCTGCGCCGTCTCGCCGATTCCCCCTGGGCCGGCCGGCGCGTCACGGTGATCGGGGGCGGCTCGCGGGAATCCATCGACTCCGTCCGGTCGATCGCCAACGAGAGCACCGGGGAGACGGCCGTCGCCCTGGCCGTTCAGGCGCATCTCCGGGGAGCTCAGGTCGATCTATGGCTCGGCGCCCACACCGCCCCGGTGCCTCCGTTCCTATCCGTCATGCGGTGGCGGAGCGTGCGTGACCTCGCGAACCTGGCCCGGGGTCGGGCCAAGGCTCTCCGGGCATCGGCCCTGGTGATCGTTCCGGCCGCGCTCGCCGATTATACGACGACTCCCGAGCCCGGAAAGATCTCCTCCCGCGCCCGCCCCCGACTGTCACTGAGACTCGGTCCCGCCCCAAAGCTCCTGCCCCTGCTCCGCACCCTCGCCCCCCCACCCACCCGGCTCGTGGGGTTCAAGCTCCTCGCCGAGACCGACCCCGCCCGGCTCCGAACCGCCGCCGAACAGCTGGTTCGGGAGGCCGGGGCCGATGCGGTCGTCGCCAACGGAGTCGAATCGATCGGGAACGGTCGGGTACGGGCCCTGTGGGTCACCCCGCACAAGGTCGAGACGATCGAAGGATCGAAGGCCGAGCTGGCCGACCGGATTCTCGATCTGGCCGAGCCGACCGCCGGGCCGGATCCGGTTCGGACCCGGAACCCCGCTCACGGACCCCCGCCCGGCAATCCTCCTCGGGGCCCGAGTCGGGCCCGGACCGGTTGAGCAACGGCGGCTCCCTCCGGCACTCGGCGCGGGTGACGCCCACTCATACCCGAACCGCAGGGCCGGCCCCCGGCCTCACGACGGCGGCGGCGCCGCGGACGGGGCCGAGAGGAGGGATCCGTGGAGCCACGTCGTATGGATCGCCCGTTCCAGGTCCGAGGGGTCCGGGACGGGCCGGAAGAGCAGCTTTTTCGGGGGGGCAACGACCGGGGTGACCCGCTGCGGACGCACCCGGCCCCGGCGGAACATCATCAATTCGATCTCCTGGCCGGGAATCAATCGCTCCAAGGCTTCGGTCCACTGGGAAGCGTAGATGCGGCGCCCGTCGATCCCGATGAGTTCGTCGCCGGGGCGCAGTCCAGCGGTCCGGGCCGGTGTACCGTCCCGTACCGTCTTGATCCGGGTCACCCCTTCGGTGGTCACGAGATCGATGCCCAGGTAGCCCGGACCGACCGGATCGTCCTCGGGGGCCTCCCGGGGCGCGGGGGTGAGCGTCAGGGCCGCGGCGCGGGCGAGCCGATCCCAATCGAGTTCGTGCACCCCGGCGACGTACCGTTCGAAGAACTCCGAAAGATCCAGCCCGGTCGCATGCTCCACGAGGCGAGGCAGTTCCCGCTCCCCGATTTCGCGGCCCCGCTCGCCGTACTCCCTCCACAGATACCTGAGGACGGTGTCCAGGGAAGCCGCGTTCCGCGTCGAGGTCCGGATCTCCAGATCGAGCGCCCAGCTGACCAGCGCGCCCTTGAGGTAGTAGGAGACCGACTGGTTGACGCTCTCGTCCGACGGCTTGTAGAATCCCACCCAGGCGCTCAGCGACGCCTCCTCCAGGCTGGTCACGAGCCGGCCCGGGGTGTCCCGGTAGGTTCGGATCATCTCCGCCAGATCCTCGAGGTACTGCGCGGGGGAGAGGAGTCCGGAGCGTCGGAGGAGGAGGTGGCTTACGTAGTCGGTCGTCCCCTCCATCCACCAGAGCAGTCGGGTATACACCTCCTGAGTGTAGTCGAACGGCTGGAGGACCGCGGGTCGGATCCGCTTGACGTTGTAGAGGTGAAAGTACTCGTGCGCGGCCAGGTGGAGGAACCGTCGGTACCGCTTTGCCGGCCGGAAGAGATCCCGGGGGATGACGCAGGAGTTGCTGGTGGCGTGCTCGAGGCCCCCGTCGCCGGCCTCGGCCAGATGGAAAAAGAAGGTGTAGTGGTTCAGGGGGGAACCCCCGAAGTAGGCGATCGTCGCGGAGGCGATCTGCTCGAGGTCGCGGACGGTCCGAGTCAGGTCCAAGCCGACGGGTTCTCCGCAGAGGCTCAGGCGGTGCGGGATGCCTTCCGCCCGGAAGGGCGCCTCCCGGAGTCGGCCGCAGTCGATGGGGGAATCGACCAGTTCGTCGTACGATCGGGCGCGGTAGCGCCGTGCGGTGGGATCCACTGGTTCCAGTTCGGTCACGACCTGCCAGGCGGCCGGGATCTGCAACTGGAGTTCGCACGGCTCTCCCTGGTGCCCCTCGACGTAGGGGAGGGCGAATCCGGCGTTGATGAAGAGGTGGTCCGCATCGGTGTCCAAGCCAAGCTTGCTCAGCTCGAATCCAAACAGTTCGAACCGGACGACGCGGTCGGGGCCGGCATCGTAGCGCGCCCTCCAACGAGACTTGCCGATCCGCTCGATCGGGGCCGTCGTTCGGCCGTCGGAGCCCTCGAGGGTGGCCCGGATCACAAACCGGGATGGATCCCGGATGACATAGGACCCGGGAACCCAGGACGGCAGGACCAGGTCGGCTGAGCCACTGGGGTCGGTGGGAAGGTGGACCCGAACCTCCACGCGAGTGCTGGCCGGCCCCAGGTACCGGAGTTCGTATAGGATGGTCACGACCGTCGGGATCCTGCTCGCCCTATCCGGGACGGCCCATTAACCGTTCGGTCGGACCCCGCTCCGCTCACGCGAGGTTGGCCCGCGGGGGTAGGCGCCGGGAGGCCCGGCGGATGAGCCACGCCGCCGGCAGGGCCGGGACGACCAGGATGGGCCAAACCAGGGCGGGTGTCGACACGCTCCCCAGGACGGCGCCCCCCAGGAGGGGGGCGAGGATTCCCCCGACACCCACGAGGGTGGAAAACGCACCGTTGTAGGCTCCCACCTCGGACGGGGGCGCCAGGTTGGACGGCAGGGTGCCGTAGGGAATCGAGACCAGATTCTCTCCGATCGTCAGGAGGAAGACGCTGGCGACAAACCCTCCAATGACCAGTTCGGGGATGTAGCCCAGGCTCCCGATCCAGAGGAAGGCGACGGTGTAGCAGCCGAGCCCCACCAGGGCCAGGCTGGTGTGCCGATGACCGAGGGAAGCCCGGGTGGTGAGCGGCTGGCCGAAGACCACGACGATCCCGTTGACCGAGAGGCCCGCCCCGAGGATCAGGTACGGAACCCGGAGCACGGTATTCACGAACAACGGGAAGGTGACTCCCCATTGGGAGGTCACCAGGGTCAGCAGCGCCATGCCCAACGCCAGCATCAGAAATGGGCGGTCACGTCGGATGGTCCGCAGGCTCTCGCCCATCGATGGGCGGGGATTCGACGCAGGGCCGGCTCGGGTCCCCGGGGGGCGCCGGGCCCGGTCGAACGGGGAGGCCTCGAGTTGGGTCGCGAAGACCACGAGGCCGGCCCCGAGAACGGCCCCGGCAGCGAATCCGGTCCAGACGAACCCGAAGAGCCCGATGAGGGCGCCGCCGGTGAGGACCCCGAGGGTGTAGCCGGCGTTATGGCCGACCCGTTGCCAAGTGTAGGCGACGGTCCGTTCAGAGCCGGCTGTGAAGTCGGCCACGTAAGCCGAAATCGCCGGTCCGCCAAGGGAACCCGAGAGCCCCGTCGCGGCGACCGCGAGGGCGGTGATGAAGAGGCGGTCGCCCGACATCGCCACGGCGACGCCGAGGATCGAGGCCGTCTCGGCCGACAGGGCGGCCAGGAAGAGCGGCCGTCGCCCGACCCGGTCGGCCAGGAGCCCTCCCAGCGGAGCCCCGGCGAGCACCGGCAGGGAGACCGCCACCGCGAGAAGTCCGATTTCCAGGTAGCCGACACCGAGGGCGTTCCGGAGGTAGAGGGCAAAGTACGCCAGCACCATGGTGAGGCCGAATCCGCGGATCCCGCTCGCCCCGGCGAGCCAGCGGATGTTGCGATTCACGGTCGACCCGTCCCGGCCGGGGTTTCGACCACAAAGCGTTATGGCCCGGCCTCGGCGTGCGCCCTCAATGGGCGACCAGGACCTTTCCACCGAACTGGAAGGCCAGGGCTACCAGCTCACCGGTCGGCACAGCGCGGTCAAGCTCTGCTACTGGACCCGGGCCTCCCTTACGGAGGGCCGGGACTGCTACAAGGGCCGGTTCTACGGCATCCAGAGCCATCGCTGCCTCCAGATGTCCCCCGCGATCGATGCCTGCAACCTCCACTGTCGGTTCTGTTGGCGCAACCAGGGCTGGGAGGAGGATGGCCCGATGCCCGAGTACGATGATCCCGATGCGCTCCTCGACCGGTCCATCGAGGCCCAGCGTCGGATCCTTTCCGGGTTCAACGGCGACCCGGCAACGGACCGTGACCGGTGGCGGGAGGCCCAGTCGCCCCGGCACATTGCGATCTCGCTCACCGGAGAGCCCACGCTGTACCCCCGGCTGAACCGGTTCCTCGAACTCTGTCACGCGCGGCAGATCACCACCTTCCTCGTGACCAACGGCACCAATCCGGATGCGCTGCGGCACCTGGATCCGCTGCCCACGCAGCTCTACGTCTCCGTGACCGCCCCCAACGCCGAGGTGTTTCGGCGGCTGACCCTTCCGGCCCGCGAGGATGCTTGGGACCGGCTGCGGGAGTCCCTGGAAATCGTCCGGGACCTTCGGACGCGTCGGGTCGTTCGGCACACGCTGGTCCGCGGGTGGAACCTCGGCTGGGTCCGGGAGTATGCTGCTCTCGACCAGATCGCCCGGCCCGACTTCATCGAGCCGAAGGGGTACGTCTACATGGGCAAATCCCGTCAGCGGCTGGGTCGCGACCATGTGCCGGTGCATGACGAGATCGCCCGGTTTGCGGGCGAGCTCGCCCGACGTACCGGCTACGCGGTGGCCGACGAGTCCCCCGATTCCAAGGTGGTGCTCCTGGCCCGTCCGGGCGTTGATCGCTACCTTCCCGGGCGGGCACCCGCCCAGTGACCGGGCGGCCCATCGGCGAGAAATTCCGCGGCCCCCCGGGCCGAATCAGGTAAACCGCCAGCTCACGAATTCGATGAA